>Ga0075424_100006671_pt1 | contig 11116 bp, 5 predicted proteins | sample SoiMethybrSBSTD3_FD_75301 | JGI IMG/M metagenome (GOLD analysis project Ga0075424, IMG submission 75301) | Bulk soil microbial communities from a Populus tree surrounding site in Tennessee, USA - Soil MetaG P. TD hybrid SBSTD3 | ecosystem: Environmental > Terrestrial > Soil > Tree plantation...
CCACCGAATCGGTCAGGCGCTGAAACTGCGAGCCTCGACGTCGGTCAGCGGCAGGGGCAGCGCGCGCCCTTCAGCCGCCGATCGGCGCGCGGTTTCGACCACGGCGGTCACAGCCAGGGCGTGCGCCGGTGGGACGGGATTGCTGCCCGCGCCGTCCACCGCATCACGAAGCTGCTCGTAGAACCGGCGGTAATCGCCGGCTGGAATCGGCGTCTCGTTCTCCACGCCGGTCGCGCCATCGATGTGGATGGCACGTTCACGCTCACCTCCCGCGTCATGCCCGGGCCGCAGCGCAGCGATCAGCTGCTGTTCCTGCGGATCGAGCCCGTACTTCACCCAGCTGCCGTTCTGTCCGTGCACGACGAAACGCGGCGATCGTCCCGCAACGAGCACCGACACGTGGAGCACGACTCGGAGACGACCATACTCGAGGATCACGTGGGCCCAGTCGTCGGTCTGTGCGGCGGGACGCTGCATCGCCACGCTCGCCATGACGCGATCGGGAAGCCCGAACAGCTGCAATGCCTGGTCGACCAGATGCGGACCGAAGTCGTACCACAGGCCTGCGCCCGCGCCAGCGTTCTCGCGCCATCGGCGTCGAACCTGCGGTCGATAGCGGTCGAAATGCGACTCGAAATGCGCCACGTCGCCGAGCACGGAACGGGAGAGCAGATCCTTCAGCGCGAGAAAATCGCCGTCCCACCGGCGATTCTGGAACGGCGCGAGCACACGTTCGTTTCGCTGCGCCAGCGACGCGAGGTCGCGCGCCTCGGCGAGCGTCGGTGCGAGCGGCTTTTCGACGACGACGTGTTTGCCGGCGTGCAGCGCCGCGGTGGCAATCGGCACGTGCGTGTCGTTCGGCGTCGCGACGACGACGAGATCCGCCGACCTCGTCGCGCACGCTTCCTCCGCCGAGGACATCACGACGATGCCAGGCAGATCCGCGTGGACGCGCTCGGGGTTACTGGAATGAATCGCGACGAGCTCGAGCCCGGACGTGGCACGGATGAGCGGCGCATGGAAGGTTCGCCCCGCGTAGCCGTAACCGATCAGAACGACGCGTATCATCGTGGCCGCGCAGCGTACCACGACCGACGCGCCGCGACAGGGTCGGGACGCGCGGTACGATTCAGTGCACCGGCGAGACGAGCTGCGCGCGCATCGCGTCGGCGTACTCGACCGCATGCGGTCCGACGATGACGTGCATCGTCGAGTCGGCGACGTGCATCGACCCGAGCGCGCCCGCCGCCGCCAGCGCATGCTCGTTCACGCCATTTGCGTTGCGCAGCGTCACGCGCAGCCGCGTCACGGCGCATGCGGTGACGTGCTCGATGTTCTCGCGGCCGCCGAGCGCGTCGATGTAGCCTGCCGCTCTGGCCGCCGCGGCCGGATCGCGCACGGCAACCGCCGCACCCGTCATCACCGGCACCGCCGACGCCGCCGGCGGCTCGACATCGTCCTCAGCCGCAGCGGGCGTTTGCAGGTACGCCTCCATGTCGGTCTTCAGGTTCTCCGATCGAGTGCCGAACACCGCCTGGATCCCGTGGCCGACGTTCATCACACCAGCCGCGCCAAGCGCCTTGAGGCGATCCGGGCTGGCTCTCCCGACGTCATGCAGCTCGACGCGCAGCCGCGTGATGCACGCATCGAGGCTCTTGATGTTGCGGCGGCCGCCAAACGCGAGCACGAGCTGTCGCGCCAGCGTCTCGGGACCGACCTCAGCGGCCGTCGCAACGGCGGCGTCTTCGCGCTCGCGGCCCGGCGTCACGAGGTCCAGCCGCTCGATGACGAACCGGAACACGCCGTAATAGATCAGCGCGTAGATCGGACCGAACACGAAGACGAGCCACGGGCGGGTGTCCATGCCGTAGTAGAGCGCGAAGTCGATGAAGCCCTGCGAGAAGGTGAACCCGAGATGCGCGCCGAGCACGCTGAACAGGAACTGCGCGCTGCCGGCGAGCACGGCGTGAATCAGATAGAGCACCGGCGCGACGAACAGAAACGAGAACTCGATCGGTTCGGTGATCCCGGTCAGAAACGACGTGAACGCCGCCGAGAGCATGATGCTGCCGACACGCGCACGGTTCTCCGGCCGCGCGCTCCGCCAGATCGCGATCGCGGCGGCGGGAAGTCCCCACATCTTGAACAGATATGCACCGCCCAGAATGCCCGCGGTTGGATCGCGCGCGAAGAAGCGCGCGATGTCGCCGGTCACCGTTTTGCCGGACGGATCGACGAACGATCCGATCTGGAAGAAGAACGGCACGTTCCAGATGTGGTGCAGGCCGAATGGCAACAGCAGCCGCTCGACGAAGCCGTACATGAACACCGCGAGTTGCGGATTCCCGTAGGCCGCGAAGCGCGAGAACACGTCGATTGCGCGCTGCACGGGCGGCCACACCAGGCTCAACACGACACCGAGACCGATGGCCCAGAACGCCGTGACGATCGGCACGAACCGCTTGCCGGCGAAGAACCCGAGGTACGCCGGCAGCTGAATCCGGTAGTACCGGTTGAACAGATAGCCGGCGATTCCGCCGATCAGAATGCCGCCGAACACGCCGGTGTCCATCGAATCGATGCCCATCAGCGGCTTCGGTGCGAGGCCGAAGTACGCGGCCATCACGCCGAGCGTCGCGAGGAGCACCACGAACCCGACGGTGGCGGCGAGCGCGGCCACGCCGTCGTTCTGCGTGAGCCCGAGCGCGACGCCGATGGCGAAGATGAGCGGCAGCGCACCGAAAATGGCGCCGCCCGACTGCGCCATGACGTTGGACAGCGTTGCCGGCAGCACCGCAAAGTGCGCGCTGCCGACGCCGAGCAGCAGGCCGGCCACGGGCAGCACCGACACCGGCAGCATCAGCGCCTTGCCGATCTTCTGAAGGAACGCGAATCCGCCGCTCAGTGCGTTCACCGCGTCACCTCGATCGGAGGTCGGGCCGCGCGCTTTCCGGCAGCCGGACGTGTCAGTCGAGCGCCGCCGGCGTCAGCGCGCGGACGTCGACAGCGGTCTCGGCGTCGAGCGCGCGCGCCGCGAGATCGCGGCACTGCTCGAACGACAGCCCGCGCACCTGTGCCTTCACCGCGGCAATCGCGGGCACGCTCACGCTCAGCTCGTCGACACCCAGGCCGATCAGAATCGGCACCGCCTGCGCGTCGCCGGCCATCGCGCCGCAGACGCCCACCCACTTGCCATGATCGTGGGCCGCGCGAACCGTGAGATCGATCAGCCGCAGCACCGACGGGTTCAGCGCGTCGACGCGTGCGGCGAGCTTCGGGTGCCCGCGATCCATGGCGAGCGCGTACTGCGTGAGGTCGTTGCTGCCGATGGAAAAGAAATCGACTTCGCGCGCGAACGCCGATGCGAGCAGCGCGACCGACGGCACTTCCACCATGATGCCGACCGGAATCGGCGCCGCGCCGAGATTGTGGCATTCCTCGTCGAGGATCGCGCGCGCCGCTCGAAGCTCGGTGAGGGTCGCCACCATCGGGAACATCACGCGGACCGGGCCCGCTCGCGAGGCGCGCAGAATCGCGCGGAGCTGCAACCGCAGCATCCCGGGACGATCGAGGCCGACGCGCAGCCCCCGCAGGCCGAGGAACGGATTGTCTTCTTTGGGAAGCGGCAGATACGGCAGCGGCTTGTCGCCGCCGACGTCGAGCGTGCGGATGATGGTGGCGCGCTCCGGTCCGAGCGCGTGCACGATGGCGCGATAGGCCTCGGCCTGTTCGTCTTCTTCCGGCGCGCTGACGCGGTCCATGAACAGCAGCTCGGTCCGCAGCAGCCCGATGCCGTCGGCGCCCACCGACACCGCGCGGATCGCCTCCGCCGCATCGCCGGCGTTCGCGGCGACCTCGACACGGCGGCCGTCGAGCGTCATGGCCGGCACGTGCGCCTGCGCCGACTCGAGCCGATGGCGCTCGGCGCGCGCCGCGGTGCGCTGACGAATCTGCGCGATCACGTCGCTCGTGGGCGACAGCGTCAGCACGCCTCGCGTCCCATCGAGAATCACGATCGCGCCATCCGGCACCGTCAGCGCGCCCGGATCGACGCCGGCCACTGCGGGGATCTCGAACGACCGCGCCAGAATCGCCACGTGAGACGAGGCGCCGCCCGTCGTCGTGCAGAAGCCGAGCACCCGCGTGCGGTCGAACGCGGCGACGTCGGACGGCGTGAGCTCCTCGGCGACCAGTATCGTGTCGGCAGGATAGTCGCGGGCATCGGTGTGGCCCACGAGGCCGTGGAGCACGCGCCGGCCCACGTCGCGCACGTCCTGAGCGCGCGCCGCCAGAAGCTCGTTCCGGAGACCAGCCAGCAGCGCGGCATGGTTGTCCGCCGCGGTGCGCCAGGCGAGCGCCGCTGACTCTCCACGCGCGATGCCCGATGCCACCGCGTCGAGCAGCTCAGGATCGGCGAGTATCTCCTCCTGCGCCGCGAAGATCGCCGCTTGGCTGTAATCGGCCTCCCCGCGCAGCCGGAGACGCATCTCTTCCAGCTCGTGCTTCGCGGCGGCGATCGACGCCTCGAGGAGCCGACGCTCCTGCTCCGGCGACGCGCCGCGCGCCGGCACGCTCACGTCCGTACGCCGGAACTGCACGACGCGGCCGATGGCGACACCGCCCGACGCCGGCACGCCGACGAGCACGTTCGGGTTCACCGGCCGTGTGAGTCTGGCGGCTTCGCCGGCGCCCGTTGCTGCCGCGCCGGACGCCACCACGACGACGCCCTGTTCGCCGAGCCCGCTCGCCAGCGCGGCAGCAAGGGTTTCTGCCGCCGCCTCGGCGTCGGCGCCTTCGGCAACGACCCGCACTTCGTCGCCGTAACCGATGTCGAGGCTCATCACCGCGACGACACTCTTTGCGTTGGCGTCGCGGCCGCGGACGCGCAACCGTACGTCGGCGCCGAACGGACGCGCGAGCGTCGCGAGCACGGCGGCCGGGCGCGCATGCAGTCCGGTCGGGTTCGGAATGCGGATCGGCTTCGACACGACGGCGCGATCACCAGGATGAAGGCTCGCGTCGTCCCGCGCGCGCTCGCCGGACGACCCGGCGGGGAGGTCGACTCGAACGCGCAGGATCACATCCTCGCCTGCGCGGACGCGTCCGCGCGCCGGATCGAGGCGCACGATGCCGCCGTCGCGCGCGGTGACGATGATCTGCGTCAGCAGGCTTTTGGCGTGCGTCGCAACGAAGTCGCCGTCGAAATCGATCAGCGTATCGCCCGTGCGCACGGCATCGCCGACGGCGACGCGCGGCGAGAAACCCTGGCCCTTCAGCCCGACCGTATCGAGACCGATGTGGGTCAGCACATCGAGGCCCGACTCGGTGGCGATCGTGATGGCGTGTCCGGATCGGTGAAGCTGCTCGATCCGTCCATCGCACGGCGCGAGCAGTGTCTCGCTGATCGGATCGATCGAGATCCCGTCACCGACGATCTTCTGCGCGAACACCGGATCCGGTACGTCTTCGAGGGCGACGAGAACTCCGGACAACGGGGCTGTGATGATCGTCACCGCCGGCCGAGCGTCAGATCTGCGCATGAACGGCCCGGTCAGTATAATCGCGCGGCTGTTGGTCTGGAGGTGGCTCGTGCGCGACGTGGCGCGGCAGGCATGGCTCATCGCGGCGATGTTCGTGTTCACGGCCGCTTCGGGCCATGCGCAGTGGGCGACGGTCGGGGCCATGCAGGCGGTGCCGGCGTCCGCCGGCCGATCGTCGTCCTCGCTCACCTTCCGCGACGCGCGATCGATCGTCTCGATCGCGGTGGTTACACCGGACATCATCCGCGTGCGCTTCTCGCCGACACGGGAGTTCGGCCGCGATCACTCGTACGCCGTTCTTCCGCTGCCGCCGGGCGACGCCGCGCCGACGATTTCAGTCGACAGGGATCGCTCGGTGCTGGCCACCCGCTCGCTGCGCGTCACGGCGCGGCATGCGCCGTTCAGACTCGCCTTCTCCGACGCCGCGGGCGACATCCTCGACGAAGACGACGCGGCGCAAGGCATCGCCTCGTCCGGCGACAGAACACGCGTCTTCAAGCGGCTCCGCGCCGACGAGCACGTGTATGGACTGGGCGAGAAGAACGGGATGCTCGACAAGCGTGGGCGCCAGCAGGGCGGCTATGCGTACGCCATGTGGAACAGCGACACCTTCGCGTACGGGCTCGACACCGATCCGATCTACGTGTCGGTTCCGTTCGCCATCGTCATGCGCGGCGGCAAGGCGCACGGGCTGTTTCTCGACAACACATCGCGCAGCACGTTCGACATCGGGCACACCGCCGACGGCATCCTCGCCTTTGGCGCCGAGCACGGGGAGCTGAACTACTACTTCATCAACGGTCCGACGCCGGCCGACGTCGTCTCGCGCTATACGTCGCTGACCGGCCGGATGCCGATGCCGCCGCGCTGGGCGCTTGGCTATCACCAGTGCCGCTACAGCTATTACCCCGAGTCGGCGGTCCGGTTCGTCGCGCAGAACTTTCGCGCGCGTCGGATTCCGGCCGACGTCATCTGGCTGGACATCCACTACCTGGACGGCTACAAGCCGTTCACGTGGGACCCGGAGCGCTTTCCGAATCCGGCGAGGCTCGTCGGCGATCTCGGGACGCAGGGGTTTCGAGTCGTGACGATTCTCGATCCTCACCCGAAGAAAGAGCCGGGCTACGAGCCGTACGACACAGGCGTTGCGGGCGGCCATTTCGTGAAGGCGCCCGATGGATCGATCTACGAAGCACCGGTGTGGCCGGCGCGCGCCGAGCGCAATCCGGGACCGAGCGTCTTTCCCGATTTCACGCGTGCGGCCACGCGCACGTGGTGGGGGTCGCTGTACGCGCGGCTGCTCGACGTCGGGGTCGCCGGCGTCTGGAACGACATGAACGAGCCGGCGATCTTCGACACGCCCACCGGCACGATGCCGCTCGACGTGCGGTTCGACGACGAAGGAGTACCGACCTCGCACGCGGCCGTGCACAACGTGTACGGTCAGTTGAATTCGCGGTCGACCTACGAGGGGCTGCAGCGCCTCCGCCCGAACGCGCGGCCGTTCGTGCTGACGCGCGCGACCTACGCCGGCGGCCAGCGCTTCGCGGCCGTCTGGGCGGGCGACAACGTCAGCGAATGGAGCCACCTGCGCGGCTCGATCCCGCTGCTGCTCGGCATGGGTCTCTCCGGTCTGCCCTTTGTCGGCGTCGACATCGGCGGGTTCGCCGAATCGCCGACCGCGGAGCTCTACACCCGGTGGCTGCAGCTTGGCGTGTTCTACCCGTTCATGCGGACGCACACGACATTCGGCACGCCCGAGCAGGATCCATGGTCGTACGGAACGGAGCACGAAGAGGTGAATCGACGCGCGATCGAGCTGCGCTACGAGCTCCTGCCGCAGATCTACAACGCGATGCACGACGCCAGCGTCAGCGGACTGCCGGCGCTGAGACCGCTGATGCTCGAATTTCCGAACGACCCTGCGACATACGGCATGGACGACGAGGTGATGTTCGGACGCGACCTGTTGATCGCGCCGGTGTTGTGGCCCAGCGCGTCCGAGCGCTCGGTGTATCTGCCGGCCGGCACGTGGGTCGACTTCTGGACGGGAAGGCCGTTCGCCGGCGGCAGGAGTCACCGCGTGCCGGTCACGCTGCGCTCGATTCCGATGTTCGCGAGGGCCGGCTCGTTCGTGTTCGAGCATCCGGTCGTTCAGCACACCGGCGAGCTGCCCGGTCAGCCGCTCCGCGTGATGGTGGTCCCCGGGGCCGACGGCGAAGCCACGCTGTACGAAGACGACGGCGAGACGCCTGCCTACACGCAAGGCATGGCCGTGACGCGCGCGTTCCGGCAGCAGGCCACGGCCGACCACGTCACCATCGCGATCGCCGCACCAACCGGATCGTTCCGTCCCGCGAGGCGCGACCTGTGGCTGCTCGTGCGCCGCGACTCGCCATCACGCGTCACCGTCGGCGCCGCCGTCGTCCCGCGCGTGACGATGGCGGAGCTCGGCAAGCAGACCTCGGCCGCGTGGGCGGTGGACGAGGACGGCGTCGTGAACGTGCGCATGCGCGACGATTTTGCAGCGACGACGGTGTCGATCGACGGCGCGGCGCCGCGCCGGTGAGGCGGTGGTAACATCCCGCCGATGTCCCGGCGGGTCAGGTGGATCGTGCGTTTTGCGGCGCTGCTGGTCGCCGTCGCGACACCGCTCGCCGCGCAGACCCGATCGCCGTCCGATCCGGAGGCCATGATCGCGCGCGGCGAACGGCTCGCCGCCGCGAATCGGCTGGAGGAAGCCAGGGCGATTGCCTCGCAGGTGCTGTCGCGCCGGCCCGAGTCGGCGCGCGCGCACTATCTGCTCGGCCTGGTTCACGATCGGCAGCGGAACTTCGAGGAGGCGGTTCTCGAATACCGCGCCGCATTGGCGCGGGCGCCGCAACTCGCCGAGGCGCACGACCACCTCGGCTTCGTGCTCGGCGTTCAGGGAAAAACCGAGGATGCGATCGCCGAGTTCGAGCGGGCAATCGCCATTCGACCTTCGTCCTTCGACGCGCAATATCACCTCGGCGCCACGTTGTGGTGGACCAGACAGGTGGAGCGGGCGCGCGCGGTGCTCGTCCGCGCCGTCGCGCTGCGTCCCGCCCACGCCGAGGCCCGCTACTATCTGGCGGTCGCCGAGCGTCAGCTGGGCGACCTGCCGGCGGCGATTCGCGATCTGCGTACGGCGCTGCGCTACGCGCCACGGCTCGCGCCCGCGCACACGCAGCTCGGCGCCGCGCTGCAGGCGTCAGGCGATCTCGACGGCGCGATCGCCGAGTTCCGGCAGGCGCTCGCCATCGATCCCTCGCTGTCGGATGCCGGCAACAGCCTCGGGCTCGCGTTGATGCAGCGAGGCGATGCCGACGAAGCGATCCCGGCGCTGCGCGCGGCGATCGAGCGGCATCCCGACGATCCCGCCGCGCGCCTCAATCTGGGCACCGCATTGATGCAGAAAGGCGATCTCGCCGGCGCCACCGCCGAGTACCGCGAGCTCACCCGCCGCGATCCGACCAACGCCGAAGGGTTCTACGACCTCGGCCTCGCGCTGAAGCAGCAGGACGATTTCGACGAAGCGGAGCGCGCGCTGCGAGTCGCGATGGGCCTCGATCCCGCGCTGCCCGAGGCGCCGTACACCCTCGGCGTGGTGCTGTGGCAGACGGGCCGTGCGGAGGACGCGGCGGCGCTCTTCACCGAGGCGCTCGCCCGTCGCGCCGACTACGCCGATGCGCACTACATGCTCGGCACGATCTTCAAACAGCGCGGCGACGCCGACGCGGCGCTCGCCGAGTTCCGCGACACGATCCGGATCAACCCCGCGTCGGCCCAAGCGCACACCAGCCTCGCGCAGGTGCTGCAGGCGAGGCACGACGCGGCCGGGGCCGCGGCGGCGTTCGCGGAAGCCGAACGGCTGAACAAGATCAAAGCCGACGGACAGGCGGCGGTCTTCGCCGTGAATGCCGGCCTCGAACGTCTGAAGCGGAACGATCTGCCCGGCGCCATCGCGCGGTTCCGCGAAGCGGTCCGTCTCGACACCGACAACGCGCAGGCGCATCTGCAGCTCGCGCGCGCGCTGCGCCGCGCCGGCGCCGTCGCGGAGTCGCGGAGCGAGCTTCGGATCGCCCGCCGCCTCGCTCCGCATCTGAAGCCTCCAGACTCGCAGCCATGAGCGGCAGTCGTGCGGCCGTCCTCCCCGTCTCGATCGTCGTGTGCGCGGGCGTCGTCGCGCTCGGCTCCACGCGAGGCCCCGCCACGCACGTCGACGACGCGCAGACGGCGCTCGGTTTTTCGTTTACGAACGTCGCACGCGCCGCCGGCCTCGACGCCGTCGTCGTCTACGGCGGCGCCTCGTCGAACAAGTACCTGCTCGAAACCACCGGCACGGGCGTGGCGGCGATCGACTACGACAAGGACGGCTGGCTGGATCTGTTCGTCGTCAACGGCTCGACGCTCGAGGGATTCCCGCCAGGGCAGGCGCCGACCAATCATCTGTACCGCAACAGAGGCGATGGCACGTTCGAAGACGTGACGACGAAGGCGGGGCTCGCGGCGAGCGGATGGGGACAAGGGGCCTGCGTCGGCGATTACGACAACGACGGGTACGACGATCTGTTCGTGAGCTATTGGGGGCAGAATCGCCTGTATCACAACCGCGGGGACGGCACGTTCGCGGAGGTGACGCGCGCGGCCGGCCTCGCCAACGCGCGGACCCGCTGGGGAACCGGCTGTGCGTTCCTCGACTACGACCGCGACGGCCGGCTCGATCTCTTCGTCGCCAACTACATCGACCTCGACCTGGCGACGGCGCCCACGCCCGACTCCGGATTGTGTCGCTACAAGGGCATCAAGGTGGCGTGCGGCCCTCCGGGCCTCGCCGGCGGAAAAAACGCGCTGTATCGCAATCGCGGAAACGGTACGTTCGAGGACCGGTCGGACGCCGCCGGCATCACGCGCGCCAAGGGCACCTACGGCCTCGGCGTGAGCACGTTCGACTTCGACAACGACGGCTGGGTCGACGTGTACGTCGCGAACGATTCGAATCCGAGCGCGCTGTACCGCAACAACCACGATGGGACGTTCACCGACATCGGCGTCACCAGCGGCTGCGCGTACAGCCAGGACGGCAAGCCGCAGGCCGGCATGGGCGTCGCGGTCGGCGATTACGATCGCAACGGCACGATGGACGTGTTCAAGACGAATTTTGCCGGCGACACCTCGACGCTCTACGCGAATTCGGGCGCCGGGTTCTGCGAGGATCGCACCTTCGCCGCCGGCATCGGCATCAACACGCGGTGGCTCGGCTGGGGCACCGGGTGGATCGATCTCGACAACGACGGGTGGCTGGACCTCTTTCTCACAAACGGGCACGTGTATCCCGAGGTGGTGCAGCTGAAGACCGAAGCGGGGTACAAGCAGCGCAAAGTGGTCTATCGCAATCTGGGCAACGGCCGCTTCTCGGACGTCAGCGAACGGCTCGGTGAGCCGGTCACGACTCCGAAGGCCGGCCGCGGCGCCGCGTTCGCCGACTTCGACAACGATGGACACGTCGACGTCGCCGTGTCGAACGTGAACGATCGTCCGGACCTGTTCCGTCT
>Ga0075424_100006672_pt1 | contig 11116 bp, 7 predicted proteins | sample SoiMethybrSBSTD3_FD_75301 | JGI IMG/M metagenome (GOLD analysis project Ga0075424, IMG submission 75301) | Bulk soil microbial communities from a Populus tree surrounding site in Tennessee, USA - Soil MetaG P. TD hybrid SBSTD3 | ecosystem: Environmental > Terrestrial > Soil > Tree plantation...
ACCACGCTGTTCAAGATCCTCGCGACGCTCGTCACGCCGGATGCAGGGCTCGCGGTCGTCAGCGGTCACGACGTCGTGAAATCGCCGAGCCGCGTTAGGGAAGTCCTCGCCCCGGTCATCGCCGACGAGCGAAGTCTCCACTGGCGGCTTTCGGCTCGCGAGAACATGCGGCTCTTTGCCGCGCTTCACGGGCTGCGAGGTGTGGAGGCGTCACGCCGCATCGACGAGTTGCTGGCGCTGGTCAATCTCGTCGAGGCGGCTGACCGCCTCGTCACCGGATTCTCGTCAGGCATGAAGCAGCGGTTGCTTGTCGCGCGCACGCTCCTCGCCCGGCCGAATGTGTTGCTGCTCGACGAGCCGACGCGCAGCCTCGATCCGATATCGGCCCGCTCGTTTCGGCAGTTCCTCCGTGAGGACGTCGCCCTCGCGCAGGGGTGCACCGTGCTGCTTGCGACGCATAACGCGGAAGAGGCGTTCGAGCTGTGTGACCGCGTCGGCGTGCTGCATCGGGGGCGCCTCGTCGCCACCGGGGCGACCGCCGAGCTTGCACGCGAGGTCGGCGAAGACCGTTTCGCCATCTGGATTCGCCCGGCCGACCAGGCTGCGATCGACACGCTCGTGGCCCGCGGCATCATGCGGGAGGCAAGACTATCACCAGCCGAAGTCGAGGGCTGGTCGCGAGTCGAGTGCGACTTGCGCGGCGGGTTGGAGGGTGCCGCGGAGGTGATAGCGTTCCTCTCCCGCGCGGGAGTGAACGTTGCGCGCTGCGAGCCAGTGAAGCTTTCGCTCGCTGACCTTCTCGAGCGCCTCCTGGCGCGCCACGTCCATGCATAAGGTCTGGGCGCTCATCCGCTCGAACTGGCTCTCGGCCTCTAGCTACAAGCTGGGGTTCGTGTTCTCGTTCGGGTCGCTCATTCTGAGCGTGGTGCCGGTCTTTTTCATCACCGGTGCACTGCAGTCCACGATGGTGAACGTGATCAAGGGACAGGGCGACCAGTACTTCGCCTTTCTGGTCGTGGGGCTCATCGCGTTGAACCTCGTGTCGTCGACGATCTATGCACTGCCCGGAGGCCTGCAGACGGCGACATCGACAGGCACGCTCGAAGCGCTCCTCGCGACACCGACGTCGCTCACGGCATTGCTCGCCGGACTGTCCGGTTACGAGGTACTGCTCTCACTGGTACGTGGCCTCGTGATGCTCATCGCGGCGGGCATTCTCGGGGCACACGTTGCGTGGCTTCAGTTGGGTGCGAGCCTTCCGATCGTCGCGCTCGTGGTCCTCGCGCATCTGCCGATCGCGATCATCACGGCGGCGATGGTGCTGGCTTTCCGCACGCGCGGCCCACTCCCGCAGCTGGTACTGCTCGCGTCCACGTTCCTTGGGGGCGTGTACTACCCGACCACGGTTATTCCCGGCTGGATCGAGTCGATTTCCGCCTTCCTGCCGCTCACCTACGGTTTGACCGCTCTTCGCGCGGTACTGCTCGAGGGCCGGTCGATCGCAACCGTGTGGCGCGACGTGTCGATTCTGCTCGCGTTCACCGCGGTTTCGCTGGTGGTGAGCACCGTGGCGTTCAGAGCCGCCCTTCGATACGCACGCCGCGTGGGAAACCTGGCGCAGTACTGACCTGCCCCGTGACGGCCTAACGCGGCGCGTCTCGTCTCGGCGATTCGGCTGGCCCGACGCCATTCCCCGGGTCGAACAGGGGCTTCGACAACTCGGCGAACGGGGCGCGGACGAGCATGATGCGGTCGAGCATGACGCCGTCGCGGTGCATCCAGACGTTCAGCACGTGCGGGCCGGCGTCCACGATGTTGAGCACGGCCAGCGTGGTGTCCGTCATCTGAAACTGCGCATCCCACTCGAAGGCATCGCGGGCCCAGCCCCATCGTCCGACCGGGAACGCCCCGACGCGATCAGCCAGGCGGGCTTCCTCGTTGTCGAGTCCGAAATGTATGGTGCGGCGCGCGGTGTCGGGCGCCATGCCGCGCGCGTAGGCAACGTATGTTCCTGGGTGCTGGACCCAGATGTGATATCTCAGCTCCGGCGCCTTCGTTCGAAATGTGCCCGGCTCAATGATGGTTCCCCGATCCGGGCCAGCGACCACGTACCCGTCGCCCGAGAACCCCACTTGCGCACGGCTCGTCGTCCAGGCCTGGTCATTGCGCTCAGTCGCGCTCGTGAAGTGCTCGGCTTCGATCGTGACGCGGCCACTGTCTTCGACGAACTCGCCGCCCGGCGCTAGAACGTTGACCTGAACGCGTCGCGCGCGGCTGGTCGCCGAGTCCGTGCTCACCGTGAGCTCGAACGCGTAATCGCCTGGCGCGTTCGCGACGAAGCGTGCCGTTGCGCTGGTGTCGTTGGACAACAGGGCCGATGGGCCATCGACTTGGCGCCAACGGTATCGCAGCGCATCGCCTCGAGCGGCATGACTCGCGCTGCCGTCGAGGGTGACGGTGTCGCCTGTGATGTGCGTCGACGTGAACCCGGGATGCGCGATCGGCGTCAGGTTCGGACTGGCGCGCCCGAGCAGGCGACGAGCATTCCCGTGGTAATACTTCGCCATCACACTGTCGGGCAGTGGCCAGTGCTCGGTGAACGGCAGAAACATGTCGAGCCGCTGGCGATAGGACCTGAGCCAGCGAAATGTCTTCTCCATGTAGTCAGTGCCGAACATGACCTGGTCCTGGTACCTAACGAAGAACGCGGTTTCGGCCGAATCCAGCTCGGCGAACTCTGCCTTCGGCTGGTTGGCGCCTCCTTCGGTGTACAGGTTCGGGAACTTCTCGAGCAACTCCGCGAGATAGGGTCGGTCGCCGGCTGTTCCCGCCCAGTGCGCGGCGATGAATCGCAGTCTCGGATGCTTCCGCAGCACACGCTCGCGCTGGAGCATGAGAATCTCCCAGCGGACGTCGCGATTTGGCCCGTTAGGCTGCTGATGCTCGCCTTTGTACGCCCCACCGAGGTGCACGATGACCGGTATCCCGAGTCGCTCGGCGGTGCTCCAGAGCGGATCGAACGCGGTGGTGTCGAACGGAACCAGGTTACCGTTGCGATCGCGCGTCCAGTAATCGACGCCGTTCCCGGCGCCTGCCTGGTCCTTGATCTTGAGGCCTGCTGCGCCGCGGCGCACAGCGTCCTCGAGGATGCCGGCCACCCAGGTCGGATAATCGGCGCGGCTGTCCCCGACGAACTCGTTCTTCGCGTCGTCGATGGGCACGTTGGCGAACAGCTTGAACCGTGCCGTGTCCGGGTAGAGCGCTATCCGCTCGGACACTCGATCGCCGAAAACGCCGTTGGCGACCGAGTTGTCCGGCGCTTTGAAGTCCACAACGAGCTCCACGTGCATCTCGTTCATCGTGCGCGTGAGCTCGTCGAAGTTGGGACGCTTTCCGGGCCACTTTTCCACGCCGCCCAGATGCGTATGAATGTCGATGATCGAGAATCGCGGCGGCGGGGTGTGCGGCGGCGTCTGGTCGCGACACCCCCACACGCAGAGGGCCAGAAGCCCCGCGCTCCACCTAACGCGGGAAGTCCGTGGCCTCATCGGGCGCGAGTCGATGCAGGCGCCCGCCACGGCCGGATCATCCAGCGGCGTTCCTCCGGCCGAAGAAACACGAGTGCCAGGGCGCACGAACCTAGATACACGGCTACCTTCAACAGCATCGCTGGCCCGGGTACCTGTGTCGCCCACCATCCCGCGGCTCCGGTTGCGCCAAGCGCGATCACGAGCGGCACGAGGGGTCCGACGACGCGGCGTGCATCATGGCGATGCAGCAGCCGGAACGCCGTTGCAACGAGGATTACCGAATTGCCAGCGAGAAACGCAATGCCGACTCCCATTCCGCCCGCCGATACGACGAGCCAGCGCGCCAGCGCGATCGTGAATAGCTGGCCCGCAACCGTGCACACAAGGAATCCAGAGATATCGTCGAAGCCGATCAATAGCGCCTGATACACGCCGGCGGCGAGAAGCACCGCCTCAGCCAGAACGAACACCGTGACGAGCGACACCGCCCCGGCGAATTTCGTCGAGTAGAGGAGAGCGATCCACTGCGCCGGGAATAGCACGCACACCAACGTCGACAGCACCACGAGCACCACGAGTATCCGCAGGTACTCGGCGACCGCCCCGACGCGCTCGGTCTTCGGCGTGTTTCGGTTGACCAACGGGGTCAGGTACAGGCCATTCGCCTGGTTGAGAACGAGCCGTATCGACACGCCGATCCCATAAGCGGCGGCGACGAGTCCCGCTTCGATGGCGCCGTGAGTCGAGAGCAGCATTGATCGAGCGAACAGATACGCGAGCGGCGACGTCAGCGCGAGCACGTACATCGATCCCGCGAACGACGTGAGGCCTGGCTGCGAACGGAGCGCCATTACGGCGTCGGCGGCGCTCGTACCCGACGACAACCGGAGCCCGACCGATCGCCCTAGATACCACTGCATGCCGGCGACGGTGATGACGAGCACGATCGCATTGGCCACGTAGAGCCCGACGAGCCCACCGCTCGTGACCCCGATCGCGGCTCCTGCAATCGTCAGAACCGCGGCGAAGAACGCGGCCAGCGCGGACTCCCGATGCCGCTCGAGGGCCGCCATCGCGTTGCGGAGCAGTGGTGCGAGGGCAAACGGCGGAACGCCTAACAACGCGACGATCAGCGCCGATCGGTATGACGAAAGCCCGTCACCGAACGTCGACGGCCACAAGGCCGCGACCGCGGTCGCGATCGCCGCCGATGCCACGGACGCCAATACGAGCAAAAGAACGAGCGCATCATACACGCGACGGGTCTCGTCCGGATTCTCATCGCGCGTGCGAGACAGAAACTTGAGTGCGACGAACGGAATGCTCAGCGATCCCAGCTGCGCGACGAGCGAAACGACCTGGTCGACGACGCTCGCGACGCCCACGCCCGCGGGGCCAAGCAGGAGAGCCAACACCTTCGTGCGCGCGAGGCCGGCCAGCATCGTGAGCGCCTGGATTCCCCCGAGCGCGACGATCGCCTGCAGCGGGCGAAACGATGGCGCGGGAGATGAGTCGACCGCCTGGGGCGATCCTACCCCCATAGGTGCGCGAGCCCGCGTTCATTCAGGTGGGCTTCGATGTCGGCAATGAAGCGGTCGGCAAAGGCGTCCGGCGAGAACTGACGGTACTTGTCGGACGACAGATAATCTCGCCCGGCAGCGCGGAGCCGCTCGAAGTCAGCCGTGCTCATCGCATCGAGATACCGCTGCATCTCGTCATAGCTCGCGAACCGCCGTGCGTCGATGTAGCAGTCCGGATCGACCGCGGTGTCGACGTCCGGCGCGCCAAGGTAGATCGGCACCACGCCGGCATACAGACAATCGAACAGCTTTTCCGTGATCCACCCGTCGAGCACCATGTTCTCGTAACAGATCGCGAACCGGTAGCGACTCATCGCGTCGTACTTGTCGTCGACGGGCCCGCGTAACGATCGGCGAACGGCATCGCCGTACTCGGCCTCCAGGTCGCCAAGACCGTTCTCCCAAAGTCGGCCCCAGAGATCGATCCCGCCGTGAGCCGAGAAATGCTTCAGCGCTCGCAGCCGCTCGGTGTACAGCTCGCCGTCCGAGAGCGCCGCGCGCTTGTTGCTGTTCACGAGGATGATGCCTCGGCGATCCGTCCGGCTCCAGTACGGCAGGATGACGCTGTCGTACGGCATCGGAATTCGAAACGGCTTCACCTCGGGGACGTTGGGCACGAACGCGCGGAGGTGCTCGGAGGTCGTCCACGAGTAGACCGTACGAAAGTGCCGCGCAAGTTCCGGCGTAGCCCGATACATCGCCGGGTCCACGACGACGACCTCGAACAGGTAGAACGCGGTAAGTAGCACGTCATCGCGATCGAGCAGCGACCGATACGCGTCGTGGATGCCGAATGACGCGTAGATGTTTGCCCCGGTCTTGTTGGCACGCGTGCGACCGTCCGTGAGGTAGTCACCGGTATCGATGGCGACCCCACGCGCGGCGAGGCGTTCCTTGAGGCGAAACCAGGGCTTGAGCGCGTTGTCTCGATTGAAGCGCGACCGCGGATCGAAGAGTGCGTTCCCGTGGAAGTGTCGCGTGAACGGATCGAGATACACGCGGATGGACGGCGAGCCTCGCTGTGACGAACCGGCCCGGGCATCCTCAGCCATCGATGCGTTAGGCAGGACCGTCGCCGTCCCATTGGCCGAGCCGTCGCCGAGCGAATGGGCTGCCGATGTCGATGGCGGTGCGAGGTCGCGCGCCGGAAACCGACGAAACCGCGCAAAGTGCACCAGCCGGCGCGCGTTCACGTTCGTCCCGCTCGCCGCCGCGGCACGCACCAGCGTGCGAAGCGCGAGAACTCGCGCCACCTGGACGCGGCGCGACGATCGAAGCAGGGGACGCACCAGTGAGCTGTTGAGGAGTGCAACCGCCTTCTGGCGGTCTCCGAGCACGTACGCGTTCGCGGCGCGCTCGGCTTCGTCCTGCACGCGCCACACGCGGTAACACGTCAGCGCTTCTGCGCTCACCAGCGAGCGGACACCGGGCCGTGAGAGGTGCCGATCCATCACGGCGAAGAACATCTCCGGTTCCGTGCGCATGCGCTCGTACTGCTTCGACCATTGGGCCGTGTAGTGCCGGTAGCCCATGAGGTACTCGTGCACGAGGCCTATACGCCAGTCGATCGACAGGCGCGCCCACATGTCCAGATCTGCCGCGATGCCGAATCGCTCCTGATCGAACCCGCCCACGGCGTCGAACGCGGCACGCCGGAACATCACCGACGGTGTTCTCAGGAACGTGTTCTTATGGCGCAGCAGACTCTCGGCGAGCAGCGCCGTGTCGAACAGCTCCACGCGAGCGAGCGATGGAGGCAGACGCAATCGAGAGTATTCGCGTCCCGCTTCGTCGATGAACCGATCGAGACAGAACACCGCTCCGGCGTCGTCGTGTTGGTCGAAGAACGCCAGCTCGCGCTCGACGATGCGCGCATCGTAGACGTCGTCCGCGTGAAAGACCGCCACAAACTCGCCGCGGCTCTCGCGCACGCCACGGTTCATGGCGCCGTAGCCGCCGAGGTTGTGGTCGTTGCGGAGGTATCGCACCCGATCGTCGCCGGTACCGCGGGCGATGCCAGGCGTCGCGTCCGTCGAGGTATCGTCGCAGACGATCACTTCGATCGTCGAGTGCGACTGGGCGCACATCGACGCGAGGGCGTCACCGAGGAAGCGCTCGGCGTTGTAAGCCGGTACGACGATCGAGACGAGCGGAGTTGTCTTGGTCATGCGTCGGTGTGAGCCAGACGAGCCAGGGGCGGACCCGGGCAACGGGCCAGTTCCGTGCCCCCTGCGACAGCGAGTCGAGGCTCCGCTGCGTGACCGAGCGCACGCTCGCGGCACGACGAATGTTACCGGTACCGCCGGCCTGTTGCGATACCGCAACGGTGTGTGTTCCGGGTACTTCGATGCGCCAACGAAAAACGCCAAACCGGTAGGGTTAGACCCGTGCACGCATCTTGCCCCCGCACACCTGCAAGACTCGCTCGGCTGCCCGGCCGAGCCCAACGCGTAGATTTCTGCTACCCCGCCGCCTCCTCCTGGTGCGTGGGGCTCTACCCATTGGAGACTCGAACTCGATGAAACGAGCGGTCGTGTGCGGAGCGGGCGGGTTCATCGCGAGCCACCTCGTTAAGCGCCTGAAGCGCGACGGATACTGGGTGCGTGGCGTCGACATCAAGGAACCGGAGTTTGCGCCGACGGAGGCGGACGAGTTCTGCCTGCTCGATCTCCGGGAAATGGACAAATGCCGCGAGGCGGTAAAGCCCACAGCCGACCACCCGATCGACGAGGTCTACCAGCTCGCGGCCGAGATGGGAGGGATGGGATTCATCAGCACGGCCGAGTGCGAGATCATGCGCAACAGCGCATTGATCAACGTCAACATGCCACAGGCCGCGGCGGAGGCCGGGGTCAAGCGCTACTTCCTTTCGTCGTCGGTGTGCGTCTACCGCGACATGGCCATCGGCGAAGCGGAGATGACCGAGGACGAGGCGTATCCGGCCCATCCGGACAACGAATACGGTTGGGAAAAGCTCTTTGCGGAGCGTGTTGCATTCGCGTTCGGACGCCGGTACGGGATGGCTGTTCGGGTCGCGCGGTTCCAGAACTGCTACGGTCCCGAGGGCACGTGGACCGGCGGCCGCGAAAAGGCGCCTGCGGCGATCTGCCGGAAGGTGGCGGAAGCGGAGGATGGCGGCTTCATCGAGGTCTGGGGTGACGGCACGGCCGTTCGCTCATACACGTATGTCGACGATCTCGTGGACGGGATCGTTCGGCTGATGCGGTCGGACCTCGACGTGCCCGCAAACATCGGCAGCCCGGAATACGTCAGCGTGCGAGAGCTCGTGGAGACCGTCATCGGACACAGCGGCAAGCAGGTCGAGGTGCGCTACGTTCCAGGCCCGGTGGGCGTCCAGTCACGAAACTTCAGTAATGAGCGCATCTATTCGCTCGGATGGCAGGCCGGGACGGACCTCCGCCAGGGAATCGGTGTGACGTATCGGTGGGTGGACCTGCAGGTGCGGGATCGCCTTGCGGCGGCCGGGGACACGCCGGGCGCGGCGGAAGCCGCGCGGCGTTAGGTTCGACCGCCCGCGCCGGTCATGCGCAAGCCACGCGTGCTCGTGCTGGCACGCAACTATCCCAACAACGCGTTCCCCACGTTGGGGTTGTGGACGGAGCGACTCGTGGCGGCTTCTCGCGCCGTCGCCGACCCGACCGTCGTCGCCCCGGTCCCGTACGCGCCGCCGTTCGTGCCCATGGCGTCGGTGCAGCGCTTTCGCGAGGTCGAACGCACGAGCACGAGAGACGGCGTCTCCATCCATCATCCGCGCGTGGCCGCCGGCCCGGGCCAGCTCCTCCACGCATTCGACGCGCGACTCGCATACCGGTCCATTCGCAAGGCGATCGTCGACCTCCATCGCGCGACGCCGTTCGACGTGATTCACGCGCACTTCATCTATCCCGAAGGCGTGATCGCCAGCCGAATCGGCGCGGAGCTTGGCGTGCAGGTGGTGTCCTCGGAGCACGCCATGTGGCGTCCGTGGCTCGATCGTCACGCGTCGGTCCGTCGCCAGGTCGAGCGTGCGCTGCCACGAATCGCGCGGATCACCGCCGTGAGCGAAGCGCTGCGCGGCAGCATCCTTGGCCTTTTTGGCGATGCGGTCCCGGTCGACGTGATCCCGAACGTGGTCGACGACCGAATCTTCGTTGCGCCTCGCGGGGATGAGCCACGCGATCCGTACCATCTGCTCTTCGTCGGCCTCATTCGCCACGTGAAAGGTCTCGACGTTCTCGTGCGGGCGCTGGGTCACCTGGTCTCGGAAACTCCTGAGCTGCACCTGTCGGTGGCTGGAGGGTCGTTCTATCGCGCCTACGAGCGCGATGCGGCGGCGGTGCGCGAGCTCGTCCGCGCACTCGGCCTCACCGACCGCGTGCATTTCCTTGGCGAAGTCGCGCCGAACGATGTGGCCACGCTGATGCGACGGAGCGCCCTCCTCGTCGTACCGAGCCGGCGTGAGACGTTTTCGCTGGTGACGGCGGAGGCGCTCGCGTCAGGCACGCCCGTGGTAGCGACGCGCTGTGGCGGGCCCGAGGAGATCATCACGGACGACACGGGCCAGCTGACCGAGGTCGACGATGCTGCGGCGCTCGCGATCGCGATCGAGTCGACGCTGAATCGAACGTACGACCGAGCCGCGCTACGGCGTTATGCCATCGATCGCTTCGGGAGCGGCGCCGCGGCCGAGCGCCTCGGGCAGCTGTACGAACGTGTCACCGGGCTCGCGCGAGTCGGCGGGGCGCCCTCAGCGGTGCTCCCCGCCGGGGGTGTTCAGCACCGCGATGCCCCGCGCGGCCAGGTCAGATCAGCAACCGCGGCCGGGGCGACGTGATGCACTGGGGTGTGGATGCGCACCGGCTCGCCGGCCAGCGGCTGGGTGTCGGCCGGTACATCGAGTACCTCGTCAAGCATTGGCGTTCGATGATGGAAGCCGATGACCGGTGCACACTGTTCATGCGCGAGCCATACGACGGATCGGCGTGGGATCCGTCGCCGTCCATTCGCGTCCGGACCTTTGCCCCGTCAGTCCCCCCCAGCGTTTGGCAGCATGGTGTGTTGCCGCGGTTCACGGCCGACGTCGACGTGCTTTTCTGCCCGAGCTACTCGGTACCTGTCACATATGCGGGTAAGTGCGTCGTCGCGATCCACAGCATGAACGAGGTCGAAAGCGGCACGCACCCGTGGTGGTACAAGCTCACGTACAGCAGGCTGTATCGCTTCAGCGCGGATCGGGCTGACCGCATCATCGTTCCCTCGGAAAGCACCCGGCAGGATCTGGAGCGATATTACGGCATCACGAGCGAGAAGGTCGACATTGTGGTGCAAGGTGCCGACGAAGCCTTTCGCCCGATCGAGGACGACGCAGTCAAGCGCGCCACTCGCATTCGCTTTCTCGGCGAGGATCGCCCATACATCGTGTTCGTTGGGAAGCTGTCAACGCGCCGCAACATTCCGGTCCTGATCGAGGCATTCGCGATGGCGAAGCGTCGCGCGAATCTGCCCCATGCGCTGCTCCTGGTTGGCCCGAATCACGTTGGCGTGCCGCTGGACGAGCTCATCGCGCGTCACGCCGTGAAGGGCCACGTGATCCAGACGGACGGCAGGTTCGCGAGCCACCTGGAGGTGCCGCCGATCTACGCCTCTGCGGATCTGTACGTGAACGCGTCGTCGTACGAAGGGTTCTCGATGACGCTCGTCGAGGCGCTGTCGTGCGGTACTCCGGTCGTGACGGTCAACCGTTCGGCTCTCGCGGAGATTGCTGGCGGTGCCGCGGAGTTCGTCGAGGAGCCGACACCGGAAGCGCTGGCCGACGCCATCGAGCGTGTGTTGACGGATCCCGCGCTGAGCCGATCGCTCGGGGAGCGTGGGTACCGCCGCGCCGACGCGTTTCGCTGGAACGTGACGGCTCGTCAAACGCTTGACGTTCTGCGACGGGTAGCGGCATGACACTCTCGTGCAGCGAGAGCGAGGAGGTACGGTGAAGACAGTGCTGCTCGCCGGCGG
>Ga0075424_100006675_pt1 | contig 11114 bp, 10 predicted proteins | sample SoiMethybrSBSTD3_FD_75301 | JGI IMG/M metagenome (GOLD analysis project Ga0075424, IMG submission 75301) | Bulk soil microbial communities from a Populus tree surrounding site in Tennessee, USA - Soil MetaG P. TD hybrid SBSTD3 | ecosystem: Environmental > Terrestrial > Soil > Tree plantation...
CCGCAGCGATTGGTTCTAACTCAGGCTCTCATTTGCCTATTCGGTGCGAAGCTCGCCGCACCTATTCAAATTGATTTGGGCGCAACCACCCGCTCGTCTATAATCTTAAGTTTGACCACTCTCAGGGGAGTCGCTACGGATGGCTGGAGCTCTGGACAACAAGCAAGTCCTGGTGAAAATCTTCGTCGGGATATTCGTCGGCCTCATCGGCATCAGCATGTTGCTGTACCTCGTGCCGCAGGGTCCGGGCACCGGCACCGACGCGGACAATTCCGACGTCGTCGCCAAAGTCGGCGATCAATCCGTCTCTCTTGCGGATGTTCGCCAGCAGCTCAGCGAAATCCAGCGCCGTAATCAAGTCCCTAAAGCGCTCGAAGGGCTGTACGCTCGCCAGATCCTCAATCAGCTGGTTTTCTCAAAGGAAATCGAATTCGAAGCTGAACGTCTCGGTATAAAAGTCACCAACGAAGAAGTCGCTGACCGCGTCAAGCAGTACCTCCCCACCGCTTTCAATGGCGACACTCCCGTAGGCATGGATCAGTACACCGCCCAGGTCCAGCAGCGCTTCAACATGACCGTTCCGGTTTTTGAAAACCTCATCCGCCAGGGCCTGCTGGAAGAAAAGTTTCGCCGCCTGGTGACCGACGGCGTCAGCGTCGGCCCGAACGAGCTCGCTGAACAGTTCAAGTTCCAAAACGAAAAAGTGAAGATCGACTACGCCCTCATCAAGCCCGAGGACCTCGAATCCAAAATCACCGTCGACGACGCCGCCATCAAGGCCTACTACGAAAAGAACAAGAGCCGCTACACCATCCCGGAAAAGCGCGTCGTCGAATACGGCCTGGTAGACCTGGCCAGGCTCCGTCAAAGCGTCCAAATCTCCGACGACGACCTCAAAATCCGCTATCAGCAGGACATTCAGCAATACCAAGTGCCCAACCGCGTTCACGCCGAACACATCCTCTTTATGACCGTTGGCAAGACCGACGCCGAAGTGGATGAAATCAAGAAAAAGGCCGAAGACGTCCTCAAACAGGTAAAAAAAGGCTCCAAGTTCGACGACCTGGCCAAGAAATACTCGGAAGACCCGGGCAGCAAGGATAAAGGCGGCGATCTCGGCTGGCTGGTCCAGGGCCAGACCGTTCCCGAATTTGAGAAAGCTGCCTTCTCGCTTCAGCCCGGCTCCGTCTCCGACCTCGTGAAGACTCAATACGGCTTCCACATCATCAAGGTCATCGAAAAGGAAAACGCTCACACCAAGCCCTTTGATGAGGTGAAGGACTCCATCCGCGTTCCTCTGATGCAGACGAAACTCGACGAGGATGCCAGCAAAATCGCCGAGCAGATCGCCTCCGCCGTGCGTAAGTCCAACAAAACTCCGCTCGCAGACTTGGCCAAGGAATATCACCTGCAGGTTACACAAACCCGCCCGGTGAGCGTCACCGATACCCTGCTCGAGTTCGGCACAAACTCCAAAGACGTCAACGAAGCCATCTTCCGGCTTCGCGAAGGCGAAGTCAGCGCTCCCATCCGCACTGATCGCGGCTATGTCGTACTCTCGCTCAAGCAGATCCAGCCTACGCATCAGGGAACACTGGAAGAAGTCCGCGACAAGGTCATCGGCGCGCTCAAGCAGGAAAAATCCGTCGAACTGGCCCGCTCCAAGGCTGAAGACCTCGCTAAGCGCGCCAAGTCCAGCGAGAAATTCGATTCTGCCGCCAAATCTCTCGGCCTGGACCCGAAAACCAGCGAAGATTTCTCCCGCGCGGGCTCCGTTCCTAACATTGGCAGCGGCAAGCAACTCAGCGCCGCCTTCAAAATGAAGGTTAGCGACGTTTCCGCGCCCGTTCCTCTCGGCACGAACTGGGTGGTCTATCGCGTCGCTTCCAAAGCCGAAGCCAACATGGCCGATTTCGACAAACAAAAGAAAGAGTTGACCGATCAGGTCCTCAACGAAAAGCGCGGTTTGGCCTATGAGTCCTTCCGTTCCGGCCTCGAAGAGCGGCTCAAGCAGGAAGGCAAGCTCAAACTCATGCCGGAAAAAATGAAGAACTTCGGCGACCTGGCGTCTCTGTAACTTACAGAAACTAATAGCTTTAGATTGTTCTAAAGCGGCACTTGCGCTCCTCTTCGCCGCACTTTACCCTATCAGTGTCTGTTCACAGCGGATCTTGGCCCTGTCTTTCCCGGTCCGGCGGCCATCCCTCGACCTCGTTGCTGTGAAGACGCGGTTCCTCTGCACTTGTAAACTCGCACGATTCTTTACTTTTCGGTTGGTGAATGCCATGGCAAATCGCAATCAGACCGCTCGTAATGACTACCGCTGCAGCATGGAGCGCAATCAGGGGGGTAAATACTGCGTGCGCATCCAGGTGCACTATCCCCGCCACGCGTGGACGCTCGGCGTTTATTTCCTGGCCAGCTCTTTCGATCGTGCCATGAAAAAGCTCGAGGAAGGCTTGGACTTCCTGCAGCGCAATGAAGAGAAGCTGTGGTTTTGGGGCGTGGACCGCGCCGAAGACCTGGGCTTTTCCGCCGAGTTCCTCAAGGAAGCTGGCCTACGCCTCGATCGTCGCCTCGAGTTTCCTCGCAAGGCCGCCAACCTGACCGTCGCGCCCGAAAAGGACGTGCCGGCATTCGCGTTGGCTCCCATGCGCCGCGGGCTTGCCGAATCGCTCGAAATGACCCGCGCCTTCGCCGCCGGCGACTAGACGCACGCTCTCAATTCAAATCTTCCGCACTGCTCTCGTGGGATGCTTGAGTTGTATGGCTCAAAGGAAACCCCAGGTTCAGAAGTCGAATTGAAAAGTGGACATTTCAACTCCCACTCAAGCATTAGCAGGAATTTAGCGCGATAGCTGTAGCTCACCGCGGTCAAGGCTATCGTTTTGACGCAGCGACGAGACAAAAGACCAGAGTTTGCCACCGTGCTGAACTATCGGCCACCGGAACTCCAGTAAACTTCACGATCACGCCAAAAGCCGCACACTGAAAATCGCTGGAGCGATGAAGGCGGAAACTCATCGCACAAGGCAATCTCAGTGCCCGCCTCGCCGGAAACTACTCCATCCCACGCTCCGATTCAACGCTCCGATTCAACGCTTGACTTGCCCTCTTTTCTTGGCGATGATGCGCCCACCTGCAAGACAACGTCCTGCATGGCATCTCCGCACGGCATGCCTGGAGCCCTTCCAAACCGCGCCCGCACACTCCTCACGAGTGTTTTCTGTCTCCCAAGGGTCTCCAGCGAACTCCTGTGCGGAGCGCGTCAGGATTTGCATAGCTAGCCTTGATTCAACGGGAGGGAGCCCAATGAAAGCAAACAAAGGGATAGTTCTGGCAATACTTGCAGCGTTGCTGCTGGTGTGTGGCAGCGTCTCCGTTAGAGCGCAACAATCCAGCGCGACGGATCAGAGCGACAGTTCCACTACCACTAAAAAGAAATCCAAAAAGAAGGCCGACGACTCGGCGCTGAGTTCGGACACCACCGCCGATTCCAGCAAGACCAGCAAATCCAAGTCCAAGAAGAAGGCCGCTGACAGCGCGGACAGTTCAGCAGCTGCGGACTCTTCCACGACCCCAAAGAAGAGCCGTTCGAAGAAGAGCGCCAGCGCTGACTCAGCTGACAGTTCCGCCGCAGCCGACACCTCCAAGTCCAACACGAAGAAGAGCCGTTCCAAAAAGTCGGCCGACGCCGCGGACAGTCCCACGGCCGACAGCTCTACCGCAGCCGGCTCCGGCCCCAAAAAGAGCCCCTCTAAAAAGAGCAAAGCGGATTCTGCTGACGCCACACCGGCTGCCGACAGTGGCTCCGCAACACCCACCAAGAAAAGCCGTTCCAAGAAGTCTGCTGACGCCGCGTCAGACACATCCACTGCGGCCAATACCGATGCAGCGCCGGCCAAAAAGAGCCGCTCCAAAAAGAGCAAAGCGGATTCCGCCTCGGACAATTCCGCCACTACCACCGCCGATGCAGCGCCAGCCAAGAATAGCCGTTCCAAGAAGTCGGCCGACACTTCCGCCGCAAGCAGCCCAGCGCCAGCGCCCAGTTCAGCTTCGAGCAACGCCCCTGCTTCGAATCCTGCTCCGGCCGCTCCGAGCAAGCCAACTCCCACAGCTACGCCAACTCAATCGAGCTCGGCGAACCCCCCGGCGCCCTCCAAGCCTGCGGCGCAGCAACAAACTCCCCCAGCCAACCCTAACGGCATGGTTTGGGTCAACACCGACTCCGGCATTTACCACAAGCCCGGCTCGCGCTGGTACGGTAAGACCAAGCAAGGCAAGTACATGACGGAAGCCGACGCGCAAAAAGCCGGCTACCGCGTTTCCGAAAAGTAGTAGCACCCGGGAAACCGAAAAGGAGAACTGACGATGTCCAAAGCAATCAAAGGAATGCTGTTGGCGGTATTGGTCGCGGTGCTCGGTGTTACGGTGGCCGTATCATATCCAAACCCGCAAGCTACCGACAAAAAAGCGGCTGCTGGAACCACTGCCAAGACCGAAGATCGCGTGGACCTGAATTCCGCTACGCTCGATCAGCTCAAAGCGCTCCCCGGGATCGGCGACGCTTACGCCCAGAAAATCATTGACGGGCGCCCGTACGCCAAGAAGACCGATCTGGTCACCAAAAAAATCGTCCCGCAAGCCACTTACAAGAAAATCGCGGGACTCGTCATCGCCAAACAGAAGTAACAGCGTTTTCGCTCTCATGAACTGGGCGGCTCGCCAGCCGCCCGCAAAGTTCTCCGCGCCAAAGTTGGTGTCGAAAGACGGATTCGGGGTAACAGGAGGCAATATGGGTCTTCTCGATGATGTTCTGGGAATGGCAGGAATGGGCAACGCGGCGCAGTCGCAGCAGCACGCCGGTGCTCTCAGCATGATTTTGAACTACATCAATAGTCCGGAAGTCGGCGGTATCGCCGGTTTGCAGAAAATGTTTCACGAGAAAGGCCTCGGCGATATCGTGTCCTCCTGGATCGGCACTGGCCAGAACCTGCCGGTTTCCGCTGACCAGTTGCAGAACGTCTTGCAAGGCGGGGCGCTTCAGAACATGGCCAGCAAATCCGGCATGGATATGAGCCAGCTCACTTCAATTTTCTCTCAGCTCATGCCGCATGCCGTCGACCAAATGACGCCCCACGGCCAGATCCCAGACTCCAACGCGCTCTCCCAAATGATGAAGGGACTGACAGCCGGCGCCTAGGTTTGCCGGCTCAATGCTAAAGGTTTGTTCTCGGGACTCGCACCGCAACCGGTTCCGCCGGCTTCTTGTGTCTGGTCGTTTCCCCTTGACTTCTGTCGACCAGGGTCATTAAGCCATTCACAAGCACCGCCGTAAGTTCTTGCTTACTCACTGAAGAGGGCGGGGGCGACCCAAGAACTCTTTTGGGCGGCTGAAAGCCGAAAAAGTGGCGTCGCTCTCACCCTTTTCTGTTCTTCAATTTCCGGCACTTTCGGCGATAGGCGACCGTTATCTACTTGCTCTGAGCAAGGTGCAGGCCACGGAGGGTGAAAGGTCGCGGCACTGATTTGTTGAGAAAACGGAGCCACAGGGGAAACGGGCGCCGTAGGTGCACAACGTCCGACGTTGGGATGGATGCGAGCATTACTCGCATCAGGTGCATAAGACTACGGATGGTTCGGACTAATTCGGAGAGAGGCGAACAGTAACGCCTTCCCGCTCGGATGCTGGCTTCCGCCGTGCGGTTCCACCGTAACGAAGACGGCGTCAATGTCTTCGAGCGTCTTGGGGTCGTTGGCCTTCAAAACCCATCGCTTCTTGCTGGTGTTGTCTTCGTAGAAAATTCCCAGATTGCGCGCCTGCTCCTTGTCGGGACCTTTTCGGCCCCAGGCTTGGAACGATCGCGCATCTTGAAGGCCTGGCTGCGCATCCAGATCGAAGGCGTAGAAGATCAGGGACTTTCCCCTGGTATAGAAGACGCGCCCGTACGTCTTGGCCGTTCCCTTTCCCGATACGTCGTGAACGTCAGCCATGTACAGTTCACGGGCGCCCATCAATTCCCGAATATCGCGATCGTGCTCCAGCAATTCTTGCCCCTTCGCGACCTGGCCTTCCTTCTGATCGAGGGCCTGTTCACGCGCCCTCACAAGTTGAGTCAACTCGTTGACTTTTGCCTCTAGAGAAGCGGCTTGCCGCGCAGTTTCATCTCGCTGTGCCGTCGCTTCTTCTATTGTCTTTTGAAACTCCGCCAGTTTTGCCTGCGCAGCCGCAAGCTCTTCATCTTGCTTAGTCTTATCATCGCTCGCGACTGGTACCGCTTCTTGGCCACGTCCTGAAGGGCTTGCGAGGGCCACTCTCGCGGATTTCAGAAAGTTCAGAAGTCTAGTCTGCACGGACAGTTGCTGCTTCAAGTCATCAATGACTTTGGCATTCTCTGCGAGTTTTGCTTCCAATTGCGCGCGCGCATACCCTGCATCGCTGGCTTGCTCTTCGAGAGAATCCGCAGACTCTTTGGCGGCGGCTGGAATTGATTGCGCAACTTCCGCGCCCCGCTTCACGCCTGTCCTATGTAAGGTGATGCCGAGCGCCAACGCCAGTAGCACTGCTGAGGCGAATGTCATCCACACTTCTCGCCAATGAATTTGTGACCGACGATAAGCGAACCGGCGGCCGCGCATCTGTCCTCCCGCGTAACCCACTTCTGACTTACGCAGCTGGGGGTGTTTCTGCCCTTTGTCTAATCTTTTGAAGAATCTGCTTTCCGCTTCTTCAACGGACCAGGCTTCGTCAGCGGTACCATGTGTGGGTAGCAGCTCTTCCGCGAGGGCGGACACCGCGACTCGCGTTGCAGCCTCGAACTCGCTCATCGCTCGGCGACATTCCGGGCACGCGGCCAGATGGGAATCCAATCTGGATTGTTCGTTGGCGCTCAATTCGCCTGCAGTCGCTGCTGCGCAAAGCCCAAGGAATTCCTCGTGCGGGCCCATCGGTCAAATGCCTCGACTCCTGATCGGATTACATTTCATAGTACACGTACTACTGTCTCTTTAATTCGCCTTCGGCTAGGTGTCTGCGGAGCTTTTCGAGACCGCGATAGTGATGATTTCTGACGTTGGCGTAGGACTGGCCAAGTTTTTCGGCTATTTCGGTGAACGTAAACCCCTCAAAAAAATGTAGTCGCAGCGTTTCTCGCTGATCTCCGGTCAGCTCCTCCACGACCTTCTTCCACCCGTTCCTACCGAAGAGACCCTCCACCGTTTGGTCATAATGCGGGTCGCTCCACACTGCACGCTCAGTTTCTCGACCCTTGCTTGCGGTCCGGCAATCATAGAATCCATGCGATTTCAGACGTCTCCTCCGAAGCAATCCTTGAGTGAATGCCACCTGCAGGATCCAGGAGCGGGCGCTGCCTTTGGACGCGTTAAACAGTGCATGCTTTCGATGAAGGTACAGAAATACATCTTGTACAAGGTCATCGGCTTCAGATCTGTCTCGCAGGATTTGCCAGCCGATCGCTCGAATTAATCTAGCGTAGCGCTTGAATAATTCCGACAAAGCACTTCGATCATCCCCGGTGACCGCGCCAAACAGGACTTCATCGGAGAGCTGAGAGACGTCCTCGGGCGTAGCGCAATGGGACTCCGGAGTCTCGCGTCTCGTGTTTGCTATGCGCAGAGTTGCGATCCGAAGTGATGAAGACGAATTCATTTGTCAGTGACGCGCGGGTCTTCTCAAACAGCAGGCCGTGGTGTCCAAGGCTCCAGATGTTAATGATATCACACTCATAGTGTGTAGACTCATCGTGGTCAGGCACCTTCTTATGGGGTGTGTCTTACGCAGATCCACGAGTTCTCTTGGGTGATGCCGTACGGAGGCTCCGCCTAGAGCGGGGGCTATCCCAAGAGTCGCTGGCCGAGCTAGCGAATCTCCATAGGAATTACGTTGGCGGAGTAGAGCGGGGCGAGAGAAACGTGGGCCTTTTGAATATTGTCGCGCTGGCCCGCGCTCTGCGGGTTAAGCCCTCTCGGTTGATGGAGACCGTTTCGTAATAGAATTCTCGGGCCGCTTCCCGTTCCCATTCAATTTGGGCGCTCTGCTCGCCACCCAATCGGAACTATAGTTCCGGTCCGGCGCGTCCGCCCGCACGCACGCGCGCTGCTCCGCTACGGTCCATTCGCTTGAAAACAAAATACTTCGGCGCCAGCTCTATTCGCGCAGAAGGACTTCGCCGCGGCCGACCAGTTGGTCGTTAATCCACACTCGATATTTGTAGCCTACCGGCTTGGATCCAAGCCGCGCAGGACCCGTCAGCAAACGCATTCCCGGCGGCGCTTGAAATACATTCGAGCTGAACGGGCAGCGATTGACATCGAATTCCACGCGCAAATTGCCGGTTTCGCAGAACCAGGAAACCTGGTCGCCGGCGTCGAGCACAATCGTTTCTGGGAAAATTCCAACTAAAACGGAGCGATCAGCCATTCCGAGAGTTTACCGTCATCAGCGTCCCAAGCCAAATGTAGAAGACTCAAAACTTCTTCGGCCTCGCAATACAGGTCTACGCGCCGACAAGGCGCTGGATGAGTTTCTTGGGAGCAGACTGCTGCGGGGTAATGGAGAAACTTTCCTGGATGCGCCGCTCTGCTTCCGCCAGCTTCGCGTCGGAGTTGTAGTATATCGTCACTAATGTGTCGCCGGCAGTAACCCGGTCGCCGATGCGCTTGTGGAATTCCAGGCCCACGCCGGGATCGATTTTGTCCTCTTTTTTCTCGCGGCCGCCGCCCATCATCGCCAGGGCGACGCCAAATTCCATGCAGTTCGTTGCGGCCAAGAAACCGCTCGTTGGGCCTATTACTTCGGCGCAGTTTTTCGCTTGCGGCAGGATCGAATAGTCGTCTACAACACGCGCATCACCGCCTTGCAATGAAATTCCCTTGCGGAATTTTTCCAGCGCTTCGCCGGACGCAATGAGTTTTTGCGCCAGTTCGCGGCCCTCGTCCACGGATTCGGTGCGTTCGCCGAGATAAAACATCCAGGCGGAAAGCTCGATGCTCAGATCTCGCAAATCATCTGCGCCGCGGCCCTTCAGAACTTCCAGCGATTCGATGACTTCGTGTGAATGTCCAGCCAAACGGCCAAGCGGCTGGTCCATGTCGGTGACCAACGCAACCGCTTTTTTGCCCATGCGCTGCGCGGTTTCCACCATCAATTCGGCCAGACGCACCGCGTCCTCTTCTTTCTGCATGAACGCGCCGGAGCCGGTTTTTACGTCGAGCACCAGCGCGTCAATTCCTTCCGCCAGTTTTTTGCTCATGATGGAAGCGCAGATCAGGCCAACGTTTTCCACGGTGGAAGTCACATCGCGCAGCGCGTAGATTTTCTTGTCGGCGGGAGCGATTTCCGCGGTTTGCCCGATCAGCGCCATACCGCACTCGCTGAGCGCGCGGCGAAATTCCACCAGCGTCAGCGCGGTGTTGAATCCAGGAATGGCTTCCAGTTTATCGAGCGTTCCGCCGGTGTGGCCCAGCCCGCGCCCGCTGATCATCGGCACATGCAGTCCGCCCGCCGCAACAATCGGCGCGAGAATCAGCGAAGTCTTGTCGCCCACGCCGCCAGTCGAATGTTTGTCCACTTTTTTGCCGGCAATTTCCGGAAAGCGGACCACCTCGCCGGAATGCAGCATGGCCTCGGTCAACGCAGCAATTTCCCGACGAGAGAGGCCGCGAATCCACGTGGCCATCAACCACGCCGACATTTGGTAATCGGGAATTTCTCCGCGGGTGTATCCCGAAATCAAAAAGTTGATTTCCTCGAGGGAGTGTTCTCCCGAATCGCGCTTCTTGCGGATAAGATCAACGGCTCGCATGTTTTTCGACGAACCGGCAGCCTAACAGCAGCGGTGTTGAGCGTCAAATCGTCTATAAAACAGTGTCTCAGCGCGGCGGGGCGTCTTCGGCGTCGTAGGTGGCGAGCTGTTCTTCCCAGACCATCGAAGGTGTCTGCAGCAGGCGGACGCAGCGGTTCCAGCGGAGGATGGAATCATCGTTGCCGGCGGGGCGGATTTTTTCCGCTTCGCCAAAATAATGCAGCGCGCGTTCAAACAGTGGATAGACTACGTGTGGTGACTGGCCCGTGCGCAGCTGAGCTTTGGCGCGGCGCTCGTAATAAAGACCGGTGTAGTACATCTGCTCGTAGCGATCCGTCAGGCGCCCGAAAATTTCTTCCACTTCGCGGTAACGGTCTCCTCCACTGCCGGTGAACTGATCCGTCATGGCCAGACCGAGCATCCGCAGCGCCATTTGCTGATTTGCATCCACTGCGAGAATGTCACGGCAGATGGATTCCGATTCTTCCGGTTCGTTGAGATAACGGTAGAGATCGACCTTGGCAAGGGCTTCGGCGATGCCCGATTTGGAGATGGCCTTGAGTTTGTAATCCATGCAAGCCTCCCTCGCGGTTGCTAGAAATCAGGCGCCGCGAATCTTGCGCACCAGCATCATTACGGGGTCGTAGAATTCATCCACCACGCGCTCTTTCAGCGGAATAATCGCGTTGTCCGTGATGTGGATTTCCTCGGGGCAAACTTCCGTGCAACATTTCGTGATGTTGCAGTAGCCCAACCCCATTTCGTCTTTCAGCAGCTTGGTGCGTGACAGGCCGTCGAGCGGATGCATTTCGAGGCCGGCGACGCGTACAAAGAAGCGCGGCCCGGCAAAACTTTCATGCTTGTCGTGATCGCGCAACACATGGCAGACGTTCTGGCAGAGGAAGCACTCGATACACTTGCGGAATTCCTGCACGCGGTCGACGTCGCGCTGGTCCATTTTCCATTCGACGCCCGCTTTAGGCTGGAACGCCGGAATCTTCTTGTTGACCTTGTAATTCCAGGAAACGTCGATGACCAAATCTTTGATCAGCGGAAAGGATTTCAGCGGCGCAACGGTGATTGGTTCATTCAACGGAAGCGAGTCCATACGGGTCTTGCAGGTTAAACGGGGGCGGCCGTTCACTTCGGCGGAACACGAACCGCACTTGCCTGCCTTGCAGTTCCACCGCACCGCAAGATCTGGTGCCTGCTCGGCCTGGAGCCGGTGGATCGCGTCGAGGACGACCTCACCCTCCTCGACGCGTACGGAGTAGGACGCGAGATCGCCGC
>Ga0075424_100006676_pt1 | contig 11114 bp, 9 predicted proteins | sample SoiMethybrSBSTD3_FD_75301 | JGI IMG/M metagenome (GOLD analysis project Ga0075424, IMG submission 75301) | Bulk soil microbial communities from a Populus tree surrounding site in Tennessee, USA - Soil MetaG P. TD hybrid SBSTD3 | ecosystem: Environmental > Terrestrial > Soil > Tree plantation...
TGATCGAGGCGGAGTGGGGGAAGGGCGAGGGCAGCTATGCGGTCGAGATGGTGGTGACCGCAACCGACCGGCGCGGGCTGTTGCGCGACATCGGCGACGCGCTGTCGCGCGAGAAGATCAATGTCACCGCGGCGCGGACGCAGAACCGTGACGAGCTCGCCTTCATGCGCTTCACCTTCGACGTCGCCAACCTGGCGCAGCTCAAGCGCGCCTTCGCGCTGGTGCGCGAGCTGAAGGGCGTGATCCGCGTGGGTCGCGGCTGATGGACGACCTGCTCTCGAATCCGGCGGTGCAGGCTGGCGCGGCGCCGTTCCTCGCCGGCCTGATCGCCGCGGTGGCGCTGCGGCCGCTCAAGCTCGGCGGCCTGGCGATCGTCGCGGCGTTCTTCACCGCCGTCTACTTTGTGCAGGGATTGCAATTTAGCCCGCTGACCGCGACCCGCAAGATGATCCTCATCGCCGCTGCCGCGCCGCTGATCGGACTCCTGGTCGACTTCGCCTTCCGGCCGACCCGGCTCGGCGCGACCCTGCTCGCGCTGCTTGCCGGCGGCGCGGCGTTGTGGGCATTCGGCCCGGTGCTGGCGCAGCGGCCGGGGAGCGAAGCGTGGCTCGCGGGGGCGTCGGCGGCGATCGTCGCCGCGTTCGTCGTCGGCTTCGGGCAGGCCGCGCTCGCCGCCGACGGCGTGCGGGCCGGAGCCGCCGCGCTCGCCCTCGGCATCGGCGCCGGCGTCGCGTCGATCTTCTCCGCGTCGATCGCCTACGGCTCCTACGGCCTCGCGCTCGGCGCGGGCGCCGGCGCGTTCCTGCTGCCGCAGATGGTCATGGGATCGAAGAGCCATGCCGGCGCGACCTTCGTGCTGCCGGCGCTGCTCGCCACGGCGCTGGTCGCCGCGGGCGCCATGACGCTGGCGAAGATGCCCTGGTACGTCGTGCTGGTGCTGGGCCTCGTCCCACTCGCGGTGCGCCTGCCGGGGCCGGAGCGCGCCCCGGTCTGGCTGCAGGCAGTAATATTCTCGCTGTACGGCTTCGCGGTCGCAGGTCTCGCCTGCTGGCTCGCCTGGCCTTGATCCTCAGAGGAGGGGAAATGAAGAAGGTCATCATCGCCGCCGCGCTGGCGGCACCGCTCGCTGCCGCCGCGGAAGTCGAGAACTACGTCATCGATCCGTACCACACCGTGCCGTACTTCGAGGTCGAGCACCTTCAGACCGCGATGATGCGCGGGCGTTTCGACCGCGCTACCGGCAAGTTCAGCATCGACCGGGCGGCCAAGACCGGGAACGTGGAGCTGGAGATTCCCACCGCCACCGTCAACACCGGCGACACCGATCGCGGCCCGCGCCCGCGCACGCGCGACGAGCACCTGAAGAACGCCGATTTCTTCAACGTGCAGGAATTCCCGAGCATGACGTTCAAGTCGACCAAGGTGGTGTTCAAGGGCGAAGACCCGGCCTCGATCGAGGGCAATCTGACCCTGCTCGGCGTGACGAAGCCGGTTACGCTGCACGTCGATCGCTGGAAGTGCGGGCCGGACATGCGCACGCAAGGCAAGCGCTACCAGTGTGGCGGCAACGCCACCGGGGCGTTCAAGCGTTCCGAGTTCGGCATGAAGTACGGCCTGCCCGCCGCCCTCGGCGACGAAGTGAAGCTCTGGATGAGCTTCTACGGCTTCAAGCAGCAGTGACGGCGGCCGGAACCGCCAGAGTAAACAGCAGCTCCTCCTGCGCCGAGCGGCGACGCCCCCCCTTGCGGGGCTTCAGCCGCTCGTAGCCGCCTTCGGAGTTCATCACCCAGGCCTGCGCGTTGTCGTCGAGGTAGGGCTGCAATCCCTCGCGGACCACCCGGCGCTTGAGCGCCAGGTCGAGCACCGGGAAGCAGAGCTCGATGCGGCGGAAGAAATTGCGGTCCATCCAGTCGGCGCTGGCGAGGTAGACGTCGTCGGCGCCGCCGTTCGAGAAATAGAACACGCGCGAGTGCTCGAGGAAGCGCCCGACGATCGATCGCACCTGGATGTTGTCCGACAGGCCGGGGATTCCCGGCTTCAGCGCGCAGACGCCGCGCACGATCAATTCGATCTTCACCCCCGCGCTCGACGCCGCGTACAGCTCCTCGATGATCTGCGGCTCGAGCAGCGCGTTCATCTTGGCGATGATGCGCGCCGGCTTGCCTTCCGAAGCCTGCTTCGCTTCTTCGCGAATGGCGCCGATGATCTTCTTGTGCAGCGTGAACGGTGACTGCCAGACGTGCTTCATCTTGCCGGCCCGGCCGAGCCCGGTGAGCTGCTTGAACACTTCGGCGACGTCGGCGCACATCTCCTCGTTCGACGTCATCAGCCCGAAGTCGGTGTAGAGGCGCGCCGTCGCGGGGTGATAGTTGCCGGTGGCGAGGTGGACGTAGCGGCGCAGCACCTTGCCGTCGGGGCCATCCTCGCGCCTGACGATCAGCGCCATCTTGGCGTGGGTCTTGTGGCCGACCACGCCGTAGACCACGTGCGCGCCGACCTCTTCAAGCTTGGCGGCCCAGTTGAGGTTCGCTTCCTCGTCGAACCTCGCCATCAGCTCGACCACCACCGTCACCTCCTTGCCCTTGCGCGCCGCCTCGAGCAGGATCTGCATCAGCTCCGAGTCGGTGCCGGTGCGGTACACGGTCTGCTTGATGGCGATGACGTTCGGGTCGTCGGCGACGGTGCGGATGAAATCGAGCACCGGCAGGAACGACTGGTACGGCTGGTGCAGCAGCACGTCCTGCTTCTTCAGCACCTCGAACAGGTCGTCGGTGTCGAGCGTCGGCGGCAGCCCGGGCTGGAACGTCGGGTACTTCAGGTCCGGGCGGCTCACCTGGTCGGGCACTTCCCGCAGGCGATAGAGGTTCACCGGGCCGTCGACGCGGTACAGGTCCTCCTCCCGCAGGCCGAACTGCTGCAGCAGGAATTCGACCATGCGTGGCGAGCAGTTGTCGGCCACCTCGAGGCGCACCGCGTCGCCGAAGTGGCGGTGGAGAAGCTCTCCCTGCAGCGCGGTGTGGAGGTTCTTGATCTCCTCCTCGTCGACGAACAGGTCGGAATTGCGCGTGACGCGGAACTGGTAGCAGCCGAGCACGTTCATGCCGGCGAACAGCTCGTCGACGTGCGCGTGCAGGATCGAGGAGAGGAAGACGAAGGCATGCTGCGCGCCGTTGGCGCGCGCCTGCGGCAGGCGGATGACGCGCGGCAGGGCGCGCGGCGCCTGCACGATCGCCGCCCCCGAGTTGCGGCCGAAGGCGTCGCGTCCCTCCAGCTCGACCGCGAAATTGAGGCTCTTGTTGAACACGCGCGGGAACGGGTGCGCCGGGTCGAGGCCGATCGGCGTCAGCACCGGCAGCAGCTCGCGGAAGAAGTAGTCGCGGATCCACTGCTTCTGGCCCGCGTCCCACTGCTCGCGGCGCGGGAAGACGATGCCCTCGCGCTCGAGCGCCGGCAGCACCGTCTGGTTGAGGAGCTGGTATTGCTCGGCGACCAGCGCGTGCGCTTCGCGGCCCACCTCGGCGAATACGTCCGCGGCCGGGCGGCCGTCGGGCCCGGCCTCGGCAAGGCCGAGCTTGATGGTTTCCTTCAGCCCGGCGACGCGGATCTCGAAGAACTCGTCCAGATTCGACGAGACGATGGTGATGAAGCGCAGCCGCTCGAGCAGCGGCACCGATTCGTCGGCTGCCTGCGCCAGCACGCGCCGGTTGAAGGCGAGCAGGCCAAGCTCGCGGTTGAGGAACTGTGCGGGAGTGGGGATTCGGCGATTCACGGTGGGCTCGCGGCGTGCAACGGGTGCCGCTGGTTCCATTGTAATCGGCGCCCCTGTTTCGAGTTCCACGCTGGAAGTCCCCCGAAGGGATTCTCCACGTCCCCCGTCGCCGGAGTGTGACGGTTTCGTGACGAACGTAATTCCCTGATTCTGCTATGGTGGCGCGAGTGGCACGCCACGACACGCTCGCCGCCGTCGACCTCGGATCGAACAGCTTTCACCTGCAGATCGGCCGCGTCGTCGACGGGCAGATCTATCCGCTCGATTCGCTGCGCGAGGTCGTGCGGCTCGGCGCAGGCCTGACGGCGGAGAAGCGCATCGACCGCGCGACGCAGGCCGCCGCGCTCGACACGCTGGCGCGCTTCGCCGAGCGGCTGCGCGGCTTCGCGCGCCCGGCGGTGCGCGCCGTCGGCACCAACGCGCTGCGCGTGGCGAAGAACTCGCCCCAGTTCCTGCGCGAGGCGCGCTCCGTGCTCGGCTTCCCGATCGAGGTGATCTCGGGCCGGGAGGAGGCGCGCCTCATCTATATCGGCGTCGCCCACTCGATGCCCCCCGCGCAGCACCGGCGCCTGGTGATCGACGTCGGCGGCGGATCGACCGAGTGCATCATCGGCACCGGCCTCGAGCCGCAGCTCACCGAGTCGCTCTACATGGGCTGCGTCAGCTACAGCCTGAAATTCTTCGACGACGGCAAAATCGACAAGGGCAGGATGAAGGCCGCGGAGCTCGCCGCGCGCCAGGAGCTGTCTTCCCTGAGGAAGCAGTACAAGGAGGCCGGCTGGGACGAGGCGGTCGGATCGTCGGGCACCGCGCGCTCGATCGAGAACATCCTGCGCGAGAACGAGCTCGCCACGGAAGGCATCACGCGCGATGGCCTGGATAAATTGAAAAACATGCTGATCAAGACCGAGGAGGCGGATCCCGACCGCATCAAGGGGCTGCGGCCGAACCGCGCGCCGGTGCTGCCGGGCGGCGTCGCCATCCTCTCGGCCGCGTTCGACGAGCTCGGCATCGAGGCGATGAAGGTCTCCGACGGCGCGCTGCGGCACGGCGTGCTCTACGACCTGCTCGGCCGCTTCCAGCATCGCGACATGCGCGAGGCGACCGTCGCCCAGTTCATGCGGCGCTACCACGTCGATACGCAGCAGGCCGACCGGGTGCGCGCGCTGGCGCTGAAGATCTACGACGCGCTCGCGCCGGGCGCCGACCGCGAGGACGATGCCGACCGGCTGCTGCTCGAATGGGCGGCGCGGCTCGCCGAGACCGGTCTCTCCATCGCGCACGCCCAGTACCACAAGCATTCGGCGTACGTGCTGTCCAACGCCGACATGCCGGGCTTCTCGCGCATGGAGCAGTCGCGCCTCGCGCAGCTCGTGCTCGCGCACCGCGGCAAGCTCTCCAAGATCCAGGACGCGGGCTTCGAGGGCGACGACTGGAAGCTGGTATTTGCGTTGCGCATCGCTTCGCTCATCTCGCGCAGCCGCACCGACGCGAAGCTTCCGTTCCTGCGCGTCGCCGCCGACAAGGCGGGCTTCGCCATCGACATGCCGCAGTCCTGGCTCGACGACAACGCGCTCTCCGCGGATGCGCTCGAGGCGGAGGCCAGTCAGTGGAAGAAGGTCGGGATGAAGCTCGAGGTCAGCGGCCTGTCGGACAAGAAGGTCTCGGTGCTACAGCAGGTCAGGTGAGATCACGGCGCGGACCTCGTCCTGCGCCAGCCACCACAATCCGCCTTTCTTCAGCGTCCAGTCCGTTTCCCGCCGGCTGACGATATAGGCGATCGCGCGACCGAAGTCGGGCTGATGGCCGACGAGGATCACGGTGCCGCTGCCGTCGGGCCATGCTGCGCTCTGCAGGATCTCCTTGACCGACGCGCCGGGCGCGAGCGCTTCGATGATCTTCGCCTTGCCGAGCGCCTCCGCGGTCTCCCGCGCGCGGAGCGCGGGGCTGCAGAGGAGGACATAGTCTTCCGGCAGGCGCTCCTCCAGCCACTCGGCGACGCGCTCGGCCTGCTTGCGGCCTTTCTTGGTCAGCCGCCGCGCGAGGTCGGGCGTTCCGTCTTCCGCGTCGGCGTGACGCCACAGGATCAGTTCCATGCGCCTAGTATAAAATTCCCGGCTTGCACCAACAGGCGCGTAGCTCAGCTGGTTAGAGCACTACCTTGACATGGTAGGGGTCGTTGGTTCGAGTCCAATCGCGCCTACCATCTTCCCGAACAGTGCCGTGCTGAGCTCCATTCTCGCCAAGGCGAAGGATCTGCAGAGGAGCGGCGAGCCGCGCGCCGCGCTCGCCGCCTATCGCGAGGCGCTCGCGCTCGGCGCGCCGGCCGCGCAGGTCGAGCTGCAGCTCGGCGTGCTGCACGCGACGCTCGCCGAGCGGCAGGAGGCCGAGGCGCATCTTCGCCAGGCCGTCGCGCTCGCGCCGGCCGACCCCGATCCGCTGTGCATGCTCGGCACGGTGCTGAACGATCTGCGGCGGTTCGAGGAGTCGACCGCGCTGTTCGAGAGCGCCCTCGCGCTGCGCCCGGATTTCCCCGAGGCGCATTTCAACCTCGGCTTGGCGCGCTTCGAGCGCGGCGATTTCCGCGGCGCGGCGCAGAGCTTCGCCCGCTGCGCGACGCTGAATCGGGGCGAGCCCTGGAGCGCGGCGCGGCGCGCCGACCTCTCGCCCGAGGCGTCGCCGCCGTTCACGGCGCCGGACATGGCCGTCAACGCGGTGAAAGTCGGCCACGACTGCGAGCAGATCGAGTACCTGCTCGCGCTCGGCCGGTTGCCGGCCGCTTACCGCGAGGTCCGCGACGACTACCGGGCCCTGCTGGAAGAGCTTCGCGGCAAGGTCGGCATCGACGGTGTCGTGACTTTCGACGGCGCCCGGCATCCGCTGGTCGCGCGCACGTACAAGCGTCCGGTCTTCATCGACGCGTCGCCCGTGCCGGATGGCCCGCTGGTCAATCCGCGGCTCGACTGGACCGGCGTCGAACGGCGCTACCTCGACGCCCGGCCCAACCTGGTCGCCGTCGACGAGCTGCTCACGCCGCCCGCGCTCCTTGCGCTGCGCCGCTTCTGCCTGGAAAGCACCTTCTGGAACAACATCAAGCCGGGCTATCTCGGCGCCTATTTCTTCGACGGGTTCTGCTCGGAGCTGCTGCTGCGCACGGCGTTCGAGCTGCGTGGGCTGCTGCCGGCGGTGATGCGCGGCAGCCCGCTACAGATGATGTGGGGCTACAAGTGCCAAAGCCGCCTGCCGGGGCTCGCCGCGCACGCCGACGACGCGGCGGTAAACGTCAATTTCTGGATCACGGGCGATGAGTCGAACCTGGATCCCGCGCACGGCGGCCTGCTCGTTTACCCACAGACGCCGCCGGCAGAGTGGGGATTCGCGAAATACAACAAGGTGGACGCCCGCGGCATCCAGGAATTCCTCGACTCGAGCGGCCAGGCTCCGGTCCGCGTGCCCTATCGCGCGAACCGCGCGGTCATCTTCGATTCCGATCTTTTCCACGCCACCGACCGGCCGGTATTCCGCGAGGGGTACACCGACCGGCGCGTCAATATCACCTTCCTCTACGGACAGCGGATAAACTCGCGAGCATGAAAGCCGCCTCATTCCTGGCGGCGCTGCTCGTCTGCGCCAGCGCGTTCGCGCAGTACCCGTCGAAGCCGATCCGCCTGGTCTCGCCCTTCCCGCCGGGCGGCAGCGTCGACGTCGTCGGCAGGCTGCTGGCGGCGAAGCTCTCCGAATCGCTGGGCCAGCAAATGGTCGTCGACAACCGCTCCGGCGCGTCCGGGGTGATCGGCACCGAGGTCGTGATGACCTCGCCGCCGGACGGGTACACCCTCCTCATCAACACCATCCCGTTCGTCTCCAACCAGTTCCTCATGCCGCGCGCGCCGTACGATCCGCTGCGCGATTTCGTTTCCATCTCGCTGGTCGCCTCTGCGCCCTCGTTCGTCACGGTGCATCCGTCGCTTCCGGTCCGCTCGGTCCAGGAGCTCGTCGCCCTCGCCAAATCGAGGCCGGGCCAGCTTTTCTATTCCGCCGCGGGCGTGGGCACCAATCCGCACATCGCCGGCGAGCTCTTCAACCTGCTCGCGGGCGTCGACATCATCGCCGTGCAATTCAAGGGCGGCGGGCCCGCCGATACGGCTGTCATCGCCGGCGAGGTTGGCGTTACGTTCGGCAATGTCTCGCAGGAAATCGGCCACGTGAAAGCCGGCCGGATGCGCGCGCTCGCCGTCACGAGCGCGAAGCGCATCTCCGCCATGCCCGAGCTGCCGACGGTCGCCGAAGCGGGGGTGCCGGGCTACGAGTTCGATACCTGGTTCGTCGTCGCGGCGCCCAAGGGCACGCCGCGGCCGATCGTCGACACGCTGAACTCGCATATCCGCAAGGTGCTCAAGACACCCGAGCAGGCGAAGTTCTACGAGGAGCGGGGGCTCACGGTGATCGCGAGCACGCCCGAGGAGGCCGCCGCGTACCTGGAAAGCGAGCAGAAGAAGTGGGCGCGCGTGATCAAGGAGCGCGGCATCAAGGCGGAGTAAACGATGATTCGAACCTTTCTTCTTGCGGCTTTTTTCTCCACGGGCGTTTTCGCTCAGAACTATCCGTCCCGGGCGATCACCATCGTCGTGCCGATTCCTCCCGGCGGAGCCCCGGACATCGCGGCACGGGTCATCGCGCAGAAGCTCTCCGAGAACGTCGGCCAGCCGGTGGTGGTCGAGAACCGAGTCGGCGCGAACGGCAACATCGCCAACGAGCTGGTCGCGCGCGCCGCGCCGGACGGCTACACCCTGGGACTTCTCGCCGACAGCCAGATCACGATCAATCCGCATCTCTACAAGAAGATGCCGATCGACACGCTGAAGGACCTCATGCCGGTGACGCCGGTGGCGGTGAACCAGTTCGTGCTGACCGTGAACCCGTCGCTGCCGGTGAAGACTTTCCCGGAGTTCATCGCGTACGCGAAGAAGGCGAACCCGCCGCTCGCCTATGCCTCGGGCGGCAACGGCAGCCAGCACCACCTGACGATGGAGATGCTGAAGCAGCGCGCCGGGATCAACCTGCTGCACGTGCCCTACAAGGGCGGCGCGCCCGCGGCGGCAGCCACCGTTGCCGGCGAAACCGCTGCCGTGTGGTCGGGAAGCTCCAACGCGCCGCAGATCAAGGCGGGGCGGCTGCGGCCGCTCGCGGTGTCGGGCCCGCATCGCTCGCCGCAGTATCCTGAGCTGCCCACGCTCGGTGAGTTCTACCCAGGGCTGGAGAATTCGATCTGGCTCGGTCTGTTTGGGCCGGCCGGAATTCCGGAGGAAACGCTCGCCAGGCTGCGCGCCGAGCTGAAGCGCGTGCTCGAGTCGCCGGACGTGAAGCAGAAGCTGAACGCCGCCGGCGGGCTCGATCCCTACATCGCCAGTCCCGACGAGTTCGCGGCACTCATCAAGCGCGACTACGCGAAGTTCGCGAAGCTCGTCAAGGATATCGGGCTGAAGGTCGACTAGATCTTGAAGCTCTGCAGCGTCTCGGGAGCGAAGAGATCTTCGACCGTGAGCCGCTTCTTGCAGACGCCCTGCTCGTAGCCGTACTGCAGGAACGCGTCGAGCGTCGGCCGGTTCGGCTCGATGCCGTACGGCCAGAAATCCTCGCCGGCGATCTCACGCCATTGCCGCGCATGGTCAGGCACCCAGGGCATCGGCAGGTGCGACAGGCCGAACTCCGCGACGCGCGCCACGCTGCGGCGCTTCGCTTCGAGGAACGCCTGGAAGAGGTTCATCGCCACCCAGCGGTTCTTCTCGTACACGTCGCGACGCAGCGCGAGCACGTGCATGATCGGGAAGATGCGCGTCTTCTTCCAGTACTCGGCTTCGGCCGCGCGGTAATCCTTGAACAATCGCTCGCCGGGCACCTCGCGCGCCGACATGACCGCATCGAGGTCACCTTCCTCGAGCATGCCGACCAGCGTTCGATCCGCTTTTCTCTCGATCTTTACGCCCGCGGGCAGCTTGAGCTCGACCTTTTCAACGCGCCCCGGCTCGCGCACCCCGGCCTGGAGCCACTGGATCTTCGCCAGGTCGACACCGTATTCATGGGCGAGCATGCCGCGCACGTAGATGCCCGCGGTCTGCGCCCATTCCGGGATGCCGACGCGCTTCCCTTCCAGGTCCTTCGGCTTCCTGATGGGCGAATTTTGAGGAAGGTAGATCGCCGAATGGCGGAACACCCGCGAGAGGAACACCGGGACGCAGATGATCTCCGGCTTCTCCTCGGAGATGAGCGAGATCACCTTGCCGAACGACATCTCGGAGGCCTGCCATTCGCGGAACTTGGTGAAGCGGTAGAAGATCTCCTCGATCGGCAGCTCGAGCGGCACGAGCTCGATGCCGGTCGCGCGCACCTCGCCGTTGAGCACATCGCGCACGTGGTCGTAGGGATTGAGCGCGAGGGTAAGCGGAATATTCATCGTGATAGTATGAAGCCTCTCTTGTCTGATGCCTAACATCCGTCTCCCCGACGGCTCGCAGAAATCGTTTCCCGGGCCCGTAACCGCCGCCGAGGTCGCCAGTTCGATCGGCGCCGGCCTCGCGCGCGCCGCGCTCGCGGCGAAGGTTAACGGCATGCTGGTCGATCTCTCGACGCGCATCGAGAACGACGCCGACCTCGCGATCGTCACGCCGAAAAGTCCCGAGGGACTCGACATCCTGCGCCACTCGACGTCGCATCTCATGGCTCAGGCGGTGCAGGAGCTCTTCCCCGGCGCGCAAGTCACGATCGGTCCCGTGATCGAGAACGGCTTCTACTACGACTTCTCCTACAAGCGGCCCTTCACACCCGAAGATCTCGGCGCCATCGAAAAGAAGATGGCGGAGCTCGTGAAGGCCGACCTGCCGGTGCACCGGAAGGTGATGGCCCGCGACGAAGCGGTTAAATATTTCTTGAATATTGGAGAAAAATACAAAGCGGAGATCATCGGCGCCATCCCCGCGAACGAGCCGATCTCGCTCTACGGGCAGGGCAACTGGATCGACCTGTGCCGCGGACCGCACGTGCCCTCCACCGGCAAGCTGAAGGTGTTCAAGCTGATGCGCGTCGCCGGCGCGTACTGGCGGGGAGACTCGAAGAACGAGATGCTCCAGCGCATCTATGGCACCGCCTGGGCGGCGAAGGAAGAGCAGGACGCGTACCTGAAGATGCTCGAGGAGGCGGAGAAGCGCGATCACCGTACCCTTGGCACGCAGCTCGATCTCTTCCACATGCAGCAGGAGGCGCCCGGCCTGGTGTTCTGGCATCCCAAGGGGTGGGCGATCTGGCAGCAGGTCGAGCAGTACATGCGGCGCGTGTACCGCGACAACGG
>Ga0075424_100006677_pt1 | contig 11113 bp, 9 predicted proteins | sample SoiMethybrSBSTD3_FD_75301 | JGI IMG/M metagenome (GOLD analysis project Ga0075424, IMG submission 75301) | Bulk soil microbial communities from a Populus tree surrounding site in Tennessee, USA - Soil MetaG P. TD hybrid SBSTD3 | ecosystem: Environmental > Terrestrial > Soil > Tree plantation...
CTAACTCTCGCAACCCATCATATCATGGCGTCACATCCGGCGTATGAACGCCGGTTCATTCAAGCGCCCTGAGGGTGCTGCGGACGGTGAGCCGCGAGGTCAACGCGGTCACCACCGCGATCAGCACGACCTGGCCGAGGACGGCCGCATAGCCGTCGACCCCGATCGAGAAGGTGCCGAACAGCGCCCCGACCTGGTCCTCGCCGGGCGTCCCGCGGAACCAGAGGCCGATCAGCTGCGCCAGCCCGAAGACGGCCAGCGCAGCGGCGCCGCCGATCATCCCGCCTTTAAGGCCGAGCACGAGAAAGTGCCGCTGGAACTCGCCGGCGATGAAGCTGTCGCGGGCGCCGACGAAGTGCAGCACTTCGACGATCGGCCGGTTGGCCGCCATGGCGCCGCGCGTCGCGAACATGACCGACAACACCGTGGCGGTCAGCACCAGCGCCAGCACCCCGAGGCCGAGCGCCACGGCGCTGTGGGCCATGGCGCGCATGCGATCGATCCAGCCACGGTGGTCGTCGAGGCTCGAGCCGGGCACCCGCTCGGCCAGCGCGCGGCGCAAGGGCGCAAGATCCGGCGGCGGATTGGCCGCAAGTTTCACCACCACGATGCGCGGCACCGGCAGTTCGTCGAGCGACAGGCCGGTGCCCAGCCACGGCTCGAGCAGGGCGGCGGACTCGCTCTTCGAATAGGGCCGCACGTCGGTAATGCCTGGAATCGCGCCGGCGATTTTTGCGGCGGTCGCCACATCGGCGTCGCCATCGCGCCCCGGCGTCGGGCGGATCTGGATCGTGACCTCGCGCGCCACCGCCGACTGCCATTCGCCGGCCGCTGCCCCGATCAGCACGACGCCGCCGACGGTCAGCGATGCCAGGAACGTCATGATGGCGATCACGGAAACCAGCGCCCGCCCGGCGATCGAATCCACCGGCACGATCGAGGCCTCGCGGCGCCGCGCTGGCGGCGGCGCCGGCGCCGGCGCCGCTATCGGAACGCTCTCGTCCACGTCGAAGGGGCTCGCGTCATTCATAATCGTGCAGCCGTCCTTCATGCAGCACCAGGCGGCGCGTGTCGAATTGATCCATCAGCGCGATGTCGTGGGTGGCGATGACGACGGAGGTTCCCGACTTGTTGAGCTCGATGAACAGCCGGAGCAGGCGCTTGGCCAGCGCCGGGTCGACGTTGCCGGTGGGCTCGTCGGCGAGCAGCAGCTGCGGCCGGCTGATCACGGCGCGCGCGATCGCGGCGCGCTGCTTCTCGCCGCCCGACAGGACCGGCGGCCGCGCATGCATGCGGTGGCCGAGCCCGACCCAATGCAGGAGCTCGGCGACCTCGGCGCGATAGCTCTCCTCGCTGCGGCCCAACACGCGCAACGGCAGCGCCACGTTCTCGAACGTCGTCATGTGGTCGAGCAGGCGAAAATCCTGGAACACGATGCCGATGCGGCGGCGCAGGGTGGACAGCGCGTCCTTGCTGAGGCTGGCGATGTCGTGGCCGAACAGGTTGATGAGCCCGCGGCTCGGCTTGAGCGACGCGAACAGCAGGCGCAACAGCGAGCTCTTTCCGGCGCCCGACGGGCCGGTCAGGAACTGCAGCGAGTTGGGCTGGATGCGAAACGTCAGGTCCCGCAGGATTTCGGGCCCCAGGCCGTAACGCAAGCCAACGTTCTCGAAACGAACCACGCCTGTCTCCGCCTTGGTCGCGACGCGGTTTTTCGCGGCCGTCAGCAAATCATACCGGACCCGCCGCGTGCAGCGTCCGGCGAGCCTCCAGCCTGACTTTGTGGGTCTCGGCTTAAGGATGCATTAAGCATGGCAAATATGGCTGTAAACGCCCCGTTAAACCGGCCGGGATCGGCCTCTTACGCCAATACCGCATCCGCGAAGGGGCAGAGCTGCCGAGAGATGAACGAACTCCGGGGTCGTTCCCGCGCAGGCGGGAACCTATGACCACCGCCTGTGCGATATCGTCTCGGCCGGTGTTCATGGGTCCCCCGCCTGCGCGGGGACGACCGAGGTGTGGCGCCGCTGCGGTCGCGACCGGTGGCGAGTCGCGACGCCGCTATCCCGTATATTCCACAATATGCATGCCGGCGCCCCGGCGGTCGATCAGGTAGAGGCGGCCGTCGGCATCGGCGCCGATGTCGTTCGACTGGATCGCCTCCTGCCCGTCGGGCGTTGCCGGAACGTAGCAGCCGACCTCCTTGGGCTTGAGCGGATCGCTCACGTCGACGGCGCGTAAGCCGGCGTTGAAGTAGGTGAGGAAGACGAGGTTCGCCCACGGGCCTTCGGCGGGAATGTTTTCCAGAATGTTGTGGGCGCCGAAGCGGCCGGGCCGGTCGAAGTATTTTTCGCGATCCGGGAAAAAGGTCGCCACCGGAATCGGGTTCGTCTCCTGGCGGATGTCGATCACCCACATGAACTGGGCGTCCCAGTATTTCTGCCGCGCGCGCGCTTCGTCGGTCACCACCATGTAGGGCCTGTCGCCGATCGGCCAGCAGGTGTGATTGGAGCCGGGAAACGGCGGCGACCATTGCAGGTGGCCGACGAGCTCCATGCGCGCGAGGTCGGTGCAGTCGATGACGGCGACGCCGCCGCCCCAGAACGCCGCGAACATGCGGTTACCGCGGATCGTCGGCGGCCCGTGCAGCGTGCACGTGGTGTCGGCCGGCATGGGATCGCCGCCGTCGGCGCCGCCATTGCGTTTGCCCTCCTGTTTCTGCCACGGCAGGCCCCAGATGCTGATCACGTCGGGTTTGAGCGGATCGCTGATGTCGAGCGTCCAGATCACGCGTTTGGTCCAGCCCTCGGCATCGTTGGGCAGGAACGCGAGTTTTCGTGCATTGTCGACGCCGAAGCGGTGCGGGCCGGAGCCGGGCGTGTCGTAGAAGCCGACCTCCTTCGGTGCCTCGGGCCGGCTGATGTCGAAAATGTAAAGGCCGGTTCGGGCATTGCGCCCCTTGTCGCCGGCGAGCCGCTCGGAGTTGACGTAGAGAATGTCGTCGCCGACCACGCGCAGCTTGTGGCAATGCACGCCGGCCGGCGCCTTGAACTCAAAGACCTTGCGCGGCTGGCGCGGGTCGCGCACGTCGTGGACCGTAAAACCTTCGGGCGCAAAGCCGCTCGACGAGCCGACCGATCCCACATAGGCGTGGCCCCGGTGCACCTCGACCAGGCTGCCGCAGCCCCAGGCGGCGGACGGATCGTGGCCGATGAGGCGAAAATTTTTGGCTTCCTCGGGAAAGCGCGCCGTCATGTGACGCTCCTGGCACGTGGCTGCGGCACTGTATCGGCGGTTTTCGCGCCCGTCCCACGGAATCAGGCAGGCGTGCCGGCCATATGCCTAAGTCGCTGCTTGCGCAGGTGAAACGGCCAGTCTTCGGGGGCCGCACCGAAGCCGCGCCGTATGGTTTCCGATCCATTAACGAAGCTTGGCTAGGGTCGGTCGAACAACCTCGGCTGAATAGCTTGATGCAGATCGTCTGTCCGAACTGTGCGACCAGCTACGACGTGCAGGCTTCGGCGCTGGGCGCCGACGGCCGCTCGGTGCGCTGCGCGCGCTGCCGCACGGTCTGGCACGCCAAGCCTCAGCCCGAGCCGGAGCCCGCGATGGCAATGGCGGCCGCGGCCGATGACGCGGTGCCGACCGCTGCTGCCGCAGCCGAGCCGCAGGGCGCCGAGGGCGACGCCGCCAGCGGCGAGTTCGATTGGTCGCTCGGTGGCGACGGCGATGGCAAAGCGGATGTGCCCGAGGCGGCCGGCGCTGCCGCGAGCGCCGCGCCGAGCGAGGACCTGGGGCAGGGCGCGGTCGACGACATCTTTTCGGCCACGGGCGACAAGGTCGTCGACCCGGCCGAGGCGCCGTCGGTCGTTCCGGCTATCGATGCCGATGCGGCGCCAGAGGCGCACGCCGCCCCACAACCCGAGAACATCGAGACGGTCGCAGCGCGGCGCGCACCGAAAGCGAAAAACAAGCGCAAGCCCAAGTTTCCCTGGCCGCGTCCCGGCCTGCGCGCCGCCATCGTGATGCTCGCCGTCATCCTGGCCGGACTGATCGTGGGGCGGGCAAAAGTCGTCCAGGTGGCACCGCAAACCGCCTCGCTCTACGGCGCTCTCGGGCTGCCGGTGAATTTGCGCGGGCTGGTGTTCGAGAACGTGCGCACGACCGGCGAGGTGCACGAGGGCGTGCCGGTGCTGATCGTCGAGGGCACCATCGCCAACGTGGTCAACCGCACGGTCGAGGTGCCGCGCCTGCGCTTCGCCATGCGCAACCGCACCGGCCAAGACATCTACGCCTGGACGAGCGTGACCGGGCGCAGCATTCTGGCGCCCGGCGAGACCGCGGCGTTCCGCACCCGACTGGCCTCGCCCCCCGCCGACGGCCGCGACGTGTCGGTGCGTTTCCTTACCCGCCGCGACCTCCTCGCCGGCATGCGCTGAAGCATTTCCGATCACTGTGACTCGTCATGCCCGGCCCCGCATCAAGTCCGGGACAAGCCCGGCCATGACAAGGCGGGTGTCTTGATCCAGGCAAAAAATGCTCTAAAGCGGCGCGATGGCGCGCATCCTGGTCGCCGAAGACGAAGAGAGTTTGCGCGGGTTTGTGGCCCGCGCGCTCACCCAGATCGGCCACGAGGTCGTCGCCGTCGGCGACGGCGGCCAGGCGCTCGACCGGCTGACGGCGGAAAAGTTCGACCTCCTGCTCGCCGACATCAAGATGCCGGTGATGGACGGTATCGCGCTGGCGCTCGCGGTCGCACGCGACCATCCCGATGTCGTCATCCTGCTGATGACCGGCTACGCCGACCAGCGCGAGCGTGCCCACGGGCTCGACACCCTGATCCACGACGTCATCACCAAGCCGTTCACGCTGGCCGAGATCCGCGCGCTCGTGACGGCCGCGCTGGAGACGGGCGCGTCGGGCGGGCGTTAGAGCATTTTCCGGCAAAGTGGGTAGCGGTTTGCCGTAGAAAATGCGACCAGACGTCGACTCAGAGCGCGTTCAAATGCAAGGACCGGTTCCACGATTGGCGAAAGCGCTCGAGCGAACCATTACGATCACCGCGCCGACCTCGCCAAGACCCATTTCCGCGCCGTGGCCACTACCGCCCCGAGTCCGAACCAGCGCGCGCCTCTCAGATGCTCGATGGCCGCGTCGAGCTGCCGGATATGGTCCGTAAAGGCGCGGCGCTCGGCGCGAAGGGTCGCTTCGAGGTCGCGGATGTGGTCCGTAAAGGCGCGGCGCTCGGCCCCAAGGGTCGCTTCGAGCTCGCGGATCCGAAGGACGGCGGCTTCACGCTCCGCCCCGAACGTCGTCTGCTGGCCGGCGAACTGGTCGGCATGGGCCCGCCGCTCGGCCTCGACCGCCGACTCCAGCTCACTGATCCTGGCAATGAAGGCGTCGCGTTCGGCATGAAGCGTCGTCTCAAGCCCGCGAATGCGGGCGATGGCCGCCTGGCGTTCGGCATGAAGCGTCGTCTCAAGCTCGCGAATGCGGGCGATGGCCGCCTGGCGCTCGCCTTCGAAGCTGCGTTGCAGGTCCGCCAAGTGGCCGGCATGAGCACGCCGCTCCCGATCGATGGCGGCGCGCAGGCTATTGATCCGGTCGAGCGAAGCCCGCCGGATCCGCTGCATGGTTAGCTCCTCGGGCTTGTGCGGCAATTCCACCGTCGTGGTCGCCGGCTGGTCATAAAGCGTGATCGTCTCATGGATCATTCGTGATTGTCCGAACCGCTCCGACACGAAGGCGGGCCCGTAAGCGGCCACGTTCCGCCGCCACTGAGGTTCGGTAAGGATTTTGAGCACGGCGCCCGCGAGGCTCGATGCCTGACGGTCCGCGATCAGCAGGCCAGTCGTGCCGTTGCACAAGGCCTCCGCTGTCCCGCCGACGGCCGGAGTCACAACCGGAACCCCGGCGGCCTGAGCCTCGATGAGGACGTTCGGCACGCCTTCGAAGCGCGACGTCATGAGGAAGACATCCATGAGCGCGTAAATGGAGCCGACGTCGACGATCGGGCCGGGAAGGATGACCCGATCGGTCATGCCGAGATCCTGAACCTTGCGGGCGATGTCGTCGGCGAGCTCGCCGTAGCCGGCCAGAACGAATTGTGCGTCGGGACGTGACGCAGCAACGGCTGCGGCTGTTTCGAGCCAAAGGAAGGGATCCTTCTCGGCGGCAAAGCGCATGATCGCCCCGACCACGGGTGCGCCGTCCTGCAGCCCGAGGCTCCGCCGGCACATCGCTGCATCACGTTTGCTGCGCAGGTGGACGCTGCGCGGGGAGAAGCCGTTGTAGATGAGATGGGTCGTGCCGCTGGGCAGATCCAGCCACGCCTCGTGCTCCGCCCTGTTCGTCGCACTGTTATTGACGATGACGAGCTGCGGATTGCGCATGAGCCTTCGATAGGCATCGCGGTAAAGATCCGCCGCGGCGATGCCCATCCGGAAGGGGGGCACGTTGCGCTGGCTGAGCAGGATGCGCGGCACGCCGATCGCCGCGGCGACGAATCCGCCAATGACGTTTGCCGGGTCTGACCAGCAATGCACGATTGTCGGCTTGAATTCCCTGATCGCCTGATCGAGAGCCAGTCCGAGCTGAGCGATGTCCAGGTGCTCGACCAGGGACGCGAAGCGGGAAAGCTCGGACTCCGGCCGATGTGCCGCATGTGAGAGCAACTCGTCATAGAAGTCGGACGGGCGGCGCGATGTGATGCCGAGCTTCCAGAACTCATCGTCCAAGCCGAACTGCGAGTGGATTTCCGCGAGCTCGAAGATCTCGATCTCATAGCCGAGCGCGACCAGGCCTTCGGCGGTGGCCAGGATCTGCCGCTCGCAGCCGCCCATGGCGAGCGCCGATGTCACCATGAGGACGCGCTTGGGGCTGCGCGCAAAACTCGCTCGAGACTCGGAACCCATGACCTACTCGTTCAGCACAGGATCGCCCGGCCCCCCGTCGCGGCCGTAGCGCAGTACCGTCACAATAGGCGAATTCGGAAGCAGCGGGCAAATCGCGGCTGCGGTTTCACAAAAAGCGGGTGTGCGCCGGCCTTCCGCATGTGTCAGAAACTACAGGGCAGCGGCGGTAACGAGGGCCTAACGGCAACCCGCAGCATTCGTCTCCCGGTGCTGCTGTCTCATGCCTGCGAGATGAACTTGGTGTTGAAGTAGGCCCCAAGACCCTCGGTGCCGCCTTCGCTGCCGTGGCCGGATTCCTTGACGCCGCCGAACGGCGTTTCGGGTGTCGAGATGGCGATCGAGTTGACGCCGACCATGCCGGACTGCATGGCGTCGCCGATGGCGGCGGCGGTGGAGTTCGACGACGTGAAGGCGTAAGCCGCCAGCCCATAAGGCAGGGAGTTGGCGCGCTCCACCACCTCGTCAAAACTCTTGAAGGTGACGATCGGCGCGATCGGGCCGAACGGCTCTTCCGTCATCACCTTGGCATCGTCCGGCACATCGGTGACCACCGTAGGCTCGAAGAAGAAGCCCTGGTTGCCGTGGCGGTTGCCGCCGGTCTGGATGTTTCCGCCGCGGCTCTTGGCGTCGGCGACGAACGAGTCCATGGCGTCGAGACGGCGCGCATTGGCCATCGGACCCATGGTGGTGTCCTTCTGCAGCCCGTCGCCGAGTCTTATGGCCTTGGCGTATTCGGTGAAGCGGCTGAGGAATTTTTTGTATACCGGCTCCTGCACGTAGAAGCGCGTGGGCGAGATGCACACCTGGCCGGCGTTGCGATACTTGAACGCCGCGATGGTGTCGGCTGCCTTCTCGGCATCGGCGTCGGCGAACACCACCACGGGCGAATGGCCGCCGAGCTCCATGGTGGTGCGCTTCATGCCCTTGGCCGCCAACTGCGCGAGACGTTTTCCCACCGGAATCGAGCCGGTGAAGGAAATCTTGCGCACCGCGTCCTTGGCCAGCAGGTGCTCCGACACTTGCGCCGGCACGCCGAACACCAGGTTGAGCACGCCGGCCGGCAGGCCGGCTTCGGCGAAGCAGCGCACCATCTCGACGCAGGAGCCGGGCGTCTCCTCCGACGCCTTGAGGATGAGGGCGCAGCCGGCGGCGAGCGAGCCGCCGATCTTGCGCGCCGGCGTGAGCACCGGAAAATTCCACGGCGTGAACGCCGCCACGATCCCGACCGGCTCCTGGATGACCAGCTGGCGCGTGCCTTTGATACGTCCCGGCACGATGCGGCCATAGGCACGGCGGCCTTCCTCGGCGTACCAGTCGATAATGTCGGCCGAGGTCATCACCTCGGCGCGCGCCTCGACGTAGGTCTTGCCCTGCTCCTGCACCATAATTTTCGCGATGGCGTCGTGGCGCTCGCGCATGAGGTCGGCGGCCTTGCGCATGATGCGGGCGCGGTCATAGGCCGAGGTGGTCCGCCACGCGGCAAAGCCCTTCTGCGCCGCTTCCAGCGCGCGGTCGAGGTCGGCCGTGGAGGCATGCGGCAGATGCGCCAGCGGCTTGGCGGTTGCCGGATTGAGCACGTCCTCGCCCTTGCGGCCTTCGCCGTTCGACCAGGCGCCATCGATATAGAGCTGGAGCTGGGTGTACATTTTTGGAGCCTCCCGGCTTGCGACATATCTGTTGGCCAGTGACTTAGCAGCTTTCGGCGGCCGCACCAACGGCATCAGGCAAGTCGGCAGAGGCGCGCTGCCGACTGGGCGCGCCCGGCGTTTCCCGCTGATCGGCTATAGCGCGGACGCGGCTCCTTTATCGCTGAAGAAGGTCGCGTGAGATGTTGCGGCGACCATGCAGAATACGGAGCAATGTGAGGGTGTCGTCCGCGCGTACGTAATCGTAGATCAAGATATAAGGGAAGACCACTGCAATGCGGGCATTCGGGCCAAGGCTTGGCCGTGGAGCCCCCGTTTCCGGCATGCTGACCAGCCGTTCAATCGTCCGGCCAAATCGACGACCATAGTCCGCCGCAACAGAAGCGCCGGCTTGTTGTTCGAGGTAGACGAGAATGTCGTGGGTGTCGGCTTCGGCATCGACCGTGACGACCAGACGCGTCATCGGGCGTGCAGAGTCTCAATCTTGGCGTTGAGTCGCTTGAAGTATTCTTCGCCTGAAAGAACGTCGCCGCGCGCGATCGATGCGCGAGCCTGATCCACGTACGGCTTGGCCCAAGCGAAATCATCATTCTGCATGGCCATGAGGTCGGCAACGGCCGTCGCCAGCGCCTCGTCGATCGACGAGAACTGTCCGGCCGCCACCTGAGCCTCGAGCCATTTCTGCTGTTCGGGCGGAAGCGTAACGTTCATTCAATCAACATAAGTCTCTGCGGTAGCGGAAGCCAGCGTGAAGCGCGTCAAAAGTCCTTCAGCAGCCGCTCGATGTAGTCGAGCTCGAGCTGCGGGCGAAAACTTTCGCCGAAGCGGCGGCGCAGTTCCTCGAGAATGCGGCGTGCGCGCTGCACGTCGATCTCGCCCGGCACCTTGACGGTGGTGTCGTCGCCGTAGTCGCGCCCGCGCAGCGGCCGCCCGAGCGGATCGGTGTCCTGGTTGGCACGCGCCTGTCCGGTGCGGCCGGGCTGGCCGGGGCCCGGGCCCTGTTGCTGCTGCATCATCTGGGCGAGGCCCTGCGCGCCCTTGCGCATGGCTTCGAGCGCGCGCCCCTGGGCATCCACCGCGCCTTCCGCGTTGCCTTCGCCCAGCGCGCCTTCGGCTTCGCCCATGGCTTCGCCGGCGCGGCCGAGCTGATCCATCTCGCCCTGGCCCTGTTGCTGGCCCTGACCTTGCTGGCCCTGTTGCCCCTGCTGGCCCTGCTGCTGTTGGCCGAGCCCGCGCTTGCGCAGCTCCTCCAAAAGTTTTTGCAGCTGCTGGCGCAGTGCCTGCTGGTTCTGCTGCAGCTCCCCGAACTGCTGGCCCTGATCGCCCTGTTGGCCCTGCTGACCCTGCTGCTGCTGGCCCTGCTGGCCGCGCTGCCCGCGTTGGCCGCGCTGCTGGCCACGCTGGTCCTGCCCCTGGCGGAAGGTGCGGTCGCGCAGCTGCTGCTGTTTGCGGATCACGTCGCCGAGCTCGTCGAGCGCCGACATCATGTCGTCGCTGTCGTCGCCGTCCATCTGCCCGGGACGCGCGGTCTGCAGGTTCTCGAGAATCGACTGCAGCTCTTCGAGCAGGCGGCGGGCCGCGTCCTTGGCGCCCGAGCGCGCCAGGTTCTCGATGCGATCGAGCATGTTGCGCAGATCCTGCGGCCGGATCTCGCGGGCATTGCGGTCGAGCGGGCGCGCCAGCTGCTGCGGGTTCTTGCGCATCTCCTCGGCCAGCGCCTGCATGAACTTGTCGAGCGCGGCGCGCAACTCGTCGGTGAGGCGCTTGATCTCCTCGTCGGTGGCGCCGCGTTCGAGCGCCTGCCGGAGATTCTCCTGCGCCTGGCGCAAGGCCGCCTCGGCATCGGAAACGTTGCCGTCCTCGATGGTCACCGCCATCTGCCACATGCGCTGCACCGCCTCGCGCAGGTCGTCGTCCGACTTGGCATTGGCGAGCTGCCAATAGAGCGAGCGCAGGCCGAGATAGATGCCGGCCTCGGGAATGAACCGCTCGGGCGCGATGGTCAGCGCATCGATGGCGCGCGTCACCTGCGGCTTCGCTTCGGCATCGAGCGCCAGGTTGCGGCGCTGCTCGATCAGGGCGCGCGCCAGCGGTTTGCTGAACGGGCGCTGCGGCAGGCGCAGCTCGGTGCGGGCGCTGCGGCCTTCGTTGTTGGCCTCATCGCGAGCGACGAGCGTCATGGCCACGTCGACGCCGGCCCACGGATGGTCGGTAAGATCCTTGGTGGTCTGCCCGACGCCATTGCGCGTGCGCGCCTGCGGCAGCACCAGCGCGAAATCGGGTGCGCCATAGAGCGGGCGCGCCGTCTCCTTGGGGTCCTTGCGCTCAAAAATCGCCTTGCCTTCGACGACGCCGTAATCGTCCTCGATCTTGTAGTCGAGCTTGAGCGCGCCGCGTCCCTGCGCTTCGGGATCCTTGGCGAGCGCAATGGTGGGCGCGCGGTCCGGCACCGCGGCGAATTTCCAGGTGAGGTCGTCGTCGCCGACGCCGCGCAGCGCCACGGTGCCTTGCTCGCGAATGGTGTAGCGGCGCTCCTGCGTCCCGGCCGGTGGC
>Ga0075424_100006678_pt1 | contig 11112 bp, 10 predicted proteins | sample SoiMethybrSBSTD3_FD_75301 | JGI IMG/M metagenome (GOLD analysis project Ga0075424, IMG submission 75301) | Bulk soil microbial communities from a Populus tree surrounding site in Tennessee, USA - Soil MetaG P. TD hybrid SBSTD3 | ecosystem: Environmental > Terrestrial > Soil > Tree plantation...
CCGGGCGGCGTGACCCGGCAGGACTGGGCCCACGATCTGCCGCGCCTCGTCGACGAAACGTGGTAGCCGCGGCTTGCTGGAATCCGCGTCGCGGGAGCGGTCCGGATCGGACCGCCGCTGGCCCGGAGACGACGTGACGTTTCGGTTCCGTCCGTTCGCGCTCGACTCGAGTACGCGCCAGCTGCTGCGCGGCGGCGCGAACGGCCGAGGTTTGCTCGCGATGTTTTCATTGGGGGGAATCATGAGGCGATTTGTTTTGACTCTACTGTGCGTGCTCGGATGCTATACAGCGACCAACTATAGTGCGCCTCACACAGCTGAGACATTTGGCGATTGGTCTGCGCCCGTCAATGTCGGGCCGCCAATCAACACGACTTACAACGACAACTATGCTGTTCTTTCCAGGGATGAATTGACGATGTATTTCACGTCGGATCGTCCCGGAAGCCTGGGAGGAGACGACCTGTGGTTTGCCACACGCGAATCTGTCGACTCGCCCTGGCGAGAGCCGCAGAATATGGGAGCGCCAATCAATACCACCTTTACCGACTCGTTACCGTTCCTGTCCTCCAATGAACACGTTCTGTACTTCTACAGTACGCGTCCGGTCGGGAGTTGTGGTTCACCCGGCCCGGGTGATATCTGGATGACTCGACGTCGGAATAAGCACTCGGACTGGGAGGAACCTATCAACCTGGGTTGTGATCTCAACACGTCCGCAGACGAAATTGCACCGGCATTCTTCAAGGATCCGGAAACCGAACAGGCTTGGCTCTTTTACGGCAGTAATCGCCCTGGAAGCGCCGACTACGATGTGTATGCAAGCCCTCTGGCAGATCATGGCGTAGCCGGTCCTGGAATACTGGTTCCCGAATTCAGCAGCCCGGGACGCGATACTCGAATCTTCATAAGGAAAGATGGCCTGGAGGCGTTCATCACATCAAACCGCCCAGGCGGACAAGGAGGCATTGATATCTGGACCTCGACGAGGCAGACAGTGTCTGACGCATGGTCGGTACCCACAAACCTAGGAATTCCGGTGGATAGCTCGTCGAATGACGGTTCGCCGTGGCTTTCGAAGGACGGGACGACCCTCTACTTCTTTTCCGATCGTCCCGGTAGTCTCGGAAAGAGAGATATCTGGTATACGACCAGAGTAAAGCTGCGAGAATAGCATCGACCCGCGACCCTAGCAGCCATGAGTGCCGCGCAACTGATGCTGTCGCTGCGGACGCGGGCACAGGATCCGCGGTGACACCAGACGCCGCATTCTCGGAACGTCGTGCTCGCGTACACGAAAGACAACCTCGCGCATCTGATGTACCCGGGCGGCGTGACCCGGCAGGACTGGGCCCACGATCTGCCGCGCCTCGTCGACGAAACGTGGTAGGCGCGGCTTGCTAGAATCCGCGTCGCGCGAGCGGTCCGGATCGGACCGCCGCTGGCCCGGAGATGACGTGACGTTTCGGTTCGGTCCGTTCTCGCTCGACTCGAGCACGCGCCAGCTGCTGCGCGGCGGCGCGGAGGTGAGCCTGTCGCCCAAGGCCTTTCAACTGCTGCTGCTGCTCGTCGAACATCGCTCGCGCGCGCTGTCGAGAGACGAGCTGCAGCAGCAGCTGTGGCCGTCGACCTTCGTCCTCGATACCAACCTGGCGGGCGTCGTGTCCGAATTGCGGCGCGCGCTGGGCGACACGGCCGATTCGCCGAGCTTCGTGCGGACCATGCATCGATTCGGGTACCGGTTCATCGGCGAGGTGGACGAGGCCGATGGCGCACGCGATTCCGCCGAGCCCGTCATGAAGTACTGGCTGCTCTGGGGAACGACGCAGGCGGCGCTGACCGAGGGCGACAACATCGTCGGCCGCGGCGTCGACGCGTCGGTGTGGATCGACGCGCCGGGCGTGTCGCGTCATCACGCGCGGATCGTCGTGCGGCGCGGCGAGGCGATGCTCGAGGATCTCGGCAGCAAGAACGGCACCTACGTCGGCGGCCGCCGCGTCACGACGCCGCATCGTCTCGCCGACGGCGATCAGGTCCGTCTCGGTTCGGTCGTGATCACGTTCCGCGTGCCGCAGCCGCCGGGCGTCACCGAAACGGCGCCGTGACGCTCGCGCGCGCGGGTCCGCGCCGCCCGGACGCGGCCGATCCGCCGAGACCCTTCAGGTGCGAGCCGACGCCGACGCTCACGCCGATCGCGACCGTGCGCTGGCGATGCGCGCCGTTGCTGCCGGCGGCGGTGGCGACGAGCAGCGCAAACACGTCGGTCGATCCGGCGATCGACACCGACGCCCCGCCTCCCACGCTCACGTAGCTCGGCGCGATGAATCGATCGTGGTGCAGCCAATCGGGCGCCAGCTGGTCGAGCGATGGTCCGCTGTGCCGGATCTGCCAGGAGCCAAGCGCGCGCAGGACGAGCCGCGATGTCGCTGGTACGCCGCCTTCGAGGTCGATATTGCTGCGCGTGAACGGAAGATTGTCGATCCGCTCCATGGCGCCGTACGCGTACCGGCCCTGCACGTAGGCGCCCGGCACCACGCGATCGAGATCCACGCCGGCGTTCGCGCCGACCTGCACGTCGCGGCGATGCCTGCCCGGTACCGCTTCCCCGATCGTCTCGTAGTCGTGCGTCGGAAACGAGACGCCGACGAAAGGCGCGAACGGAACGGGGCCGGCCCACCAGCGGCGGCGGATCTCGACGCGCACGTCCTGCGCCGCGGCGTGGTAGTTCCCATCGTCGAGCGGCCCGGGAAACGTCTGGTACGGCCCGACGAAGTACGACGGCGGCCCTGTGTACTTCGACGCGATGAACGGCAGGCTCACGATCAGTCCGAGGTGCGCGGCCACGCCGTAATCGACTTCGGTGACGATCGCGTGGGACCGCGTGCCGCCGTTGGTGTTCTCGCGGCCCTGCACGTCGAAGTGCCCCGAGACGACGTAATTCTCGTAGGTGAGCGTCACTGTGCCTTCGCCGCGATCCGGAATGGATGCCTGCGCCGAGACCACGGCGGCGCTGCACAGGAGCAGCGCGGCGAGGAGCCCGAAGATCGCGGCGAGCCGCGGATGCGCGGGGCCGCGCGTCACTTCGCGGTGACCGTCTCGCCTGCTGATTTCAGCTGCATGAGCCGATCGATCTCCGCGAGCGCGTCGTACTTGGTCATCGCGTGCGGCTTGATCAGGCAGACGTACTGCTTCTCGGCTTCGGCTTCGACCGCCTTCGTCGGCTTGTAGAGGATGGGCAGCACTTCCGGTCGGGACGGGAGCGATCGCACGCCGCTGCGGATCTGGCCGGCGTCGGCGTAGTCGGCGATCACGAGATCGTACGGCGCGGCGGCGAGCGCGCTCAGGACGTCTGATCCGCTGTCCACGGCGACCGGCTTGTGGCCGGCCTGTTTCAGCAGCAGCTTCAGCGCCTCGATGCCCGCCGGCGTCGAATGGGCCGGCGCGTAAATCAGGATCGCCGCGGGATGAACCGCGGCATATCGCCTGAACCTCGCGCTGCGTCCGACGCGCACGAACTTGTCGCCGCACGCGAGCAGGTCGACCGACGCGGTGGTGACGATCGCGATGAGCCCGAGAGCCAGCAGGCGTCGCATGTGCCGAGTCCTTTCCGTCAGGCGCTTCAATCTACGCTCCGCGGCGGCAGCGGTCAATGCGGATGGTATCTGGATTTCATATGTTTTTCATCGGGGCCGGAAGAACGGCAGCCATCCCGGCGACGGGTCGCGCCACCGAAGATCCCCGACCCACAGGCCGCCGCGCAGGCGCACGAGCGACGTGATGAAGCTGCGATCGTCCGCGGCGACGCTGAGGCCTTTCACGGGATTGTTGATCGGCGGGGACGGGCCGAGATCCGCGATGATGCGCGCGCTGCCGGTGCGCGCATCGAGCGCGACCAGCGAGAGCCGCAGCTGCTCGGTCTCGCGGATGCCGAAGATGCGCGATCCGTCCCGCGACCATGCGTGCGCCAGCCAGTGATCGTCCGACAGCGCCCGCTCCCCGGCGCCGTCGGGCGACACGAGCATGAATCCGCGTTCCGTTTCCCACGTGATCCAATCGTCCTTCGGCGACCACGACGGCGAGGCGTTGGGGACGCCGTCGGTGCGTAGCACCACCGGCGCATCGCCGCTGCCCACGCGCACTTTGACGAGGGACCACTGACGGCCCGTCCACTCGGTGTAGGCGATCCATCGTCCGTCGGGCGACCAGGTGGGCGCGCTCTGAAAGCCTTCGTGCGACGCCGGCACGAGCGGCACCGGCGGGCCGCCCGCGGTCTGCGAGACCCAGATCCTGAGCGGCCAGATCGGTTTGCTCGCGTTGCGCTGATACGCGATCCGCTGTCCGTCCGGCGAGAAGCTCGGCGACCCGAGCATGATCGTGCGATCGTCGCCGAAGTCGCTCTGTGTGATCAGGGGCCGCTCGCCGCTCCCGCCGTCGCGCGCCCGCAGCCAGATCTCGTCCTGGCCGCTGCGATCGGTGACGTATGCGAAGAGATGTCCGTCCGGCGACCAGGCGGGGTCCGATTCGTTCCTCGCCGTCGCGAGCAGCGGCTGCGCGCTCCCTCCGGCGATCGGAATTTCCACGACGTCGTAGTCCGGCTCGCCCGTGCCGAAGACGAGGTGGTTGCCGTCGGGGGAGGACGAAGGAGACGACTCGCTGCCCGGCCCGCGCGTCAACGGCCACGCGCGGTTCCGCGCGAGATCCGCCATCCACAGATGCGAGCCCGGAATCGACAGCGACGTCAGTCCGACGACGACGTGGCGGCTGTCGGGCAGCCACGTGAAGGCGGCGGCGCGCGGCACGACGTCCGACCACCATTCGAGGCGGCGCGCCGGAATCCCTCCGGCCAGCGGCACGCTCCAGAACTGCCAGCCGCGCTCCGCCGGCTGCAGGCCGATCGGTCTCGGCACGGCGCTCACGCCGAGCGTCCGGCCGTCGGGCGAGAACGCGAGCGCCGCTTCGACGAAGCGCAGGCGATCGAGCGGTGCGTACCTCGTCTCGACGCCGTCCGCGCTCCGCAGCCACAGCGCCGACGCGCCGACGATGTCTTCCGGCCGCTCGTCGCGGAGAAACGCGATCGTGCCGCCGTCGGGCGCGACGGCGGCGCGGCCCGCGTTCTCGATCGCGACCTGCGGCGATCCGCCCGCAGCGCCGACCGACCAGATGCCGTCCCGGTCGCGCGCCAGCGACACGTAGTAGATGCGTTTGCCGTCCGGCGACCAGACCGGATAGCGGCAGTCGTACGGCGCCTGCGTGATCTGCGCGGACACCGGCGACGAAACGCGCCGCGTGAAGATCTGCAGCGTGTCGTTGACGTCGGCCGCATACGCGATCGTCTGCCCGTCGGGCGACCACGCCGGGAATCCCTGGTAGCCGGGATCGCTTGTGAACGGGACGAATCGAGATGCGACCGGATCCTCGCTGCGCGGCGCGGCAAAGATCGCCGCGAGCATCGCGCCCGCCGCGAATGCCGCGACGGCGACGATCGCCGGCAGCATCCGCCTCCGGAATCGCGATACGGGCGGAGCCGTGCGTCGATCCTCCGGCACGGCGATCTCGCCGAATCGATCGCGGAGCGTCTCGAGATCACGGTGCAGATCCGTCGTCGCCGCGTAGCGTCCGCCGGCGTCCTTGGCCAGGCAGCGCTCGACGATCCATCGGAACACCGGCGGCATGCGCGCGTCGAGCGCCGGCATGTCCTTCGGCTCGTCGTTGATGATCGCGTCCAGCGTGGCAGCTGGCGTGTCGCGCCTGAACGCATGGCGACCGGCGGCCATCTCGAAGAGGATCAGGCCGAACGAGAACTGGTCGGTGCGACAATCGGTGGCGGCGCCGCGCGCCTGCTCCGGGCTCATGTACGGGACGGTGCCGGCGCGAAGGCCGGCCGCCGTGCGCGTCTGGCTGTCGTCGTCCTGCGCCGACGGCTCGCGCGCCGGATCGACGTCGGCCGGCAGCGCGAGGCCGAAGTCGACGATCTTCGCGCGCCCGGTGCGCGTGACCATGATGTTCTCGGGCTTCAGATCGCGGTGGACGATGCCGGCCTCGTGCGCCGCCGATAATCCGTCGGCGATCTGCGCCGCGAGATCGAGAATCCGTTTCGGCGGCAGGGGATCGTTCGCGAGTTCCTCTCGCAGCGTCCGGCCGTCGATCAGCTCCGAGACGATGTACGGAGTGCCGCCGTCGAAGGCCGCATCGAGCACGGTGACGATGTTCGGGTGGTTCAGCACGCTGGCGGCGCGCGCCTCGGCGACGAATCGCCGCGCGCGGCCCGGATCGCCGGCCGGGCGATCCTGCAGCACCTTGAGCGCGACCTCGCGTTCGAGTCGCGGATCCCACGCACGGTACACCGCGCCGCCGCCGCCCTGTCCCAGCAATCTGACGATCTGGTACGGTCCGAACGCGGTGCGTGGAAGCGGTCCGCCGACCTTCATAGGTAATGGGAGAGGCGATTCTAACGTGCTTCGCCGGTCTCTCGCCTCAAGTGTGCCGCTGCACTGAAACCTCGTACACCTTGAAGGCCGTTGAACCTATCGGCGATGACCAGTAGGCTCTCGGCGATGACATCAGTCCTGATTTCCCCTCTGAAGATGCTCCAAGGCGTGTGCGCTCACGAGCTGCGCAACACATCGAAGTCCTCGCACCTATTTGAGGAGTACCCTCGTGGCCACGCCATTCTTCGCCCTCGCGGCGTCGTCCCATTCACGGTTCGTGTCCCCGCGGCCACCGCTTGCCGGCGGGCTCTAAGGCGCGGGCGCGGCACCGACGTCCGATGGCCGGATGGCGTCTGGTCTGCCCGATTTCGACACCGTGGCATGTCTTGACCGCTCATGGCGGATCAGTGATCACACATGGAGCAACCGCATGGATTTGGCGGATTACTCGCGGAAAGTCGCCATGTGTTTAGCGAACCAGGTTTCGCTACCATGACTTTCGTCCGCGGATCGGCGATTGTGCCTGATCACAACTTACGAACGATCTCGGCGTGGCACGACTCATCGCGTCATGGCGTCAAGGACGGTCGCACTGAGATTCCCATTTCCAGAATGTTGATGGCGCCAGTACCCGGATGGCGTGAAAAGGATCCAAGACCAACAAATCCTGATCACCACTGAGGATGGCGGCGCATCTCCCGGCCATCGCGGTCGCCAACACGACATCGTCGTCTTCGTCGCGACACACTGGCGACTCGAGCGCATCCGGCGTGACCAAGGTGAACGTCTCGCCGAGTAACCGAATGGCGCCACGCGCATCCACCGCGCGTTGATGAACTTTTCGAGTCAGGAGATCGCCCAGCTCGTCGAGCAGCGGTCGGGAAGAAATGACGACGTGATGGCGGATGCAGTGCTCCAGCAGCTCGCTGCAGACGCCGCGCGCGACGAAGGCCGCCACGAGGACGTTCGTGTCGAGGAGCAGCCTCACGAGACGCGGTTGAACACGTCCTCATCGGTGAAGATGCCGTGCGCCTGAGCGGCTGCCATCATGCGTTGCCGGAGCTGTCGAAAACGACGCACGAACAGGAAGTCTTCCAGCGATTGACGCAGCACGTCGCTGCGGGAGATACCTTCCTGTTTGGCGATCTTGTCGAGCTCCCGGCGAACCGCTTGGGGCAGACTAATCGTCACCGTCTCTCGCATGATGTATTAGATTCTAATACATCGTACGGACGTGCGCGCTTCAGGGCGATCCGCTCTGAGCGCCAGATCAACGCAATAAGTCTTTTAGAATAAACGATTTACCCCGGTGCAATCACCGGAGCGCTGCGATCTCGCAAGTCGTTAGGGGTCAACCACTTAGCCCGGAGAGGGTGCTCTGAAGACCCACGCAGCCATCGCTCAACAATATAAGTGCAATGTTTTCAGTTATTTACGAGTGACGGAGAGGGTGGGATTCGAACCCAACAAGCTTCTTATGAATCAGTGACTTGCGTGAATTCCATTGCCGACGATGCCGTCGTCGCCAGCGTTCCCGTGGCACATTGCACCCATTGCACCGACGGACGCGTAATCGGTCTGATCCCGTCGCCGACAAGAGGAGCCATGGGCGGCCGGCGCCAAGCGATCGCATCTCGCGTTTTCATAAACGGATCGTCGTATCGCTATTCGGCCGCGCCGATCGGATCCCGTTGCAGCCGACACGCCGCCTTGCCATTGGCCGTCAAGCCGATCCGGTTGTACTTAGCGCGCAGTTGCTGAGGCACTGCGTGCGACGCTGGACATCGAACCGGCCAGCGTGCCGAGATCGATCATCGTTCCGTTCCGCCACAGAAACGCGTGACTCGCCCCGCGGCGGGCGGTGTCGCTGGCGCCGACGATCTCGCCGCGATTGTTGATCGCCAGCGCGGCGCTGAAGGCTCCGCTGGGCAGCGTGCCGAGGTCCTGCATCACCACGTGTTCCCACAGGAACGCGCGGGTGACGCAGTTTTCATCAGGTTCCTCCGGTGCCGTCCCGCCCGGGAGAATAACGTTTGCGAATGCCTCCGCTATTCGAATCTCGGCATCATTCAAGTCCGAGATAGACGGATCAACGTCGGCGGTTACGCGCACGCGGGCTGACGATGTCTCCGGTTTCGTACCTGTCCAATAGTCGCTTTGTGACGAGCCAGCCGCGTTCTCGACAGTGTCGACCACCTCCCACGATATGCCTCGATCGCGAGCGTCATTTCTCTCAAAGCTCATCCCGCTCGCATCGTTACCCCGCGCAACAAGGACAGCTCGGACCGCGGCCGGTCAGGAGATCGACGCTCGCCTGCGCGAGTGCGACAGGATCGTCGCCGCATTGCGACGCGGTTGCAGAAGCGGCAACTTTAGAGCCCTCTCGTTCGCTGATGTCCTCGGCACGAGCGCGCCGACCGTATCCGGTGACGATCTGAAATTCGTGAGTATCTATTGTTGTGGTCAGCCGGATTCTATTACGACCGAGCACTTCGACTCGATTGAAGGATGCGCCGTCGCAACGAATCGTCGCATCCGCCGCGTCCGGCAGGTTGACGACTTCGAATCGCGTTTCACGACCCCGCTGGTCTGCGGCCGCAGCGTAGGTGCCGACGTGAAGCGTCGCCGTCGCCGCATCGTTCCACGCCTGATACACGCCGAGTGATGGGAAATCGATTCCCTGCACGGTTGGCGCCTCGTATTTGTCGCGATGCGGCGCCTCGAACGCGCGGCTCCAGGATCCCTCGTCGCCTACTTCGGCGATCATCATCTGCGCGCTCAGTTGACCGCGAGGATAGGCCTCCTTGAGGTGGAAGAACCAGCCGAACCGCTCGTCGCGATCCCCAAAGAATCGCGGCTCGGATTCTCTTTCCGCGGCCGCAGCGAGTACCGTCACTGCCGAGTGATCTCCGAGCTCACGCGCAACGAGTAGGCCGTACGCGGACGCGCGCACCTGGCCCCCCGACTGTCGCCATCCGAGGGCATTTGCCGCCGCATCGTAGATCCGCGTCGCCAACTCCCGCTGCTGGGGAACGAGCAGGAAGGCGATGTTCAGGCCGTTTTGCGGCGGCATATAGTTCTTGTAATCGACGAGCGGGTCGTAATACCTCGTGACCGACTCGAGCTTCCCGTCTTTGGATACGCGCATGTAGTTGTCACGCGCGTACTCGAGAAAGGTTTCGGCTGTGCGGTGTTTGCGAGTGTTGTGAAGGCGGTCGTACAGATACACGCCCAGGGCTGCGGCGCTGTTACAGGAAAACCAGACTTTCGTGTTCTCGCAGTGAGGACCTTCCGGGTGCTGCGAGTATTGGCGTTCCAACAAGTCGGCGATTCGCGAGTGATTCCATTCAAACTGTTCGTCGCCGTAGCCGGTGACCATGAATGGCCGTTCCCACTTGTCGTCGCCGGACACGTACTTGTACACGGACAACACGAGATTGAACCAACCGCGAAAGAAAAGGTATCCGTCGGCGCCTACTGGATCGCGCTGCAATCCCCACGGTTGGACTCCATTCGCGGTCCAGCCAATGGTGTTGTATTGGCCGCGCAAATGTTGCGGCAGCAGCCGCATGTCGGACTCGGGATAGCGCGCACGCTTTGGGTCATCACCGATCTGCGTCAGCCAGTCGATCGCCCCCCAGTACGTGGGAAAGCGGCTTGCGAGGCCATCGGCGATTCGAGTGTAGACCTCTCGCCACGCGGGTGTCTGATCCGCCATCAAGAGCAACGCGTACGCGGAGGTCTGCAGGTCGAATCGGCCGTAGCTAGTCACGCCAGGGTTGGTGTAGACGTCCCACCACTGATGTGGCACGCCGCCGCTGCTCCAATCATCGGCAGTCGTCGTCTTGTCCCACAAAAACCGAAGCCAGCCGCGCGTTCGTCGGTTCAGTGCCGGGAAAGCGGATTTCGCGTCAGGGCCGAGTGGGATCGGTCGCTCCTGATCAAGACGCCCTTTGCCGTCTACCGCCAGAGCCGTCGCCGCGGCGCCGAGGTGCTTGACGAAATCGCGTCGGGAGCTAGTAGACATAAGCGTGTGAAAAATTCGGCCCATGGGGCCTGACGCCGCGCAGCCTGCCTACGCACTTGCGTTGACGGAGACCTCAGGTCTGCCGTCCCGAGCGGCCAGACTTCAGGCACATTTCAGAATTGACTTATCAACTCGGCGAATTTTACACATGCCAATCGCTGTCGGAAAAAATTCCGTGCGGCGCCGATTCGCGCAGGCACCGGACCGTGGACGGAGCGACAGCGCTTCGCAGCGCCCCCTGAGACAATTCCCCGCGACCATATTTCGAATCTGATCGCGAATGCTGAATTGCCGCGTGGTCGTCCGGACGTCGCGCGACAGCGCCAGCATCGACATACGCCTTCTCGATCCCGACGCGTAGGAAACGTGCACGCTCTAGGATGATCGCGCGGACCGCCGAAGATCGGGACCAACCGATAAGTCATTTAGAATAAACGATTTACTCCGGTGCAATGACCGGAAGCGGTGCGATCTCGCAAGTCATTGACGCTGAACGACTTAAGGGCGGAGAGGGTGCTCGATGCACCCACGTGGCCATTGCTCAACAATATAAGTTGTTTGTTTTTAGTAGTTTACAAGTGGCGGAGAGGGTGGGATTCGAACCCACGTGCCGGTTACCCGACAAGACGCTTTCGAGGCGCCCCCGTTACGACCACT
>Ga0075424_100006679_pt1 | contig 11110 bp, 7 predicted proteins | sample SoiMethybrSBSTD3_FD_75301 | JGI IMG/M metagenome (GOLD analysis project Ga0075424, IMG submission 75301) | Bulk soil microbial communities from a Populus tree surrounding site in Tennessee, USA - Soil MetaG P. TD hybrid SBSTD3 | ecosystem: Environmental > Terrestrial > Soil > Tree plantation...
GCGGAACTGCGCCAGCCGGGAACGCGGCTCGTGGGATCGGTCGCCTACTTCCCCGAGAAATACGGCGATCAGATCCTGAAGCTCGCGCTCGACATCCTCCACCATCGCCGCGTCCCGCCCGCCGTGTTCGTCAAGCACCAGATGGTGACGCCCGACAACGTCAATCACATCTATCCGAATGACGAACTGATGCGCGTCTCGGCAGCAGGTTAGAGCATTTCCACTACGAATATAGCGGGAGGCTCGACACGGGAAGCAACCGCAGAGTCCGCAGAGAACGCAGAGACCTAGAACTTAGAACTGAGAACTGAAAACTGAGAACTGAGAACTGAGAACTCACAACGTTGAGTTCTGGTTTTTGTGTGAGTTCGAGTTTCAAGTTATAAGATTCCGCGGTCTCCGCGTTCTCCGCGGTTGCTTTTCGTTCTACTGTCTCAAGCGTGCGCAACGCCGCCGTCACCGCAGAAACGCCTCCGCCAATCCCCCGTCCACGGGAATGATGTGGCCCGTGGTTTTCGCGCTCAGATCGCCTGCGAGCCAGCAGATCGCTCTCGCGCAGTCTTCCGGAAGGATCGGACGCCGCGTGATCGTTCGCTCGGCGTAGAAATCCGCGAGCTTCGCTCGCAGCGCCTCGGTCGACTCGTTGTCGTCAAACGCGATCTTGTATTTTCGCAGCGAGCTGATCACGCGATCGCGCGGGAACATCGCGGAGCCGGACACGACGGTCGCGGGCGCGATGCCGTTCACGCGTACGAGCGGACCGAGGCCTATCGCCAGCTCGCGAATGAGATGGTTGACGGCAGCTTTGCTGACGTCGTACGGCTCGCTCCCTGATTTCGCCACGACCGCGTTCGCCGAGCTGGTCAGTACGATCGACGCGGGCAGCTGCTGCGCGGCGAGCACCCGCCGCGCTTCTTCGGCGAGCACGTAGTTGCTCGTCACGTTGATTGCGAGCGTGCGCGCCCACAAAGAATCGGGCGCGCCGTCGGCCTGCGGCGTCGGGTAGATCGCCGCCGTGTTGACGATGATGTCGACGCCGCCGAACGCGAGAACGGACGCGCGAAACGCGGACGCTACGCTCTCTCTGGCCGACAGATCGACGTGCGCGGCCATGCCCATGTCGGGCGACGAGAGCGTCCGCGCGTCGGCCCACGTCGCGTCAGCCGCCTGCGTGTCCTGATCCGCCGCAATCACGTGGCCGCCCCGCCGTGCGATTTCCAGCGCGACCTCGCGGCCGATGCCGCTCCCGGCGCCCACGACGAGCGCAATCCGGCGGCTGAACTCGCGCTCGGGAGGCATGCGCTGCAGCTTGGCTTCCTCGAGCGCCCAGTACTCGATGCGGAACGCTTCGGACCGCGGCAGCGCGACGTAGTTGTGGAAGCTCGTGAAGTCGCGCGCCTGCTCGGGACGCCGCGCCTGCGGCAGTACGCGCGGCCGCGCGCCTTCGTCTTCGAGCGCCGTCGCGCCGGCCATGACGTGTATGGCGTTGACGAAGAACTCCGTCGTGATCCGCGCCTCGCGTTTGTCCTTGCCGAAGCCGAACACGCCGAGCGCGGGAATGACCACGACCGACGGATTCGAACCGCGCAGCGGCGGCGAATCCGGCTGTGCGTGCGCGGTGTAGTACGCGACATACGACGTGCGATAGCTCGCGAGCCGCTCGTCGATCTTCTGCGTCAGGCCGTCGAGGCCGCCGCGTGCCGGATCCCACGGAACGAACATCGGCGAGATGCGCGTGCGCAGGAAGTGATCCGGACAGCTGGTGCCGAGCTCGCACAACTCTTCCGCCCACGCACTGTTCGCGAACTCGAGCGCTTCGTCGGACTGCTCGAAATGCGCGACCACTCGTTTTGCGTCCGACAGCGCGCCGCGCAGGCGCGGGAGAATGGCCGCAGCCGTTGATTCACGATCGACGGTCGCATTGTTTCTGACGGCTCCGAAACGCTGGCCGCGCTGCCGGGCGTGAGTGTCGATGAACTCGCCCATCTGATCGATCGTCCGGATGCTGTTCGCGTAGCATTCGCGTTGCGTCGCGCCCCACGTGAACAGCCCGTGACTGCCGAGCACGATCCCGTCGCACGCGGGCTGCTCGGCGACGGCTCGCCGCAGCATCAGCGCAAGCTCGAATCCCGGACGCTGCCACGGCACCCACGCGATCCTGCGGCCGTAGCGGCGGTTGAATTCGTCGAGCTTCTCGCGGCCGTTCGCGCTCGCCGCCAGCGCGATCGCCCAGTCCGGATGCAGGTGATCGACGTGATCGAACGGCAGAAACGCGTGGAGCGGCGTGTCGATCGACGCCGCGACGCGGTTCTCGCCGAACGCGCACAGCGGGTAGAACGCCACCATTTCGTCTTCGTGCGCTTCGCCGCGATACCGATCGATCAGCCGTTCGAGCCTGTCGAGATACAGGACCGCGAATCCCGAATTGCCGATCGATCGCAGATCGCCGCCGCTCCCTTTCACCGCCATCACACGCACGCGTTCGCCGGTCAGCGGATCGGGCAGATCGAACTTCGAGCTGGTGTTGCCGCCGCCGAAGTTGGTGATCCGCAGATCGGCGCCGAGCAGATTCGATCGATATCGGAGCAGACTCAGCTGATCGTCGGCGAACCGCGCGGCCTCGCGTTCGTCCCACAGGTTCTGCAGAAGCTTCGGCGCGGCTGTCATGGCATCAGGCACAGGTGAACTCCACGTAATCCAGGAAGCGGCGGTACTGCGCGTCCCATCGCTCGGTCGACGTCGGCTCGAAGCGCTCGACCGGAAACGATCGATCGATGACGGCCCGCGCTTCGGCCACCGAGCCGACCGCGCCGGTGGCGAGCATCTGCAGGCCGATGTTCCCGAGGGCCGTCGCCTCGACAGGGCCCGCGAGCACCGTCCTGCCCGTCGCATCGGCCGTGAACTGATTGAGCAGCCGGTTGCGCGAGCCGCCTCCGACGATCCGGATCTGATCGAACCGGCGGCCCGTCACTTCTTCCAGCGACCCGAGCACGACGCGGTACTTCAACGCGAGGCTCTCGAGGATCGCGCGCGCGTACGCCGCGGGCCCTGACGGCTCCGCCTGCGAGGTCGCTCGGCAGTAGCGGGCGATCTGCGCCGGCATGTTCGTCGGATTCAGAAACGCGTGGTGATCCGGATCGATGAGCGACTGGAACGCGAGGCGATCGTCGGCAGCGCCCGAGAGCAGCGTGTCGTAATCGAGCGGCTGTCCTTCCGCCGCCCACGCGCGCCGGCACGCCTGGAGCAGCCACAGGCCGCCGATGTTCTTCAGCAGCCGGATGGTGCCGCACACGCCGCCTTCGTTCGTGAAATTCAGATCGCGCGTCTTCGCGGTGATCACCGGCGCGTCGATCTCCGTGCCGAGCAGCGACCACGTCCCCGAGCTGATGAATGCCGTCGTGCCGCCGGCACAGACGGACGCGACGGCCGACGCGGTATCGTGGCACGCAGGCGCAACCACGGGTGTGCCGGCGAGCGCAGACGAGGCGTCGCTCTTGATTCGCCCGATCACCGTCCCGGGTTGAACGATCTCGGGCAGCACGCGCGTCGGCAGTCCAATCTCCGCGAGCAACCGCGTCGCCCACGTCCGCGTCCGCGCATCGACGAACTGCGTCGTCGTCGCCACGGTGTACTCGGAGCAGATGCGGCCGCACAGCCAGTAATTGAGGAGATCCGGGATCGTGACGAGCGCGTGCGCCGCGTCGACGACCTGCGGCGTCAGACGGCACGCGGCGTAGAACTGAAAGAGCGTGTTGATCTGGATGAACTGGATGCCGGTGACGCTGTAGATCTTCTCGCGGCCGACGCGCTCGAAGACGGCGTCCATCATGCCTTCGTTGCGGACGTCGCGATAGTGATACGGGTTCTCGAGGAGGTTGCCGCGCTCGCCGATGAGCGCGTAGTCGACGCCCCAGCCATCGACGCCGACGCTCTTCAGGGGTGTGCCCGCTATCCCGTCGAGCGACTGACCGATCTCGTGCCACAGCCGCAGCACGTCCCAGAAGAGCGATCCGTTCTGGCGCACCGGCTCGTTCGGAAAGCGTCGAACCTCGCGAATGTCCAGCGTGCCGGTCTCCAGCCGGCCGAGGATCGCGCGTCCGCTTTCGGCGCCCAGATCGAACGCGAGATACGCGTCGCTCACAATCTCCTGAGCCAGATGTTCCGGAACTCCACCTTCATCGGCGGCCCGACGTGCATCTGGAATCCCAGAAGCCCGCTGAGCACGCGATTCTTCGAGTCATCGTCGACGACGATGCTCGTGACGGCGCCGTTCAGAATCTGGATGATCGTGTTGCCGCGCGCGATGATGTGCACCTGGTTCCAGTCGTTCGTCTTGATGACGGCTTTCAGCTCGTCGGCGCTCTGCTGCAGATTTCCAATCACTTTCGGACGGCCGTTGTCGGGCACGTACACCGTCTGCCCGCGCATCGCGAGAAATCCGCGGCCGCGTTCTTCGTAGATCTGGCCGGTGAACTGATTCGCGAAGTCGATGTCGGCCTGATACCCCTTCATCACCCACTTGCCGATGTCGGGTCCCGGCGGCAGCTGCACGCTTCGAATCTGGATGCCGCTGTTGGTGGAATTCATCCGGAACTCCACTTTCAGCTCGAAGTCCTTCGGCTCGCCGCCGCGCCAGATCAGAAAGGTGTTCTGCTTGACCGGATTCTGCTCGGTGCTCTCGCCGACGATCGTGCCGTTCTCGACGCGCCACAACGACGGATCGCCGTCCCAGCCGTTCAGCGTCTTGCCGTCGAAGATCGAGTCGAACCCGGCGTGATCGTCGAGCACGAGCGGATCGGCGCCGCGCGGACGCATGTCGCGGCCCTGTCCCGAGCCGGTCGAGCCGCGTCCCTGCCGCCCTTGGCCGGCCGAAGAAGGCGAAGGCGGCTGCGCCGCCACGGACGCAATCGCTGCAACGAGGATCGCGCTGCGAAGCAGATCGATGTGGGGCGGCCCTTTTAGGGCCGCCAACGCGGGCCTGAAAGGCCCGCGCCACAATTTGCTGTCCAGGCGCCACAACTTCCTGACGGCGACGATCGTTTTCATACGGCCCCCGCCTGCTGCGCGACGGCGACGGTCTCCCATCGCCCGTTCTTCGCCGACTTCAGCACCGCGTCGGTCACGTAATCGGTGGCGAGGCCGTCGCGGAACGTCGGCGCGGCGCTCTTCCCTTCAGCCGCGGCTGTCAGGAAGTCGGCGAACTGATGGATGAACGTGTGCTCGTACCCGATCTGCAGTCCGGGCACCCACCAGTGTTTCATGTAGGGATGATCGCCGTCGGTGATGTGCACGCTGCGCCAGCCGCGCAGCTGTCCATCGTCTCGATGATCGAACCACTGCAGACGGTGCAGATCGTGGAGATCCCAGCGCGCCGACGCGTGCTCGCCGTTGATCTCGAGCGTGTACAGCGCCTTGTGTCCGCGCGCGTAGCGCGTCGCTTCGAAGAGCGCGAGCGATCCGTTCTGGAATCGCCCGAGAAACGCGCTCGCGTCGTCGATGCCGACCGGCTCGACGCGGCCGGTCAGGTTGTGTTTGCGCTCCCTGATGAACGTCTCGGTCATCGCGGTGACGTCCGCGATCGGTCCGTTCAGCCACAGCGCGGTGTCGATGCAGTGCGCGAGCAGATCGCCGGTGACGCCGCTGCCCGCGACGGCGACGTCGAGGCGCCACAAGCCTTCACCGCCTTGCGGCAGATCTTTCGAGATCGTCCAGTCCTGCAGGAACTGCGCGCGGTAGTGAAAGATGCGTCCGAGCTTTCCCTGATCGATCAACTGCTTCAGCAGCGTGACGGCGGGAACACGGCGGTAGTTGTACCAGACCGAGTTCGGCACGCGGGCCGATTCGACTGCCGCGACCATCTTCTCTGCTTCGGCGGCACTTCTCCCGAGCGGCTTCTCGCACATCACCATCTTGCCCGCGCGCGCGGCGGCGACGGCGATCTCCGCATGCGTGTCGTTCGGGCTGGCGATGTCGATGAGATCGATGTCCTTTCGATCGACGAGCGCGCGCCAGTCGGTTTCGATCGATTCGTATCCCCAGTTCGCGGCGAACGACGTCACGCGATCCGCATTCCGCGCGCAGAGCGCCTTCAGCACCGGCTGATACGGAACGTCGAAAAATCTCGGCGCCTGCAGGAACGCATTCGAGTGCGTGCGGCCCATGAACCCATAGCCGACCAGCCCGATATTCAGTTTCTTCTTCATACCTGCCTCACCCGACGCGACCTACCCGACCCACCCGACCTACCTGACCCACCCGACCCGCATGACCCACCCGACCTACACAGCAGCCGCGACCGGCGCGTCCCAGCCGTGCGCGCTGCGCACATCGATGAGCAGACGCAGCACGTCGTTCCACGTTTTCATCTGCATCATCGTCGCGTTGGCGAACATGCAGCCGTCCCAGCAGACATGATCGAACGCCTTCGTCACCTGTCCGCGCTCGTTGCGCATCCACAGGCCTGCGTGACGGACGACGTCGAGCTTGCCGTTGGGATCGGTGGGCAGGCAGTGGCGGCCGGTCTTGTCGTGCGTCCCCGATCCGAACACCGTCGCGTCGTTCTGCGCGACGTGAAAATCAATCGTCCACGGCCGCAGCGCGTCCGTCACCGTCCGGAGCGCCTCGTCGAGGCCTCCGCGATCCTTCCAGTCGTAGTTTTCGGGAAGGATGCGATCCTCCGGCGCGTTGTAGCCCATCGTGAAGAGCAGCGTGTGCGCCATGTCGGCCTGGAACCCGAGCGTCTTCGGACGGTTCACCATCTCGAGCAGCTGCACCATGCGCTTCCAGCTGTGCATGCCGCCCCAGCAGATCTCCCCTTCGGCCGCGAGCCGCTCGCCGAAGCTTTCCGCGACGTCGCACGCCTGCCTGAACGTGTCGGCGATCCGCTTCGTGTTCCCCTCGGGATCCTTTGCCCAGTCGCTCGGACTCGACGCGGAATCGATTCGCACGACGCCGTAGTGACGGATGCCGAGATCGCGCAGCTTCCTGCCGATCGCGCACGCCTTGCGGACCTGCGTGAGAAAGTTCCGGCGATCCTCGTCGCTCCCCATGGCGGATCCGCCGCCGGTCGGCGGCCACACCGGCGCGACGAGCGATCCGACGGCAAAACCTTTCGACGCGATCGTGTCAGCGAGGCGCTTCAGATCCGAATCGCTCGCGTCGATGCTGACGTGCGGATCGAAGAGAAACAGATCCACGCCGTCGAACCGCGCGCCGTCGACCGATGCGTTCGCGGTGAGATCGAGCATCGTGTCGAGATCGATCGCCGGTTCGGCGCCCGGGCTGCCCTTGCCGACCAGACCCGGCCACATCGCGTTGTGAAGTTTGGGATACGTGTGTTGGACCGCCATGGTACCTCCGACTGTTGAACCTATCTGCCCGGCGCGCGGCGGCGCAGCGGCTCGGCGTCCGGATTGCCGGGACCGAAGTGCTTCAGGATGACGAGCGGATCGGTCTCGCTCCGGTTCTCGACGCGAACGCCGGCGCGCGCCGCCTCTTCGGTGACGAACAGTTCGTCTTCGGTCATCTCTCCGTATCGAATCATCGTGGGCGCAGAGACGGCGAGCTTTCCGAGAACGCCGTGGCCCTGGACGACGATGAGGCCGTACGCAGCGGCGTCTGTGACGACGATCGATCGCTTCGGTAGAACCGTCAGTTCCTTCGCTGAGTAGTACCCGGTGCCGTAGCACACCCACTGCTCGCGATAGCCGTCGGCGTCGCTTTCCGCCGCCGATCGAATCGGACACGGGAACACGCGATTCGATTTCGCAAACTCCGGATTCACGTTCGCGTCCCAGTCGAGCAGATCGACGATGAAGTCGAGATCGTGGTGATGCTCCTTCGGCACGTCTTTCGTCAGGAGATCCCACGGAACGATCCGGCCGTCGACTTCCGACTGGAACATCGCGAACACGTCGCTGTTCACCTGCGGCTCATAGGTGACGAGCGATCCGGGCGCATGCAGGATTCGCGGATTGATCTGCCAGCCCGTGCCCGGCTCGAGGCGGAACGCGCGCGAGAGGTTCAGGATTCCGTTGTCCCCCTTGCGCCAGTTCTCGAGGCAGCGGCGCACGTCCGCTTTCGTCGTGCCCGGCTCGAGCCCCATGAACGTGTACGGGAAGTCGTTGAAGACCTGGTTGTATTGTGGCGGAAAGTAGTACGCCTCCGGCTTGCCGCGGCGGCCGACGAGCTTCGCCTGCTCCTCGCTCTGGTGCATGTGATGCGGGATCGGCCCGAGGTTGTCGAAGAACTTGCAGAGCAGATTCCATCCGCCCTCGCGCGCCATCGTGGCCGCGCCGATCAGCAGATCGCCCGCCTCGCTGACCGCGTCCTTCAACAGGAAGCGGCGGCCGGTCGAACGAACGTAACTGAGTCCCTCGTCGGGCGGCGTGCCCGGACCGTTGTCGGCGTTCGTCGTCGAGGAGAACCAGCGCTCGTTGATCCCGCCGCGGTGGCCGCCGAGCGCGTAGAGATCGTCGGGGTGCAGGCGGAGGCGGCGTCCGGGAATCATGAAGGTGCGCGGAACCCACGCCGGTTCGAGGCGAAGCATTCCGCCGCCGGCGTCAATCGCATCCTGAACTTCGCGGCGATTCATAACAAGAAGACCGGATGAGCTGATTGACTAGTAATCATCGCAAACACTCGCCCGCGATTTTCGGGCCGCGACGCGGAGCGGCCCGATGCTGAACCGAATAGCCAACCCCGTTAATGTTCCATTGGGATGCCGAAGCAGTACAACGTGTTGTCGTACGTCGTGAAATACACGCGGCCGTTGGCGATCGACAATGCGGCGAAATGCGTGAACGACGTCACCTGGTTGCCGCTCGACCAGAGCTCCTTGCCGTTGGTCGCGTCGAGCGCGTAGAGCACAGCCGGCGCCGATTTCTGCGCGCGCGCGTCCGCCTGATACAAGCCGCCTTCCTTGTCGTTCGCCTGACGGACCCACTCGCCGGTGCCGAGCGCGAACACGATGCCGTTCGCAATCGCCGGAGGCGCCGGCGTCACCATGTTGCGCGAGATCCACGCGGGCGCGAGCGCCGGCTTGCCGTTGCGATCCTCGACCTTGAATGCCGCGATGCTGCCGACGTTCGCTTCACCGTTGGTAATCGGGAATTTGTACGCCGGATGTTTCGGTCCCCAGACAGGCGCGAGCACCCATCGCGTCCCCTGCGAATCCTCCCAGCTCGCCAGACTGCCCCATGTTCCCGCGCCGGCGAAGTCGATGTCTTCGTTCGAGACGAGCTCGGTCCGGTAGAGCGGCGTGCGGTGATCGGGACCGCCCAGCGACTGCGAGTCGACGAGGAACAGACGTCCCTCCTTCCCGGAACCGACGAGCAGATCGCGCCCTTTGTAGTTGAAGACGACCGGCGTCACGTTCATGTCGAGGTCGCGCTTCCACAACCACTCGGCATTGGACGGCGTGTACCAGTCTTTGAGCTTCAGCTCCTTCGGCGTGAGCGCCACGATCGAGTTCGCGTAGCGGTTCGTCGCGGGATCGTACTGACCGTCTCCGGTTTCGGCGTACACCGTTCCATCCGATCCGATTGCCGGACCGGCGATGCCCCAGAGCCCGCCGCTTCCCGACCGCCAGTAGCGAACGGTCTTCGCCGGATCGTTCAGGTCGAGGGAGTAGACGCTGTTCGGATTTCCGCCGCAGCCCTGTCCGGTGATCGTGTAGATGACGTTGTCGTGATACGCGAGGCTGTACGGCTTGCCGTTGGGCGGGAGGAACTTCATCGACGGCGCCGTTTCGTCGCCGGTGTTGATGTTCACCTGATGCAGCATGCCGTCGCCGGTCAGCACGAAGACCGGGCGGATCGCAAACGGATTGTTGCCGCGCTGCGGCGCTGCGGGCGCTGACGGCGCGGCAGACGTCGCGGCGCCGCGGGCGGCGCCGGGTTGCGCCGCATTCGCCGCGGCGGGCGGCGCCGGCGGTCCCGCGCGTCCTCGTCCGCGCTGCGGAGGCGGCAGCAGCACCGGCCATGCCGTCAACCCGCCGGGGCACAGGAACGACGCCTGATCCGTTTCAGGCTGCTCCGCCTGCCAGTCGAAACGCTTCTTCCAGAAGACTGTTCCGAGATCGGCGTCAATGGCGACGAGTTCGTTCGTGGTCGTGGCGACGAACGCGAGCTCCTTGAAGCCGCGATCGGTGATCGCGCGCTCGACGATGAGCGGACCGAAGAGCGAGTAGACGGAACGCTGCTTCGTGTCGAGCTTCACTTTCCACAGCAGCTGCAATCCTTTGACGGTGTCTTTCGAGATCCTCGTTTCGTCGCGCTGCCAGCCGTCGCGCTGATTGTCGCCGCTGTGCGTCGTCCAGTCCGCGCTGCGCAGCGGCGCTACGGCGACACAGACGACCAGCACCGCCCACTTGATGAGTGTTCGCATGAAATCGCCTCGGTGAGAAAAATCGGCGGCGTTTTATGTGCGGGCGTGACGATACTTCGGCAGATCCGCAGGCATCAAGTGGCCCGCGGGCGGGCCGTCGGGTTTCGCAGGGGAAGACGGCAGACGGCGTCGTAAATCAGACGTAATTCGCTGAGAACCAACGATTTTTGCTGCGTGTCACCTGAGCAGCCGCGCGGCGGCGCGGATCGCGGCGGACTCGCGGCGCATTTCGACATGCGAAACGCACTGCCGCGCCGCGATCAGAAGACGAACCGATCTTTCATTGCCTCGAGCTTCGCCGCGTCGAGCGTCGGGATGGTTTTCAAATCGTCGAGGCTCGCGATGCGGCCGTGCTCCTCGCGGTACTTCACGATCGCCTCGGCGGTGGACTCCGGAACGTCGAGCTGGTGCGCGAGGCGCTTGGGATCGGATTTGTTGACGAGGATGAGCGAGTAGTTCTTGTCGACGTACTCGAGGATCTGGTTCCATTCCTCGTCGGTCCCCTGCGCGCCGTTTGCCGCCATTTCGTCGAGTGTCTTGCTCCACTCCTCGCGCGTCTTGAACTGCGCGACGGCGCTCTCGGGACCGTGGCAATCGCTGCAGACTTTCAGCAGCGCGGCCTTTCCGGGCCCTTCGGGAAATTTCGAGGACTTCGACCCCGCAGAATCCGGCGGCTGCGCGAAGAGCATCGTCGTCAGCAGCGCGCCGCCGCCCGACGCGAGCA
>Ga0075424_100006680_pt1 | contig 11110 bp, 4 predicted proteins | sample SoiMethybrSBSTD3_FD_75301 | JGI IMG/M metagenome (GOLD analysis project Ga0075424, IMG submission 75301) | Bulk soil microbial communities from a Populus tree surrounding site in Tennessee, USA - Soil MetaG P. TD hybrid SBSTD3 | ecosystem: Environmental > Terrestrial > Soil > Tree plantation...
CTCTGGGAAGGGGTTGGAGATTGTCGCCGATTCTTCGTATACAGTCCGGCGCTTACCTGACAGCCACCACGAGCGCAGATGTTGCCTTGAGCGGCATCAGCGCCCAGCGCGTCAGTCAAACCCTGCCAAATGTTTACGGTGATCGGTCCATTACGAAATACCTTAATCCCGCCGCGTTTGCATTGCCCGCCACAGGCACCCTTGCAAACATTGGACCAGCTACCATCATCGGCCCCGGAACATGGCAATTCGACGCCGCGCTTTCCCGCACGTTCAGATTGGGCGACGTTAAACGCATCGAGGTTCGGGCCGAAGCCTTTAACCTGACGAACAGTTTTCGAATGGACAATCCGACGACGAATTTCAACAGCGGAACTTTCGGTCAAGTGACCTCGGCGCTTGATCCGAGGATTATGCAGTTCGCCTTGAAATACGTCTTCTAATCGGATGAGCTACCGATTCGGAGAGAGATCAAGCCGCCGATAGCGATATCGGCGGCTTAAGAATCATTTAGAACAATGCTGTCGGACGGCGAGTCCAGCCGGCTTTGCATTTTTCCGGCGCCACCTTCTCGATATCGTTTACGTATGCACCCGCCTGCGTCAGGATGTGGTGCAAGTCGTTTCCGACGCTGACGAATCGGAAGCCTTTTTCCAGAAACTCGCCGACGCGCGCCGTCCCGAACAGGAAAATGCCGAGCGTGACATTGTTCTTTTTCGCCGCAGCTCTCAGCTTGTCTGTCGCGTCATTGAGCTCGGTCGAAGTGTACATATCGGGGAATTTGTACTTTTCGTACAAGCCCATCGACATGCAGAGGTCGTTTTGACCAAGGAAGAGAATGTCGACACCTTTAACCGCCGCGATCTCGTCGATATTTTTGATGCAATCGGCGGTTTCGACCTGAAGGGCACAAATCACATTGTCATTGGCAGCACCGGCATATCCGAGAAGGCCTCTGGCGTTCATGCTGCGTTGCGGAAAATAAACCGATCGCGTGCCGACTGTGGGATAGCGCGTGCAGCTCACCGCCTGCCGCGCTTCGTCAGCATTATTGATGTATGGCACAAGAACGCCGTCTGAACCCATATCCAGCGCTTGCTGGATACCCGGCCGGTCATTGAAGCCGCCCACACGTACCATCGACTTCGCTCCGCCATTCGACACCCCGGCCAGCATTCCTGAAAGCGTCTCGTTGCCCATCGGGCCATGCTGTGTGTCGATCAACAGCCAGTCATAACCGCTATGCGCCAATTGCTCCGCAACGGTCGGACTATGGGAATTCACGAAGAGCCCACATTTAGGACAGCCTTCTCTCATTTGATTCTTGAACTCGGCTCCGGTCAAAGCGGTCTGACTCATGTACTTCTTCTCCTAATGATTTTGTGTCTGCGAGGCGGATTTATACCCGACTTGGGTTTCAGCGTGAAGTATATTTTCAGGCAGGAATTAATATCTTTAAGATATCAGGCTTTCAACGAAGTGCAGCCGTGGCCGGTTTTCTCCGCCATGCATTCGCGGGCGGTTACACACCACCGCGGCTGCCTTGGAACCTGCCGGTTCGTGACAATTAGAAAATGTACTTCAGAGCGAACTGCATGATCCGGGGATCCATCGCCCCGCGGATCTGGCCAAAGAACGTACCAGTAAGGCTGACGTTGGGGTCCGTTGCTCGAAAACTGTTCGTTACATTGAAGGCATCCGCACGAAATTCCAGCCTCTGCATCTCGCGAACGTTGAACGTCCTCGACAAAGACATATCGAATGACCACGTCGTCGGGCCGATGATCGTGTTCCGGCCCATATTTCCCAGTGTGCCCAAAGCCGGCCGCTGAAATGCCTCGGGATTCAGGTACAAGTTCATCGGACCAGCTGACTTGTCCGAGTACACGTTCCCGAGCACTTGATTCGGCCGTTGATTGACGATTCCATTCAGAGCAACATCGTCACCGATGATGAGGTTCAACGGATCGCCGGAGGATCGCCTGTTGATTGCTGAAATTCTCCAACCGGAAGCAATCGCACGCAGCTTCGGATTTGCGAACCGCGGCAGCTCGGCAACGCCGGTGAGGTTGAACACGTGGCGGCGGTCTACGTTGCAATCGCCCATGTCAAAGCCGCGATTGCCCGGAACCTGGTAGGTAATGTTGGGATTGACTCCGGCCGATCCGAGAGTGGAAACGAGATCCCCGATGCAGCGCGACCAGGTGTAATTCGCATCGATGTTGACGTTTCGGACAGGACGAGTCCGAAGGGTCGTCAGCAAACCAGCATAGTGCTGCGTGGCTTGGGGTGTGTAGTCAGACAAATATCCAACGAACCTACCGTCCGCAAATCTCTCCAGGCTCAGCTTCCGCCGCAGGTCGGTCGTCGCCGTTGTGGAGCACGGGTTATACGTGCGGCCGTCGGGAAGAACGCACGGGCCGCCCGGAATATATATACCGGGGTTCAATTGATCCTGACCCTGTATATCTGTCGTTAAGGTCCCCAGGTAGCTCATCGACAAGATGGAGTTTCTGGGAAGTTGCCTTTGAACACTCAAGTTCCAGGTCGACGTGCGCGGAACTGTCATGTCGTAAGGCATCGTCACAAAGCCTCCGTAAGGACCAAACGTGGTGTTCTTGTCCAACCCGCGCGGAAACGGATTGCCGAAGCCTCGCCATGGATCATCGAATCCTCCGGGAGGGTCGGTAATCGTGTAGAGATTTCCAAATGGCGGAGCGGCAATAACCCACCCCGCCCATTCCATTCCTATATTTTCGTAGCTGTAACCATAGGAGGCGCGGACTGACGTTTGACCATCTCCGGTGACGTCCCAGGCCAAACCTACACGCGGCGAGAACTGCCACCATTTTTTGTATTGACCGGCAAGATCGTTGGGGAAACCCTGATCCCCAGGATAGTAGAAGCCGGCGGGCGCGTTCACGAACACGGTGCTCTTGATGCCCTGTCGAAAACGATTGTAATCGTAGTTATAGACCGCGCCATTTGTTCGCTGTTCCGGAAGGTAAGGTTCCCACCGCACGCCATAACTTGCCGTCAACCTCGGTGTAGCTTTCCAGGTATCGCTCACATGCACGCGGCTGTACCACCGTTCCGGCTTGTGATCCCACAAGCCTTGGGATATCGACGAAAGATTTCCGAGGAGGAAATCGCCGAGGCCAGCCCCGGTGAAACGTGTTGTGAATTGCAATTGTCCGGCGGCTTGTGAACTTGTAATTGCATTGTGATAAGTACGGTTCCCACCGCCACCGAGAGTCAGCTGATGGTTTCCGGTCGTCCAACTGATTGTGTCACCGACGTCGAATGTCCGAGTATTTAAATGATCGTCAGGCCTGCTGGTTTGGTTAAGGCTGAACCCGCCGCTGATGGTCATCGTCATGTGTTTGATGTCCCCGCCGAGACCGCAATAAATGTTGACGCCCATATCGCAGGCTGAGAACCATCGATTTCCTTTTCGCTTGATGTCGAGCTGGACATAAGCGGCTCGGAACGAGTTCACGACATTACTTCGGAGCAGATAGGTGCTGCCGAAAGCGTACGACTGGACCTGCGATTCGAACTCGACGTCAGCCGCAAGCAGAACGTTGCTCGGGTTCGATTTCCACGCACTTGGAGTGTCTTCGTACGTGCGGAAATAACGGCCGAACAAGGAGTGGTTGCTCGACTGCTGGTAGTCCATACGCCCGATGAATTCACGATCGTTCGTGGGGTTCCTTCTTCCGTACCGGTATCGGCCACACGGATCGTCGACCTTGGGAAGCTGCTTGACGATGTTCAGTGCGGCGCGGCTGAACAAGGCGGGATCCACGCGATTATTTACAAAGGGAGCTCTCAATGCAATAGCGCGTGTCTGGCACTGACCCGAAGCGAAGGTCGTGAAATCGCCGGCCAACATTGCGGGAGTTGGCAGAAAACTCTCCAGGTTCGCGGGGTCCTGTCGCGTCGTCGTGCCCTGGTAGCCTCCAAAGAAAAACAGTTTGCTTCGGAAGACCGGTCCCCCGAATGTGCCGCCGAATTGATTCCTCTTCAATGTGCTCGAACTTACGGCGAAATATTGTCGGGCATTGAAGAGGTCGTTCCTGACAAACTCGAACAAATCTCCATGGAATTCATTCGTGCCGGATTTCGTCACGGCGGATACCGATGAACCGGTGGCGGATTCAGCCGTTAAGCCGCTTGTCTGCAGATTGAACTCCGAGAGCGCGTCGGGAAACGGCAGCTTCTGGCCAGACATGCTTGTGTAGTTCATGTGAGTGGCGCCGTCCAATTGATAGTCCACTCCGAAAGCCAACCCGCCGGCCACCGCGATTCGTTGTCCGCCGAAGGCCCTGTTGCTCATAGCGGCGCCCTGGACGGCTGCACCGGAAAGCGTGATCAGGTCTTCGACCTGTCGCCCATTCAAAGGCAGTTCAAGAATGCGCTCGGTCTCCATAACGCGCGCGATGCCGACGTCGCGTGTCTCCACGGCTGCTGCATTGGCTTGCACCTCGACGCTCTCGGTCGTTTGACCGACCTGCAGTTCAGGGTTGATGGTTGGACTGGCGTCGACTTGCAGCACGATGCCGGTCTGCACGTACGTCCGGAATCCAGGCAAACCTGCCTCGAGCCGGTAGGAACCAAGCGGCAAGCTGGGGAGAATGTAAAATCCCGTCTCGTTCGTAACCGTGCTTCGGGTCACACCGGTATCCGTCTGCGTAACGGTGATTTCCACACCGGGCAAAACCGCGCCAGACTGATCCTTTGCGGTTCCCGTAATCTGTGCAGTCGCCTGCGCTGAAGCGTCGATACAATTCAGCGCATAAATCACGGCCAGACACACCAAGAAACTCCCGATCCGCTTCATGATCTCCTCCCCCCGAAATGTTTATCTTGCGCCGTTTCTAGGCGAGCAAAGCCTTGACGACCTCACCTTCAACATCCGTCAGGCGGAAATTTCGGCCGGCGAATTTGTAAGTAAGCTTGGTGTGCTCGATACCCAACAGGTAAAGAATGGTTGCGTTGATATCGTGGACCGCAACCCGGTTCTCGACGGCGTTATACCCAAACTCATCCGTCTGGCCGTACACAATTCCTGGCTTAATGCCTCCGCCAGCAAGCCAAATCGTATACCCCTTCGGATGGTGATCCCGTCCCCAGAATTTCCCGGGTTGGGCCATGGGTGTGCGGCCGAATTCGCTCGCCCATACGACAAGTGTGCTGTCGAGAAGACCGCGCTGTTTGAGGTCCTGAATCAGCGCCGCAGCGCCCTGGTCCACGGCCAGACACGATCTCGGCGCACTATGAATGACATCCGTGTGCATATCCCACGTACGCTGGAAGATCTGAACGAAACGCACGCCCTTTTCGACCATGCGCCTGGCAAGCAAGCATGCGTTTGAAAATGTGTTTTGTCCGGGTGTTGTGCCGTATAGCTTATGAATGTGTTCTGGTTCGCTGGCGAGATCCACGAGACTTGGAACGCTCGTTTGCATTCGATAAGCGAGTTCGTACTGCGAGATCATCGTAGCTATCTCCGGATCTCCGGCCGTTTCCTCGTGTTCCTCATTCAGTGCGGAAACCAAATCGAGCGAGGTGCGGCGAGTCTCGGGAGCCACGCCTTTTGGATTCGTCAGGAATTTGATTGGTTCACCACGACGTTGCAGCGACACTCCCTGGTGAACCGAAGGGCAAAATCCACTCGACCAAAGAGCAGAGCCGCCGTCTGGATTTTCGCCTCCCGCAAACATGACGACAAACGCCGGCAGATCCTTGTTCTCGCTGCCGATGCCATATGAAAGCCACGAACCCAGCGATGGCCGACCCGGAATCTGGTGTCCTGTGAACTGGAAACACTGGGCAGGTCCATGGTTGAACTGCGTCGTGTACATCGACCGGACAATCGCGATGTCGTCAATGATCTTCGTGGTATACGGCAGCAGGCTTGAAAGCCACGCACCCGATTGGCCGTACTGCTTGAACGTCCACGGCGACTTCTGCAATTTCGGTGTTCCCCTGATGAAGGCAAAACGCTCACCATTGATCAAACTCTCTGGAACCGGTTCCTGGTCGCGCTTTGCAAGAGTGGGCTTGTAGTCGAACATATCGACGTGAGGCACACCGCCGGCCTGCTCCAGATAAATGACGCTCTTCGCTTTGGGAGCGAAGTCAAACGGATGAACGCCGAGACTCTTCGGCTGCGTTCCGGCCTGTGCCATTCCGCTTTCGGCCAGCAGGGTGGACAAGGCTGCAGATCCAATGCCGATGCCTACGGCCTTGCCATAAGCCTCAGCAAAGAAATGCCTACGTGTGATGTTGGAAAAATCATTGCCGTTCATGCGCTATTCCCTCGTGATCGTTTCGTTGAGATTCAACAAAGAGTTGGAAACCATCACCCACGCAGCAGAGTCGGCGTCGGGTTCACCGGAGACATCTTTGGCTTCCTCGAGATTCTTTGAGAAATACTCGCGCTGTTGGTCGAAGTTCTTTCTGAGAAGTGCAATCTCCGTTTCCTTCGGCGTCCGGGACGTGACAAGACCGAAACCGTAACTGAGCCGCGACAGGGTATCGGCGCCCCCTTCCATCTTGATGCGCTTGGCCAACGCCTGGGACGCTTCGAAGAAGGCGGGATCATTCAGCCTGGTCAGTGCTTGAAACGGCGTGTTGGAGGCACTGCGCCTGGCAATTGTTGTTTCCCTGGATGGGGCATCGAATATGAGCAAACTCGGATACCGCACCGTTCGTCTCACGAATACATAAAGGCCTCTGCGGTACTTATCCTCACCCTTGCTCTCAACCCAATTGTCGTTGGGCGCCGCGACCGGGAAGCTCCAGAGACCCGGCGGTTGCGGAGGCATTACAGGCGGCCCCCCCATCTTGAGGGTCAACAGACCGCTGACACTCAGCGTGATGTCTCGAACGATTTCCGCCTCAACCCGGTAACGGGCTCCACGAGCCAACAGCACATTGCGTGGATCACGCTCGAGCAACGTTGGGGTGGTGTCGGAAGACTGTCGATAAGTGTTCGAGTTCACTATCAGGCGTAGTAACGCCTTCTGATCCCATCCATTACTTACGAATTCCGTTGCGAGCCAATCGAGGAGTTCGGGGTGTGACGGACGGAAACCTTGAGTTCCAAAATCTTCCGCTGTCTCTACAATCCCCATGTTGAAGATCATCTGCCAGATCTGGTTCACGCGAACGCGCGCGGTCAAAGGATTGTCGGGACCAACCAGCCAGTTTGCCAATCCAAGACGATTCGAAGGTCCATTCTTAATTGCACCAAGAAAGGACGGGACATCGGATTCCACTTCTTCAGCCTTCGCTGTCCACATGCCGCGTTCGTGAACCAATGTCTTCGGATGGGCCATCGCCTCCTTTTCCGAAAGCACGAGCGTGCTGGGAATCTTCATGTTCACAACTTCGCGCTTGAGAGCCGTCATCTTGCCACGCACCGTCTCAAATTCCGGAGCTACGCTTCGCCAATACGTGACTACCGGATCTTCGCGCTGTTCATTTCTATTTAACGGGGGTTTGCTGGTTGTGAACGATGGCTGACCGCACAGGGAGTCAGAAAGCCGGACAGCGCGGCCACCATTCTCGTTCATATTGCCAACGAGTCCGGCGTCATAGCTGAGCCGCTCTTCTCGCGACATGGTCAACTGCGGACGTAAATAGTAAGGGATACCCAGAACAGCGCGCGGGTTCTTCGCAGTTGTCACCGATATACGGAAGCGCCCTAAACCCGCCGCCTTTTCCGCATTCTGAGTCAGAGTGATTCGGAATATACCATCCGAATCCACCTTGATGGGTTTTTCGGGTAGTGCAACCAGCGTCATCGGAACACGCGCCTGATCTTCGGCGAGCGAAACCTTCCAGGCGGTGGGATTACCGCGAACAGGCGTGTCCTCGTCGCTCGCATATACGCCAGGACCGCCCGTGTTGGTCACGATCTTGAATGGAACCTCAGTTGGTGTCGTACCGACTCCAATGTTCAATTTATTCAGATTAAAGTTCCCAAATTCGTCGCGCCCGGGTCCGTTGTACGGCAAGCTCGGATCGGGCAACGCATCAACGCGGATCCCCGTGATTTCTCCCGCCACGGGAGAGATACCTTCGACCACGTACACGTCTTTGTCCGGATTTGCTCCGGCAACAAGAATCGATTTGTCGGGAGATACAGTGAGCGTTGAACCACCCTGTGAGGAAACATTCGAAGGCTGCAAGGTCTGCCATTCATTCTCGGCCTGCATCAAGGAACCTTCCCACTGTTTCTCGTTTTCACGGATCTGCGAATTGTCGACGTTCAGTTCCTTATTTAACTGACCATATTCGACATCAATCTGCTTGCATCTGGCTGCTTGTTCCTCGTTGGGCAACAAAAGACGGCGTTCAGGTATGGCGCGGTAGTCCATCGGTCCGCCGCCGTCGCCGATTTCCTGCTTGATGTTGTCGAAGAATGCCACCAGTTGATAAAACTGCTTCTGCGTGAAGGGATCGTACTTGTGGTTGTGGCACTGCGCGCACTGGATGGTAGAACCGAGAAAAACGTTTCCAACAGTTATCGCCCTGTCGACTTCTGCGATCCAGAGTTGTTCGTCGCCGTCCGTTCCACCTTCCGTATTCAACATCGAAGAGCGAACAAAACCTGTGGCTACCTGTTGTGAAATGGTGGGATTTGGTAACAGATCACCGGCTATTTGTTCGATAGTGAATTCGTTGAACGGCTTGTTATCGTTGAAAGCCTTAACCACCCAGTCCCGGTAAGGCCAAGCCACGCGTTGATAATCTCGTTCGTAACCGTTCGAGTCGCCGTAGCGGGCGAGGTCCAGCCAGGGTGTGGCCATCCGTTCACCGAAGTGAGGCGACGCAAGCAATTCATCAACGAGACGCTCGTAAGCATCAGGACGGCTGTCGTTAACGAAGGCTGCCGTTTGAGCGGGAGTTGGAGGCAAACCAATCAGATCAAGGTAAAGGCGCCGCACCAGCGTTTCTTTGGACGCAACGCGCGATGGAATCAGGCCCTCTTTTTCAAGGCGTGCGAGAACGAAACTGTCGATCGGATTGCGGACCCAGGCAGAATTCTTAACGGCCGGGATTGCGGGCCGCACAGGTTTCACATAGGCCCAGTGCAGCGCCGTGGTTAATTCCGGACGATTCGCACCCTGATCAATCCATTTCTCTAAAAGTGCGATCTGATCCGTAGTTAACGGAGTGCCCGCGCGCGGCATCGCCACTTTCCCGTCCTCGCCTCGAAGGCGGTGGATCAGAAGACTGTCTTTCCCATGGCCCGGAACAATTGCCGGACCGGAAACACCGCCTTGAAGCGCCATGGCTCTATTGTCGAGATGCAGCTTTGCTTGCGGCTCACTACCGGAGTGACATGAATAACACGATGATTTCAGGATTGGCTCAATCTGGGCGACGAAGTCCACGGGTGGCTCCCCCTTCGCGCCTTGATCAATCCATGCACTTATTACGGCAATTTCATTGGCGCTGAGGTTTCCTCCGGGCGGCATTCTGTTCGTTCCCGTATCGGCGATCCGCGAAATGAGGGAGCTACGTCCAGCATTTCCAGCGACGATTACCGGTCCCGAAGTTCCGCCCTTCATGAGATCCACGACGGAATCCATGCGCAGCTCGGCCGGCGCCGCAGGGCCCTGATGGCACGTTGTGCAATTCGCAGTGAGAATTGGCTGGACGTCTCGATAATATTCCACCGGAGGTTTGACCGCTGTAGTTGGAGCGGGACCCTGTTGCGCAAAACTTTGGGGGAAGCGAATGATGAAGCCGCCCGTGATGATTACGGCAGCGACAATGAGCCTGAAGTAAAAACGCGAGAGTTGATTAGCGCTGTTCATGTGTGCGATCCCTCCCCTGATAAAGACACGCCCGCGCAAGCAGAGGAAATGACCGGAGTACCAGCCGTTAAAGCCAGAAGAAACTCGCTTCATGCCGCCCATTTCCAAAAGTGTGTTGTGTTGGGATACCCTCCCAGCTGCAAATACATATACAGCAAGACTTTGTGGATGCCTAATATTTATGACAGGCCCATTTGATATCCGAAATGTATTAGAACGTTGTTTAAAAGATATTTTGAGTCCCTTCAAAACTGGCATATAAACCCGCAAATCAAAATCAGAAACACATAACGAACTCGGCATTGCGCCTGTCAGGGGGATCTATGAAGGTTACTTTCATTAGCCTGTTAATGCTCTCGATATCTCTCGGCGGCCTCTCAACAACTGGGTTCAGCCAGGGAACAGCCCAAATCAGCGGCGTTGTGAGAGACCAGACGGGTGCCGTGTTGCCGGGAGTGGAAGTCACGGCTACTCAGACGGACACGGGTGTGTCGCGCAGTACGCTGTCTACGGAAACTGGAACTTATGTTTTATCAAGCGTGCCGATCGGTCCGTATCGATTGGAAGCGGCACTTCCGGGTTTTCGAACGTATGTGCAAACCGGAATCGTTCTGCAGGTGAACTCGAGTCCGGTTATCAATCCAGTGCTCGACGTGGGACAGGTTTCCGAACAGATCGAAGTGCAGGCAAACGCAGCGTTGGTCGAAACTCGAAGTTCCGGAGTTGGCCAGGTCATCGAGAATCAAAGGATCCTCGAGCTACCGCTCAATGGACGCAACGTCGTCGAACTCATTTCGCTGACGGGAGCCGCAACGCCCGGCACCAATGTAAGCGGTGGAAGTCGTGATGTTTTCAACTCCACATATGTATCGATTGCAGGCGGTGTTTCATTCGGCGTGGCTTATGTACTCGACGGCGCCATGCACAACAACCCCTATAGCAATCAGGCCCTGTCGGTACCCTTCCCCGACGCTTTGCAGGAATTCAAAGTGGAAACCAGCGCAACCAGTGCACAGTCAGGAGTGCATTCTTCGGGCTCGGTGAACCTCGTTACAAAATCGGGCACAAATGACGTACACGGTGATCTCTTCGAATTCGTGCGCAACGGAATATTCAACGCACGCAATGCGTTTGCGACCCGTCGCGATACTCTCAAACGAAATCAGTTCGGGGGAACTGTGGGCGGACCAATAGAAACGAATAGGTTGTTTTTCTTTGCAGGGTATCAAGGAACGACCGTCCGCCAGGATCCGGCTGACGTCATCAACTTCGTT
>Ga0075424_100006683_pt1 | contig 11107 bp, 6 predicted proteins | sample SoiMethybrSBSTD3_FD_75301 | JGI IMG/M metagenome (GOLD analysis project Ga0075424, IMG submission 75301) | Bulk soil microbial communities from a Populus tree surrounding site in Tennessee, USA - Soil MetaG P. TD hybrid SBSTD3 | ecosystem: Environmental > Terrestrial > Soil > Tree plantation...
GGTCGCCCGCCCGGCCCAGTAGAAGTCGTCCTCCGGCACGAGCTCCGCCGCCTCGCGGAACGCGAGGATGCGACCGGTGCCGACGGGCAGGCCCGCCGCGCGCAGCGCCGCGCCGAATTCGACGACCCGGTCGACGGCGGTCACGGCAGGAGCTCGGCGATGCGCGCCTCGACGGCCTCCACGTCTTCGCGGCTCTTCACGGCCCACCCCAGGGTCGCGTGCGCGGTCTCTTCGTCGAGCTCGTCGCGGCCGAGCACGGCGAGCGACTCGGCCCAGTCGATCGCCTCGGCTGCGCCGGGCGGCTTCACGAGCTCCATCGTCCGCAGGCGCGCGACCGCGGTCGCGATCGAGCGGGCCAGGCGGTCGCTCGCTGCCGGGACACGGAGGCGGATGATCGCCGCCTCACGCGCCGCGTCGGGATAGTCGATCCAGTGGTAGAGGCAACGCCGCTTGAGCGCATCGTGCAGCTCGCGCGTCCGGTTCGAGGTGATGATCACCGCGGGCCGGCTGCCGTCCGCCGCGCCGACGCGGCCGATCTCCGGGATCGTCACCGACGAGTCGGCGAGCGCCTCGAGGAGGAACGCCTCGAACTCGTCGTCCGAGCGGTCGAGCTCGTCGACGAGTAGGACCGCTCTCGACCCGGCGCGGACCGCAGCGAGCACGGGCCGCTCGAGGAGGAAGCGCGGCCCGTACAGCTGATCGACGGCCGCGTCGGGATCCGCGTCTTCCGCCTGCAGCAGGCGCGCGTACAGCAGCTGCCGGGCGTAGTCCCACTCGTAGAGCGCCTGGCTCGCATCGATCCCCTCGTAGCACTGCAACCGGATCAGCTGCGCCCCCTGCGCCCGCGCGAGCGTCCGCGCGACCTCGGTCTTGCCGACGCCCGGCTCGCCCTCGAGGAGCAGCGGACGGCGCATCGCGAGCGCCAGGTAGAGGGACACGGCGAGGCTGTGATCGGCCAGGTACGACTCGGCGCGGAGCGCGGCCGCGAGGTCGTCCGGGCTCCCGAATGTCACTGCTTTACCCTAGCTGGGCCGCTGTAGTAGCGTCGCTTCCCGAGCGTATGAACCTGCAGCACGAATTCGACGTTCCCGAGAGTCCGCAGGCAACGCTCGAACTGTTGCTGAACGCGGAGCGCGTCGTGCCGTGCCTGCCCGGGGCGTCGCTGGTCGAGGTCACGGGCGACGGGACGTGGAAGACGACGATGACGGTGAAGCTCGGCCCGGTCGCGATGGAGTTCGCGAACGACGTCCGCGTCGTCGAGTACGACGCGGCGACCGGGAAGGTCCGGCTCGACCTCAACGGCCGCGAGAAGCGCGGTCGCGGCTCCGCGGTCGCCACCGTCGATGCCCAGCTCGTGCCGCACGAGGGTGGAACGCGCGTGACGATGACCTCGGACGTGCGGTTCTCCGGCCAGGCCGCTCAGCTCGGCCGCCCGTCGGTGATCGAGGACATCTCGACCCGCCTCTGCGACGAGTTCGCGCAGTCCCTGCGCCGGCGGCTCTCCGAGACTCCGGCCGCGGCCGAGACGCCGGAGCCGGCGCCGCAGAAGCCGGTGTCGGGGCTGTCGCTCATCGGCGCCGCCCTGCGCGGCGCGCTCGCGCGCATCTTCAGCTTCCGGACCAGCCCTCGAGAGAAAGGCTCGCAGTGAGAAACATCGCGATCACTGTCAACGGCGTTCGCCGAGAGCTCGACGTCGAGCCTCGGCAGCTCCTCGTCTACACGCTGCGCGAGCAGCTCGGTCTCACCGGCACGAACGTCGGCTGTGACACGACCTCGTGCGGGGCCTGCACCGTGCACCTCGACGGAGAGTCGGTGAAGTCGTGCACCGTCCTCGCAGTCCAGGCCGACGGCCACGAGGTCACGACGATCGAAGGGCTTGCAACGAACGGCGAGCTGCACCCGATGCAGCGCGCCTTCCAGGAAAACCATGCGCTGCAGTGCGGCTACTGCACGCCGGGGATGATCATGGCCGCGACGAGCTTCCTCGAGGAGCATCCGAACCCGACCGACGAGGAGATTCGGCACGGACTCGAGGGCAATCTCTGCCGTTGCACCGGCTACCACAACATCGTCAAGGCCGTGCAGGCCGTCGCGAGCGCGTAAAGGGGGCGAGATGGCAGTCACCGAGCCCACCACGAAGGTCATCGGCACGAGTCAGCTGCGGAAGGAAGACCCGGAGCTCATCACCGGCCGTGCCAGGTACGTCGACAACATCAGCCTCCCCGGGATGTTGTGGGTCGCGCTCGTGCGCAGCCCGTTCGCGCACGCGCGCATCAAGAGCATCGACGTCTCCAAGGCGCGCGGGCTTCCGGGCGTCGTCGCGGCCTACACCGGCGAGGACGTCGACTTCGCCGCGCCGCTCTTCATGGCGTGGCCGATCAACGGCGAAGTCAAGAATCCGCCGCACTGGCCGCTCACGAAGGACAAAGCACGCTACGTCGGCGACCCCGTCGCGGTCGTCGTCGCCGAGAGCCGCGCGCTCGCTCAGGACGCGCTCGAGCTCGTCGAGGTCGACTGGGAGCCGCTGCCCGTGGTGACCGACGTGAAGGAGGCGCTCGCGGACGGCGCCCCGCTCGTGCACGACGAGCTCGGGACGAACGACGCCGGCTCGTGGAGCATCGAGCGCGACTCGCCGGTTCCGTCGCGCGGCCGAACTGCGCCGTTCTTCGACGACCCCGAGCTCGTCAAGGTCAAGGAGGAGTACTACCTCGCGCGGCTGATCCCGAACGCGATGGAGCCGCGCGGCGTCGTCGTCGACCCCAACGCCGCAATGGGCGAATTCGTCGTCTACTCGTCGACGCAGATCCCGCACATCCTCCGCACGACGCTGACGATCACCTGCGGCATCCCCGAGGCTAAGCTGCGCGTCGTCGCGCCCGACGTCGGCGGCGGCTTCGGCTCGAAGCTGGAGATCTATCCCGAGGATGCGATCTGCCTGGCGCTGGCCGCGAAGCTGAACAGGCCCATCAAGTGGATCGAGGAGCGCTCGGAGAACTACGTCGCCACGCTCCACGGGCGCGAGATGTACCAGGAGATCGAGCTGGCCGCGACGCGCGAAGGAGACCTCAAGGCAGTCCGCGTCAACCTGACGGCCTCGATGGGCGCGTACCTGCGCCTCGTCTCGCCCGGCATCCCGATGCTAGGCGCGTGGCTGTACCACGGCTGCTACGAGTGCGACGCCTATGACCTCAGCTACACGAACGTCTTCACGAACCAGACGTTCACCGACGCTTATCGCGGCGCCGGCCGACCGGAGGCGACGTACGCGATCGAGCGCACGATGGACGCGCTCGCACGCGAGCTCGACATGGATCCCGTCGAGCTGCGGCGCCGCAACTTCATCAAGAGCGACAAGTTCCCGAACTACACGATCGCGAGCGGTCTCATCGTCGACTCGGCGAACTACGAGGGCACGCTCGAGAAGTGCCTGGAGGTGCTCGACTACGACGCGATCCGGAGCGAGCAGCAGGCTCGGCGCGACCGTGGCGACCGGAAGGTGGTCGGCGTCGGCTTCTCGACCTGGATCGAGATGTGCGGGCTGGCGCCGTCCCGCGTGCTGTCGGCGCTCAACTACGTCGCGGGCGGTTGGGACTCGGCCTCGATCGAGTTCATGCCGACGGGCACCGTGCGCGTCGTGACGGGCATCTCGCCGCACGGGCAAGGATCGGCAACCGTGCTCGCGCAGATCGTCGCCGAGCAGCTCGGCGTCGACTACGACGACGTCGAGGTCCTGCACGGCGACACGCAGGTCTCGCCGCTCGGCATGGACTCGTACGGCAGCCGCGGTGTCGCCGTCGGCGGCGTCGCGGTGCAGCGGGCGGGTGAGAAGATCATCGCGAAGGCCCGCACGCTCGCCGCGCACGAGCTCGAGTGCGCCGAGGAGGATCTCGCCTTCGAGGGCGGCACGTTCACCGTCAAGGGCACCGACCGGTCCGCGGACATCAAGGCGCTCGGCTTCAGCTCGTGGACGGCGCACAACCTGCCCGACGGAATGGAGCCGGGGCTGCAGGCGACCGAGCTGTACGACCCGCCCAACTTCAGCTGGCCGAACGGCGCCCACTGCTGCGTCGTCGAGGTCGACCTCGACACCGGCTCCGTGGACATCCAGCGCTACGTCGCCGTCGACGACTGCGGCGTGCAGCTCAATCCGATGCTCGTCGAGGGTCAGGTGCACGGCGGCGCCGCGCAGGGAATCGCCGAGGCGCTGTTCGAAGAGGCCCAGTACGACGAGGAGGGCAACCTCCTCACCGGCACGATGACGAGCTACATGATCCCGGGGCCGCCCGAGCTGCCGCCGTTCGAGGTGCACGACACCGTGACGCCGAGCCCGACGAACGCGATCGGCGTCAAGGGCATCGGCGAGGCGGGCACGATCGCTGCACCGCCGGCGGTCATCAACGCGGTCGTCGACGCGCTCGCGCACCTGGGCGTGCGCAACGTCGAGCGGCCGGCAACACCCGAGCGAGTCTGGCGTGCGATCCAGGAGGCAACGAGATGATCTCCGCACCGTTCGACTACGAAGTCGCCGAGTCGGTCGACCATGCGATCGAGCTGCTCGGGACGAAGGAGGACGCGAAGCTGCTCGCGGGCGGCCACAGCCTCCTGCCGCTGATGAAGTTCCGGCTCGCTCGTCCGGCGACGCTCGTCGACATCGGGCGGCTGTCGGGTCTCGCCGGCGTCGCCAACAGCGGTGAGCACTTGAAGGTCGGCGCGCTCACCCGACACCACGACCTCGCGAACGACCCGCTCGTGCAGGAGCACTGCCCGATCCTCGCGTACACCGCCACGCTCGTCGGCGACAGCCAGGTGCGTCATCGCGGGACGATCGGCGGCTCGCTCGCGCACGGCGATCCGGCGTCCGACCTGTCAACCATCGCGCTCACGCTCGACGCCGAGCTGGTGGCGCGCGGCCCGAACGGCGAGCGGACGATCCCAGCCGCCGAATTCTTCCGCGGCTTCTACGCGACCGCACTCGAGCCGAACGAGGTGCTCATCGAGATCCGCTTCCCAAACACTGGCTCGGAGCGCTGGTCGTACCTGAAGTTCCGCCAGCGCTCGCTCGACTGGGCGACCGTCGGCGTGGCGGCGGTCGTCGAGGCCGCGAACGGGAGCATCGCGAGCGCCCACATCGGCTTCACGAACATGGGTCACACGCCGCTGCGCGCGGGGGCGGCCGAGCAGGCGCTCGCCGGCGCGGCGCGCGGCGACGTCGCGTCCGCGACCGCGAACGCCGACGACGGCACCAATCCGCCGTCCGACACATTCGCGAGCGCCGACTTCCGCCGGCACCTCGCGCGGGTCCTCACCGCGCGCGCCGTCGAGGAGGCGCTCTCGCGGTAGCGAACCTTCAGTCGTAGGTTCTCTCGGCCGACAGCGTCCCCAGCTGACGCGCGTGGCCGAGCGGCAGGTCGCCGATCATCGGCGCCTGCTCTGCGTGGATGACGTGCATCACCGCGTTGATGAGCGCCAGGTGCGTGAACGCCTGCGGGAAGTTGCCGAGATGGCGGCCGCTCTTCGGGTCGATCTCCTCCGCATACAGCTCGAGCGGGCTCGCGTACGAGAGCAGCTTCTCGCACAGGTCGCGTGCACGCGAGAGCTCGCCGATCTCGACGAACGCGGACACGAGCCAGAACGAGCAGATCGTGAACGTCCCCTCGTTGCCGGCGAGGCCGTCGTCCGTCTCCTCCGTTCGGTAGCGGAGCACCAGCCCGTCCTCGGTCAGCTCGTCCGCGATCGCGTGGACCGTGCTGCGGATGCGCGGATCGTCCGCGGGCAGGAAGCGGACGAGCGGCAGGAGGAGCACGGAGGCATCGAGCGCGGTCGTCTCGTAGTGCTGGCAGAAGACGCCGCGGTCGTCGACGGCGTTCGCGAGGACGTCCTCCTTGATCTCGTCCGCCGCGGATTGCCAGCGCGCGGCGTACTCCATGTCGCCCCGGATCTCGGCGAGGCGCGCGCCGCGGTCTGCGGCGACCCAGCACATCACCTTGGACGACGTGAAGTGCTTCGGCTCGCCGCGAACCTCCCAGATCCCGTAGTCCGGCTCGCGCCAGTGCTCCAGCGCTGTCTCCACCTGCTTCACGAGGATCGGCCAGATGCGGTTCGGCAGCTGGTCGCGCGACTTCGTGTGGAGGTAGAACGAGTCCAGCATCGCGCCCCACACGTCGTGCTGGTCCTGCCGGAAGGCGTTGTTCCCGACGCGCACGGGCCGCGAGCCTTCGTAGCCGCTCAGGTGGTCGAGCGTGCGCTCCGGCAGCTCGGACTCGCCGTCGACGCCGTACATGATCTGCAGCTTTCCCTGCTCGGCTTCCGCGATGTCGGCGAGGAAGTAGAAGTAGTCGTTCGCCTCCCAGTCGAACCCGAGGCTGTACAGGCCCCAGAGCATGAACGTCGAGTCGCGAATCCACGTATAGCGGTAATCCCAGTTGCGCTCGCCGCCGGTGAGCTCCGGCAGCGACGTCGTCGCGGCTGCGACGAGCGCGCCCGTCGGCGAGTACGACAGCCCCTTCAGCGTGAGCGCGCTCCGCTGCAGGTGCGCGCGCCAGGGGTGGTCGGGGAACGACGCGTGGTCGAGCCAGTGCTGCCAGTGGTGGGCCGTCCAGACGAGCCGGCGGTACGCGTCGTCGTAGTTCGTCGGCGCGGGGTGCTCCGACCACGCGAGCGCCGCGAACAGGGTGTCGCCCTCCTTCATCAGCGTCCGCGCGGTCGCCTTCCCCGCCTCGAAGCCGAGGCGCATGTCGGTCGTCAGTGTCAGGCGGATGTCGCAGTCCTCGACGCTCGCGATCGCGGAGTGGTAGCCGCTGCCGCTGTACTCCCAGTGGGCCGAGAGGCGGCCGTAGTCGAACTTCGGCTCGCAGTCGAGGTTCACCTGCACCTGGCCGTTGACGCAGCGAATCATGCGCAGCAGGACGTGGTCGGCGTCGTAGTCCGTCGGCGAGCGCCGGTGCGAGTGCGACCGCTCGTCCTCGTGGTGCCACGGCCCGATCAGGAGGACGTCGCGGACGATGATCCACCCGCCCTGCGTGTGCCAGCTCGTCTCGAGCACGATCGTCCCGGGCAGGTAGCGCCGCGCCGCAGGCACGTTGACGCCGTCGGGGCCGAGCCGAAACGAGCCTGCGTCACGGTCGAGGATCGCGCCGAACACGCTCGGCGAGTCGAAGCGCGGGAGGCAGAGCCACTCGACGGCGCCGTTCGGGGCGACGAGCGCGGCCGTCTCGCAGTCCGAGAGGAACCCGTAGTCGGCGATCGCCGCGAACGGGCTCGCGGTGGTGGCGTTCGTCGGCCACGCGCTCATCTCGACGAGATGATGCCGAAACTCACGAACCTGCCACGGCGACGCCGGGTCGCGTAGCCTCGCGCCTGACGCCCGTCCCGGCGCATCCATCCGGGCGGGCCATCGTCAGGCAGGCAACGAGGGGAGAAAACGGGTGAACGCAAAGCGTTTCGGCTTGATGGTCTCTGCTGCGTTCGTGCTTGCCGCGACGGCGGCGCTGGGCGCGTCGTCGTCCGACGGCAGGCACGACCGCGAGCACGCGGCGAAGGCACAGAAGTTCGTCTTCTTCGCGTCCGACGGCATGCGGCAGGACCTGATCGGCAAGTACCTCGACAAGAAGACCACGCTCGCACGGTTCCTCAAGCAGGGCGTCCATGCTTCGGGCGACGGGCTGCTCACGCAGGCGCCGCCGAACACCGGCGCCGGCTGGTACAGCCTGGCCACTGGTGCATGGCCGGGCGTGCACGGCTCCACCAACAACACCTTTCACATCAACGGGCAGGCGTTCGGCAACTCGACGAGCTTTTCGACGCCCGGCGTCCTCCGTGCCGAGTCGATCGCACAGTCTGCGGAGCGGGCGGGCCTGAAGGTCGCGCAGGTCGAGTGGGCCGGCGGTCGCAACTCGACCATTCAGGGCCCGACGATCGACTTCCAGTCCTTCTTCTCCGGCCGCGGCGTCGCGACGAACTTCGTCGGCCATGCCGGCGAGCCGATCTTCGACGATCCGGCCTTCATTCAGTCGTTCGGGCTGCAGTTCGACAACCCCGACGGCTTCGCGGGCCAGGCGCCGTTCCCAGGAGCGGCGCCCGTCGACGCGACCGGCTGGAGCGGCGCGTTGCCCGCCACGTTCAGCACGGCGAAGGAGATGCGGGTCCGCGTCCTCGACTTCGGCGTGGACAAGTACGGCCTCAACGCGTGGATCTTCGACAGCACGAACGACCACCGGACGAACTACGACAAGGTGCTGTTCTCGCGCACGAAGAGCGCGGCGGATCAGGTCGCGATCCTGCGGAAGGGCGACGTCGCCGACGTCAAGGTGACGATCCAGGGCGGAGCCCTGAACGGCCTCACGGCCGGCATGCTCGTGAAGGTCGAGGAGCTGACGCCCGACCTGTCGAAGGTGCGGCTCTTCCACACGTCTGTCGCGCGCGCGATCGCGTCTTGGCCGACGTGGCCGGGCGAGCCCGGCTTCACCGGCGACTTCGCCGAGTTCCTCGCGCAGAAGTTCCCGTCGTCGCAGGCCGCGGACTTCGCAGTGCTCGAGGCGGGCGTCGTCTCGGAGGAGACGTACGTCCAGCAAGGGCTGTACTGGAAGACCGGCCACCTGCCGATGCTCGAGTACATCGTCAAGACGTACAAGCCGGACTTCCTGATGGCCGGTGTGCCCACGACCGACGAGTTCTCGCACCAGTTCCTCGGTCTCGTCACGCCGAAGCTGCCGAACGGGGATTCGAACCCAGCGTTCGACGACGTCGACCTGAACGGCGTCAAGGACGGCCGCGTCACGCAGCGTGACGGCTTCATCCGCGCGGCCTACAACGAGGCGAACGACGTGCTGACCCGCGCGCGCGAGCTCATGGGCGCACGCGGCGGGCACGGCGGCGATGACGACGACGAGGAGGCCGGCAACCCCGACACGTTCGTCTCGTCGGACCACGGCTTCGGCGCGCAGTTCCTCGCGATCGACGCGAGCCTGCCGCTCGTGCAGCTCGGGTTGCTCTCGAAGCCGCAGACACGCAACTGCCAACCCGCCGTCGGCGAGACGATCGGCAAGGCGAAGGCGTGCTGGGCGGGCGGCGCGCTCCAGGTGTACCTCAACGTCGCCGGCCGCGATCCGGCTTCGGGGTTCCAGCAGGTCGCGGCAGCGGCCGTCGACGCGACTGTCGCTGCGATCAAGGCGAAGTATCTCTCGCTCACCGACCCGAACGACTGGACGCACGACGGGAACCCCGAGGGTTGGAAGATGATCGACCGCGCCTTCACGAAGGCCGAGGCGCGTGCAATCCCGAATGGGCCGGACAGCACAGCAGACATGGCCCATCCGACGCGGACGGGCGACCTCGTCGTCTTCGCGTTCCCGCCGTACCAGTTCGACGCGGAGACGCCGGGCACGCTCGTCGCTCCGTCGCACTTCTTCGGCCAGCACGGTTACGTGCCGGATGTGCAGAACCTCGGCGCGAACGTCAACATGCGCGCGACGTTCCTGGCCGACGGCGACGACATCGGGAAGGGCGAAGTGGAGGCGCGCACGATCGACCTCGCGCCGACGCTTGCCTTCCTGATGGGCATCCCCGAGCCGCAGCACAGCCAGGGCCGTGTGCTGCTCGACGTGCTGAGGCACGGCGACAAGTTCAAGCCGATCTCGATCGTCGGCCTGAACGACTTCCACGGCCAGCTCGACCCGACGACGTTGGTGTTCGACGGGATCAACACCTCCGTCGGCGGCGCGTCATTCCTCGGGACGATGTTCGACGAAGAGCTCGCGGCGCTGCCGGGGCCGGGCCTGATCCTGGCGGCGGGTGACAACGTCGGGGCCTCGCCGGCGAACTCGGGCCTCCTCGAGGACAAGCCGGCGATCGACGTCGAGAACGCGTGGGGCCTCGACGCGACCTCGTACGGGAACCACGAGTTCGACTTCGGCGTCGCTCGTCTCTTGCAGCACCAGGCGCGGGCGCATTTCCCGTTCCTCGCGACGAACATCGTCGACGCGGTCACGGGCAACGCGCCCGACTGGGTCAAGCCGTCGGCGGTGTTCGACGTGAACGGGACGAAGGTCGGCGTGATCGGCGCCGAGCTGCAGAGCACTCCCGAGCTCGTGTCGGCAGGTGCGACAGCGGGCCTGAAGTTCCTCGACGAGGCCTCGCGGATCCACGCCGAGTCGGAGCGACTCCGCGCGCAGGGCGTGCAGGTGCAGGTCGTGGTGATCCACCAGGGCACGGCCGACGGGCTCAACGCCGTCGGCACCGCGCCTGCGGTGCCCTGGACAGGCCCGATCCTCGACATCGCCGACGCGCTCGCGGACACGACCGTCGACGCGATGATCGTCGGGCACACGCACCGCATCTCGAACCTGATGCGGGGCAGCATCCTCGTCACCGAGGGCATCAACGCGGGCACGAGCTATTCGGTGCTGCAGCTGATGGTGCGGGGCGGCGACGTGACCTGGGCCGGCGGTGCGACGCGGGTCGCGAAGAACCTCGGTGTCCCCGCCCGCGCCGACGTCAAGGCAATCGTCGACGACGCGAATGCCCAGACGGCGGTGCTGCGGAACAAGGTGATCGGAACGCAGACCGACGACATCAAGCGCGACCTCGAGCGTCGGCACGAATCGCCGATGGGCAACCTCGTTGCCGACGCGATGCGGCTGCGTTATCCCGGTGTCGACGGGGCGATCACGAACTCGGGCGGGCTCCGCGCCGACCTCGTCGTCGCGCCGCCGAGCGCCGGCGAGCAGCCGGGCGAGATCACGTGGGGCGAGGTGTTCTCGGTGCTGCCGTTCGGCAACCGCACCGTGATCCTGACCCTCACCGGCGCCAAGCTGCAGGAGGCGTTCACGAACGGCTTCTCTGCCTTCTGCAACCCGGCGATCAACACCGGGCGCTTCCCGCAGATCTCCGGGCTGAAGGTGCAGTTCCACTGCGCAGGCCCGGCGCCGTCGGCCCCGGTGCTCGACGGGATGTGGAAGGCGCCGAACGGCCCGGCCGGGGCGCTCACGCCGATCGGGCCGGCCGACACGGTCCGGTTCGTGACGAACGACTTCATGTACACGGGCGGCGACGGCTACACCGCGTTCGCCGCCGGCACGAACGTCGCGCAGCCGGGGGACGACCTGATGCA
>Ga0075424_100006684_pt1 | contig 11107 bp, 11 predicted proteins | sample SoiMethybrSBSTD3_FD_75301 | JGI IMG/M metagenome (GOLD analysis project Ga0075424, IMG submission 75301) | Bulk soil microbial communities from a Populus tree surrounding site in Tennessee, USA - Soil MetaG P. TD hybrid SBSTD3 | ecosystem: Environmental > Terrestrial > Soil > Tree plantation...
TGGCTGACACGGATGGATGAAAGCAACAGGCGCGTTTAAACGCTTGCCACGACCAAAGCTACGCAAAACCATACAGCAGATATAGGCCTATAAAAGGGCGGCGCCGGCGGTACGTAGGCCGGAGCTTTTCTTGGCAGATCAGCCGCCGAAGCTTGGGTTGCAGCCAGACCAATCGCGGCCGCAAGCAGCGCAAAAGGAGTGCTCTCTCATTACGGATTTCTCCCCTGTGTCGCAGACAAGGCGACAGGTTGATTCCTCTGACACGCTCTCTAACGCGCAAATTAGCCACGAAATATTGTCTCCCGGTATAGCCTGACGCTTTTTCATGTGTCAAAAATGACACGGGAATGTCCCACCTTGGGTCACTGTGCGGAAGGAAAGGCCTTGGCCTGTAGCGCCTTCTTCAACTTCATGAATTGAACGGCCTCGCGCACAGACATGCCGTCTTTGTAAATCTCGGCCAGTTTATCCAGGCTTGCCTGTGCCTCGTGGGGTGTCCGGTCATCGATCCAGCTCACATCGCGTGGCATCAGTCGGTGAACTCAGTAATCGACAGCGAGAACGCTCCCGCATCGTTGGAGATCGCGGAGACACGCTGGCCAGGCGAACAGCGAAAGACCTCGATCCAGCTTGCCGGCAGTAGTGTGCCCTACGTGGCGCCATGTCGGCTTTGCCCCCGATAGCAGACATGTGCAGCGCAACCAGGGATGTCTGCTTTGGGTCAAAAGCAGACATGTGCAGTGCAACTAGACATGTCTGCTTTACTCCCGAAAGCAGACATTGGTCAGCGTAGTGACTTGATGAACTTCCAAAGCGCGATTGTTTCCTTCGACCGCGCACATGCCGGTAGTTTCCGTTGCGTTCACCCTCGGGAGGGCGGTGAACCAATCCAAATGGAACCGCTGCCCGCCTATTGGCGATGATAAGCCCGGTACCATTCGACGAACCGGGCAATGCCCTCGGTAATCGGAGTCGAAGGGCGGAAACCGACGTCGCGCATCAAATCGTCGACGTTGGCGTAAGTCGCCGGCACGTCGCCCGGCTGCATAGGCACCAGTTCGCGTTTTGCCTTCTTTCCGATCGTTTCCTCGAGCAGGCGGACGACTTCGAGAAGTTCGACCGGCTTGTTGTTGCCTATATTATAAAGGCGCCACGGTGCAGTGCTTGACGCGGGATCCGCTAATGCGGTGGAAAAGGCCGGATTTACCGTTGGCGGGCGATCGACTAGCCGGACAACCGGCTCCACGACGTCGTCGATGTAGGTGAAGTCGCGCCTCATGTTGCCGTTGTTGAACAGCCGAATGGGCTCGCCGGCGAGAATGGCCTTGACAAAAATCCACATGGCCATGTCGGGACGACCCCACGGACCATAGACGGTAAAGAATCGAAGGCCGGTCGTCGGAATTCCGAAAAGATGCGCATAGGCATGCGCCATCAGCTCGTTCGCTTTTTTCGATGCACCGTAGAGACTCAACGGATGGTCCGTGTTTTGGTGAACCGAAAACGGCATCGTCGTGTTGGAGCCGTAAACAGAAGAAGAGGACGCGTACAGCAAATGCCGACAACCATTGTTCCGGCATCCTTCAAGGATTGTAGCGAACCCACTTAGATTGGCGTCGACGTAGGCAAAGGGATCGGCGAGCGAATGCCGTACCCCCGCCTGGGCTGCCAGATGAACCACACAAGGGAAACGGTGTTCCTTGAACAAGCTTGCCACGCCGCTGCGATCGGCAAGATCGAGCTTGACGAAGCGCAGCCGACCGGATTTGGCCAACTCGACGCGACGGGATTCTTTCAGTGCGGGGTCGTAATACGCATTCATGTTATCGAGGCCGACGACGTCGCGGCCGTCGTGCAGGAGGCGTCGCGCGATATGGAATCCAATAAAGCCGGCCACGCCGGTGACCAGGATGGGACCACCGGTCACGCGCGCACCTTTCTGGACCCAAGTAGGCGGCCATAAAGCGCAACGATGGCCGATCCGACTCGCTCTGCTGAATACTCATTCTCGACCAAACGACGGCCGGCCTCACCGAATTTGCGTCGCAATTCTTTATTGCAGGACAATTGGCTGATCGCCTCGGCGAGCGCCTCAGGATTGCCAGGCGGCACCAGAAGCGCGTTGACGCCCGGACGCGCGACTTCCCGGCATCCGGGGACGTCGCTCGCGACGATCGGACGACCGCAAGCAGCGGCCTCAAGCAAGCTCATAGGCAAGCCCTCGCGATGCGAAGCCAGCACCGCAATATGCGCGGCTTTCCAGACATTGCGAATATCCGCCACGTGGCCAAGGAACGTTACGCCCGACCGTCGCGACCATTCCATTATCTCATTATTTGGAATCGAAGCGGGATTTGCGGGATCGGGGGCACCCGCAATTAAAAGGCGCACCGACAGACCACGACGCTCGAGAATGCCATGGGCTTCGACCAGTGTACGAACACCTTTGTCCTTAAGCAGACGGCCGGCAAATGCCACCGTCACCGGTTCAGGTGGTTCGGGCAGAGGAACAAGCTTGTCGGTTTCGATGCCGGATCCCGCAATTGTAAAGATGCGGCCGTCCGCCACGCCAAGGCCCCGAACGACTGCCCGATCATCGGGATTCTCCACGACCACGACTGCTCGGTTATTTCCCAAAACGTAGCGAAGGAGCGCGCGGAGAAACGGTCGCACGGCACGCGCCATCAGTGTGCCGGACGTAAAAACGTATCCAAGACCCGTCAAGGCGTTCAATCGCATGCACGCCAGACCTGAAATGGCAAGCGAACCCACGATCGTCGGCTGGAGCGCGACGTGATGGACAAGATCCGGATTTAAAGCGCGATAGTGCCGATGCACTTCGTGGACACTATTCAGAAATGCGAACGGGTTCATACTCCCTCGTCGCCATTGCACAGGATGCACCCGAAAGCCCAGCGATTCGATGGCTGCACGATGCTTATCGACCCGCGTAACGACGTGAACATCATAGCCGGCGCGCTGCGCTGCGAGCGCCATCGGAACGCGATGGCCCATGAAATACCAATCCTCAGTTACGAGATAGACCAGCACCGGCTTTGGGCGAAGCAAATCCAACCCTGGGCGCGAAGTCATTGCTCTTTCCTGTGGCAACAGGCGGCTATATTGATAATTCGAGCGCATCACCATAGTGAACTGGTTGGTAATCGCCAATTGCTGGTAGCGCAGTGAATCGGGCCATGGAGATGCTGTCCGGCACAACTTGGCGGTTCGCTCACTTGGCGCTGCTAGCGTTCGCGGCGTCAGCTTTGGCCTGACCGATCGAACTTGTCGAAATCGTTTTCGTCGCCAGGTTGTGGGATTGGCTTGCTTCTTTTGCTTTCACTCAGGGCAATACTTCAACGTTCCGCGCTTGCAAAGCCAATAGCGCGCATAGCACAAGTCCCCACACCAAGGGCGGTGCAATCCGCAGTCATTATCCGCCACCAGCCAAGCGGCCGGCTTGACGTTCACCCGATGAACAAGATACGTTCACCGCATGAACAACGCAAGCTGATTTACAGCAATCGAATGGGCTGGCGGGCATGGCTTCGAATCACGATAAAAGTTCTGAGAATGCGATTCTCCTTGGTCTCCTCGACGCAGTCGAGCGGGGTAACGTCACACAGCGACGTTTATCGCGGGAACTTGGAATCGCTGTTGGCCTAGTCAACGCGTATATCAAACGCTGCATCAACAAAGGTTTGATCAAAGTCCAGCAGATCCCACCGCGACGTTACGGTTATTACCTTACGCCGAGGGGATTCATCGAAAAATCACAGCTCGTAACAAGCTATTTTGCTCATTCGTTCGATTTTTTCCGTCGCGCGCGAGCTTCGTGTGAGGAAACGTTCTCCAATGCAGCGAAGACTGGACACAAACGCATCGGGTTGGTTGGCGCCAGCGAACTCGCTGAGATCGCGGTGATCGTCGCAACCGATATCAACGACGTCGAAGTCGTCACGGTTATCGATAGCAGCATTAAAAGATCGCGAATTTTGGGAATACCCGTGACCAGAAGAATGACTGCTGCCGCTGGCGACGTTGATGCAGTGATGATTACCAATATCGCCCATTCCCTGCGGGCCTATGAGGACGCGATTTCCGTCTTTGGCATCGAGCGAGTCTACTTGCCATCAGTACTGGCGAAGATTGTGACTCGCTCAGAGCACCAGCGGTCGCTTTGAAAAAGAGAACTTCAAAATGATCGATGCAAAGGAACACTCGTGGTACGCGGTTCACACGCACCCGCACAAAGAATTCAAGGCGTTCGAGCACCTTCAACGTCAGAATTATCAGGCATATCTACCCCGTTATCTTAAAACGATCCGTCATGCGCGTAAGTCCGAAAGAGTCATCAGGCCCTTTTTTCCGCGATACCTCTTTGTGAGATTGAATCTGGCGATCAATGGTTGGCGAGCCATTCGATCGACGGTGGGCGTGAGCGACATCGTATGTTTCGGAGAACAACCGTCTCCTCTTCCCGCTGGCGCGATCGATGCGCTCCAGGGTCAGGAGACCGAAGGCTTCATCGAACTCCGTAATAGGAATGCGCTAAAGCCTGGGGACAATATAGTCGTTCTGGATGGTCCATTTGCGCATCAAATGGGGCTTTGCGTCAGCGTTTCAGATAATGAACGCGTCGCAATCTTGCTTGATATGCTCGGCCGCAAGGTCCGAGTGTTGATTGATACTGACGTTGTGGCAGCGGCCTGACTGGCGCGCCACAGTCAATCTGTTCGAGCGGGTCAATTGCACCCGTTCTGCGGTAGCATTGGAATGCCTTCGAGATAGACGAGCTAAAATTGAAAGACCGATAATGTCCTCACACAGCCGCGATTTTCTGAATGAGGTCGAAAAGATTTGCGCGACGGTCGATGTTGACACCGTGGAGAGACTTGTCGGCGAGCTTGCAGCACTACGCGAACGTGGTGGCAGACTATTTCTTTTGGGCGTTGGAGGCAGCGCGGGTAATTGCAGCCACGCCGTAAACGATTTTCGCAAACTTTGTGGCATCGAGGCCTACACACCGATTGACAATGTTTCTGAACTTACGGCGCGCACGAATGATGAAGGTTTCGATACGGTTTTCACCGGCTGGCTTGAAGTGAGCCGTATTTCGAGCAACGACGCCTTGCTAATCTATTCCGTAGGTGGGGGAGATGCGGAGCGAAATGTGAGCGTCAATCTTATGCGCGCGATTGATCTCGCAAAAGCTCGCGGCGCCAAAGTCTTCGGTATTGTTGGTCGAAAAACCGGTTACACCGCTAAGCAAGGCGATGTGGTTGTGGTTGTTCCTGAGGTGAACCCGGCGCGCATTACACCACTTTCCGAAGGCATGCAGGCGATCATCTGGCATTGCCTCGTCTCCCATCCCGATCTTCAAATCCGTAAGACGAAATGGTGACTCTCTGATGGGAGGTCGCGCAATTTTCCTAGATCGGGACGGCGTGCTGGTAATTCCTGAATTTCGTGATGGTCGGTCATTTGCCCCACGTAGGCTCGAGGATTTCCGCATCTACCCAGGCACCGCCGAAAGTGCCCGTCGGCTCAAGGAAGCTGGCTACGTCCTTGTCGTTGTGACAAATCAGCCCGACGTCGGCAATGGCCTGATCGATCGGTCGGTTGTCGAGAAAATGCATCAAAAATTATGTGAGACTGTACCGATTGACGCCATTGAAGTTTGCTACCACACGACTGTTGATAATTGCGAGTGCAGGAAACCCAAACCGGGCATGCTTTTGAGAGCGGCTGAACGCTTGGACCTTGACTGCCGTCGCAGTGTTATGGTCGGTGATCGCTGGAGTGATGTAGAGGCTGGGAAAGCGGTGGGATGTAAAAGCATTTTCATCGATTTGAACTATCGCGACCGGCGTCCGGAACAGCCGGATTTCGTGGTCTCTTCGTTCACTCAGGCGACGGACCTCATTTTGTCGATACCGTGATTTAATTCTGCATGGGAGGGGAAACTAATGAGCTCGCTCAACATTAAAATTTTTGCCGATGGTGCTGATTACGATCAGATCACGCAATTGGCGAAGAACACACAAGTAAGGGGTTTCACGACCAACCCAACCCTTATGCGCAAGGCAGGTGTTTCGGATTACGCAGAGTTTGCCCACAGGGTTCTTGGCGTCATCACGGACCGGCCAATTTCGTTCGAGGTTTTTGCCGATGATCTTTCTGGAATGATTGCGCAAGGACGCGAGATCGCATCATGGGGGCGCAACGCAAACGTCAAAATTCCGGTGACAAACACCGAAGGTAAATTTTGCGGGCCAGTAATCAAGGAACTTGCCGATGCCGGCATCGTCGTCAACGTGACAGCGCTAATGACGCCGAACCAGGTGAAGAAAGTCGCAGCGTGCCTCGATCCAGAGGTCCCATCCATCATTTCGGTCTTTGCCGGCCGCGTTGCCGACACCGGTCGCGATCCTATACCACTGATGAAAGAGTGCCTCGAGAATTTGAAATCAAATCCCAAAGCGGAATTGTTATGGGCAAGCCCGCGCGAGCTTCTCAATATATTTCAGGCCGATGCGATCGGTTGCCATATCATTACGGCGACCAATGACGTGATCGCCAAGCTTGCCTTGGTTGGCAAGGACCTGGATGAATATTCGCTCGAAACAGTAAAGATGTTTCGCAAGGACGCCGTTTCAGCGGGCTATTCCATCAAGTTAAGAGATGCGGCCGCCTAGTGCGTGCGTAAGATAACGGGGACGATATGCTTAAGAACATCCTGATTACCGGCGGCGCCGGCTACTGTGGAAGCCTTCTTACCCCACAGCTTCTCGATGAGGGTTACAATGTAACCATCTACGATCTCTTGTATTTCGGTGACTCGTTTTTTCCAGAAAACAATCCGCGACTCAAGGTCATCAAGGGCGACATCCGCGACACGGCGAAACTCGTCGCTGCCATGCAGGGCCATGAAGCTGTACTCAGTCTGGCGTGCATATCGAATGATGCAAGCTTTGAACTTGATGAGCGGCTGAGCACGACCATTAATCTGGACGCCTTCGAGCCGATGGTCATCGCAGCGAAAAAGGCGGGCGTTAAACGCTTCGTCTATGCTTCATCGAGCTCCGTCTATGGAGTGTCAGAGAAGCCAAACGTCACGGAAGATCATCCGCTCGTGCCTCTGACCCTTTACAATAAGTACAAAGGCATGTGCGAACCGCTGCTCCTGCGACACACCGACGAAAATTTTGTGGGCGTCATTTTTCGTCCGGCTACCGTCTGTGGTTACGCGCCTCGTTTGCGGCTTGACCTGTCCGTCAATATCCTCACCAACCACGCGGTTACAAACAACAAAATAACTGTTTTTGGCGGCTCGCAGCTGCGACCAAATTTGCACGTTCAGGATTATGCGGATCTCTGCAAGCTCCTGCTGAGCGCGCCTACAGAAAAGATCGCCAATCAGATTTTCAACTGCGGCTATCAGAACAAGACCATTATGGAAATTGCCAAAATGGTCAAAAAGGTTGTCGAACAGGAATTTCCGGAAAAGGCCCCGATCGAAATCGTGACGACGCCTACCGATGACAATCGGTCCTATCATATCAATTCTGACAAGATCAAAAATGTGCTCGGATTCACACCAAAACATACTATTGAAGAAGCGGTTCGCGACTTGTGCCACGCATTTCGCGAAGGCAAGATCGCGAACTCATTCGCTGACGATCGCTTCTATAACGTCCGCACTCTTAAAAAGCTCAAGGCCGCCTGATCGTGCCACGCGCAGTCGTGACGGGCGGAGCCGGGTTCATCGGCAGCCACATGGTGGACCTGTTGTTAGACCGCGGCTTCGAGGTCAGGGTCGTCGACAATCTGGTCGGCGGCCGCAAATCAAATCTCGACCACCATAAGACCAACGCCAGGCTTACCTGTTACTGGGAGGATATTCGGCGCCTGCAGCCTTCATCGCCAATTTTCGAAGATGCCGAATACGTATTCCACTTTGCGGGAATTGGCGACATCGTGCCGTCGATCGAAGCACCGTCCGAATACATGGATGTCAATGTTCAGGGCACCGTCCGCGTCCTGGAATGTGCCCGGCATGCAAGGGTGCGAAAATTCGTCTACGCAGCGTCATCATCCTGCTATGGGCTGGCGTCGACCCCGACGCGCGAAGACCACCCTATCGCCCCGCAGTATCCCTACGCACTTTCCAAGTATCAGGGCGAACAAGCCGTCCTTCACTGGCACAAAGTCTATAAAGTGCCGGTCAATTCGATCTGTATTTTCAATGCCTATGGCACGCGAGTGCGCACGACCGGCGTTTACGGTGCCGTCTTTGGCGTTTTTCTGAAGCAGAAGCTCGCAGGAAAACCTTTCACGGTGGTGGGAGACGGCTCGCAAAGTCGAGATTTCATATATGCGTCCGATGTAGCGGCAGCATTTCTTGCCGCTGCTGAATCAAATATTTCCGGGGAGCGGTTCAACGTTGGTGCCGGCAATCCTCAAACTATCAATCATCTCGTAGAATTGCTCGGCGGCGAGGTTGTCTACGTTCCGAAGCGTCCGGGCGAACCGGATTGCACCTTCGCTGACATCAGCAAAATCCGCAAAGGTCTCGATTGGCAACCGAAGGTCAAATTTGATGATGGGGTTGCACGGATGCTGACCGAAATCGAACATTGGCGCGATGCCCCTCTTTGGGACCAAGCTTCCATCGCAAAGGCTACTCGCAACTGGTTTGAATATCTCGGTGATAAACCGGCGGCGAAGAGATGAGTAAATTGCTATGACGTTCGCTCTTTCTGAAAAATATAAGTACAAAATCAAATCGCCCAAAGAACTGCGCGAGATTCTCGGATCGGCGCCGCGATCCGACAAAGTCATTATGTGTCATGGCGTATTCGACATTGTTCACCCCGGCCATGTTCGCCATTTGCTCTATGCAAAGAGCAAAGCCAAGATTCTTATCGCCAGTCTGACCGCGGACCGTCACATTGACAAAGGGATGTACCGCCCTCACGTTCCGCAGGACCTTCGTGCTCTCAACCTCGCGGCCTTTGAGATGATCGACTTTGTGGTCGTCGACGAAAATGCGACGCCACTCGAAAACCTTCGCATCATTCAACCCGATTATTTCGCCAAAGGCTATGAATATACCGCGAGCGGTGATTTGCATCCGCGCACGCAGGAAGAGCTGGAAGTTGTCCAGGAGTACGGTGGCGAGCTTCTATTCACACCCGGCGACATCGTTTATTCGTCGAGCGCACTGATCAATTATGCGCCGCCGGCGTTGAAGCTAGAGAAGCTTCTGACGCTGATGAATGCGGAAAATGTTTCTTTTGACATGTTGCGGAAGAGCCTCGACGCGTTCGCGGGCAGACGGGTCCATGTGATAGGCGACACGATTGTCGATTCGTACACTTACGGCACGATGATCGGTGGGCAGACAAAGACGCCGACCATGAGCGTCCTTTTCGAAAAGAAAACGGATTTCGTCGGCGGTGCGGGCATCGTAGCCGAACATATGAAAGCGGCCGGTGCTGACGTGATATTTTCCACCGTTCTCGGCAACGACGAGTACAAGGACTTCGTCTTAAAACACCTTAAAAAGGCCGGCGTTGAGTGTCGTGCGATCATCGATCCGACCCGACCGACTGTGAACAAGAATGCAATCGTCGCGGGCGGCTATCGCCTTTTGAAGCTCGATACTCTGGATAACAGTTCGATCTCCGACCATGTCCTGCAACAACTGACGCATGCGGTACGCCACACCTCGGTCGATGCTGTAGTGCTTAGCGATTTCAGGCATGGAATATTTAATCGCCGTACTATTCCCAAGTTCGTTGAGGCGATCCCGGATGGTTGTTATCGTGTCGCCGACAGCCAGGTGGCCAGCCGATGGGGCAATATCACAGAGTTCAGTGGCTTCGATCTGATCACTCCCAATGAACGCGAGGCGCGGTTCGCCCTCGCTGACCAAGATTCAGGAATTCGTCCCCTCGCCTCTGCGCTATACGATACAGCGAAGTGCAAGCTTCTCATCCTTAAATTGGGCGACCGCGGCGTTTTGACATGTCGTGGGATCAGCCACGAACAACTGGACAGTTTCTTTGTCATCGATAGCTTCGTCGACAGGCTCGTGGATGCTGTTGGCGCAGGCGATGCCTTGCTCGCATATTCGACGCTCGCGATGCTGACCGAAAAAAACCCCGTTATCGCGACGATCCTGGGCAGCATGGCCGCTGCCTGCGAATGCGAGGTCGACGGGAACTCGCCGGTCACTCCGGACGATGTCCGGAAGAAAATCGACATCAGCGAAAAACAGGCTGACGGCGCCTGAGCCATTGCCATGCGTGTAATCGTCGCTGGACTTGGCGTTCAGGGCCGGAAGCGCCGACATTTTGCGGGCGCCGACTTTGTCGCCTCAGTTGATCCGGTCAACCAGGAGGCGGAGTACCAATCCCTGCAAGACGTGCCCGTCAATCGGTATGATGCCGTGTTGGCGTGCATTCCCGACGAGCCGAAACTCGATCTCGTCCGTTACTGTATCGATCATGGCAAGCATGTTTTGATCGAAAAACCGCTTTGGGCACCTCGCGACGAGGACATTCGGCAGCTGGAGCATAGCGCGCGAGCAAACGGAGTTGTCGTCTACACGGCGTACAATCACCGCTTCGAGCCCCATTTCGTTCGCATGCGGGATTTAATTTCATCCGGCGAACTCGGGGCGATCTACAACTGCCGCATGTTCTATGGCAACGGAACGGCACGCCTGGTTCGCGATTCTGCTTGGCGTGATCAGGGTGCTGGAGTCCTTCCGGATCTTGGGTCGCACCTGCTCGATACCTGCCGTTTTTGGTTCGGCGATATTGCCGCGGACGTGAAGCTGATAACCGTAAACCGCTTTGAAAATCGTGCTCCCGATCACGCAATCCTCGGATCGGATAGCAAGCGGCCAAGAATAGAGCTGGAAATGACATTGTGCATGTGGCGCAATCATTTCACCTGTGACATCCTCGCTGAACGTGGCACCGCCCACATTGAAAGCCTCTGCAAATGGGGTCCGACCACGTTCCGTCATCGGCGGCGCGTGCTGCCGAGCGGTCATCCGCCCGAGACGGCAATCACACTTGTTCAGGACGATCCG
>Ga0075424_100006686_pt1 | contig 11106 bp, 3 predicted proteins | sample SoiMethybrSBSTD3_FD_75301 | JGI IMG/M metagenome (GOLD analysis project Ga0075424, IMG submission 75301) | Bulk soil microbial communities from a Populus tree surrounding site in Tennessee, USA - Soil MetaG P. TD hybrid SBSTD3 | ecosystem: Environmental > Terrestrial > Soil > Tree plantation...
CGTCACGTTCTACGCCACCGCCGGCTCGCTCACGGCCACGGCTTCGAGCTCGATCACCATCACGAACGTCGACCATGCGCCGGTCGTGGCCGCGCCCGCCGCCGCCACCGTCGCCGAGAACCACCCGGTGACCGTGACCGTGCACGCCGCCGATGCCGACGGCGATGCGATCACGTCGCTGACCGCCAATCTCGCGAGCCTGCCGTCCGGACACAACGCGGTGTTCACGCCCGGCCCCGGCGACACCACCGGCACGCTCACCTGGACCCCGACCTACTCCGACTCCGGCCACTACACCGTGACCTTCACAGGCGCCAATGCCCTGTCCGGCTCGGCCGGCACCGTGATCCACGTGACCCAGGTGGATCGCATCCCGGTGGTGAGCGCGCCGGTCACGGCGTCCGTCACGGAGGGCAACACGCTCACGTTCACCGTGCACGCACTGGACCCCGACGGCGAGCCGATCTTCCTGGGGGCCAATCTCTCGCAGCTGCCGGCCGAGGCCGACGCGTCCTTCACCCCCGATCCCGGCGACACCACCGGTACGCTTGTCTGGAACACGAGCTATGCGGACGCCGGGACCTATGTCGTCACGTTCGCAGCCATCAACAACGAGGCCGGCATCGCGACCACGACCATCACGGTGGGCAACGTCGATCGCGCTCCGTTCGTGAGCGCTCCCGAGGCTGTGTCCGTGACCGGGGGCAACGCGCTCGCGTTCACGATGCACGCCGAGGATCCGGATGGCGATGCGCTGAGCTCGCTGGTCGCGGATCTCTCCGGCCTGCCGGTGGGCGCCAGCTTCTCGCCCGATCCGGGCGATACCAGCGGCACGCTGAGCTGGAACCCGAGCCCCGCCGACTCGGGCGTCTACTCCGTCAGCTTCACCGCCGCCAACGCCCTCTCGGGCTCGGCCTCGACCTCGATCACCGTGACCGGCTCCCTGCCGAGTGCGCCGCTCGCCACGCGACTGCCCGATCCGCAGCTGACCGCTGAGGAATCGCTCATCGATCTTAAGTCGGGCGGAGCCTTCTGGAAGGTCCGCGTGCGCGTGGACGAGGCTTCGGGCAGTGGTGCTGCATCGTTCGAGCGCATCGTGCTCGGATATCGCGGGCACGAGATCGACGCCGCCGAGATCACACGGAGCTCGGGCTCGGGGACGGTGCTGGAGGCCGTCTTCCGCCGCGACGATCTGCGCGGTCTCTTCGCAGGCCTCTCCGCCGGGCGTCAGCCCGTCACGGTGACGGTCAGCGGGACGCGGGCCGGCGTAATCACGCCGCTGGGCTCGCTGGCCGTGGACATCGAGGGCGCGCCCGCGCCGATGCACCCGATCGTCTCTCCCAACCCGATGCGGAAGCAGTCGGTGATCTCGTTCGCGACCACGCGGCGGGGCCCGCTGCACGCCGATCTCTTCGACGCTTCGGGCCGCCGCGTCCGCAGGCTCGCCGATGAGACGGAGTCCGCGGCCGGCTGGCACGTGATCGCGGTGGACGCACGCGACGACCGCGGCTCGGCCCTGCCCGCCGGGATGTACTTCTACCGCATCGTGGCCGACGGCCGCGCCGTGACCGGGCGGCTCGTGATGCTGCAGTGACGCGGGCGCGGGGCCAACTGGGGTCCTGAGGCGAAGCACCGACGAACAGGCTCGCGAGGGAGCGATCTCTCGCGGGCCTGCGTCGTACCTCTCGGCCCCCAGGCTGCGATCCCGGCTGGCAGTCGTGCCCTGATGGCTCGAGCTCCGTGGTTATTTGTCCTGCACCGTCGCGCCCGGATCTCACGATCGGCGGCTGACTGGCCCTGCGGGCAGAAAAGCGCATGGCCCGCCCCGGCTCGGTTGCAACGGCGAAACGCCCGCGGCCACCCCGAAGGGTGGCCGCAAGCAGACAACAGTGCCTTGACCTAGGGTCGTTCCATACTAGTGAACGACGATCACACGCTGCGTCAGCGCCGCCGCGCCCAGCCGCAGTCGGGCGAAGTAGACGCCTCCACAAACGCGGGCTCCCCTCTGCGACCGCAGGTCCCAGGTCACGCTGCGATATCCAGCCGAAGAGACGCCCGCATCGACGGTGGCCACCTTCCGGCCGACGAGATCGAAGATGGAGAGGTCGTACGGCAGCCCCGTCTTTGCGGTCGGCACTCCGAAGCGGAACGTTGTCCCCGCCATGCCCGAGGTCGGATTGGGTATGGGGGCGGCCAGCGTGAGAGCGGGCGGGCTCGCGGACTCCTCGTGCGCCGCCGGGCGCGCGCGCTCCTCGCATTGGAGGGGCGGGTGCGGGCACATGGCGTTCCCGAACGGCACGTTGCTGATCGGCGACCAGTTGTAGGCCGCGTCCCTGGTCTTGATGGCGTAGTAACGACGGCTGCAACCGGCGCCGATCGTAATCTGCTCCTGCGTCCCGGGCGGCTGCGGATAGCCGCTCCAGATCGGAGTCGCCTGGTCCCAGTTGAGCTCGGTGATCGTGCTGGTCGAGACCCGGAGGTCGTAGGCAGCGGCATTGCCGATCATGCCGTCGTCGCCCGGCGCGATCCACGAGGCATAAATGTGGTCGTAGCATCCCGCGGTCAGATTCAGGCTGATGGCGGCCGGCGCGACCGGATCGATCTTGACCCACGAGGCCACGGAGGGCACGCCGGCATCGTCGACGATGAAGAGCATGTACCAACCCGGCGGCGCGACCCGCGGGCCCTTCACGGGATCGGCGAACGTGTAGCCGTTCGCGAGGGACGCGAGAGCGCCGTACTTGGTCGTCTCCTTCTTGACCGTGACCGCGTTGCCCGCCTGCGTGAAGCCGAGGGGAATGAAGCGCTGATCCATGGCGAAGTTGTGGGTCACGGCTCCGGCGCGGACCAGACACACCTTCGCGACCGTCCGACCGGGACCGAGCGAGACGTTGACCGTGAACGTGGCCGGGCTTGCGGCGTACGTGAGCGTCGCGGGAGCGCTCGTGATCTGCGGACGGGCGCTGAGCAGGATCGGGTTGTCGCTCGAGTCGTAGAGATAGCCGGGCGTATAGATCTCGGCCGTGGACGCGCCGGGATCGTATCCATACAGGTCGAAAGCGACCGTCGACCCCCCGGAGGCAAGAACCCGAGCGTCGGGCAGGAGCACCGCCGTCGAGTGGTACCCGCGCGGCTGACCTTCGGTCGCCATCTGGGTCAACGTTCCCGAGGCGAGGACGGGGTCGGGGGTCCAGAGGAAGGGATCCCGTCGCGCATGCGCGAGGTCCTGGCCCACTCCGGGCGCTCCATCGGTTCCGCCCACCACCAGCACGGAGCCGTTGGGAAGGCTGACGAGGTTGTGATGGTAGCGACCCTCTCCGGTTGGGAAATCGCCCGGAGCGGAATGGCTCCAGTACGTCGGCAGGGACGTCGATCCCGTGCCGGTGGTCAGATCGACGGCCTCGAGGAAGCTCGCCGCGGTATAGCTGCCGCATTGCATGACCTGGCCGGGGCGGAACATGACGGCGGTCGCACCAACGAGACCACCGGCATTCGCGACCTCGGTGGGATTGGAGATGTAACCGGAGGACCATGCGCCCGACCCCGCGGTATCGAACCAGCGGCTGTGATACCCGAGAGAGGAAAAGAAGACCTTCCCGTCCTCGGGGAGCTGGAAGACCGCGGGATAGGTGAGCGTCCACATCGGCGCCGTTGCGTACTTCGACCACGTACCGGCGAGCGGGTCGAAGCGCTCGAGGTGCCGGCTCGTCCAGCCGGGGCGATTCCACGTGAGCTTGTGGCCCGCGCGGGCCTCGGTAGAACCGTTGATCGTAAGCTGCAGCCACTTGTCCTTCGCGGCTGCCTCGAGACCGAAGTAGTTGACCGGTAGCGCCCATGCGTCGGCGAGCTTCCCGCTCGCGTCCTCGCCTCCGAACACCAGGATCCGTTTCCGGTTGAACGTGTCGATCCCGATGCCGGCGCGCGCCCGGGCGGAGGGGGACACGGTCAGGCAGTCCCCGGTCACGCAGTCGGGGCCGATCTTCTTCCACTTCCAGTTCGGTGTCGTGCTGAGATTGAGGCGCCACGTGTCGTTGTAGTACGTAGAGCCATTGCGGCCGCCGAAGACCAGGACGCAGTAGCTGTACTGGGGATCGGGACTGCCGTAGTAGTCGTAGACTGCGGATGCCCCCTCGCGCGGCGAGGGATGACCGAACGTCGGGTCGTCGTCCACGGCCCTCTGGGCCCACGTCCGCGTGTTGAGGTCGAAGGCCCAAACCGACGTTCCGTCGTTGACGTAATGGGGCGTGGGCGCCGAGTTGTTGTAACCGAAGAGCGTCACGATCCACCCCGGCAATGACCCGCCGTTCGGGTTCGGGATCCGGACGGACGAGTTGCCGTAGCGCGGCTCAAGCGTCAGGCCGCTGCTCGGCGTGACGTCGACCCAGGTCCCCGAATTCGCGTCGGGTGTGTTCGGATTGCGGTCCGCGAACTTGAATCTCCATACGTCCCCCAACGTGGTCGGGCTCGCGAGCGTGCCCCCTTGGCCGCCGATTACGACGAGGCTGCCGAAGGCGCTCTGGCTAACGTCATTCACGCCGTCGTAGGCCGCGTCGGTGTACGAGCGCCCCGGCGGGATCGGGCTCCCGGACAACGGCGTGAGCTGCGAGAAGGTCCATTTCTCGGTGATCGAGGCATCGTCCTCCGCCTCGCGGTTCCGGACCTGCCACAGCTCGCTGGTGTAGCCGGTGCTGGTACGACCGCCGTAGATCACGGTCCGGTTGAGCGGAGTGTTGCCGCTCGCGAAGTCATCGAAGATCGCGCCGTAATCCGTTCGAGCGCCAGGAGGCGAAGATCCCGAGGTAAGCGCCGGAGAGGTTGCATTCAAGGTCTTGAAGTCCTCGAACACCCGCAGATCGTTCGTGATCGTGGAGGTCCCGGTCTCTCCCCCGAAGCAAATGAAATCGTTCCCCTGGATCCCGCTGCTCAAGAGCAGCGTTCCGTCTCCCAGTGTGGTAGCGGTCGGATACCACCTTCCCTCGCTGAAGTCCGCGAGGCGGGTCCAACCGTAGGGCGGGTTGGGACTGGCCGTCGAAGGGTCGAATGCGAACGTATTGGTCGGACCCGTGAAGTAGCTGCCCTTGGAAAGCAACGTCGGCCAGAGAGGATCGCGGGGGTCGTAGCCCGGGGCGCTCTGTCCCCCGAGCGCGAGCAGCCGGCCGTCCTCCAGCACGGCATGCCCCGCGCAGAAGAACTCGCTCCCGTCCGTGACCGGCATGGCGGTGGCGGTGATCGGTGTCGCGAAATTGTTGTTGAAGATGGACTGGTCGCGCACGGCCGGATCGTAGATCCACGAATGCATCGTGGACGACTGTCCCCAGTAGACCAGTGTGGCCGTCGATCCCGTCCCATGGAGCAGAACGGAGTGGACGGTGACGTCAGACGGATAGGTCGGTAGCCCACCCGACGGGAACAGGCTGAAGGCGCTCGTCCACGTGCCCTGATCGTGCTTGGGCCCCCCGAGCGCCGCGGCGGGAGCCAGCCACAGGAGCGCAACGAGCGCGGTCCCGCACATCCTTCGTGCGAGACGGCCGTGAGGGTGAACATGGGACGACGCTGCGCGCAGAATCCGGGGGTCGATCATCGCGCACCTCCTGTGTCGGAACAGTCGCCGGCCCCGTGCCGCAAATGCTGGTGGCGGCGTGGTGCCGAGGAAGGGATCCCACACATGCGCCGGATCGATCCGGCCCGGAGACCGCACGGGCCGGGTGGCACGGACGAAGAGAACCGAAGGGCACGCGCATGGGGGATTTTGGAGCCGTTGCCTGCGATGACCGTAACAGAACCTCACCACGTCACAGAGCAAAATCTTCACGGACAGGCGGCTGTTCGCCCGAGATAAACTGTGTATTGCGCTCTAGGCGTGGCCCGTCATGCCTAACTCGTTGTCAACGGGAGGCGTCGCCGGTGCAGGAGCCGATAGAGGCAGGGGTAGGCCAGCAACTCCATGAGGAAGGAAACGAGAATCCCCCCGGCCATCGGGGCAGCAATCCGCTTGAGCGCCTCCGATCCCGGGCCCTGATCGACAAGGATCGGCAGGAGGCCCAAGAGGATCGCCGCGACGGTCATCAGCTTCGGCCGCAGCCGCTTCGAAGCGCCCGCGATGATCGCGTCATCGAGGTCCGCCGGAGTCGTCAGTCGGCCATTCGCGCGCCGCTCGGCCACGGCGAGCCGGATGTAGAGCAGCATGATCGTCCCAGTCTCCGCGTCCAAGCCGGCGAGCGCGAGCAGGCCCACCCACACCGCGACGCTCAGGTGATAGTGCAGCAGCCAGAGGAGCCAGAAGGCGCCGATCAGCGAGAACGGAACGGCCAGGAGGACGATCGCGACATCGCGAGCCGAGCCGAGGTTCCAGTAGAGCAGCGCGACGATCACAAGCAGCGCGACCAGTCCCAGGCGCAACATGCGGGACCGGGCGCGTGCGTAGTCGCGATACTGGCCGGTCCACTCCAGGTAATAGCCGCCAGGCACCGATACAGTGCTCTCCAGGAGCCGCCGCGCGCCCGCGGCGACGTCCGCCGCGGGGCGGCCGCCGACGTCGATCGTGACCAGGCCGAAGAGGTCGCCGCCCTCCTGCTGCAGCATCGCCGGTGCGTCCCGCCAGTGGAGTGCCGCGATCTGCCCGAGCTCGACGATGGAACCGGCGGGGCTGACCAGCGGCACGACGAGGAGATCGGAGGCCCCGCCGCCCGATCGCGGCACGAGCCGCAGGGCGACATCGAGGCGAGCGCGACCCCGGTACACGTGGCCGACCGGCTCGCCCGCGATCATGGCGGTCAGAGCCTGCTGCACGTCGTCGACGCCGAACCCGGCGAGCGCCGCGCGCTCACGGAGGATCTCGAAATCCACCGCCGGGGAGCGGCTCAGGCGCTCGGCGTAGGCGCCGCGCACGCCGGGGGCCCCGCGGACGATGTTCGCGACCGACGCGGACAGACTCTCGATGCCCGCCGCGGTAGGCCCGAATACCTTGATCCCCACCGGGCTGCGCACGCCGGTCGCGAGCATCTCGTTGCGCGTCTGGATCGGCATCCACCAGGGGCCGGCGAAGCCCGGGGTCCGCGCCACGCGATCGAGCTCCTCGAGGAGCCTCTCGCGCGCGCGGCCCCGGGCGAACTGCTTCTCCGGCTCGAGTGTCACGATGGTCTCGATCATGGCGAGTGGCGCAGGATCAGTTGCCGTCTGGGCCCGCCCCGCTTTTCCGAAGACCGCGGCGACCCCGGGCACTCGCGCCAGCAGCGAGTCCTGCATTCGTAGCGTTTGGACCGCCAACCGCCCGCCCAGCCCGGGAGGGCCCGAGGGCATGAAGAGCAAGCTGCCCTCGTCGAGGGCCGGCATGAACTCGTGTCCGAGCGACAGGGCCGCAGGAATCGTCGAGACGAGGGCGAGTCCGGCGAGCAACAGAACCGGAAGTGTGCGGGCCAGGGAATACCTCACGACTCTGGCGTAGACCGCGGCGAAGATGCGCGCGATCCCCCACCCGAACTCGGATCGCACGAGAGCGGGAACCAGACGGCTCGCCAGGGCGGGCGTCATCGTGATCGCGAGGAGCGCCGCACAGAGCATCGTGTAGGTCTTGGTCAGCACGAGCGGGCGGAACATCCGGCCTTCGGTGCCCTGGAGCCCCAGCAGGGGAAGGAACGACGCGACGATGACCAGCAGCGCGAGGAACACCGGACGGCCCACGGTCTGCAGCGCCTGGCTCACGACCTCCTGCCGCTGCGAGCCCGCCCGATCCGCTCGATGCTCGAGCTCCTTGTGGACGTTCTCGATCATGATGATGGCGCCGTCCACCATGGCACCCACGGAAATGGCGATGCCGCCGAGGGACATGATGTTGACGGGAGTGCTGCCGAAGGCCAGGGGGACAAGCGCGAAAAGGCTCGCGAGCGGCAGCGAGAGGATCGGGATGAGCGCGCTGCGGACGCTGCCCAGGAAGAGGACGATGACGAGGCTCACGACCAGCATCTCGATCGCCAGGTCGCGGCGGAGTGTCGCCAGCGATCGCACGATGAGTTCGGAGCGGTCGTACACCGGCACGAGTCCCACCCCGGGCGGCAGCGAGCGCTGGATCTCCGCGATCCTGCGCTTCACCGCATCCACGACGCGCAGGGCGTTCTCGCGCTGGCGCATGATGACGATGCCGCCCACCACCTCCCCCCGGCCGCCGAGCTCGCACATGCCGCGACGCGGCTCGGCGCCGATGCGTACGGTCCCCAGGTCACCCAGCGTGACGATTGCCCCGCTCGATTCCGAGCGGATCGGGATCGCCGCCAGATCGGCGATCGAGCCGACCTGGCCGCGGCCCGTGACGATCTGTTCCTGGCCGGACGACTCGAGAACCCCGGCGCTCAGGTCGCGGTTCGACTTGCGCACGGCGTCGGCGACGACCGAAAGGGGGAGGTGGTACGCGACGAGGCGGCTGGGATCGAGCTCGACCTCGTAGCGGGGAACATGCCCTCCGACCGCGGCCACCTCGGCCACGCCCGGGACGCTCTGGAGCCGGTAGCGGAGATTCCAGTCCTGCAGGGCCCGCAAGTCCCCGAGGTCGCGGCGGCCGCTCGAGTCGACGAGCGCGTACTCGTAGATCCAGCCGACGCTGCTCGCGTCGGGACCGAGCGAGGGAACGACGCCCTCCGGCAGGCGCTCGCGGATCCCGGCGAGCTGCTCGGCGACGCGGCTCCGGGCGCTCGCCGGTGAGATCGGATCCTCGAACACGACGTAGATGAACGCGTCGCCGGTCATCGACATGCCACGCGCGTAGCGGACGCCACGAAGCGACCGCAGGGCGGTAGCGATTGGGGTTGTGATCTGCTGGTCGACGAGGTCGGCGCCGCGCCCGGGCCATTCGGCGGACACGACGACCTGCGTGTCGGCCAGGTCGGGAAGGGCGTCGAGGGAGAGGTACGGCAGCGCCGCCAGGGCCGCGGTCGTCGCGCACACGGCCAGCGCGACGACGACGCGCCACCGAAGGACGGCGCCACGGATGACGGCCGTGATCATTCGGGGCTATGGCTCGCCGTACATCAGGTGGAGCTGCGAGGCGATCACGACCTGGCCTTCGATCACCACGCGGTCGCCCGGGACGAGTCCGCGAAGCACCTCCACCTCCACGCCCGCGGGAATGCCGAGTTCGACCTCGCGCAGCTCGAACTCGCCCGCACCGGTCTGCACGCATGCCCACGACCGGCCGCGCGCATGCAGCACCGCGGCTTCGGGCAGTCCGAGCGCGCTGCCCATTGATCGCGATAGGGTGACCTCGACGAAGGCGCCGGGAAGAAGGTCGCCGCGCGGGTTCCGGCACTTGATGCTCACGGGCAGCGTCCTCGTCTGCTCGTCCAGCTCCGCCCCCACGGTTTCTACGCCCCCGGTCCATTCGCGGTCGGGCTCCGCACGATCCCGGATCTGGACCCTCGTTCCGACGACCGCGAAGGAGCGCTTCGCATCGGGCAGCTCCGCGATGACGCGAACCGGATCGGCGGGAGCGACTCGGAACAGGACGTCGCCCGCCGCGAAATAGCTGCCCCGCACGACGGACTTCCGTGTGACGACGCCGCTCACGGGAGCGACGATCGGGACCTCCAGGATGATGCGATTCGTAGTCAAAATGGAGTCAATGCAGGCGTTGGACAGGTCCCAGCCCTCGAGGCGCTTGCGCGCCGCGCTGATCATCTCGAAGACCGCGTCGCCATGGGTGTACGGGTCCCCGCCACGCGCCCGGGCGTTGTTGACCGTGTTGAGGAAGTCCTGCTCGGCCGCGATCATTTCCGGGCTGTAGACCCAGCACAGCGTGTCGTTGGAGCGCACCGCCGTCCCCGCCTGGACGGCGGAGATCCGCCGGACGCGGCCACTGAAGCGCATGGCGACGTCCGCGGTGCGGGTCTCGTCGTACGCCACGCGTCCCGTGACGAAGCACGAAGCGACGAGGAAGTGCGGCTGAAGCGTCGCGATCCGGATGCCGAGCCGGTCGTAGGTCGCGGGATCGATCCATACCGAGGGCCGCGGGCCGCTCTCGCCGCGCCCGGCCCAGAGCAACGAGTCGGACGGTGATTCGGGCCCGCCCGCCGCCGTCGTGGCGGACCCAGCGTGATCGCTCGCGGACAATTCATCGGAGATGTAACGCAGGCCCGCGGTTCCGATACGAATCCGCCAGTGCCCACGGAGCTCGCGCCCGTTCGGCGCAGCCGCCAGAAGGCGGAGGTCCCACTCCCCTGCCATGCTCAGAAAGTAGGATGCCCGGTAGACGCCGCGCCCCTCGCCCCGCACGGTCGCCTTGCTTTCCATGTAGGGCATGCTGCCCATCGCCGGCATGCTTGCGACCACGCGCAATCCGGCGCCGTCCCATGGCGACCCATCGGGCCGGCGCAGCGAGATCTCGAGCTCGTTCTCGCCCTCGCGCGGAGAATCGGGATTCGGGAGGATCACGATGGCCACACCACCCAAATCGGCTCGTGATCCATGCGGCGGCAACGTGTCCGCGCGGCCACCGCAGCCCGGCAGCCACGGGCCGAGGCTCAGCGCGAGAACCAGTCGCGCCGCCGCGACGGCGTCCGCCGGCCTTGCTGACTGGTGCGGTGACCGGCTCGTCGTCGTGGGGGCGGCGCCGCGTTCGGGGTAAATGCGGCTGTGTCGGACCGTGGGGGACCCTCCGCCTCGTGTGGAGGCGCGCTGCTGCGCCGGAGCAGAGATTTCTACGACTGCACTGTGCGAGGGTCAACCTTGAAGTTGTACCGGACAGCACGATCGCGGCCGCGGGCCGCTCCGTCCGCTTGTCTATGGAACGACGCCAATGGACGAAACCATCGACGCGGGGGCCTCCTGCGGCCTCCGCTCGTCGGTGCAGTCGAAGAGGCGGAAAGGGCGAAGCTCCCTTCGTCTTCACCGTGCGGCTCCTCTCGATCCCAGAAGGGTCCGCCCCCGCCGGAGTATTCCAGCGGGGGCGGCTACCCCATCGGCGCGATCGATGAGAGTTGAGTCAGGTCCCTAGGCGTAAAATGGTGGAGCTGAACGGGATCGAACCGTCGACCTCTTGACTGCCAGTCAAGCGCTCTCCCAACTGAGCTACAGCCCCACCGATCGCGAAGGCCCCGTGTTTACCATCCGCCGGAAGGC
>Ga0075424_100006687_pt1 | contig 11105 bp, 7 predicted proteins | sample SoiMethybrSBSTD3_FD_75301 | JGI IMG/M metagenome (GOLD analysis project Ga0075424, IMG submission 75301) | Bulk soil microbial communities from a Populus tree surrounding site in Tennessee, USA - Soil MetaG P. TD hybrid SBSTD3 | ecosystem: Environmental > Terrestrial > Soil > Tree plantation...
GAACAACCCCACGAGCAGCATGATGACGTGCCCCGAGCGGCGTTCGGCGAGGACCAGCGTCCCGTACAGGAGGACGACGAGGACGACCAGCGCCGTGTTCGACGGCTCGGCGTTCGATATCCCACGGACGATGTCGTCCGTAATGTGCAGCGTCAGCAGGAGGATCGAGAGCAGAGATGTAACGACCAGAAGTGCGCGTTGCTTCATTTCGGCAGCTCCGGATACTCGGCAGACTCCTCGTACCAGCTGAGAACGCGCATCGCCCGCAGCGTGTTCCATCGGCTGGGCCGCGCGTCGCCCTCCTCCAGCGCGAAGTGGACCTTGCCGCGATGCGTGTTCTCCAGAAGCCAGCTGCCGTCGGGCTGCCGCCTGGATCGAATGACGTCGATCGCTTCCTCGAGGCGAGCGTCCGGCGCATCGCCGACGGAGCGGAAGTAGTCGAGGGCGCGCAGGACGTCGTAGTGCCAGCGGGTCGGAAACGAAGCGTGCAGCCATGCCCGGTTGACGATGTCGCCGGTGCTCTTTCGGCGAAGCAGCGCTCGTTCGAGGAGGTACTCCTCACCGCGACGCCGCGCCGCGATCGATTCCGGAAAGCCGCCGGTTGCACGCTCGTGCTCCAGCAATCCCTCCAGCACGTTGATCGTGGTGGCGAACGACGAGCGAACGGAGCCGTTCTCGGCCTCGCAGTTCCATCCGCCGTCATCGAGCTGCTCGCGCACGAGGCGCCTGACGACGCCGGTCACATCGTGATCGAAGTAGGCGCCCAATGCGACGGTCCTGCCGTTGATGCACGGCTCGACCTCGCCGCTGAAGAACGGCTCGCCCGCATGCTCCCACCGGCAGTGCTCTCTGACACGCGCCACCGCCCGCCGCACGCGGTCCGCGCGCGGATCGACGCCGAAATCACGCAGCAGCTGGAGCGTGGGCAGCGTCGCCGTCCACGGCTGTCCCTGGTTCTCGGCGCGCCAGTTGAGGCTCCGTGCCGGGAAGCACGCGCCTCCGTCCCACTGACCATCTTCGCCTTGAAGCGCAAGGAGCCTGGCGCCCCAACCCTCGGCGGCCACACGCGCGCGTTCGGCTGCCACGGCGTGTGCCGGCGCGTGGACGACATCGCGCAACACCTGCCAGCGTACGGCCGGGTCCGAATCCAGCAGCCAGTCCACGACGGTCATGTGATCGAGTATTTCAGCCGATGTGCGATCGACGCAACCGGATCATCCGCCCTGCCTTTGCGCTTCTCGCGCGAGGACGTTTGAACCACGGTGCAAGCACCGCTTCGAGGTCCCGGACGATCCAGTCGGCGGCCTTGCCGTTGCGATACGTGGCCCACGACATCAGTGACCCACCGATGACGGTCTCGACAGTTCGCGCCAGCGTCGCGACGTCGACGGTGCGGCGCAGTTCACCTCGTTCAAGCGCCGCCTCGAGCAGCGACCGTATCTCGCGGCGCGTCGCACGTGCGTTGTCCACCAGATGGCGTCGGAGGACATCGTCGGCGAGATCACGCTGCAGGTAGGCCAGATTTCGCAGCAGCGATTCGGGCGTCGGCGCCAGGTCGGCCATGCAGATCGCGTACGCGCGCAGCGTCGCCAGCGGGGTGCGATGGGCGGCCCGGAGTCGGGCAAACATCGCACTGGCGCTTCCGGCGAACCGCTCGGACAGCGCTCGCAGGAGGGCATGTTTACTGCCGAACCGCTGCACGAGCCGCCCGGGTGTCACGCCCGCCTCGCGAGCAATGTCCGCGAGCGTGAGTTCGTGCGGCCCGCGTCGGCTCATGGCGCGCTGAGCCGCCGCGAAGACGCCTTCGTCGGTAATCTTCAGCCGTGATTGCGACATCGGCTTGACACTCGCTAAATGCTCGTTTAGTCTGACGCTAAACGGTCATTTAGTCGAGGAGGCGTGATGCGGCACGTGGTCTACGGCGGCGCAATGAGCCTCGACGGCTTCATCGCGGGACCACACGGGGAGTACGACTGGATTGTCATGGACCCGGACATCGACTTCACGGCGCTGATGGAGCGGTTCGACACCTTCCTGATCGGCCGAAAGACGTTCGAGACGATGCGGCGGATGGGCAACGCAGCGTCGCCTGCGCCAGGCATTCAGAACGTCGTTTTCTCGCGCACTCTCCGGCCAGGCGATTGCCCGGCGGGAACGATTCTGAGCGACGATGCGGAGCGCGATGTCGGGACGCTGCGGGACAAACCCGGCAAAGACATCGCGCTGTTCGGCGGCGGAGAATTATTTCGCAGTTTGTTGGCCGCGGGCCTCGTTGACGAACTGCACTTCAACATCATTCCTGTGCTGCTCGGAGGAGGGATACCGATGCTGCCTCCGCCGGCCAATCGAGGACGGCTCGAGCTGATACGGCACCGCGTGTACGGGAAGACCGGCACGGTCGGACTCGAATACGCCGTCCTGCGTACGTGAGTGAGTGTTGGATCGGCGCGGCCAGCGAGCGTGGCTGGCGCAGGCAGGGATTCGAACCCGATACTGCCCCAGTGGCGGCCAAAGAACGGCCTATGATCCCGGCGGCCTCGGTTTCCCTCGGTCCTCAGTTCAATCGCTGCCAGGGGTGACGCGCGGTCGGCACGTTCGCGTACCGCTTCATGGCCAAGACCAGCGTGTCACCTGCACCCGGAGCGAGCCGGACGGTCAGAAGCGGCGCCGCGATTGGAGTCGTCTTTCGGCCGAGCGTGACGCTGACGAACTGATGCTCCCCGTAGCCACCGCCTTGCACGATGACGGTTTTCGGCTGCGACCGATTCAGGTTGATCAGCGTGACGGTCGTGCTCGCGTCGGACATCGCCGACACCAACGCGGCGACGTCGTCGGGAACGCCTGCGCGCTTGCGATCCGGATCGAAATACCGCAGGCGCGCGTTGAGGAGGCCGCCGGGCCGGCCCGGCATCAGCGCCCCCCACATCAACTGCACCAGCGATGCCGACGCCACGGGATTGTAGGCCAGCATATTGTCCGCCAGACGCCGCTCGGGCGGCGTGGTGTCGCGGCGCATCGCCGCCAGCCGCTCCTGCATCCCCTGGCGATCGCGTTCGATCGTTTTTTCCGGATACGTCGGATCCTGACCGCTGAGGAAGCCAAGCCAGGCGCCGGCGCCAGGCGACGATCCATATCCGCCGCCCGTCGGCGTCGCCGGATTGACGCGTTCGCGATCCGACGCCCTCTGTGACCAGTACCAGACCTCGAACGCGCCGACGTCCCACGGTCTGTCGCGCCAGCCGTACCAGCCGTTCTCGCCGTGCATCGTCGGATACTGCCGGCGGCCGTCGACGTCTGTCGCATGCGAATTCACCGCGTCGATCATGCCGCGCCACGCATCGACGTACTTCTGATCGCCGGTGAGCAGCAGCGCGTTGAAGAAACCCGGAATCGCCCACGGAATGCGATTGCGATCTTCCCGCTTGCCCGTCACCGGATTCACCGGGCTGAATCCCCACCCGTAGGCGTTCGCCCACCACTTCCCGTCCCGTCCGCCGATCGTCCCGTCGAGATCCACGAAGCTCGGAATGACGCCGCCGTTCCGCCTCATGCGATCGAGCCACGCGTCCATGTACTCGACGACCCACGTCTTGTACTTGGCGTCGCCGGTCAGCAGAAACGCGTTCGTATGGAGAGAGGTCGACGCCACGTTCAAGAAATGATCGCCGACGACGTCGGTGTACTCCCGGTAGTGGGCGAGGAACTGATCGAAGGTCGATTCGCCGTGTTCGGCGTCGAAGCCCTTGACATCGAATGGATCGCCGACCCAATCGAGCGAGGTGGCCTTGCGCAGCATCGGGCCGCGGCTGCCGTTCTGCATGCTGCGAATGATCTTCAGCTTCGGGTCGTAGTTCGGCGCTTCCGGGTCCTCGTCCATGTAGAAGCCGGCAAACCGGCGGGCGCGTTCGACGTAAGTCGCGTTGGTCGGAATCGACAGCCCCATGCGGTTGAACAGCTGCAGTCCCTCGCCGTGGTGCATCCAGTCGGACTGGACGATGAACTCCTTGTAGTACATGCCTTGCCGTGCGCTCGGCACGTCGGTCGTTCTCGCCTCCGTGTATTGCTTGATCAGACCGTCGTGGCCCTTCGAATACATGCGGAGGATCTCATCGCCGGCGCCGAGCGCATGCAGTTCCGGCCAGCGGTTGAAATTCTCGAACGCATCGTCCGGGCCATCGTTGGCGCCCCAGCGGACGTAGCATTGCAGGTAGCCGCGATCGTCGAAGTACTTCTTGAAGAACTCCTGCGCGGCCGGAACGTTCTCGGCGAGCAGCTGCCGTTCGAGTACCGCCCACTTCGGCGGATCCATCCGCGCGTCGATGCTGACGGCCACATCGGCCGCCCGCGGTGTCACCACGAGCGCCGCGCCGCAAGCCAGCGCAGCCAGCGGGCCGACCTTCAGGTGTGCTTTCATGTTCCGCCTCGCCGCCGGCATGGTATCGCAACAGGAGGCGATTGGTGCGCGCCAGCGCACGCAACGGCTGTTGATCGCGTGGCGCGGTGCCATGGTTGCCGGAAGTTCACGGAGCGTTCAACGATCATTCGCGGTTCGTTCGATCGGGATACGGACTATGCTTCTCGAGCCTTCGTCAGGCACGCGGACGCATGTCGAACATGCAACGAACCGTCGCATGTGCCGCCACAAATGACCGGTCAACTCTCTGCAAGACGAGGTGTTCCATGCACGCAACCAGACATCGTCGGTGTTCTGGAATTCTGCTGACGCTTCTTCTGCTGACGATATGCCCGCGCGCGCTCGCTCAAATCGCCACGGCCACGATTGCCGGCGCCGTGACCGATGAAACGCGAGCGGCGCTGCCGGGCGTCGCGGTGACGGTCAGGAGCGCGGCCACCGGCAACACTCGCACGGCGATGACCGACGCGGCCGGGCGCTATCGAATCGCCGCCCTCGATCCCGGCACCTATGAGGTGCGTGCGGAACTGCAAAGCTTCAAGACGGCGATTCGGACCGGCGTGGCCCTGGCCGTCGGCGGAACTGTCGACGTGGACATCACCATGACGCTCGGCATGGTCGCCGATCGCATCACGGTGGTTGGCGAGGCGCCGCTGATCGAGCCGTCGAAGGCCGAATTGAGCCGCGTCGTCACGACCGCCGAGATCGAGTCCCTTCCCATCAGTGGTCGCAACTTCGTCGACTTCGTGAAGCTCTCGAGCGGCGTGGCCAACGGCCGTGAAAACGTCGGCGGCGGCGCCTTCAAGGAACCAGACGTTGGCGTCGGCTCGGCGGCCGCCCCGCGGCTGTCCTTCGGCGGCCAGTCGGAGCTCTACACGATGGTGCAAGTCGACGGCGCGGACAACGTGCAGACGTTCACCGGGCTGCCGCGGGCCACGCCGTCACAAGAGGCGGCCCAGGAATTCCGCGTCCTCAATTCCACATATCTTGCCGAGTACGGTCGCTCGCTCGGCGGCTTCGTCAATATCGTCACCAAGTCGGGCGGCAATACCCCCAGCGGTTCGCTCTACTACTTCGGCATGCACGACGCCCTCAACGCGCGATCGGTACTCAACCAGCGCGGCGCCGACACGCTGCGCCAGAATCAGTTCGGGGCGACAGTCGGTGGCCCGTTCCTTCCGGATCGCGCGTTCTTCTTCGTCAACTACGAAGGGCAGGTGCGCGAGCAGTCGAACCGGTTCTCGCAGGTCGTGCTCGACAACGTCGATGCGCTGAACGCCGTGCGTCTGCAGTTCGGGCTGAAGCCGGAGACGACGAACCAGGTGCAAAAGAACAACTACCACTCGTTCATGGTCAAGGCCGATGAACGCGTATCGGCGCACACGCTCTCGACGCGCGTGAATTTCCTCGATTCGGATACCGACAACTTTCTGGGCGGAGGCGGACGCGCCTCTCCGACCTCGAGCACGGCGCGGAACAACATCACGAAGGATTTCGCCGCCGTGCAGAGCGTGATTTCGGTCCTCTCGCCGAACCTGGTCAACGAAGCGCGTTTTCAAGGCGCGTATCGCAGCTTCGACTTTCCCTCGGTGCTGAAGGAGCCCGCGCTCGAGATCTCCAACTTCATCATCATGGGGAAGAGCACGTCGGATGTGGACGCGTACACGGAGCGCCGCTTTCAACTCTCGGACAGCCTTACGAGGACGACGGCGTCGCATCAACTGAAGGCGGGCGTCGATCTCAACTTCCTTCGCGACGAGTCCGAGTTCCACGCGTTCTTTCCGGCGCGCATCATCTTTCCCTCGCTCGCACTGTTCCAGTCGTTCACACCGGCGGTGTTCTGGTGGCCGTATCTGCGCTCCGCCTCGGCCTATCCAGGCATCAGCCCGGCGTGGGGCGCAGACAGCCCGTCGGCGGCCTGGACTGCCGGCACGCAGTGGACGATGAACTACGGTTCGTACGGGCTGTTCGCGCAGGACCAGTGGAGGCCCTCCTCCAGACTGTCGTTGACCTACGGTCTGCGCTACGACGTCGAGAGCTATCCCGGCGCGTACATCACCGAGAAGGATCTGAACAACGTTCAGCCGCGAGTCGGCGCGGCGTACTCATACAGCGAGTCCGGCGTCATTCGCGCCGGCTACGGCGTGTTCAACGATCGTCTGGCGAGCAGCGTCGGCCAGCTCTTTCACGCGTCGTACAACTCCAGTGCCGGCTTCCAGCCGAACGCGCGTCTGCTGTTCCCCACGATCGCGCCGATCAGCCCGCCGTTCGAACAGCGCACCGTCGGCGGCGCGGCCGCTCCGGTTGCCGCGCGGGCGTTTCTCCTTACCGGCCAGGTGCCGACGACGAGCAGCGTCTCGCTGGCCGATACGCTGGACGGCGCCGTACGGACGCCGTACAGTCATCAGGCAAGCGTCCAGATTTCTCACGAAGTCCGACGCAACCTTGCGGTCTCGGCCGCCTACCTGTTCCTTGGGGCGCGCGACATCATCGGACACACCGGCAACCTGAACGCCGTGCAGACGGGCGTGCTGGCGACCGGAAAGCCATCGTATGCCGGCGGACGTCAGTTCCCCGAGATCGGCGACGTGTTCGTCCAGACCAACACCGGGCGCTCCAACTACCACGGCGTCACGCTCGAGATCGAGCGCCGGTTCAGCGGGCGGTTTGGCGTGCACGGAAGCTACACCGTGTCGCAGGTCAGAACCAACGTCGATTCGCTCGCCAACCTCGCGGATATTCCAGAAGGCACCGACATCGACGGCGAGATGGCCCGATCGCGTCAGGACGTGAGACATCGCTTCACGCTCAGCGCGATCGGACAGGCGCCGGCCGGCATCAGAGTCAGCAGTCTCGTTTCGATCGAGAGCGGCCGGCCGTTCAACATCTTCGTCGGCCGCGACGCGAACGGCGACGGCAACCCCAATTCCGACCGTCCAGGGTTGATAGGGCGCAACGAGTACGAGGGCCCAGGCTACGCGTCGGTCGATCTCCGCGTCAGCCGCGACTTCCGGGTCGGCGACAAGACGCGGCTCGAGCTGCTGCTGGACATGTTCAATCTGTTCAACCGCAATAACGTGAAGGACATCAACACGGTGTGGGGCAGCATCGACTACCCGAACACGCCGCCACCAGCGAGCCTCGGCTTCGGGACGCCGCGCGACGTGTTCAACCCGTACCAAACGCAGTTCGCAGCGAAGCTGAGATTCTGAAGGCCCTTAGCCCTCCCGCAGCACGGTCGCCGGGTCGAGGCTCGCTGCGCGCCTTGCGGGCACCCACGCAGCGATCAAGCCCACGGCGATCAGGACAGCGGCCGTGCCCGAGAAGGTCATCGGGTCACGCGCCTGGACCTGGAAGAGCAGGGGCGCGACGAATCGCGCGGCCCACCAACTGCCAGCCAGGCCGAGCGCAAGCCCGATCACGATAAGCGCGCCAAGGCGACGGAAGACGAGCCGCACGATACGGGTCGGCTCCGCGCCGAGCGCCATGCGCAGTCCGATTTCCGTCCGACGCGCGGTCACCGCTTGAACCACCATGCCGTACAGCCCGAGTCCGGCAAGGAGGAGCGCGAGCGCACCAAAGAACCCGGACATCATCGCGACGAGCCGTTCCCGCGTCATCGTTGCGACGAGCATCTGGTCGAACGTTCCCGATCTGAACACAAGCGTCGGATCGGCTTGCGTCAGCGCCATTGCGACGTCGCGCTCGACACGCGCACGTTGTCCGGGCACGGCCTTCATTGTCAGGATGACGTTCCTCCAGGAATTCCACTCCTGCGGTTCGCGCTGCGCCAGCGGCACGTACATCGTGGGCAACATGCCATCGCGCGGCGTCGTGTAGACGGCATCGGCGGCGACGCCAACGATCTCGAAGCGCGGCCCGTCATCAGAATCCACGCGTAGCCTCTGGCCGATTGGCTGTTCACCGGACAGATACCGGCGCACAAACGCCTCGTTGACGATGGCGACGGGCGGACCGCCGATCCGATCGCGCTCGGTGAAGTCCCGCCCGCCCCGCAGGCGGATACCCATCGTGTCGAACCAGCCTGGCGTGGTGGCGTTCCGCCAGACGCGATATCGACGGTCCTCTGGCAGCATCGGCCCATCGCCCACTGCCACTCTGTTGTTGGTGGCCCAGCCGCCTCCGGTCAGCAGCCGCATCTGGGAGACGGATACCGACCGTACGCCTGATACGGCCGCCGCCGCATCCCGAAGGCGCTCGACACGCGCGCCTCGCTCCTCCGGCGGAATGCCGCTCGCGAACAAGTTGACGTCCACGACCACGAGCGGCTCGGGCACGAAGCCAAGCGGGAGCTGACTGAGCGATGCGAACGTGCGCAGGAAGAGTCCGGCGGCGATGACCAGGACAAAAGAGACGGCGATCTGCGCGACAACGAGCGCGCCGCGCACAGCGAATCGCCGGTCGCCTGCCATGGCTCGACCTGCGCTCTTCAGCGCTTCGCCAGGCGCGACGCTCTTCACTGCGAACATGGGCGCGACGCCGGCGCTGATCGCACACAGGCATGCGAGAGTCGCCGTGAACGCGAGCACCCGCCAGTCGAGCGCGAGGTCAAGGGAGACGGTTCTCTCCCAGGTGCCCAACTGGCGAACGAGAAGAGCGCTGCCCCACTTCGCGAAGACGAGCCCCAGCGCCGCACCGATCATCGCCACGAGAAAGCTTTCGAGAAACAGCAGCCGCGCGAGCCGCCAGCGTGTGCCGCCGAGCGCCAGGCGAACGCTGAGCTCTTCCCGCCGCGCCAGCGCACGCGCGAGCAGGAGACTCGCCAGATTCGCGCACGCCACGAGCAGCACGAGCCCCACGGCCACGACCATTGCGAAGAGCGGTGACCCGAACTCTCGGCGCAGCCGCGACGCGCCGGTCGCAGCCGGCGCCAGAGTCAGCGGATCGGTGAGGTAGCGGGCGGCGAACGCCGGGCTTCCACGCAAACCGGGCAGTACGGCGTCACGAATCTGCGACTGCACGCGCCGAAGTCGCGCATTCGCGTGGTCAATGGTCTGGCCGGGCTTGAGGCGGATCATGATCTCCAGCCATGACCGGCCGGTTTTCGGCAACGCGCTGTCCCTGCCTTCCAGGAGCGGCTCCGCAGCGAACGGCAGCACCACGTCCGCCACCCTGCCGACGGCGACGCCAGAGAAGTCGGGTGGCATCACGCCGACGACCGTGAACGGGAAGCGCTGACGCTGAATCAGCACGGTGAGCTGGCGGCCGACGATATCGTCGGCGCTCCCGAAAAGCTGGCGCCAGACGCGATGGCTGACGACGGCGACGGGACCCTTCGGCGGCGCGCCGCTGTCGTCGGCGGCAGTAAGCATTCGGCCGCGGAATGCCGGCACGCCGAGCACGTCGAAGAAGCGGCCGCTGACGTAGGCGCCGTCCACGGGGACGGTCCGGCCGCCTTGCGTGAGGTCAAAGGTCTGATCAGACCAGGAGACGGCGCCGTCGAACAAGTCGTCGGCGCGTGCGTTGATCTCCTGCCATACGGGGTACGACCACGATCCGTCCCTGAGCAGCGCCAGGCTTCCAGGATCCCGCACCGGCAGCGGGCGCATGATGAGGCTGTTGAAGATCGAGAATAGCGCCGTGTTCGCGCCGATGCCGAGCGCGAGCGTGGCGACGATCACGAGCGCGAAACCAGGACTCTTGCGCAACCCGCGAACGGCGTCGCGAACATCCTGGCGTGTATGATCGAGCGCACGGATCGCCCACACCTCGCGCGAGTCCTCGATCGCGAGCGGGATGCTGCCTATCGCTCGCCGACTCGCGTGCGCCGCATCCTCTGCTCCGAGGCCGTCACGCTCCAATGCATCCTGCCTGAGAGCACGGTGCGTCTCGATCTCCTCGCGCAGGTCGGCAGCCTGGCGCGACCAGCGCAGGAGGTACAGCAGCCTTGGAAAGAGCTTTTTCATGGGAGCCCCTCACGTCGTCCCCAGCACGCGCTGAATCGCGCCAATCATCCGGTTGAACTCGGCGCGTTCGGCAGCAAGCTGTTTGCGGCCGGCGGCGGTGAGCGTGTAGTAGCGCGCGCGGCGGTTGTTTTCAGACGTACCCCATTCGGCCTTCACCCAGCCGTTGAAGAGCAACCGCTGGAGCGCGGGATACAACGCACTCTCGCCGACGCGCAACACGTCTTCGGACGTCAGGCGCAGGTGCTCGACGATGCCATAGCCATGCCTCGCTCCGCCGACGAGCGTCTTCAGGATCAGGAGCTCGAGCGTGCCCGGCAGGAGATCGGAAGGAGTATTGGTCAGTCCCATCAACGTGTGATGGGAACGTTATCGCCGAAACGGCCGGTTCGTCAACTCCCATCAATGGGCGAGGGGACATTCGTGCGATACGATGGAGCGATCCACGGAATTGGTGTTGCGGAACACATTAAGCTGATGAGAAGAGTCCTACGAGTGAGAGATAGACGACAAATTGTTGTCGTGCTTGGCGCGCATGCGGCTTGCCGAACATCGCCGTCACGATTCGCACACGATTCGGACGAAGCCGCCAACCAGCGCATTGCCGGCTCTGGTTTTCGATTACGCCGTTGGCGATTGATTTATTGAACTGATGAAACTTGCGAGTTTGGCTGGGAGGCAGGGATTCGAACCCCGATACCGTGGTCCAGAGCCACGTGTCCTACCGTTGGACGACCTCCCAGTGCCAGTCGCGGGTTGCTGCAGCG
>Ga0075424_100006688_pt1 | contig 11105 bp, 10 predicted proteins | sample SoiMethybrSBSTD3_FD_75301 | JGI IMG/M metagenome (GOLD analysis project Ga0075424, IMG submission 75301) | Bulk soil microbial communities from a Populus tree surrounding site in Tennessee, USA - Soil MetaG P. TD hybrid SBSTD3 | ecosystem: Environmental > Terrestrial > Soil > Tree plantation...
AAAAAAGGCCGGATCCACAAGGACCCGGCCTCCACTTCCCACTTACTTTGAACTTCAACCTTTGAACTTAGTACATGCCGCCCATGCCGCCGCCGTGCGGCATCGCGGGCGCTTCCTTCTTCTCCTCGGGAATCTCCGAGACCAGCGCTTCGGTTGTGAGCAGCAGCGACGCAATCGACGAGGCATTCTGCAGCGCGTTGCGAACGACCTTGGCCGGATCGATGACGCCCGCCTTCACGAGGTCCTCGTAGGTCTCGGTCGCGGCATTGAAGCCTTCATCCTGCTTCATGTCCTTGACCTTCGCGACCACGATCGACCCTTCCTGTCCCGCGTTGGTCGCGATGTGCCGCATCGGCTCTTCGATGGCGCGCCGGACGATCTCGAGGCCGACTTTCTGATCGCCCTCGAGCTTGAGCGACTCCAGCGCCTTGGCCCCGCGCAGCAGTGCGACGCCGCCGCCGGGCACGATGCCTTCCTCGACCGCCGCCTTGGTCGCGTGCATCGCATCCTCGACGCGCGCCTTCTTCTCCTTCATCTCGGTCTCGGTGGCCGCGCCGACCTTGATGACGGCGACGCCGCCGACCAGCTTCGCGAGGCGCTCCTGCAGCTTCTCGCGGTCGTAGTCCGAGGTGGTGTCCTCGACCTGCGTGCGAATCTGCTTGACGCGTCCTTCGATGGCAGCCGTTGTGCCCGCGCCCTCGACAATCGTCGTGTTGTCCTTGTCGATGGTGACCTTCTTGGCCTTGCCGAGATCCTCCATCTTGATGTTCTCGAGCTTGATGCCGAGGTCCTCGGTGATGGCGCGTCCGCCGGTGAGGATTGCGATGTCCTCGAGCATCGCCTTGCGGCGATCGCCGAACCCTGGCGCCTTCACGGCGGCCGCCTGCAGCGTGCCGCGCAGCTTGTTGACGACCAGCGTCGCCAGCGCTTCGCCCTCGACGTCCTCCGCGATGATCAGCAGCGGGCGGCCCATGCGCGCGACCTGCTCGAGCACCGGGAGCAGATCCTTCATCGAGCTGATCTTCTTCTCGTGGATCAGGATGACGGGATTTTCGAGGACCACTTCCATGCGCTCGGCGTCGGTCACGAAGTACGGTGACAGGTAGCCGCGGTCGAACTGCATGCCTTCGACGACTTCGAGCGTCGTCTCGAGCGTCTTGGCCTCTTCAACCGTGATGACGCCGTCCTTGCCGACCTTTTCCATCGCCTGCGCGATGATCGTGCCGATGGTCTCGTCGCCATTCGCCGAGATGGTGCCGACCTGCGCGATCATGTTGCCCTTCACGTCGCGCTTCATCTTCTTGATGTTGTCGACGACCGCTTCAACGGCCTTCTCGATGCCGCGCTTGAGCTCCATCGGGTTGGCGCCCGCGACGACGTTCTTCGCGCCTTCGCGGTAGATCGCCTGTGCGAGCACCGTCGCGGTGGTCGTGCCGTCCCCTGCCGTATCCGACGTCTTGCTCGCGACCTCGCGCACCATCTGCGCGCCCATGTTCTCGAGCGGATCCTTGAGGTCGATCTCCTTGGCGACGGTCACGCCGTCCTTGGTGATCGTGGGGGAGCCGAATTTCTTGTCGAGGACGACGTTGCGTCCCTTCGGCCCGAGAGTAACCTTGACTGCATCCGCGAGCTGGTTGACGCCGCGGAGAATCGCCTGGCGCGACTGCTCGCCGTAGATGATTTGTTTAGCCATGTTCGTTTGAACCTCTATTTCGAATCGAGGACCGCGAGCACTTCGTCCTCGCGCATGATGAGGTATTCCTCCCCATCGATCTTGATGTCCTGCCCGGAGTACTTGCCGAAGAGAATCGTCTCGCCTTCCTTCACGTCCAGCGGCACGCGTTCGTTCTTCTCTTTCTTGCCGAGGCCGACGGCGATGACCTTGCCCTGCTGGGGCTTTTCCTTGGCCGTGTCCGGAATGATGATTCCGCCGATCTTCTGTTCGCCTTCATCGATCCGTTGAACGATGATGCGGTCGTGTAGCGGTCTGACTTTCATGTGAGTCGACTCCAACTGTCTGGTAACTGCCGCCGGCCTGGGGAGGCCCGGGCAAAAATCCCTGGAATTGTGCTGCGCAACACAGTGAGTTAGCACTCACTGTGGACAACTGCTAAGTCTAGCGGACGGGAAAAAACACTGTCAAGGTCGGGCGGTCCGGCTGAAGCGGGACCCCACCGACGGCAGGCCGCCTTCAGGCGGATCTTCGGAGACGATATTCCGTCATTTTGCGTGACAGCGTGTTGCGGTGGATGCCCAGCAGGTCGGCCGCCTTGCCCAGGTTGCCGTCCGCCTTCGCGAGCACCTGCACGATGAACTTCTTCTCGAACTCCCGCTGCGCCTCGTCGTAGCGGATGCCCTTCGTCACCATTTCGTCAACCAGGCGCTCGAGTTGATCGCGAAGCGGCATCAGCGAACCTCTTGTCCGGTCAGGCGCCGGAAAGCTTCGAGATACTTGTCCCGCGTGCGCAGCACCACGTCCTCGGGCAACGACGGCACCGGCGGCTGTTTGTTCCACCCGATCCGCTCGAGGTAGTCGCGCACGTACTGTTTGTCGAAGCTTGGCTGGGGGCCGCCAGGCTTGTACTGATCCTTTGGCCAGTAGCGCGACGAATCGGGCGTCATGGCCTCGTCGATGAGCATGACTCCTTCGCCGTCTGCAAGGCCAAACTCGAACTTCGTATCGGCAAGGATGATGCCGCGCGTTTCCGCGTGCGCCGCGCCGAACGCGTACAGCTCCAGGGTCAGCTCCCGCAGCGTCGCGACGAGCTGGTCGCCGATGATGCGGCCGGCTTCGGCCTGGCTGATGTTCACGTCGTGGCCGCTGCTGGCCTTGGTCGCCGGCGTGAAAATGGGCGCCGGCAGCCGATCCGATTCCCGCAGTCCGGCCGGCAGCGGAACGCCGCACACGGAGCCGCTCTCGCGGTAATCCTTCCAACCCGATCCCGAGAGATAGCCGCGAGCGACGCACTCGATTGGAATCGGATTCGTCTTGCGGACGAGCATCGAGCGTCCGGCAAGTACCGCCGCATCGCCGCGCAGCTCCGGAGGGTAGTGACCGACATCGATCGTGATCAGGTGATTCGGCACGATGTCGCTCGTCTGTTCGAACCAGAACGCGGACAACTGGGTCAGCACCTTGCCTTTGTCGGGGATGCCGGAGCCAAGGACGTAGTCGAACGCCGAGATCCGGTCGGTCGCGACGAGCAGCAGCTGATCGCCGATGTCATAGATGTCGCGAACCTTGCCCTGACGATGCGGCGACACACCGTTCAAGCGTGTCTGAATAATGGGGGCAGCAACAGACAAGGGATGCCTCGGGATGGTCGCGGAAAGACGCGCATCTTATCGATATGACGGAAAGCCCGCAACCGTACGCAACAGCACCGGTCACTGTGCGAGAGGAGCCTGATATATTGTGTAGGTTCCTGAACCCACGAATGACAATCCGTACGGCGCTGGTCACGCTTCTGGCGATTGCCCTCTTCGCGTGGTTCCTCAGTCGCGCCAACCTGTCTGCAGTCGCGAGCGAAATTGCGCACGCGCGCCCTGGTCTCATCGTCTGGTCGATCGTCCTCGCGGCGGTCATGCCGATCGTGCGCGCAATCCGCTGGCGGTATCTGCTGGATCCGGTGGGCCCGACGCGGTTCGGTCCGGTGCTGAAGGCGACGATTCTCGGATTCGCGGCGCTGGCGCTGCTGCCTGCGCGGGCCGGTGACGTGATCCGGCCGTATCTCGTGGCACGGACTGAAGGGTTGAATGCCGCTTCCGTCTTCGCAACCGTTGTCATGGAGCGGGCACTGGATCTGATCGCCGTGCTCACATTGCTCGCGTCGTTCGTCTGGGTGTTCGACGGACGCGCCATTTTGCCTGCCGGCATGCTGGCGCCCATTCAGGCGTCCGCGACGCTGGCCGCAGGCGCTGTCGTGGCGCTCATGGCCGTGATGTGGACGCTGGCCACACATCCCGAGCGCATCGCGCGGCTCGTGGCGCGCACCGATCGCGTGCTGCCTCACCGCGTCGCGCACGCGCTGGCGGCGCTTGCGCGCACCTTCAGCGAAGGCTTCGCCGTGGCGCGGGAGCCGCGGGATCTCGCGATTGCCTTCGTCTGGTCGTTTCCGCTGTGGGTGAGCATCGCCTTGCAGGCGTGGCTCATCACGCGCGCGTTCGGCATCCTTATCCCCGTGTCGGCGAGTTTCCTGATTCAGGGGATGCTCGTCATCGGTGTTGCGGTTCCGACGCCAGGCGCGGTCGGCAGCTTTCACGAGGCGTATCGCATTGCGGTGACGACGTTTTTCCACGCACCGAATAACGCGGCCGTGAGCGCTGCGCTCGTGCTGCATGCGGTGTCGTTCTTCACGAGCCTGGTGCCGGGCGTGGTCATCATGGCGCGCGACGGCATGAGCGTCGCCGGCCTCGGTCGCCTGGCGGGCGCGGCCCGCCAGGAGCCCCGCGACCCGGCTCGGGGCAAGGAAACGGCAGGTTCCGCATCCATCGATTCGTCGCACCCAATTCGACAGACGCGATGAGGAAGGGGAGCTCGTGAAGTGCCCGTTCTGCGGCCATCTGGGCGATAAGGTCGTCGATTCACGCGAGAGCAAGGAAGGCGAGGTCATTCGCCGCCGGCGCGAATGCCTCGATTGCGGGCGCCGCTTCACCAGCTACGAGCGGATTGACGAAATCCCGTACATGGTGATCAAGAAGGACGGCACCCGCGAACGGTTCGAGCGGCAGAAGCTGATTGCGGGCCTCCTCAAAGCGTGCGAGAAGCGGCCAGTCAGTGTGGCCGCGCTCGAAGGCGTCGCCGACACGATTGAGGCGACGCTGCAGGAGCGCCCCGAGAAAGAAATGAGTACCGAGGAAGTCGGGCGGCTCGTCATGGACGAGCTGAAGCGGCTCGACAAGGTCGCGTACGTGCGGTTCGCGTCGGTGTACCGCCACTTCCGCGACATCGGCGAGTTCATGACGGAGTTGAAGGACCTCCTGAACGCGAAAGATTAATGGAGTGACGGTCCAGTAGATGGCTCTGGCGAACCCGCGTTCCGTCGCCGCACCTCCGCGACAGCCTGCTCCGCCGCGCGGCCGCAAACCGTTTCGCGACAACACCCGCCTGATCCTCGCGGGAATCGTCGTCCTGCTCGGCGTCCTCGCGGCGCTGCTGACACTGGCGTCCCGCTCGGCGCGTCTTGCGCCCGACTTTCTGACCGAGTTCGTCCTCTACGCGCTCTCTGCGACCAACCTCACGATTCTCGTCGCGCTCGTCTTCGTCCTCGCGCGCAACATCGTCAAGCTGGTCGTCGAACGGCGACGCGGTCTGCCGTTCGCGCGGTTCCGCGCCAAGCTCGTCGCCGTACTGCTCGGCATGACCATCGTTCCGGCCGTGCTGGTGCTGCTCGTCGGCAGCGAGGTGATCAGGAACAGCGTCGATCGCTGGTTCAACGCGCCGATGAACGACGTCCTCTCGTCGGCCAATGCGATCGCCGGCGACTATTACCAGCAACAGCAGCGGCTGGTCTCCCGTGAGGCGCAGCGGATGGCTCGCGCGTTGGCGCCGATCGATCTCGCCGGCCCGGCAGCGACGGTGCGCAGCGTCATCGCGGACGACGTGCTGCAGGAGCGTGTCTCGTTGGCCGAGGTGTACCGCGTCGAGCGCGTCGATGGATCGATCCGCGTCCAGCCCGTGGCCGACGTCGCGGCGAGCGCCCTGCCGCGCGACTATTCGCCGGCATCCGCGACCACGCTGGCGGGCCGCGCGGCGACCGACGGCATGGAGATGCGCGCGGTCGAGCGGCTCGCAGGGGGCGGCAACGTGATTCGCTCCGCCGTGCCGATTCGCTCGGCCAACGGCGCAGCTGTTCACGGCGTCGTCATCGCAAGCGAGTTGCTGCCGAGCGAACTCGCCGCGCGCGCGCGTCGTATGACCGGCGCATACGAAGACTACCAGCAGCTGCAGGTACTCAAGCAGCCGCTGGCGGGCGTGTACCTGTCGTTCTTCCTGATGCTCACGTTGATGATCCTGATCGGATCAACGTGGATGGGCCTCTACCTTGCCAAGCGCATCACACGGCCCATCCATCTGCTCGCGACCGCGGCAAAGGAAATCGGGGCGGGCCACCTCGATCATCGGGTCGTACCGGAAACGCAGGATGAATTTGGCTCGCTCATCGAGGCGTTCAACAGCATGGCGGGGGAGCTGGCCGCCAGCCGGCGGCGTCTCGAGCGTTCGGCCGTGGAGCTCGAACGGAAGCACGTCGACATCGAAGGGCGGAAGCGCTACGTCGAGACCATTCTCGACCGCATTGCGACCGGTGTGCTCTCGGTCGATGCGCTCGGGCGCATCCGCACCGCGAACTCCGCCGCCGTGCGGCTGCTCGGTATCGACGCCTCTATTGCGGGCCAGCCGGCGAGCGAGGCGTTCCGCAGCTCCGAGCTGAAGCCGCTTGGCGACGTCATCGACGAGGCGCTCCAGAGCCGCGGCGACATTCACCCGCGCGACGTCTCGGTGACGCGGGGCGGCCGTGAACTTCACCTCGCGATCATGGCGACCCCGCTGCGGCGCGAGGATGGCGGGTCCGACGGCATCGTGATCGTGTTCGATGACGTCACGCCGCTCGTGAGGACCCAGAAGGTGGCCGCGTGGCGCGAAGTGGCGCGGCGCCTGGCGCACGAAATCAAAAATCCGCTCACCCCGATTCAGCTGTCCGCCGAGCGGATGCGCCGGCATCTGTCGTCCGCACCAGAGCCGACCCGGGCGCTGGTCGAGGAATGCACGGACACGATCGTCGAGGAGGTCGAGTCGCTGAAAGCGCTGGTTGACGAGTTCTCTCAGTTCGCGCGGATGCCGGCGCCGAGGACAGTTTCCACTGACCTTCACGAGCTGCTGACCGACGTGCTCGGTCTGTATCAGGGGATTTTCCCCGACGTCGACATCCGCCGGCGGTTCGCGGACTCGCTGCCGAAGGTCGCGATCGATCCGGAACAGATCCGCCGCGTCATCATCAACCTGATTGACAACGCGATCGAGGCCATGGAGCAGCGCGGTACGATTGAGATCGAGACCCAGCACGATCCCTCCAACAACCTCGTGCGCGTCGTCGTCGCCGACGATGGCCCGGGCATTCCGTTTTCGGAGCGCGACAAGCTGTTTCTGCCCTACTACTCGACGAAGAAGCGCGGCAGCGGACTTGGCCTCGCGATCGTGCGCCGCATCATCGCCGAGCACGGCGGCAGCATCGATCTCACCGACAACACTCCAAGAGGAACGCGCTTCGCGGTGGAACTACCATGCTGATGTCGGCGGTTCACACTTCCGAGAATGTAGAAGAGTGAACTACGAGGATCCTGCCCGGTGCCATCCATTCTGCTAGTTGACGACGAACCCGGCGTCCGGAGCGCCCTCGGAGGCGTGCTGCGCGACGAAGGGTACGAGGTCGACGCCGTCGACAGCGGCGAAGCGTGTCTCGAGCGGCTCTCCCGCCAGGCCTATGACGTCGTCGTGCTCGATATCTGGTTGCCGGGGATGGACGGGCTGGCGACGTTCGCGCGGATGCGCGAGCGGCAGGTCGAGTCGCAGGTCGTCATGATCTCGGGGCACGGCAACATCGAGTCCGCGGTGCGGGCCATCAAGATGGGTGCGTTCGATTTCGTCGAGAAGCCGCTCTCGCTCGAGAAGACCGTGCTTGTCGTCCGCAACGCGCTGCGGCAGCGCCGGCTCGAGGCGGAGAACCAGGCGCTGCGGGCCAAAGTCGATGCACAGCACACGATGGTCGGCGAGAGCTACGCGATGGTACAGCTGCGCGAGCAGGTCGCCATGGCGGCGCCCACCAACGGCCGCGTGCTCATCTACGGCGAGAACGGGACCGGAAAGGAACTGGTCGCCCGGAACATTCATCAGATGAGCCGGCGGCGTACGGGTCCGTTCATCGAAGTCAATTGCGCGGCGATTCCGGAGGAGCTGATCGAGAGCGAGCTGTTCGGCCACGTCCGTGGCGCCTTCACCGGCGCGGTCGCCGACCGCCGCGGCAAGTTCGAGCTCGCCCACGGCGGCACGATCTTCCTGGACGAGATCGGCGACATGACGCTGAAGACGCAGGCGAAGGTGCTGCGCGTGCTGCAGGAGCAGGTCATGGAGCCGGTCGGTGGCTCGACGCGGATCCGCGTGGATGCGCGCGTGCTGGCTGCGACCAACAAGGATTTGCCGGCGGAGATTCGCGCGGGACATTTCCGCGAGGACCTCTATTTCCGTCTGAACGTCGTCCCGATCTTTGTGCCCGCGCTTCGCGATCGAGAGGAGGACATCCCGTTGCTGGCCGATCACTTCATGGCGATGCTCGCGCGCGAGTACGGCCGGCGGCCAAAGATTTTCGATCCCGACGCAGTGTCCGCGCTGCAGCGCTATCCGTGGCCGGGCAACGTCCGCGAGCTGCGGAACCTGGTGGAGCGCCTGATGATCATGGTGCCGCGGGAGCGGGTCAGCGCGCGTGACATGGCGTTTCTCGATCAGGGAATGGTCGGCGGCGTCGAACCCGCGTCACCGGCACCCTCCCCGACCATGGCGCCGCTGCACGACGCGCGCGATCGCTTCGAGCGCGATTACATCCTGCGCGCGCTCGCCGCGCAGCAGGGCAACATCTCGCGCACCGCCGACGCGCTCGGTATCGAGCGCAGCAATCTGTATCGAAAGATGAGGGCATTCGGGATCATGCCGGCCCGGAAGGCGGAGGATGAGGAGCCGGCGTAAGTAAGTGGAAATCGGAAAGTGGAAAAGTGGAAAAGTGGAAAGTAATCAGGGCATCGTCGCATTTGATGTGCGTATCGCGCAGCGCCTCGAGGCAATCCACGCATTCGTCGGCCTCTTCGAAGACTGTTCCGAGCTTCGCTTCGAATTCCGCCCGCGAGCGGCCTCGCCGCGCGGCGCGGTAGTTTCGGCGTACCGCTCTCGCGGCTCTCCTTAACTGATCGCCTTCCTCCAGTGCTTCCCGCATGTTTGGGAGAGTTCGACAGAATTTCACAACGGCAATCGCAAACAGGCGGGTGCGTTCTTGAAGGTCTCGCACCGGCATGCTGCGAATGATGCAGGGCGAATGCCGCTCCCGTTTGCTGACGATCCGAGTTGTTCGAACCAGCTCGTTGCACTTCTTACTTACTTTTCCACTTCTCCACTTTTCAACTTTTCCACTTTGTCGCCGCCCTCCCGAAGCCGCGCTTCCAGAATCTGATTCTTCTTGAATTGCGTTAGTTGAAGCGCAGACAGAGCCACATCGACGAGCGCGGCTGAAGGGACCAGTCCCACAATCTCGCTTTCGATCACAGTGACCCCGTGGCGTTCCGCCTCGCGCTTGACCGCCTCGAACACGCGCAGGATCGGCGTCTTCTCGACGTTGGTCAGATTCATCGACACCTGCACGATGCCGCGGTCGGCAAGCGTCACGCCCATCGCCTTGACGTAGCGGAAACCGCCGCTGCTGAAGCGAACCGAGGCGGCGATCTTCTTCGCGATGTCGAGGCGGTCGGTGTTCAGGTTGATGTTGTAGGCGATGAGCGGCATGCGCGCTCCGATGACGGATGCGCCCGCGCTCGCATGCGGATTGGATGGGCCGAAGTCCGGTGCCCAGCCGTCGGTCGCCATCTTGGCTGCGAGACCCTCGAACTCGCCGCGCCGGATGTCTTCGAGGTTCTTGCGCAGCGGATTCGACGCCGCTTCCTCGTAGAGATACACGGGCACGTTGAAGCGTTGCGCGACGGTGCGTGCCGTGTCCCTGGCCAGCGTGACGCATTCCTCCATCGTGACGCCTTCGATCGGCACGAATGGGACGACGTCGACCGCGCCGAGCCGCGGATGTTCACCGGTATGCGTACGCAGATCGATCCGCGCGATCGCGGCCTCGAACAGCGCGACCACGGCCCCCTTCAACGCGACGGCATCTCCCGCGAGGCTGATCACCGATCGATTGTGTGAGGCATCCGAGGAGTAATCGAGGAGGCGGGCTCCGGGAACCCGCCGAACGGCGTCGACGATGTCCTCAACGACGTCCTCGCGGCGTCCTTCGCTGATGTTGGGGACGCATTCGATGATCGCCACGGGAACAATGGTATCCGCCTTCGCTTTCGGCTTCGGCGAGACGATGGCTAATTCGTTGACGGATCGGGGCTTTTGCCCCATAATCGGCTCGGCGTACTCAACACATCCTATCGATTGATGACGGAGCCACAGCGCACCGATTCCGCCAGGACGCCCGCTTCCCCCGACACCGAGCGCGCGACGCGCATCGAAGAACTTCTCGTCTCCGGTCTCGATCATTACTTCGCGGAAGACTACGAGCAGGCGATCAACGTCTGGACGCGTGTCATCTTCCTCGAGCGCGATCACGACCGCGCCCGCGCGTACATCGAACGCGCGCGCAAGGCGATCGCCGAGCGGCAGCGCGAGTCGGAAGAGCTGCTGCACCGCGGCCTGGATGCGTACAAGACAGGCAACGTGGAGAGCGCGCGCGAGCTGCTGACGCGCGCGGTGGATCAGGGCGCGCCCAGCGACGAGGCGCTCGTGCTGCTCGATCGAATGGATCGCCTCGAAGGCAGCGGCTTCGACGCGCCCATTCATCGCAGGACGATGCCGGCGCGGTGTCAGACCGAACAGTCCGCATCGAGCGAACATGCGAGGAAATGGCGTTGGGCCGCTGGCGCGCTGATCGTCGCCGGCGTCGGCGTCGCGGTGTACTACGGCGCGGCTCCCGCGCTGTCGTGGCTTGCGGACGTACCAGCGGCGTCGAACGGTGCACCGCAGGCGGCTCCCGCGCCGCTGCCGATCGTTCGCACGGCGGACATGGTGCTGGATCGTGCGCGCGAGCTGTATGCAGGTGGACATCTTCATGACGCGCTGCGGCTGCTCGACCGGATCGGTGCCGCCGATCCGCTTCGCCCCGACGCCGATCGCCTGCGCGGCGACATCCAGCGCGACCTGCTCGCGGCCGCATCGGCGGGCACGCGGCCCACGGACACGGGGACGCGCCAGTGAAATGCCCGAAATGCAATTACCTGGGCTTTGAAACCGGCGATCGTTGTAAGAACTGCGGCTACGATTTTTCACTCCTCTCCGTCGCCGAAGTCGC
>Ga0075424_100006690_pt1 | contig 11104 bp, 12 predicted proteins | sample SoiMethybrSBSTD3_FD_75301 | JGI IMG/M metagenome (GOLD analysis project Ga0075424, IMG submission 75301) | Bulk soil microbial communities from a Populus tree surrounding site in Tennessee, USA - Soil MetaG P. TD hybrid SBSTD3 | ecosystem: Environmental > Terrestrial > Soil > Tree plantation...
TGGATGGGATGTTTGATGGTCTGCGGGAGAACTTCGAACGCGGCGCGACCAAGTGTTGGGCTGAAGACGAATGGTCGCGCGGCGCGTGGGCCTTCGTCGGCTTCACCGACTTCGGCACGGCAGTTATCCCTGAAAACCAAATCCACTTCGCAGGCGAACACCTCTCACCATGGCCCTCGTGGATGCAAGGCGCTTTGTCGTCAGGTCTGCGCGCCACAAAAGAGATCGAACAGTCGGCATTGAAGTAGCCACAAAAAGGCACAAAACGGATCGGGTTCTAGATTTATCTTTTATGTGCCTTTTGTGCCTTTTTGTGGCTACCCACCGATGAAGCTCATCGTGCGTGAGGGGGTGATGAAGCCGGGGTCGTTGATGAAGTGGCGTGGCTCTTTCTTGAAGATCACCGAGTGGATGTAGTCGATGATCTCAGCACGCGAGGCGCCGCTCCGTAGTACGTCCCGCAGCGAGTGTTCGACAGTTGAAAATAGACAGGTGCGGATCTGGCCATCAGCAGTCAAACGGATCCTCGAACACGCGCCACAGAATGGTTCCGTCACCGGCGCAATGATTCCAATCTCACCCGGAGCACCGTCAGCAAAACGATACCGCGAAGAAGTGTCAGAACCGCGAGCGACTTCCACGCGCACCAGCGGAAAGCGTTCGCCGATTCGATCTCGAATCTCTTTTCCGGAAACAACATCCGCCCGCGACCACTCGTGCCCCGAATCAAGCGGCATGAATTCGATGAACCGCATCTTCACGTCGTACTCACGCGCAAACGCCGCGAAGTCTGCGACTTCATCTTCGTTGTGCCCACGCACGATGACGGCGTTGATCTTGATCGGTTCCAATTTAGCCTGCTTGGCCGCCGCGAGTCCGGTCAGCACTTTGTCGAGCACGTCAACGCCCGTCATGCGCTTGAAAACGTCGCGCTTCAAACTATCGACACTGATCGTCACACGATCCAGGCCGGCGTCCTTCAAACTCTGCGCGCGCTCCGGCAAATAGTAACCGTTGGTCGTGAGGGCCAGGTCCTTAAGCCCCGAGTCCTTCAGGCGCGTGAGCTTCCGAATGATCGTCTCGATATCGCGGCGCAACATCGGCTCGCCGCCAGTCAGCCGGATCTTTTCAATCCCGAGCGCCACAAAAATCTCGCAAGCGCGCTCGATCTCTTCGTAAGAAAGCATCTGTTCTTTCGGCGCAATGGGCGGCTCGCCGTGCGGCAGGCAGTAAAAACAGCGGAAATTACAGCGATCCGTGAGCGATACGCGCAGGTCGCGAATCGGACGATGATAGGAATCCCGGAGCATCGCGAGAATGATAACCGTTACGACACGGATTTACACGGACAGGGACGGATTCGTCATGAAGACTGACGCCGGCAGGGGTTTGCGGCTTCGAGGATGCTTGAGATTGCGCTTGAGAACGAAGTCAAAAAGCAGCGGGTTGTAATTGTAAATCTCCTTCAGAGACTCACCTTCAGCACTCGTGAGGTAACCGTGCTTCACTAAGGGCTTCGTTCTGATCAGGATGTTTACTGCCGGCAACGGATAATCGCTGCCGTTCACAAGCCTTTCGTGCAGATCTTCACGTGCGAGGATTGTTTGCAGCGGCTTGCCGATGCGATTGAACTGCGTCATCGCCGAGATCTCGCCAAACACCAGTCCCTCGTAACGCTTTTCGTCCATCAAGCGGAGAAAGAGATCGAAGTTGTCACGCTGCTCGCGATCCTTGCTGTCGAGATCTTCGTTCGTACCGAGCCCGGCGCAGTGTGCGACGATCACTTTCACGCCGTGGTCCAACGCGCGACGCAACAACAGCGGGTTGCCGAGTTTTTGATCTTCATCTGCTTCGACCGCTTTCTCCTCACCACCATGACTCAGCAGGATCAGATCGAGCTGCTTCATCTTCTGGTAAAACGGATCGCACTTCGGATCAGACGGATTGATTCCCATCGCATTCGGCAACCACTTCACCACGCGCGCGCCGCGTTGCGCCCACTTTTCGAGTTCGGCAAGCGCATCAGGCCGGTAAGGATTGACCGAGATGTTTGGCACGAACAGCTCCGGATGCTGCTGGGCCAACTCGAAGACATATTCGTTCGGAACATAAAACTCTGTCTTCTCGAGATTCACCGATCCGTCGCTGCAATAGTTCTTGTCGAAGCCGAGCAAGCGATGTTTGCCGTGACCACGGATGTGTCCCGCCAAACGCACGAGCCGATCGACGAGCTGCGTATCGGCTTTGGCTTCGTTGTCGGCGCCGGCCGAACTCATGTAGACCTTGAACTTGAGACGATGAAACGGATGACGCCACGTGCGCATCTTCGCATTAACGAAAGTGCCGCCCGCGCCCAGACCGGCAACGTGAACGTGATGATCGACCAACCTGGCGGAATCAATGTCGTCGAAAGCGCGTTTGACGAGGTCGGAGGATTTGTCGCTGAGTTTGTGGTCCAACTCCTCAGGTTGTCGCGTGAAAGCCCCGCCGATGGTATGGATGAGACACATGTTTGAGTTACTGCTGCAAACACATCATCGTGGCGAGCATCGTTGCGACCAGTTCGCGTTCTCCGTCGCTATTGATGCCAAACACGTCAGCGCGAACCACGGTCAGCGTTCTGCCGGACTTAACGACTTCAGCGAGCGCGCGAAACATCTCGCCCTGCGCCGGTCGCAGCAGGTTGACCTTGAACTCGACACTCAGAACTTCGGCTCCCGGCGGCATCAAGCTATAAGCTGCGTAGCCGCTGGCCGTGTCGGCGATCGTGGTCACGATGCCTGCGTGGAGATAGCCATGTTGTTGGGTCATATCCGCGCGATAAGGAAGTGAGATCTCGACGATACCGGGTTCGACGCGCGTTAGTTCGGCGCCGACGAGATCCATCATCGTCTGTTTTGCGAAGCTTTGTTTGATGTCGTCCGCGAAGTTCGGGTTACGTGGTTCGTGTGGCATGTTGGACAGGATTATCGAGATTCTCGCAAATCCTGTAATCCTGTCAAAGCCTTTGCGTTGCGCTTCAAGCCCGCAAGTTTCGCGCGCTTCATCGCACTACCTCGAAAACGCTCTGCGTAAGTGTCGGGCGTGAGCGCGAGAATCTCATCGAGTTCGGCGTTGACGTTTCCCGCGCGCGGAGCGAAGCGCGTTTCGTTTGTCGTTTCCTCAAATCGATTCCAGGGACAAACATCCTGGCACACGTCGCAACCATACAACCATCCCGCAGGATCGACCGGCAACTCGGGCGTGCGCAGTTCGATCGTTGCATACGAAATGCACTTGTTTGAATCAACAACGTACGGCTCGGTGATTGCCGCCGTGGGACAAGCATCGATGCAAAGCGTACACGTGCCGCAGTGATCTTCGACACGCTCCGTGTCTTGCTCTAGATCGAGATTCAATAACAACTCGCCGATAAAAACCCACGAGCCATGTTCCGGGGTGATCACGTTTGAGTGTTTGCCGATCCAACCAAGTCCCGCGCGCACAGCCCACGCCTTATCCATTACCGGCTGAATATCGACACACACCTTTCCCTCGGCACGCGGCTCCTGCTCACGAATCCACGCGAGCAGCGACAACAGTTTCTGTTTCATTACATCGTGATAGTCGTCTCCCCAGGCATAACGAGAGACTTTTCCGGTTGTCGGGCTTTGCTGATGCTGATGAGGCGTAAAGTAATTGAGGGCGACGACTACAACTGAACGCGCCTGCGGAAAGATCTCGAACGGTTTGATGCGCTTCTCAACGTCGCGCGCCATCCAACTCATCTCGCCGTGATAGCCGCGCGCCAGCCATTGCTTCAGCCGGCGTCCTTCGTCGTCAAGCGACTGGACGCCGGCGATTCCCACCTTGTTGAATCCCTCGAAAAGAGCACGCTCTTTGATGTTCGACGCTCGGATCACTGCCCTGCAAATTTCTGGATCGTCACCGTGATGATCGGAGTGTCTCCGGCGGTCCGATTGTACGATACCCAATACCCGGCTTTCGGATATCGCACGAGTCGATACTTCGAGCCGTCAGGCTTGGCGACAAGATCCGCGCCAAAGACCTGTTGCGGAGTAATAATCTCACGTGCTCCGTTCATAAAATCAACTGAGATGGCGGTTACCTTGCCAGTCGCCTTGTCGTAGAGAATCTGAGCCATTTCCTTTTCATTGAAGACGTAAAAATCCTGCTCGTCTCCTTTGTTTGCAGGACTGCCCAGCTTCTTACGCACTTCGTCCGCGAGCCATCCGATTTGGACACCGCGATAGTCGTGAAAGACGGGGTCCTCTTCGGCCGCAGTCGGACGCGCTCGTTGAGCGGATACGACACCCGCACATGCCAACACGAACAGCACAAGCAAAGCTCGGTTCAGTAACCAAAATTTGGAGGATCTCAAAAGGCGAGTCATGGTTACTCCTTTCCAGACATAACATGTTTACACAACCAAATAGGTAGGAAATGATACCGCCGGGAGCCGACGAGAATTTGGCTCGGGCTGCTCCGGTTTGCTTATGTGCCGAACAATAATCCGTAGAAAGTACGATGTCAATATCTGAAGGTCGACTCCAAAAAGTTGACTGATCCGGGAGTTTAGCGTAGAAGCAAAGTGCTTTTTCTGAAAGCCTTGACCCATCGTAAAAAGGAGCTTAGCGGCAATGAAGAGAAGTTCCCTCGCTTTGTGTGTAACGTTGGTAGTCCTTGTTTTGGCGGGATGCCAGCCGGCCCTCGATACTAATCGGAATGCGGCGCTCGCGGCCGCCAGTCCGGCGAAAGAAACGTTTGATCCGAAGGCGATCGAGGCTGAAGTGATCAGAATTGAGAAGCAGTGGGCGGATGCGAATAAGACCCACAAAACGGACGATGCTCGCCAGTTCCTCGCAGATGATGCGGTCATTGTTTATCCGGATGGATCGACGGCGACGAAAGCTGATGAAATACGCACGATCGAGTCAGGCGCTTTCACGGCAGAGGCGTTCGATATGCTCGATCCGAAGGTAACGGTTTTGGACGCCGATGCCGCATTTATCACTGGCCGCAGCATCCTGAAGAACGCCAGCTACAAAGATCCCAGTCAAAAGAAGCCGTTGAACATTAGCGGGGAGTATGTGTTTCTCGATGTGTATGCGCGGCGCAATGGCAAGTGGCAGGTAGTAGCATCACACGTGACGAAAGTAGCTAACCCAGCGCCGGCAGCGTCACCGACTCCAACGAAATAGTTTAGCCACGGATTACACGGATTATTTCCACAGGCCGGGGATCGTTGTCGAGCAGTTTGGACAACGACCCTCGCGGGTCACGTTGACCTGCCGGATCAAATATCCAAAACGTTCCACCAACAACTCATCACACGACGGGCAATACGTATTCTCCCAACGCCCAACTCTGCCCGGAAGATTTCCGGCGTAGATGTAATTCAACCCGGCTTCACGACCAATCTCGCAGGCGCGGATGAGTTGCTGCGCGGTCGTGTTCGAGTTTTCCGTCATCTTGTAGTCCTGGTGAAATGCGGTGACGTGCCAGGGGATGTCGGGCGACACGGAGGCGATGAACTCAGCCGCGCGACGCAGTTCGTCTTCTGAATCATTGAAGCCGGGAATGACGAGCGTCACGATCTCTTCCCAGAAACCACGTTCGTGAACCATCTTCACGGTCTCGAGAATGTTGTCGACCACGCCGCCGAGTTGTCGATAGTTCTTATCGTTCATCGACTTCAGATCGATCTTGTAACAGTCAGTCCACGGCCGTAAATAGTCGAGCACTTGCGGCGTGCCGTTTCCGTTTGAGATGAATGCGGTTCGAAAACCGGCGGGTTTGGCTTTTTTGAAAACTTCGACTGCCCACTCCGCCGTGATCAGCGGCTCGTTGTAGCTGCTGCCAATCATCGACGCGCCGTAGGCTTTCGCCATCGCCACCAATCGTTCGGGAGAAACGATCGTCGGACTCGTACCCGCGGAATCGTCGCGCAACGCTTGCGACGTGAGCCAGTTTTGACAGTAAGCGCAGTGCAGATCGCAACCCAACATTCCAAACGTCAATGTGTCGGAACCCGGCATTACGTGGAAGAATGGCTTCTTTTCGGTGGGATCGCAGGCGAGCGCCGCGACGTAATTCGCCGGCACACGCAGGTGCCCGCCTTCGTTGAAACGCACCTTACAAATACCGCGTTTGCCCAACTTAATTAAACAACGATGGCCGCATGCGTAACACTTGAGTGCGCCACCTTCCAGATGTTCCGTTACTTCCGGCGCACCCTCGATCGTCATCGAGTCGATGAGAGCAGCGAGCGGTGCTGATTGAGTGCTTACTGGCATTATGCTAAGTATTATACAAAGCGAATGATCATCGAAGAAATCACGGTTACGGCGTTCCAGCAACACACTCGCATCCTCGGTTGTGAAGAGACGCGACAAGCGATCTGTATCGATCCGGGAGACGAAGCGGAACGGATTGTCGAGACGCTCGAGCGGCACAATCTCAAGCTACAGGCGATCGCGCTCACGCATGCGCATCTCGATCATGTCGGCGGCGTGGCGGCGCTGAAGAAGCTACAGCCTGCCGCGAAGATCAGGCTGCACAAGGGCGACGAATTCATCTATCGCGCGTTGCCGGACCAGCCAACGTGGATCGGTATTCCACGCTCGCAGTGGGCGGCGCTGGGCTTTGTCTTTGAAGAGCCGCCGCCCGTGGATCACTATTGGACCGACGGGGAGAAGTATTCAGTCGGGAAGATTGAGTTTGAAGTGCTTCACTGTCCGGGACACACACCGGGACACATCGTGCTCTATGCGCCCGTTGAGCGAAAGGTGTTTGTTGGTGACGTGCTGTTTGCGGGTTCGATCGGCAGGACGGATCTGCCGGGCGGTTCGACCGAGCAGTTGCTCAGCTCGATTCGCGAGAAGCTGCTTACGTTGGGTGATGACGTGAAGGTTTATTCCGGACATGGACCCGTCACGACGATCGGTGAGGAACGATTAACCAATCCTTTTTTGATCCACGAATAACACGGATCTTAAAGACAGATTTACTTAAGTCTTTTTGACTTCGTCTTCTCCCAGAGTTCTTTTTGTTCGTCGTCCAATTGGCTCGGGAGAGTGTCGACCGGGATTTGATACTTTGCGCAGAACTGTCGCCACAGGACAAAGCGCAGATCATACTGGCCGGTGGAATCAGAGACAGAGTTATCGATAGGTGGTGGCTCGTTTTTCCCCTTGCTCATGACGTGTGAGTGTAGCAGGAATTAGTTGATCTCCGAAGAGCGCAAATAAATGGGACTCGTCGGCGCAGCAGATCCGCTCTCCGGTTCTACAGTCACCGCGAAGACCCCCGCGTCGAGCGCTTCTTTCGGCATCTGATCTTTCGACATACTTTGGCCGCTCGCGTTCGGCACGAACGTCTTACCCGGCATCGGCGGATTCTTTCCGACAATGAACCACAACTGATACGCCTTGCCCGAAGGCAGCTTTGGAAGCTTGTTTGCCATGAGCATCGCGTGACCAGTCTTGTCGTACGCGAGTTTGGCAGTTGCACCGGGCGCAGCATCCATACCCGTAAGCTCACGGACTCTCGCGCCTGGAGTTCCAACCAGTTCCATAAACTCTTTCATTTGTGCGAGCGTCTGTTGCTGGGCGCGATTCTCTCGCCACATCACCACCAGGCCGACTATCAATGCCGTGAGCAGAACGACCGCGGCCATCGCGCCCAGTGAACCAAACGAAGTCCAGATGCTACGCTGCGTGGACCTGAACGGGATCACCTGCGCATTCGAAATATCTTTCTCAATCTCACTCAAAATCCGTTCACGAACTGCGGGAGATGGTTCCGCGGCATCTGCCGTCAACGAGAGGGTCGCGGCAGTCGCCTCCCACTCGTCGAGCTCCTTGCGACACTCAGCACAGTTTTCGAGATGCTCGTTCAAAACCCGCGCTTCCGCCGCATCGAGCGCTGACAACGCGCGCGCCGGAATCATCTCCTTGTAATCTTCGTGGACCATCTACTTAAAACCCAAAACTCTCTCCCTGTCCGGCCAGCAGTTCGCGCAGACGAATCAGACCCGTGCGCATGCGAGTCTTCACTGTTCCCAGCGGCGCGCCGAGATGCGTGGCAATTTCTGATTGGGTGAGGCCGTCAAAATAGGCAAGCATTAATGGGCGCTTTTGCTCGTCGGGGAGTTTAGCGAGCGCGTCGCTGACGATACCGCGTTGTTCTGACTTGAAGGCGTCGGTGGCCGCATCCGAGACCTCTTCCGGCACTTCTCGTGCGCTCGCCTCGGCAACACGTTCGCGTGCGCCGAGCGTCCGCAGGCGGTCGATGCCGCGACTGCGAGCAAGTGTGACCAACCACGTGAATGGCCGTCCACGATCTTCGTCGAAGTCCTCCGCTTTGCGCCAAACCTGAAGGAAAACTTCCTGAAGAACGTCCTCCGCTTCCTCGCGGTTATTCAATATACGCATCAACAGCCCAAACAGGATGACGCGATAGCGATCGTAGAGCTGCGCCAGGGCCACCTCGTCCCGGGCGACAATCGCTTTCAGCAGTTCGACGTCGTTCTCTTGTGCTGGTTCAGGTCGCAAGCGGAGAAATATACGTAGCCACAGATGAACACGGATTCATCTGTGGCTGAAATTCTTGCGGCAGGATTAGGCGACTGTGATCTCGTCGGCGAGGTAGACGTCCTGGATGGCGTTCAGCAGTTGCACGCCCTCGTTCATCGGACGCTGGAACGCCTTGCGGCCCGAGATCAAACCCATGCCGCCGCCACGTTTATTGATGACTGCGGTGCGAACGGCTTCCGCGAGGTCGCTCGCGCCCTTCGACTCGCCGCCTGAGTTGATCAAACCACAACGGCCCATGTAGCAATTCGCCACCTGGTATCGGACCAAATCGATCGGATTGTCAGTGGTGAGCTTCTCGTAGACCAGCTTGTTAGTCTTTCCGTAAGAACCACCCAACGCCTGTTCCACGGCTTTGTATCCGCCGTTTCGCTCGGGAAGTTTTTGCTTGATGATGTCAGCCTGGATCGTCACGCCGAGATGGTTGGCCTGGCTCGTGAGATCCGCCGCAGCGTGCATGTCGCCTTCCGGAGTTTTGAACTTCGGATTGCGCAGGTAACACCAGAGAATACAGGCCATGCCGAGTTCATGCGCCTGTGCAAAGGCCTCGCTGATCTCTGTGATCTGGCGCGTCGATTCGTCCGAACCGAAATAGATCGTGGCGCCCACCGCCACCGCGCCCATGTTGTGTGCTTCCCTGACCGTTCCAAACAAAACCTGGTCGAACTTGTTCGGCAACGTCAGCAACTCGTTGTGATTGATCTTTACGATAAAGGGAATCTTGTGCGCATACTTCCGAGCGACTGAACCCAGCACGCCGAAGGTTGAAGCAACTGCGTTACAGCCACCGTCGATCGCGAGCTTCACGATATTTTCCGGATCGAAGTACTGCGGGTTTGGCGCGAACGAAGCTCCAGCGGAGTGCTCGATGCCCTGGTCTACCGGCAGGATCGATACGTAGCCAGTGCCCGCCAGCCTACCGTTGTCAAACAGAGTTTGCATGGAACGCAGGACTGCCGGCGAGCGATCGGAGTTAGACCAAACACGGTCGATAAAATCCGGCCCGGGCAAATTGAGATGTTCCTTGGAAATGGTTTGCGATGAGTGGTTCAGTAATTCCGAGGCATTTGGCCCAAGCAACTCCTCGATGCGGTTGATTGAGTCTGTGCGTTGTAGTTTCGTGACCATCGCGTTTTCCTCCCGGTATGCCGGTTTTGGGTTGATTGTTGGGCTAATGAAGCGCGGATGAATTATACGTAAGCGCCTTTGCTGACGCCAACCATCCGATTGAACAGCTTGCAAATTTTCGTGTAGAATTCGTGCCGGCACCGGCTCTCCGGCACCTTCGGCTGTTCCACTTCTCATCGGCGAATTGAACCTGGGTAGCGACGCTCTACGAAAGGCCAGTCAAAAAAATGAAAATCCATCCCTCGTCCTGCCTCCCACTTGCGGTATTGCTCTGTCTGATCGCCGCGTTTTCGGCGCCTGCCTGGGCCGCGGGTGAGGAGTGGAAACCCGTCGATCCTACGCAACTGGCGCTGAAGAACTCGACTGTTGAGAAAGAGGCTGACGCTGAAGGTCTGTTTTGGGAAGTCAGGATTGACGACAATCCTGAAGGCGACCTGATTTTCAACCATTATCTCCGCGTCAAAGTCTTCACCGACCGCGGCCGTGAATCACAAAGCAAGATCGACCTTCCCTTCGGCAATCTTTACGGCAATCAGGTCAAGATCAGCGACATCGCCGCGCGCACTATCAAAGCCGACGGTTCGATCGTGGAACTCAAGAAAGAGGATATTTTTGAGCGCACGATCGTGAAACTTAACGGTTTGAAGGTCAAAGCGCGATCGTTTGCGATGCCCGCGGTGGAACCGGGCTGCATCATCGAATATCGCTGGCGTGAAGTCAGGGTCAATACTGACGCGAGCTACCTGCGGCTACAGTTCCAGCGCGACATACCGGTGCAGCGCGTTTCGTATTTGGTCAAACCGATGCCCTACGAGAACGCTGTTTTTAGTTCGATCATGCTGCACGGCCAGTCGAGTGGCTGGGTCAAAGAGAAGAACGGCTTCTACAGCACGACGATGACAAACATGCCCGCGATACACGAAGAATCGCGCATGCCTCCGGAGGACCAGGTGAAGACGTGGATGCTGGTCTATTACCAGCGCGCCACCGACGTCAAGCCCGATCCGCATAAGTATTGGCTCCAACTCGCCCGTGATTATTACGCAGAGAAGAAGTCGCTCATCAAGCCCAATGACGAAGTCAAAAAGATGGCGGCGACACTGATTGCCGACGCGAAAACTGACGACGAAAAGTTGGAACACTTGTTCAACTTCTGCCGCGAGAAAATCAAGAACATCACCAACGATGCCTCAGGCGTGACGCCGGAAGAACGCGCCAAGTTCAAAGAAAACAAGAGCCCTTCGGACACGCTGAAACGCGGCATGGGAACCGGCCGCGACATCGATAATCTCTTCGCAGCCCTGGCGATTGGTTCGGGCTACGACGCCCGCATCGTGCTCGCGCCGGATCGTGGCGACATGTTTTTCGACCAGGGCATCGCG
>Ga0075424_100006692_pt1 | contig 11104 bp, 13 predicted proteins | sample SoiMethybrSBSTD3_FD_75301 | JGI IMG/M metagenome (GOLD analysis project Ga0075424, IMG submission 75301) | Bulk soil microbial communities from a Populus tree surrounding site in Tennessee, USA - Soil MetaG P. TD hybrid SBSTD3 | ecosystem: Environmental > Terrestrial > Soil > Tree plantation...
GCGTGAGGACCTCGACCGAGGCCTCGGGCAGCTTCTTCTTCAGCGCCCGGATCGTCGCCGCGTAGTGGCCGGCGCCGCGGTCGGGGACGTCGTCGCGGTCAACCGAGGTGACGACGACGTGCTTGAGCTGCATCTGTGCGGCGGCCTGCGCGAGTCGCAGCGGCTCGAGCGGGTCCGGCGGCGCCTCCGGCTTGCCGGAGTGGACGTAGCAGTAGCGGCAAGCGCGGGTGCACGTGTCGCCGAGGATCTGGAACGTCGCGGTGCCGCGGCCCCAGCACTCGGAGATGTTCGGGCAGCGCGCTTCCTCGCAGATCGTGTGCAGCGAGAGCCCGTGGACGAGCTTCTGGACGTCGAAGTACGAACCGTCCTTCGACGGCGCGCGCACCTTCATCCACTCGGGCCGGCGAGGCCTCTCGGCAACGGGAAGCGATGACTCCATGGCCGCGTTCCAGTCTATGTGGCGTAGCGGGACCTACCGCTGCTAGCCTGAAACGGACTGATGAGTCCGCTTACACAAGGAGACTGATGCCTCGCCAAGCCACGAATCCCTGGGTCGTACTCGTAATCATCTGCCTCGCGCAGTTCATGGTCGTGCTCGATGCGACGATCGTGAACGTTGCACTGCCCCACATCCAGACCTCGCTCGGCTTCACCAGCGCGAGCCTGCCGTGGGTCATCAACGCGTACACGCTCGTCTTCGCGGGATTCCTCCTGCTGGGCGGGCGCATGGGCGACCTTCTGGGACGGAAGCGGCTCTTCCTCGTGGGTTTGGTCATCTTCACTGCTGCATCGTTCCTCAACGGAATCGCAACCTCGTCCGGAGAGCTGATCGGGTTCCGGGCGCTCCAGGGCCTCGGCGCTGCGCTCATCTCGCCGGCCGCGCTGTCGATCATCTCCACGACGTTCGCCGAGGGGAAGGAAAGGTCGCGCGCGCTCGGGGTCTGGGCTGCGATTGCGATCGGCGGCTCGGCCGTCGGCCTCGTGCTCGGCGGCGCGCTCACCCAGGCGTTCTCGTGGCGCTGGATCTTCTTCGTCAACGTCCCGGTCGGCATCTTCGCCTTCGTCGCCGCGTTGCGGCTGGTGCCGGAGTCGAAGGACGAGCATGCCCATCAGGGCTACGACCTGGCCGGAGCCGTGACGGTGACGGGCGGGCTCATGTTGCTCGTGTACGGGCTGGTCAATTCGGCTCAGCACGGCTGGGGCTCGACGGTGACCATCGTCTCGTTCGTCGTCGCGGCAGTACTCCTCGCGTCCTTCGTCCTGATCGAGTCGCGCTCGAAGGAGCCCCTTGTCCGGCTCTCGATCTTCCGCGTGCGCTCGCTCACCACGGCGAACCTGTCGATGTTCCTCGCCTTCTCGGGGATGTTCGCGATGTTCTACTTCAACACGCTCTACATCCAGGACGTGCTCGGATTCGGCCCGCTGAAGGCCGGCGTCTCGTTCCTGCCCTTCACGGCCGGCATCATGCTCTCGGCGGGGCTCGCCTCCCAGTTCGCACCTCGCATCGGCGTCCGGCCCGTGGCAGTCGCCGGGATGGTGCTGACCATCATCGGACTGCTCCTCTTCTCCCGCATGGGCGTCGACGGCTCGTATGTGACTGACGTCCTGCCGGGAATGATCGTCGCCTCGCTCGGCATGGGAGCGATCTTCATGCCGCTGACCCTCGTGGCGACGACCGGCCTCGACAACGAGGACCAGGGGCTCGCGTCAGGGCTCTTCAACACCTCGCAGCAGGTCGGGGGTGCCCTCGGCCTGGCGGTTCTCTCGACGATCGCCGTGAATCACACCGCCAACGGGTCTCTGGCTGCCCAGGTTCACGGATACCACTACGCGTTCATCGGCGCCGCCGTCCTCGTCGGCCTGAGCCTCGTCGTCTTCGTCGCGCTCCTGCGCAAGCGGCACGTCGCGCGGATCGAGGCCGAAGTCGAGACGGAGCCGGCCGCCCTGGCCGCCTGATGACCGAACTTCGCGCAGACGCGCAGCGCAATCTCGGGCGGGTGCTCGACGCGGCGACGGAGGTCTTCGCCGCGTCGGGCCCCGACGCGAGCATCGACGAGATCGCCCGGCTGGCGGGGGTCGGACACGGGACGGTCTTCCGCCGCTTCCCGACCAAGGACGACCTGATGTTCGCCGTGATCGAGCGTCACGTCGAGGAGATGTGCCGGGTTGCGGAGGAGGCGCTCGCGGCCGACGATCCGGGCCAGGCGTTCTTCGACTTCGTCTGGCGCCTGGCCGAGCTCAACATGAGCACGCCGGGCCTGCACCGGTGCGTCGTCCACTGCGGGGACAAGCCCGGTGCGGCCAAGCTGGAGAAGCTCGCAGACCGGATCGTCTTCCGCGCGCAGCGCGCGGGAGCCGTGCGGCGTGACGTGAAAGCGGAGGACGTGCGGCTGCTCGTCCGCTCCGCGTTGACGAACGCTCCGGCAGGCCAGTGGCGGCGCTATCTCGACGTCGTGCTCAGCGGCTTGCGCGCTTAGGATCCCCGGCGTGAGCTGGTTCGTCCGCAACGTGCGCGATGCGCAGTGGTGGGACCGCGGCGCGCGTGGATCGGTCGCGGATCTCGTCGGCGACGACGAGGCACAGGTCGGCGCGAACCTCTTCGTCCTCGGGCCCGGCCAGCCGATGTCGATGTACCACTGGGAGGCCGACCAGGAGGGCTTCCTCGTTCTCACGGGTGAGGCGCTGCTCATCGTGGAGGACGAGGAGCGGCCGCTGCGGCAGTGGGACTACTTCCACTGCCCGCCGAACGTGCCGCACACGATCGTGGGTGCCGGATCCGGGCCGTCCGCGATCCTCGCGATCGGGGCGCGCCAGAGTCAGGACGGGTCGGACTGGGGCGCCTATCCGCTTTCCAAGGTCGCGATGAAGCACGACGCGGCAGCGGAGGAGGAGACGAACGACCCGAGCGTCGCCTATGGGCGCTTTCCTGGCCGGCAGGAGGGCGAGTTCCGGGAGGGCTGGCTGCCCTAGCGGCTTCCGGCGAGCTGCGCGTGCAGCGGCTGGGGCCAGAGGCCCGCGCCGTCCTCGGCCGGCAGCTCTTCGAGCTCGAGCCCGAAGACGTCCTCTATCGCCGCGACGGCGTGCGGACGCACTTCCTCGACCGGCACCGGCCGGTCGAGCTCGCGCGCGACGGTCGTGAACATCGCGTCCTCGAGCCCGCACGCCGTGATCCAGTCGGTGAACGGCGCGGGATCGAGGTCGACGTTGAGCGCGTAGCCGTGGGTCGTGACCCACCGCGAGACGTGGACGCCGATCGAGGCGACCTTGCGCGGTGGCCGCTCTAGCCACACGCCCGTCAGCCCCTCGAGCCGGGTCGCCTCCACGCCGAGCGGGGCGAGCGTGCCGATCAGCGCCTCCTCGAGGTTGCGGACGTACTGCTTCACGTCGCGGCCGTGGCGTTTCAGGTCGAGGATCGGGTAGCAGACGAGCTGGCCCGGGCCGTGGAAGGTCGACTTGCCGCCGCGGTCGGTCTCGACCACCTCGACTTGCGCGTCCTCGGGCACGTGCAGCTCCGCGGTCTCGTCGGTGCGCCGGCCGAGCGTCACGACGGGCGGGTGCTCGAGCAGGACGATCGTGTCGGGGATCGAGCCCTGCGAGACAGCCCCGGCGAGCGAGCGCTGCAGGTCCCAGGCCTCGACGTATGGGACCTCGCCGAGCTGAAGGAGGTAGCCACCGGTCGCCACGCGCTCAGGCTAGCTTCCGGAGATGGCTGTCGTCCTCGTCGAAGGAATCACAGACCGGATCGCCGTCGAGGCGGTTGCGGCGAAACTTGGCTGCGACCTCGACGCCGCAGGGATCGAGATCGTGCCCATCGGCGGCGCGCAGGCGATTCGCCGTGCGGCCGCAGAACACGAAGGGAAAAGTGTCGTCGGGCTGTGCGACGCCGGCGAGGAGCGCTGGTTCCGGCGCGTGCTCGGCGATGCGACGTACGTCTGCACCGCGGATCTCGAGGACGAGTTGATCCGTGCGCTCGGCCCCGTCCGGGTCGAGGAGGTCGTCGCTTCGCAAGGAGAGCTCGAGACGTTCCGCAACTTCCAGAACCAGCCCGCGTGGCGTGGCCGGCCGGTCGAGGCGCAGTTGCGGCGCTGGCTGCAGAACGGAGGCCGCTACCTCCGCTATCCGCCTTTGCTCGTCGAAGCGCTCGAGCCGGAGCGGATCCCGCGGCCGCTCGTGAGCGTGCTCGGGCATGTCTGAGGTCTGGTCGGCCGAGGAGCACGTCGACGAGGAGCGCGCGCGGCAGCTCGTCCGTGCGCAATTCGAGCTCGCCGCCGACGAGGTCACGCTCGTCAGCGAGGGCTGGGACTACGCCGTCTTCCGCGTCGACGGCGAATGGGCCTTCCGCTTCCCCCGCCGCGAGGCCGTGGTGCCCGGTACCGAGCGGGAGATCGCCGTGCTGCCGGAGCTCGCGGCCCGTCTGTCGGTAGGTGTGCCCGCGCCGGTCTTCGTCGGGCGATCCGGTAACGAGTTTCCCTGGCCGTTCTACGGCGCCCGCTATCTCGACGGAGTCGAGGCGACGGGAAACCCGGTCGATCCGGTTGCGCTGGGCGCGGCGCTACGCGCGCTGCACGCACCCGAGACGCTCAGCGCGGTGACTGAAGAGCTGCCTGCCGATCCCCTCGGCAGGGTGGACATGGACATTCGCCTACCGCGGCTGGAGGAGCTCGGCATCGAAGCCCCGGCGCTCGTCGCAGCCGCCCGGGAGCTTCCGCCCGCCCGCCACACGGCGGTCTGCCACGGCGACCTGCACATGCGCCAGCTGCTCGTCGACAGCGACGCGCTCACCGGCATCGTCGACTGGGTGGACGTCTGCCGCTCCGATCCGGCGGTCGATCTCTCCATCGCCTGGAGCACCCTCGACGCAGCCCGTCGCCCGGCCTTCTTCGCTGCCTACGGCCAGGTCGACGAGGAGACACGCGTGCGTGCGCGAGTCGTGGCCGCCTACCTGTGCGCGATGCTCGCCGACTGGGCGGAGAAAGAGCAGGTGCCGCTCGTGCGTGACGCCGCCGCCGCCGGCCTGCGGCGCGCGACCGACGAGGACTAACCCTCCTCGCCCTCCCAGCCCTCGAGCCGCTCGCGCAGGTCGCGGAGGAAGCGTCCTGCGTAGGCGCCGTCGACGAGTCGGTGGTCGTAGGTGAGCGTGATGTTCATCAGCGGCCTGATCGCGATCGCGTCGTTGCCGTTCTCGTCGGTGACGACCCAGGCCCGCTTCACGAGTGCATATGTGCCGAGGATCGACGACTGAGGCTGGTTGATCACGGGCGTCCCGTGGAAGGTGCCGTAGCCGCCCGGGTTCGTGATCGTGAACGTGCCACCCTGGACGTCGTCCGGGACGAGCCTCTTGTTCCGGGCCTTGTCGGCGATTTCGGCGATCCCCTTGGCGATCCCGAGCATGTTCAGCGTCTCGGCGTTGCGGAGGACCGGGACGATGAGGCCCTTACCTTCCGCGAGCTCGACGGCGATGCCGAGGTTGACAAAGTTGCGCGTGACGATCGAGTCGCCTCGCATCTCGCCGTTGATGTACGGGTAGTCGGCGAGCGTCTTGACCGCTGCGAACGCGACGTAGACGAGATAGGTCGGGTTCACGCCGTAGTTCGCCTGGAACTCCTTCTTCAGGGCTGCGCGCGCCGCGACGATCTTCGTGAAGTCGACCTCGATCGCGCTCGTCACGTGTGCGGCGGTGTCGACCGAGCGGCGCATGTGCTCGGCGATGCCGCGCCGCATGGCCGTGATCGGCTCGACGGTCTCGCCGGGCAGCGTCTCGCCGGCGGCGACCGGGGCCGGAGCGGGTGGCTTCGCCGGCGGCGCCTGCTCCTTCGCGGGAGCGGGCGGGGCGGGGGCCGGCGCTTCGGCCTGCGCGGGCTCGGGCGCTGCGGTCGGCTCCGGCGCGGGAGCCTGCTGCTGCGCGCCCCCGGACTCGACGAAGGCCAGGATGTCCTTCTTCGTGACGCGGCCGCCCGACCCGGTGCCCGGGACCTGGGACGGATCGACCCCGTGCTCCGATGCAATCCGCGCAACGACCGGCGACACGAACGCCTTCCCGTTACCCGACGGCTGCGGTGCAGCCGCGGGCGGAGCCGCGGATGGCTCCGGCGCAGTCGGGGCCGGGGTCTCTGCGGGTGAAGCAGCATCGGCCTCGGCAGCCGCCTCGGCGGTCGCGGGCTCGGCCGGAGCAGGAGCAGCAGCATCCGGCTCTGGCGCGCTCTCTGTGGCAGGAGCCTCAGCTGTCGCGCTGCCGCCGATCTGCCCCAGCTTCGTTCCGACGTCGACCGTCTCCCCCTCCTGGACGAGGATCTGGGTCAGCGTCCCCGAAGCCGGGCTGGGCACCTCGGTGTCGACCTTGTCGGTGGAGATCTCGAGCAGCGGCTCGTCGGCCTCGATCTGCTCGCCCTCCTGCTTCAGCCAGCGCGTGATCGTCCCCTCCGAGACGGACACGCCCATCTGCGGCATTACGACGTCGACTGCGGTCTCCGTGGCCATTCCTCTCCTTTTAGTACTCCGCGAGCTCGCGCAGGGCGCCGGCGACGTCGTCGACCTGCGGGATGTATGCCTTTTCGAGCGGCGGCGAGAACGGGACTGGCGTGTCGGGAGCGGCGACCCGCTTGACGGGGGCGTCGAGGTCCTCGAACGCCTCCTCGGCGATGGTCGCCGCGATCTCCCCGCCGAAGCCGCCGGTGCGCGTGTCCTCGTGCAGCACGAGCACCTTCGAGGTCTTCCGCACCGACTCGAGCACCGCGGCCTTGTCCCACGGCATGACCGTGCGCAGGTCGAGAATCTCGGTCGAGACGCCGTCGGATTCGAGCTGCTGCGCAGCCTCGTCGGCGGTATAGACCATCGCGCCCCACGTGATCACCGAGACGTCGTCGCCCTCCCGGTGGATGCGGGCCTTGCCGAGCGGCGTCGTGTAGCGCTCTTCCGGCACCTCGCCCTTGATGCGTCGGTAGAGGTGCTTGTGCTCGAAGTAGAGGACGGGGCTCGGATCTTCGATCGCGCTGATCAGCAGGCCTTTCGCATCCTCCGGCGTCGCGGGGCAAACGCACTTGAGGCCCGGGATGTGCGCGAAAGACGACTCGGGGTTCTGGGAGTGGAACGGCCCGCCCGAGAAGCCGCCGCCCGACGGCAGCCGCACGACCATCGGCACCGGCGTGCCCGCCCGCCAGCGCTGCTTCGCGGCGACGGTGACGAGCTGGTCCCACCCGCAGGAGATGAAGTCCGCGAACTGCATCTCCGCCACGGGGCGCATGCCCATGATCGCGGCGCCGGTGCAGCCGCCGACGATCGCGGCCTCGGCGAGCGGCGCGTCGATCACGCGCCAGGGGCCGAACTCTTCCTGGAAGCCGAGCGAGACCTTGAAGGCGCCGCCGTAGACGCCGACGTCCTCGCCGATCAGGAAGACGCGCTTGTCGCGCCGCATCTCCGTGCGGAGCCCGTCCGAGATCGCCTGGAGGTAGGTGAGCTCGGCCATTACTTGTGGTGCGGGGTGTCGAGATCCTCGGGCGAGGCGAAGACGCCGTGCGTGAGCGTGGACGGGTCGGGCTGCGGCGACTCCTCGGCCCGCTGGAGCGAGTCGTTGAGGAGCTTCTTGACGCCGGCCGCGATTTCGTCCTCTTCCTCGTCGGTCAGGTCGGCGTTGTCGCGCAGCCAGGTGCGGAAGCGCTCGATCGGGTCCGACGCGGCCCACTGCTCGAACATCGGCTTCGGGACGTAGAAGGCGTCGTCGTGGACGGCATGGCCCTCCATCCGCAGCGTGAGGCACTCGAGCAGCGTCGGCCCGCCGCCGGCGCGAGCCTTGTCCATAGCGCGCTTCGCCTCGCGGTAGACGGCGAGCACGTCGGTCCCGTCGACGACGACTCCTTCGAAGCCGTAGGCCTCGGCGCGGTCGGCGACGTGCTCGGTGGCGTACTCGAGGTAGGACGGCGTCGAGTACGCGAACTGGTTGTTGTCGCAGACGAAGACGATCGGCAGCTTGCGGGTCCCGGCGAACGTCATCGACTCGTGCGCGTCGCCGCGCGCCGATGCTCCCTCGCCGAACCAACCGACGGCGACGCGCGACTCGTCACGGATTCGGAAGGCGAGCGCAGCGCCGGTGGCCACCGGCAGCATCGCGGGCAGATGGCTGACCATCGCGATCAGCCCGAGCTGCGAGTCGGCCATATGGACGTTGCCGTCGCGCCCGTGGGTCGGGCCGTCCTGGCGACCCATGTACTGGGCGAAGATCCGCCACGGCTCGACGCCACGCGTGATGTGGACGCCCATGTCGCGGTGCAGCGGCGTCCCCACGTCCTCGGACCCCATCGCCGTAGCGACGCCGACCGCAGCGGCCTCGTTGCCGCGACCGGTGTAGAACGAGCCGGGGATCTTCCCCTGGCGGTAGAGGATGTGGCCGCGCTCCTCGATCCCGCGCGTTACGAGCATGTTGCGGTAGACGCCGAGCAGGTCCTCGCGGTCGAGGCCCGCCTCGCGCACCTCGTGGAGTGACCCGACCGGGCCTGCCTCTCTTGCGATTGCCATCGGCGGGAACCCTAACGATCGTCCCAGTCGTGGGAGTCGCCGATCTGACGCAGGCGGTCGCGAGTTGCGTCGTCGCAGAGCGCACCTGCGAGCCCTGCTTCGTACGCGGCGCGCGGCAAGACCCCGAGCAAGGCCGCCGCCTCGTAGTCGCGCGTTAGGTCGGTGTCGAACATCGCCGGGTCGTCGGTCGAGATCGAGCAGCGGACGCCTGCGGCGACGAGCCGCGGCAGCGGGTGCTCCTCGAGCGATCCGACGACGCCGGTGCGGAGGTTCGAGAGGGGACAGACGTCGAGGACCGTGCCGCGCTCGGCGAGCTCGGTGACGAGCCCGGGATCCTCGACCGAACGGATGCCGTGCCGGATCCGATCGGCCTCGAGCGCTTCGAGTGCACCGCGGACGGAACCGGCTCCCGCGGCCTCGCCTGCATGCGGGACTGAGCCGAGGCCGAGGGAGGCGGCGAGCGTGAACGCCGCTTCGTACGACTCGGGCGGGTACTCCGCCTCCAGCCCACCGAGTCCCACGGCAACGACGCCGCGATCGCGGTACTTCGCCGAGTAGCGGACGACCTGCTCGGCGTTCTCCGCGGTCGCTCCGCGGTAGATGTCGGGCGTCAGCCGCACCTCGACTCCGTGCTGCTCGCGCGCATCCTGCGCACCGTCGCAGTAGCCGCTGAAGATCTCGTCCCAGCCGACGCCGCGCGCGATGCGCTCGGCCGGGCTGAAGATCGCCTCCAGGTAGACGGCGCCATGCGAGGCAGCCTCTGCTGCGTAATCGGTCACGACGAGGCGGAAGTCCTCGGCGGTGCGGAGCGCGTTCGTCGTGAGGATCCAGACCTCGATGAAGTGCGCGAAGTCGCGGAACCTGTACAGCGACTCGAGGTCGTCGGGCAGGGCATAGTCGTTCCGCTTCGCGATCGCGCGCAGCGTGTCCGGGCGCACCGTCCCCTCGAGGTGGACATGGAGCTCGATCTTGGGGTCAGGCGCAGTGCCGGGCATAGAACGCAAGGTACTGGCGCATGTGAGAGTGCCAGTAACCGCTGTCGTGCCCGCCCGGCCAGACGTGCAGCCGGGCGTGAATCTCGTGCGCGTAATGGACGGCCGCGTTGTGGAACGGATCCTCCGTGCCGACGTCGATCCACACCGGCGCGGAGTAGTGCGGCGGGTGGTTGACGATGTCGTGGCGGGCGTAGTCCTCGGCGTCGTCGAATGCGCCGCGTGCGCTGTCGGCCCCGCTGAACCAGAGCGCCGGCGAGTGGCCGCCGATCGCACAGAAGTGCCCGTAGGCGCCCAGCAGGAGCGCGCCGTAACCGCCCATCGAGACCCCGCCGATCGCGACGCGCCCGTGCTTCGGCACGATCTCGTCGAGCACCATCGATCCCCACCTGCCGTCGGCGCGGTTGTGCCAGTAGCTGTGGTCGCCGCCGTCGGGCAGCAGGACGACCGGCGCACGTTTCCCGAGGTCGTGCAGCGCGTCGAAGAGCGACTGGCTGAGCATTCCGGACGGGCCGCCGCCGCGGCCATGGAGAAGGACGAGCGTCCAGTCCCCGTGCTGGGCGGGGACGACGCGGATCTCGTGTAGGTCGCGGTGCACCAGGTTGCTGCGGAGCGTGTAGTGCTCGACTCGCGCGCCGCGAGTCGTCCAGTAGCCGCGGAGCAGGTCGCGGACGACGATGTAGGCCGCGATCGCCAGGAGGACGACCACGGCTAAGGTCAGGACATGGCGAAAGCGGCGGACTGGCTGCGGCAGGAGCGTCGGAAGGTCCTCGGCGACTGGGTCGCATTCTGTCTCGGCTGCGGCGCAGCGCGCCGGTGGTTCGAGGAGTTCGAGGCGGAGGTGCCGCAGACCTGCCAGCAGTGCGGCGGCGAGTTGCTGCGCCGTTGTCGCGCCTGCGGTGCGGGGTTCTCCTCGCTCGCGGTGGTCGACTGCGAGGAGTGCGGCGAGCCTGTGCGTCCGAACGAGCTCTTCGGCTCCAAAATTCGCCGGACACGATGAAACCGAATCCGGAGGGCAACGAGCAGCTGACCGCGTTCGCGGGAGTCCTGCTCATCGTCTTTCTCGCCATCGAAGGAGCGACGCTGCTCAACCTGCGCGCCCTGTTGACCGTGCACGCGTTCGTCGGCATGTTCCTGCTACCGATCGTCCTGCTGAAGCTGGGCAGCACCGGCTGGCGGATGATGCGCTACTACCTCGGCAATACGGAGTACGTGCACCGCGGGCCGCCGGCTTTCCCGCTGCGTGTCGTCGTCGCACCGGTAGTGGTCGCCTCGACACTCGTCCTCTTCGGGACGGGCATCTACCTGCTCGCGGTGCACGAGGTACACGGCACCGCGGTCGGGCTGCACAAAGCGAGCTTCGTCGTCTGGCTGATTGCGACCTCGATCCACGTCCTCGCGCGGCTCGTGCGGATGTCGGAAGCTCTGCGCGCGCGGTATCCGGGCCTCGGCGTACGACTCGGGGTCGTCGCTGCAACGCTGGTCGCCGGAGCGGTCGTGGCCGTGGGCACCCTCCCCGGCGCCGACCACCTCCAGGACCAGGTGACGGCGCAGGTCGGCCTCGACGTGCGCTAGAAGATCTCGTCCTCGCGGAACCCGGGCAC
>Ga0075424_100006693_pt1 | contig 11104 bp, 10 predicted proteins | sample SoiMethybrSBSTD3_FD_75301 | JGI IMG/M metagenome (GOLD analysis project Ga0075424, IMG submission 75301) | Bulk soil microbial communities from a Populus tree surrounding site in Tennessee, USA - Soil MetaG P. TD hybrid SBSTD3 | ecosystem: Environmental > Terrestrial > Soil > Tree plantation...
CCGAGCGTGTCGGGCGTCGACGCCGCGCCGGCCGCGCCGATGCCGATACGAATCTTCATTTCTTCTCCGCGGGCGTTGCCGTCGCAGGTCCCATGCCCCACACCTGGATGATCGTCTCCTCGTTTTTGGCGCCGTCGAAGTGCACCTTGCCTCCATAGTGGATCACGTAGCTCCCGGCCGGCGCCGCGACCGTCTTGTCCGGGTCGAACGTCTCGCCCGTGCCCATCCACCAGGTGCCGGAGAGCACCGCGAAGAAGCGGTCGTTCGGGTGGAAGTGCGGCCGGCTCATGTTGCCCGGAAACCACTTGACCCGCACGACATACGGCCCCGGCTTGCTCGGGTCGCCGAACAGCACGGCCTGCTCGTTGGTACCGGCGGCGTTGCGGACCCATTTGATATCCGCCGGCGTCGTCAAGTCCACCGCGGCACGATCGAGATCGGCGGCCTGCGCGCTGGCGGCGGCCGCGAGGATGACGACGAGCAGGACGATCGGGTTGACTCTCATCCAGTGCACCTCCCGAAGAGCGAGCCTACACCGTCGCCGGGCTCTTGCGCTCGCCGCCGCACCGGGCGATCCTCCGGGTCTCGAAAGGAGCCGCCATGTCACGTCTCTCCCATGCGATCGCGGGAGTCATCGTCGGCGCCGCGTGTCTCGGTGCGGTGGCGTACGCGCAGCAGCCGTCCCAGCCACCGTTCGCGACCACGCGCGTCGAGGGCACCGACAACGTCTACATCTTCCGCGGCGGTAACCATCAGTCGATGTTCGTCGTCACGACCGCCGGTGTGATCGCGACCGATCCGATCGGCTATGGCCGGCCCCAGATGGTCCAGACCTACGTCGACGAGATCAAGAAGGTCACCAACCAGCCGATCAAGTACCTGATCTACAGCCACCATCACTTCGATCACATCGCTGGCGGCAAGCCGTTCAAGGACGCGGGCGCCACGATCATCGCGCACAAGCGCGCGAACGAGCGACTGGTCGCGCTGAAGGATCCGAACACTGTGCTGCCCGACGAGACGATGGACAAGACCCGGACGTTGAAGCTGGGCGTCACCACGCTGGAGCTGACGTACGTCGGTCTCAACCATTCCGATTCGTCGATCGTGATGCGGCTGCCGAAGGAAAAGATTCTCTTCGCCGTGGATTTCATTCCCGTCGGCACATTTCCCGGCCGCGGCATGATCGATTCGTATCCGATCGAATGGGAGGACTCGCTCAAGCGCGTGATGGCGATGAGCTGGGAGACGCTGATTCCCGGTCATCCCGGCGCGCCAGGCGGGCGGCTCGGCACCAAGGACGACGTCCAGCAGTTTCTGAACCTGCTGCAGGAGACCTCGGCGGCGGTGAAGGCGGAGGCGCAGAACGGCGGCTGCTGGGATCGCGTCGAGAAAGAGATGAAGTTCCCGAAGTACGAGAACATGCCCGGCTACGAGGCCGGCCTGCCGATGCTGCTGCGGCGCTATTGCGCGCTGTGGGGACGGGGCACATGAAGCTCGGCCTCAGCATCGGCTATTCCGGCGCCGAGTTGCGTCTGCCCGTCGAGCAGGTGTTGCTCGCCGAGCGTCTCGGCTTCGACTCCGTGTGGACGGCCGAGGCGTACGGCTCGGATGCGATCACGCCGCTGGCGTATCTGGCCGCGCTGACCAAGCGGATACGTCTGGGCACCGGCATCATGCAGCTCGCAGCGCGACCGCCGGCGTCGGCTGCCATGGCCGCCGGCACGGTGGACGCGCTCGCGGGCGGCGGGCGCGTCATCGCGGGGCTCGGCGTCTCGGGGCCGCAGATCGTCGAAGGCTGGTACGGCCAGCCGTGGGGTCGGCCGTACTGGCGCATCCGCGACTACGTGGCGATCATGCGCAAGGTCTTCGCGCGCAAGGAGCCCGTCGCGCACGACGGAAAAGAAATCTCGTTGCCGTACACCGGGCCCGGCGCGCTCGGCGTCGGCAAGCCGCTCATGCCGATCCTGCACATGAACCCGCGCCTGCCGATCTGGCTCGGCACCGGCACCGAGGCGAACGTCAAGCTCACGGCCGAGATCGCCGACGGATGGTTGCCGCTCGGCTTCGTGCCGCGCCTGATGCCGATGCTGCGGCCGTGGCTGCAAGAAGGGTTTCGTCGCGCGGGCAGCGGCAAGGGCTTTGCCGATTTCGAGATCCAGCCTCGGGTGGAGGTCGCCATCACCGACGACGTGCGCGGCGCGCTGGCGCGCATGAAGCCGCGCGTCGCGCTCTACGTCGGCGGCATGGGCCATCGCGACAAGAATTTCCACAAGGACATGATGGTTCGCCGCGGGTTCGGCGACGTCGCGCAGCGCATTCAGGAGCTGTTCCTCGCGAAGCGGAAAGGTGAGGCGGTCGCCGCGGTGCCCGACGAGTTCTGCGACGAGATGGCGCTGGTCGGGCCCGTCGCGCGCATCAGCGAGCGCTATCGCGCGTGGGCGGACAGCGGTATCACCGGGCTGACCATCACCGCCGAGCAGCCCGAGGCGATGGAGCTGATGGCGAAGCTGGCGCGCTAGTCGAGCGGCGTCGACGCGAGCGCCTCGACGACGTCGCGCAGGCACGCGCGCACGCGCGCGATGTTGGCCTCGTTCTTGTCCGGAATCTCGCCGCGCCGGACCTGTGCGATGAACTCATCGGCGGTGGTCGTCATCAGGAGCGACGCGTTGACCTCGAGCTGCAGCGCGTGCAGCCGCGCATGCGGGCGGCCGAACGTCGCGACGATGTTGCCGCCCGTATAGCCGCTGACGTTGTCGTGCACGTCGAAGCCGTGGCGCGTGAAGACCTGCGCCACCGCCGACGCCAGCGCGCGCTCGCACGTTGCCGCGTGACAAGTCCCGATGATCACCTCCCGGTTCTTCATCCGCCGCGGGCTGCCCGTGTGACCGTCCAGGAGAATCGCGTGGCCATGCGCCTGCCGCAGCTCGCCGAGCAAGCGCTCGAGCGTCGCGTAATACGGGTCGTAAAACGCGGCGAGCCGCGCCTCGAGCTCCGCCGGGGTCAGCGGCCGCGCGAAGATCGGCGTCTCGCGCATCGTGTGCGTTCGGACGACGCCGCGCTTGGACCAGAGCTCGCCGTCGCGGGACTCGACGTCGTCGCGCCGGCGGTTGACGTCCACGAACATGCGCGACAGCGGCGTGGCGAGCACCGTCGCGCCATGCTCGTGCAGCCCGCCGTAGAGGTCGCGCGCGAACGCGTCGGCGAAGCCATAGGCGAACGTCGCGAAGGACGGCTCGCGATAGTCGGCGGGCGTGATCTGCGGCAGCGGCTGCGTGCCGTAATGCGGCACGCTGACGACGATGGCCTCGCGTCGATCGGGCGCGGGGCGCCGAACGATCGGAAACGATTCGCTCACGTATCCTCAGCCGCGCGCGGCGTCCATCAGCGGCTTCTGCTGACCGCCGTCGATCTCGATCATCGAGCCGTTGACGAAGTGCGCGAGCGGCGACGCGAGGTAGGCGACGAGGTTGGCGACCTCCTCCACCTCCGCGATGCGCCCCAGCGGAATGCTGCGCGGGGCGAGCTTGTCGGCTTCGGCGTACGAGATCTTCATGTCGCGCGCCATCGCCCGCACCAGGCCGTCCCAGCGTTCGGTGCGCACCGGCCCGGGATTGACGGCCACGAACGTGATGTTGAAGCGGCCGTATTGGCCGGCGAGCGCTTTGTTGAGGTTCTGGCCCGCCGCGTTGCAGGCTCCGGGCACGATCTCCCAGTACGAGTCCTTCACGCCATCGTTGCCTATGAGGTTCACCACGCGGCCGCCGCCCTGCTGCTTCATGATCGGAAGCGCCGCGCGCAGGCAGCGCACGTAGCCCATGAACTTGAGCTGCAGTCCCTGCTGCCAGGCGTCCTCGTCGAGGCTCTCCAGCACGCCGCCCGGCGCCGATCCCGCGTTGTTCACGAGGATGTCGATGCGCCCGAAGTGCCGCGCGGCGCCGTGCACGAAGTTTTCCGCATCCTCGCGGCGCGTGAGATCCGCGGGAATCGCGAGGACCTTGCGTCCCGATTCACGACGGATCTCTTCCGCCGTCGCTCCGAGCACGTCCTTGCGCCGCGCGCAGATCGCGACGTCCGCACCCTCGCGCGCGAGGACGCGCGCGATGCCCTTGCCGATCCCGAGACTGCCGCCCGTCACGAGCGCGACTTTGCCGCTGAGCTGGAGATCCATGGGCCACCTCACGCGTGTGTTAGCATTCGCCGCGATTGTACGTGTGAACGCTTTGCCGGTACACGCAGCCATCACGCCACCGCACCGCGAGCCCCTCGTGGGCGCGGCCGTCCGCCGTAGCGAGGATCTGCGATTCGTCACCGGACGCGGGCGGTATGTGGGCGACATCACGCTGCCCGGCCAGTGTCATGCCGTCGTCGTGCGCAGCGACGTGGCCCATGGGCGGCTCGCCCGCATCGACACCGAGCCCGCGCGACGAGTCCCCGGCGTCCTGGCCGTGCTCACGTACGCGGATGTTGCTCACCTCGGCTCGCCGATTCCGATCCGGATCGCGCCGCTGCCTGGTTTCGAGAAATATCTGCAGATGCCGCTGGCGCAGGATCGCGTCCGCTACGTCGGCGAGCCGCTGGCGCTCGTCGTGGCAGAGGATCGCGCCGCCGCGGAGGACGCGGCAGGGCGGGTCGTGGTCGACTGTAAGCGGCTCGCGCCCGTCGTCTCGCCGCACGACGCCGTCGCCGACCGCGTGCTCGTGCACGAGTCCAGCGGCACGAACGTCGCGACGCGCTATCGCGTGTCGCGCGGCGATCCCGACGCCGCATTCGCCGCGGCGGCCTACACACGACGCGAGACGTTCCGGTCTCAGCGTCACACCGGTGTGCCGCTCGAGACCCGCGGGCTCGTCGCCACGTGGGACGCGACGGCGGGCCGGCTCACCGTGCTCGGCGCCACGAAGGTGACCTTCTTCAATCGCCGGGCGCTCGCGGGCATGCTGCGGGTCGACGAGGCGAGCATCGAGCTGGTCGAGGTCGACGTCGGTGGCAGCTTCGGCGTACGCGGCGAATTCTATCCGGAGGACGTGCTCATCCCGCTCGCCGCCATGAAACTCGGACGACCGGTGAAGTGGATCGAGGGACGGCGCGAGAGCTTCGTGGCCACCAACCACTCGCGCGAGATCGAGTGCGAGCTCGAGATCGCGGCGCAGCGCGACGGGACGATTCTGGCGCTGCGCGGCCGCGTGCTCGCCGACATGGGCGCGTACGTGCGCACGAACGGCGGCGTGGTTCCGGCCAAGGCGGCGCAGTTTCTGCCCGGCCCGTATCGGATTCCCAACTTCGCATGCGACGTGCAGGCCGTCGTGACGAACAAAACGCCGACAGGGACGTATCGCGGCCCCGGCCGCGTCGAGGCCAACTTCTTCCGCGAGCGCCTGCTCGACATGATGGCCGCCGATCTGGGTCTCGATCCCGCCGACGTCCGGCTGCGGAATCTGCTCACGCCGGCGGAGCTGCCGTGGTCGATCGGCACGCTCGTGCCCTACGAGGCTTCCGGCGCATACGACAGCGGCGACTACGGCGCCGCGCTTCGGCGCGCGCTGCAGGCGAGCGACTACGCGCGTGTGGCGAAGGACAATGGCCGGCTCGTCGACGGTAAGCTGCACGGGATCGGCATCGGTTGCTTCGTCGAGTCGAGCGGCGCGGGCCCAGCCGAAACCGCCCGGATCGTCGTGCGCGGTCCAGGCCGCGTTGAGCTCTACACCGGCTGCGCGTCGTCGGGGCAGGGGCACGAGACCGTCATGGCGCAGATCCTCGCCGACGCGCTCGACGTCCCGTTCGAATCGATCACGGTCTTTCACGGCAGCACGAGTCTGGTCGCGGAGGGCTGGGGCACCTATCACAGCCGCGCGGTCGTCGTCGGCGGCAGCGCCGTCGCGGCGGCGGCGGCGACGCTGAAGGCCAGGCTGATCGCGATGGCGGCAGAGCGGACGGGGCTCGACGCCGCGACGCTCGAGTGCCGCGGCGGCGACGTCCGGCACCGAGACCGCGACGAAGCCGTGCTGACGCTGGCGGCGGCCACCGCCGACGCGCCGCTTGAAGTCGTCGAGAAGTTCACGACGACCGCGCTGACCTACACGTATGGCGCTCACGTCGCCCGTGTCGCGGTCGATCCGGACACCGGCGCGACGGACGTCGTCTCGCTCGTCACGGTGGAGGACGTCGGCCGCGCGATCAATCCCGCGCTCGTGCACGGCCAGGCGCTGGGCTCGGCCGTGCAGGGACTCGGCGGCGCGTTCGTCGAAGCGCTCGTCTACGATGAGACCGGACAGTTGCTGACCGGCACGCTCGCCGACTACGCGCTGCCGAGCGCCGCCGACTTTCCGCACATCGAAAGCATCACGCTGCAGGACGCGCCGTCGACGTCGAATCCGCTCGGCGCCAAAGGTGCTGGCGAGGGCGGAATCGTCGCCACGGCGGCCGCCGCGGCGAACGCCGTCGCCGCCGCGCTGGCATCGACGGGCGTCGTCGTTCGTGAGCTGCCGCTCTCCGCGCCGAACCTCGCGCGCTGGATGGCGAGCGCGCGACAGTGATCGACGTCCACGCGCATTACATGCCGCCGGCGCTCGTCGAGCGTCTGCAGCGCGAGGGCTCACGCTATGGCGTGTCCGTCGTCGAGACCGAACCCGCGTGCCACGCCCTGCACTTCGCGTATGGTCTGCAGCTACGTCCGTTCTTCGTGAAGCTGATCGAAGAGCCGGCGCCGCGGCTCGCGCGCATGGCGGCGACCGGCATCGAGCGCGAGATCCTCTCGACGTGGACCGATGCGCACGCGCATGGTCTGGACGCCGACCGCGGGACGGCGTGGCATCGCGTGCTGAACGAGTCGCTCGCGGGCTTCGCCCAGCGCCACGCCGGACAGTTCTCGATCCTCGCGTCCGGTTATCTTCCCGACGCCGCCCGCGCGGCCCGCGAGCTCGAGTTTGCCGTGAAGGAGCTGGGCGCCGTCGGCGCGGTGGCGGCGACGAACGTGGAGGGCACGAATCTCGGCGAGCTCCCGCTCGACGAGTACTGGGCCGCGGCCGTTCAGCTGGACGTTCCGGTGTTCCTGCATCCCGTTCAGGCGAATCCGATGCCGCGAACGCGCCGCTTCGCGATGAACCAGGTGGTGCAGTACACCGTCGACACCACGCTCTGTGTCGGCTCGCTCATCGGCGCCGGCGTGCTCGATCGCTTCCCGACGCTGCGGCTGATTCTCTCGCACGGCGGCGGCACGATGCCGTGGGTGATCGGCCGCTTCGACATCATGTTCGAGCGCAGCGATCGCGCCGCCACCGGGATCAGCGCGGCCTCGCCGCCGTCGGCCTATCTGCAGCGGCTGCACTACGACACGATCCTGCACGACCCGCGGGCGCTGCAGTATCTGGCGAGCCGTGTCGGCGTCGATCGGCTGGTGATCGGCAGCGACGACTCGTTTCCGCCTGCCGATCTCGATCCGCTGGGGAGCCTGCGCGCGGCCGGCTTCAGCGACGAGGAGATCCACCGCATCGGCGAGGCCAACCCGCGCCGCCTCTTCCGCCTGCCGTGATCGTCCACCTGGTCGACGGAACGTACGAGCTGTTCCGCTATTTTCTGTCGCCGGCGGCGGCGTTCGACCGCAGCACGCCCGAGACGCTGCGCGCGGTCCGTGGTGTCGTCGGCTCGATGCTCGCCATGCTCGAAGGCGGCGTCACGCATCTGGGTGTGGCCACTGATCACGTCATCGAATCCTTTCGCAACGCGCTCTGGCCCGGCTACAAGACCGGCGAGGGGATGGACCCGCTCCTGTACGGGCAATTTCAGCCGCTCGAGGAAGCGTTGAGCGCGTTCGGCGTTGTCGTCTGGCCCATGGTCGACTTCGAGGCCGACGATGCGCTGGCCGCGGCGGCGGCCATGGCCGCCGCCGACGCGCGCGTCACGCAGGTCGTCGTGTGCACGCCGGACAAGGATCTGGCGCAGTGTGTGCGCGGCGACCGCGTCGTCCAGCTCGACCGGCGCACGCGGGAGCTGCGCAACGAGCCAGCGGTGCATCGGAAGTTCGGCGTCGCACCCGCGTCGATTCCCGACTGGCTCGCGCTCGTTGGCGACAGCGCGGATGGTTTCCCAGGCCTGGCGGGCTGGGGCGCCGTCTCGGCGGCGACGGTGCTCGCGCGCTATCGGCACCTCGAGCACATTCCCAAGCTCGCCATGGAGTGGGACGTGTCCGTGCGTGGCGCGCTGCGCCTGGCCACGATGCTTGCCGAGCAACGCGACCGTGCGCTGCTGTTTCGCGAGCTCGCCACGCTACGGGTGGATGTGCCGATCGGCGTCGACGTCGACGCCCTGCGGTGGACCGGACCGCACGCCGCGTTCGCTGCGTGGTCGGCGCGACTCGGAGCGCCGGCGCTGCACGAGCGCGCGGTGACGCTGGCGGCGGCGCGGCTGTGGGGCTAGCTCACACGAAGGTCAGCGGTTCGACGTGCGCCTCGCCCCGGGCGAACCGCGCGAGATCGAGCGCGGAGGCGTCCATCGTGACGGCGCGGCCGTGCACGAGCATCTCAGCCATCAGCTGGCCGGCGATCGGGCCGTGCATGAAGCCGTGACCGCTGAAGCCCGCGATGACGTGGAGTCCCGTCACGCCAGGCACGGCGCTGACGATGCCCGTCTGGTCCGGCGTCATCTCATACAGGCCGGCATAGGCGCGCATCAGCCGCGCGTCGGCCAGCGCCGGCGCGCGATGGATCGAGCGCTCGACGACGCCGGGCTCCAGCGTGCGATCGATCTCGGTGCTGAACGATTCTGCTTCGTCCCGGCGACCGTGACCCAGCAACAGCCCCTCGCCCTCGCGGCGCAGCGAGAAATTGCGGTGCGGATCGATGACGAAGGGCGTCGCGGCCGGAATGTGCTCGGTCGGAAACGGCGCCGTCATGAACTTGTGTCGTCGGTGCGGACGCACCGGAATCTCGACCCCGGCGAGTCTTCCGACGACGCCCGACCACGCGCCGGTGGCGATGACGACCGCATCGGCCTCGAACGTCCCCGCGGCGGTGGTCACGCCCCGCACGTGGTCGCCGTCGCGGACGAAGCCGCGGACCTCGTGCTGCTGTCGGATCACGACGCCCAGCTCGCGCGCGCGCGCCGCGATGGCGGTGGCGCAGAGGTACGGATCGGCATAGCCGTCGCGGGGCGTGTACGTCGCGCCGAGCAGATCGTCGGTGTTGAGGTACGGACACAGCTTTCGCACAGCGGCGGGATCGAGCAGCTCCACGGTCACGCCGAGACTGCGCTGCAGCGCAACGCTGCGCCGCGCCGTGGCCAGCTCCTCGTCCGTGGCGACGAGGATCAGGTAGCCGTGCTGGCGGAAGTGCGGGTCGACGCCGAACTCTTCGGCGAACCGCTCGTACGTCACGATGCTGTGCGTCGTCAGCTCGACGCCCAGCCGATTGGCGTACTGATGGCGGATGCCGCCGCTGGCGAGCGCCGTCGAGCCGGAGCACACGGTGTCGCGCTCCAGCACGACGACGCGCCGCACGCCGAGGCGCGCGAGATGGTATGCGGTGCTGGCGCCCATGATGCCGGCGCCGACGATCAGGACGTCTGCGGTGTTCGTCATGGTGCCCGCCACGATACTACGTCCAACCCAGCCGAGGAGATGCCGCGATGATCGGAATCGAGTTCACGACGTTCTCGCTGATCGGCCGCTGCGAGCGCACCGGCATGTTCGGCATCGCGATTTCGACCAACGAGATGGCCGTCGGCTCGCGGTGCATTCACGTGGCGCCAGGGGTCGGCGCCATCGTCACCCAGGCGAGCACCAACCCGCGCCTCGGTCATCTCGGTCTCAATCTCCTGCGCGCCGGCTACTCCGCGCCGCGCGTGCTGGACGAGATCGCGGCCAGCGATCAATTCGTCGAGCGGCGCCAGCTCGGGTGTCTCGACGCGACCGGGCTTGCCGCCGCCCGCACCGGCTCCGGCAACCGACCGTGGGCCGGCCATCGCATCGACCGCAACGTCGTCGTCGCGACCAACGCGGTCGTCGGGCCGCAGGTCGCCGACGCGATGTTCGCCGCGTTTCAGAAGGGAGGCGACCTTCCGTTGTGGGAGCGGCTGCTCCGATCGCTCGAAGCGGGAAAGGCCGCCGGCGGTCAGCCCGACGGCGAGACGTCCAGCGGGCTGTTCGTCGTGGACCGCGAGCCGTACGCGATGGTGGATCTTCGCGTCGATCTGCATCCGACGCCCGTCGCCGAGCTGCGCCACCTGGCCGACGCGTACTTTCCGCTGGTGGCGTACTACAATCTGCGTCCGCGCGATCCGAACGTGCCGCCCGCCGCGGAATGGCTCGCCGCGCGCCGGCGACAGGACGCTTAGCGCAACGCCAGCTCCGACGGTGGTCGGCGACACACGTCGAGCGCCGTCACGGCGAGCACGCGGGTGACTTTTTCCATCTCGCTCACGAGGACGCACGCGTCGTCCTCTTGGGCGCTGCCGCGGATCGTGCCCGGGCCATAGAGCAGGCACGGGATGCCGGCCTTCCACAGATGGCAGGTGTCGTCCGCGCTGTACGAGTGCGGCAGCACGGTGCCGATCGCGTGCGGCTCGGCGCCGGTCACGGCGCGATAGCTCCGCGCCACCGCCTGAACGATCGGCGCGTCGACCGGCATGTCGAACGGCTCCATGACGAGTCGTCGGCGCCCCTTGAAATACGCGGGCGGCGGGATCTCGATTTCGTAGCGCAGCTCTCGATCTGCGGCGGTGAGCGCGTCGAGCGCGCCGCGAATGTCGGCGACGATGCCCTCGACGGTCATGCCCGGCAGGAAATGGACGTCGACGATGATCGTGCAGACGTCGGGCACGTACGGCGGCTCCACGAGCACGTAGTCACGGCCGCGGCCGCCGAGGATGCCACCCACGTTGAGCCGCGGAAACGCGGGCAGGTCGGGACGCGGCGTGTGGCGGAACTTGACGTTCTGCAGCGCGCCCACGACGGCCAGCATTTTGTGGATGGCGTTCACCGTGCCTTCGAGTCGGCCGATGTGGCCGCTCACACCGTGGGTGTGGATGGCCATGTGGACGATGCCCGAGTGCACGGTCACGAGATTGTCGGCACCGAACGGCTCGGCCACCACGGCGGCGTCGGTGCGCA
>Ga0075424_100006694_pt1 | contig 11104 bp, 9 predicted proteins | sample SoiMethybrSBSTD3_FD_75301 | JGI IMG/M metagenome (GOLD analysis project Ga0075424, IMG submission 75301) | Bulk soil microbial communities from a Populus tree surrounding site in Tennessee, USA - Soil MetaG P. TD hybrid SBSTD3 | ecosystem: Environmental > Terrestrial > Soil > Tree plantation...
CCCGGCCCGGTCCCGGGACCGATTTGCCGCCCCAGGAATTGGCTTCGCCCGATATCGATCCCGCAAACTCAGGCGCGGAGGAGGATGAGGAGGCGCGGCTACCCGAGATTCCCGAGGAGCCGGCAGAAGCTGTCGCCGAAGGTCCGCTTGCGCTCGGCCATGCCGCCATCGAGAACGCGGTGAGGCTCGCGCCGACGTCACCCGGCGTCTATCGCATGCTGAATGCTGCCAACGATGTGCTTTATGTCGGCAAGGCCAAGAGCGTAAAAAAGCGCCTCGCCTCCTATGCGCGCGTCGGCGCGCCACAACCGGCGCGCATTTTGCGCATGATCGCAGCGACCGCGAACGTCGAGATCATCTCGACCTCGACCGAGACCGAGGCGCTGCTGTTGGAAGCCAACCTGATCAAGCAGCTTAGGCCACGCTTCAACGTTCAGCTCCGTGACGACAAATCATTTCCCTACATCCTGATCACCGGCGATCATTGGGCGCCGCAGATCCTCAAACATCGCGGCGCGCAAAGCCGCCCCGGACGTTATTTTGGCCCTTTCGCATCCGCGGGCGCGGTCAACCGCACCATCACGGCGCTCCAGCGCGCCTTCCTCATCCGCTCTTGCAGCGATGGTTTCTTCGAGAGCCGCACCCGACCCTGCCTGCTTTATCAAATCAAGCGTTGCGCTGGTCCCTGCACCGGCGAGATCGACTTTCCCGGCTACGCCAAGCTCGTCGGCGAAGCTACCGATTTTCTCTCAGGCCGCAGCCATCTGGTGAAACAGCAATTGGCGCGCGAGATGGAGAAGGCCTCGGGCGATCTCCAATTTGAGACGGCGGCGGTCTATCGCGACCGTCTCGCGGCGCTCTCTGCGATCCAGTCACAGCAGGGCATTAATCCGCGAACCGTGGAAGAGGCTGACCTGTTCGCGATCCACCAGGAGGGCGGGTATTCCTGCGTCGAGGTCTTCTTCTTCCGCACTGGGCAGAACTGGGGCAACCGCGCCTACTTTCCGCGCGCGGAAAAGTCGTTCACCCCGGAAGAGGTACTGTCGTCTTTTCTGGCACAGTTTTACGACGACAAGCCGCCGCCGAGGCTGATCCTGCTCTCGCATGAGATCGAGGAAGCCGAGCTTCTTGCGGATGCGCTTGCAGTAAAGGCGGGCCACAAGGTGGAGGTCTCCGTTCCCCAGCGCGGCGAGAAGAAGGAATTGATCGCGCATGCTCTCACTAACGCGCGCGAGGCGCTGGGGCGCAAGCTTGCCGACACTGCGACCCAGGTGCGGCTCCTGGACGCGCTTACGGGCACGCTTGCTTTGCCGCGGGTGCCGAGGCGTATTGAGGTTTACGACAACAGCCACATCCAGGGCACGAATGCGGTAGGGGCCATGATCGTTGCGGGGCCCGACGGATTTGTGAAGAACCAGTACCGCAAGTTCAACATCAATTCCGAGGGGTTAACGCCCGGGGACGACTATGCCATGATGCGTGAGGTGCTGCAGCGGCGCTTCAAGCGGTTGTTGGCGCCGTCGGACGGCGACAAGGCGGGACTGGACGACGACGCCGTTCCCCAATGGCCGGACCTCGTGATCATCGACGGCGGTCGAGGCCAACTCAACACGGCGCGCGAGATTTTCGAAAAGCTCGGTCTGACCCAAGTCTCGTTGATGGCGGTCGCCAAGGGTGTCGACCGCGATGCAGGTCGTGAAACCCTGTTCATGCCGGACCGCGAGGCGATCAAGCTCGAGCCGCGCGATCCCGTATTGTATTTTATCCAGCGCCTGCGTGACGAGGCGCACCGCTTCGTGATCGGCTCGCATCGCAAGCGGCGCACCAAGGATATCCGCGAGGCCGGATTGCAGGAAATTCCGGGCATCGGGCCGTCACGCAAACGTGCGCTTCTCCATCACTTTGGAACCCTGAAGGAGATTCAGCGCGCGTCGGTCGCAGATCTCGGCAAGGTTCCGGGCGTCAGCGCCGAGAGTGCGCGTAAGATTTTCGAGTTTTTCCATGCCCGGACAGGCTGAAGCACGAGCTGGAGGCCGGCATCTTTGAAGATTGTCATGTTTCAACTCTTCGGGAGTCATGCGTGGGGATCATATGGGCTTCTGCCTACGGTTCGGTCATGTGAGCCTGCCGGTTGACCTTCAAGCCATGGCGGTATTGGTAGGAGTATGAACGTCGTAACGACCAGGGCGCAGCCCAAAGGCCTGTCGCTTCCGAATATCCTGACCTACGCCCGGATCGCCGCGATCCCGGTCGTGGTCGGCTGCATCTATGCTCAGTCGATCATGGATGGACCACTATGGCTGCGCTGGGTTGCCGTCGCCGTATTTATCGCAGCCGGCGTTACCGATTATCTGGACGGCTATTATGCCCGGATCTGGAATCAGCAATCGGCGTTCGGGAGGATGCTTGACCCGATCGCTGACAAGCTCCTGGTGGCATCATGCCTGTTGATGCTTGCCGCTGACGGCATCATTCACGGCTGGTCGCTGTGGGCCGCAATCGTGATCTTGTGCCGTGAAATTTTGGTGTCGGGGTTGCGGGAATATCTCGCAGCTCTTCGCGTCAGAGTGCCCGTGACGAAGCTCGCCAAATGGAAGACGACCATGCAACTGGTTGCGATCGGCTTCTTGCTTGCTGGAGAGGCCGGCGACCTGGCGGTGTCGATGGTCTCCACCGCCATCGGCCCGCTCGTCACCCAGATCGGGTTGCTGCTGTTATGGACCTCCGCGCTCATCACGATCTATACCGGCTATGACTATTTCCGCGCCGGCATCCATCATCTGATCGAGGAGGATGAGGGATGAAGGTGAAATATTTCGCGTGGGTGCGCGAACGCGTCGGCAAAGCGGAGGAAACGCTTGAGCCGCCTGCAAGCGTTCGCACCGTAGAGGACCTGATCCGCTGGCTGTCCGGCCGTGGCGAAGCCTATGCCTATGCCTTCGAGACCCCGCGAGTAATCCGCGCGGCTATCGATCATGCCCATGTCAGGCCTGATGCCACGATTGCCGGCGCCCGCGAGATCGCATTTTTTCCGCCGATGACCGGCGGGTAACACCGCCATGACTGTTCCGATCACCATCCGCATCCAGGAAGCCGATTTCGACATCGCAAGGGAGATCGCGCTCCTCACCGATGGCCGCACCGATATCGGCGCGGTCGTGAGCTTTTCAGGCATTTGCCGGGGCAGCGAGGACGGCGATCCGATCGCGGCGTTGACGCTCGAACATTACCCTGGGATGGCGGAGACTGAGATCAAACGCCACGCGGAAGTAGCAGTGTCGCGCTGGGCGCTGAATGGGCTCACCATCATTCACCGCTTCGGCCGCATCGAGCCCGGCCAGAACATTGTGCTCGTGCTCACGGCATCACACCACCGGCAGGCGGCCTTTGAGGCGGCGGAATTTCTGATGGACTATCTGAAGACCTCGGCACCGTTCTGGAAACGGACGGAGAGCGGCAAAGGCGCCAATTGGGTCGAGGCGCGAAGCCATGACGATGCCGCCGCCGCTCGCTGGGCCAAAACCTGATGGCCGCGCGCACAACGGCTGGCAAGAAGAGAACCACGTCGAAATCTTCCGGAGTCGTTGGCGGCGATTTTAGAACGCTGCTCGACTACGTGCGCTACGCGGTCAGTCAATTTGTCGCGGCCAAACTCGGTTTCGCCCACGGCACCACCGACCCGGTCGCGGAAGCCGTATTCCTGGTTTGCGAAACGCTCCACCTCCGCCCTGAGCAGTTTGAAGCCTTCGCGGCTGCGCGGGTGACAGCCGCCGAGGGCGCAAAGATCCTCGACCTGATCGAGCGCCGCGTAGTCACGCGAATGCCCGCCGCCTATCTCGTCAATAAGATCTACATGCGGGGGCTGCCCTTCTATGTCGACGAGCGGGTGATCGTCCCGCGTTCCTTTATCGGCGAACTGCTGGATACCCATTTCGGCGGCGAGGACGGTGAAGGGATGTCGCTGATCGGTGACGCGGCCGGGATCGAGCGTGTGCTCGATCTCTGCACCGGCTCCGGCTGCCTCGCGATCCTTGCGGCGCGGCACTTTCCGAATGCGCAGATTGACGCGATCGATATCTCGAAGGACGCGCTCGAAGTTGCCGCCCGCAATGTCCGGGAGCACGGGATCGCGGACCGGGTGAAGCTGTATCGCGGCGATCTTTTCAAGCCGCTTGCCGGGACACGTTACGATCTGATCATCTGCAATCCGCCCTATGTCGACGCAGACGGCTTGGCTGCCCTTCCATCGGAATGCCGTGCCGAACCGAAGCTTGCACTCGACGGCGGCACCGATGGGCTCGACGTCATCCGGCGCATTCTCAGCGAAGCGAAGCGGCACCTTTTGGCCAGAGGTGGGTTGCTATGCGAGGTCGGCCGCGGCCGCGAACGGCTGGAAGCGGCCTTTCCCCGATTGCCTCTGCTTTGGCTGGACACCGAGGAGTCGGAAGGCGAGGTGTTCTGGATCGGCGCCAACGATCTGCCTTGATGCAGTGCGCAACAATCCGCACGATTGAGCCTGAATATTGCAAGTTATTGACGTTCACGTCGCGGTGCGAAGCTGATAGCTTGCGCACCAACCAACCGACCCGAACCGTTTGAAGAGGCCACCATGCTGGACAAGAGCCCTGCCGCCCGCGCCATCAACGTGCCGAACGATCTCGCGGCGCATTGGATGCCGTTTACCGCCAATCGGGCCTTCAAGAAGGCGCCAAGACTGCTCGCCGGCGCCAAGGACATGCATTACATCGCCGTCGACGGCCGCAGGATCATCGATGCCGCCTCGGGCATGTGGTGCACGAATGCAGGGCACGGCCGCACCCAAATCTCGGAAGCGATCGCAAAGCAAGCTGCGGCGCTTGACTATGCGCCGCCGTTCCAATTCGGCATCCCGCAGGCGTTCGAGCTCGCAAGCCGCATCGCCGATCTCGCGCCCGAGGGTCTCGACCATGTTTTCTTCTGCAACTCCGGCTCGGAGGCAGCTGACACCGCGCTGAAGATCGCTTTGGCCTATCACCAGCTCAATGGTCAGGGCTCACGCATCCGGTTGATCGGCCGCGAGCGCGGCTATCACGGGGTTGGCTTTGGCGGCACTGCCGTAGGCGGCATCGTGAACAACCGAAAGCTCTACGGTTCGCTGCTGACCGGCGTCGACCATCTACCGGGGACTTATGACCGCGAGAAACAGGCATTCACCAAGGGCGAGCCGGAATATGGCGCGCATTTCGCCGATGAACTGGAACGCCTGGTCAACCTGCATGGCGCAAATACGATCGCGGCCGTGATAGTCGAGCCAATGGCGGGCTCGACCGGCGTGTTGCCGCCGCCCAAGGGCTATCTGAAACGGCTGCGCGAAATCACCCAGAAGCACGGCATTTTGCTGATCTTTGACGAGGTCATCACCGGCTACGGCCGGCTCGGCCATGCTTTCGCGGCCGAGCGCTACGGCGTGCTGCCCGACATGATCACCTTCGCCAAGGGCATCACCAATGGGGCGGCACCGATGGGCGGCGTCATCGTGCGGGACACCATCCATGATGCCTTCATGAACGGCCCGGAGCACGCAATAGAACTGACCCACGGCTACACCTATTCGGCCCATCCCCTGGCCTGCGCCGCGGGGCTCGCAACCCTCGACATCTACCGGGAGGAAAAGCTGTTCGAGCGCGCCAAAGCCATCGAGCCGAAATTCGCCGATGCAGTGATGTCGTTGAAGGGACTGCCCAACGTGCTCGACATTCGCACGGTCGGTCTGACCGCAGGAATCGATCTTGCGCCCCGCGCAGCCGACCTGGTCGGAAAACGCGGCTACGATGCGATGGTCAGCGCCTTCCACGACAATGATCTGATGCTCCGCATTGCCGGCGACACGCTGGCGCTGACGCCGCCTTTGATCATCAGCGAGGATCAAATCGGCGAAATCACGGACAAGGTCGGCAAGGTCATTCGCGCGGTGGCTTGAGAATTGCCTCACTCTGCCCCGCCTCCCAGACTTCCTTGGCGTGGCGACCGCACCAGAGAGGTTTGCCTTCGTGCCGGTTCGGCGGGACGTACCGGAGACGATGCTCTGCATCGCCGGGCGTCTCGCAGGCAGGGACGCCACAACCTTGGGGAGTACAAGGGGATCGGGTTCCGGCCGGTGCTAACGAAAGACTAGCACCTCGAATCAACATTAGTGGTAAGGTCGCTCGCGCAGGGGGGCGTTGCAGTCGAAATGATCCGCATTTCCACAATTTTCATCGCCATTTGCATGGTGCTGGTCGCAGCATCGCTGGGGCTCACCCTCTACTCGCTGGCCGGCATCAGCGCATCGGAATCCGCGATCGTTGCGCTGGCCGCGCTCACCTTTCTGATCCTTTACAACGCCGTCTCGATGCGGCTGCGCGACCGCACTGACGTCGGCAGCCAGATTGCCGATCTGTCGCGCGGCACCGCCGATCTGGCGCGCCAGGTTGCGGAATTCGGTCGCCGGCTCGCGGCGGTCGAGGGACGCGTGGCGTCAGTCAACTCCTCCGGAGCCGAGCGCGTGCAGGCGGTGGTCAACGAGATTTCCGAGCTCGGCGGATTGGTCAAACAGATCGCCGCTTCGGTCGCGACCCATGAAGATTTGCTCGCCACACTGCAGACCGCCGCCGCGCAGAACGCCGGCCCCGGACCAGCACAGGCGGACGCAGCCCCGCAACAACCGGGCCAGCCTGCCGTCGACGAGCCGCAGGTTGTGGTTCAGCGTGTGCCGCCTGCGCCCACAGCAAACGACGGCCCCCCGCCCCGCAGCCATGTCCAGATCATCGCAGCAGTGCGGAGCGCGATCGATGAAAACCGGATCGACATTTACCTGCAACCGATGGTGACATTGCCTCAGCGCAAGGTGCGCTTCTATGAGGCGATGACGCGGCTGCGCGACGACAAAGACCAGGTCCTCCCCGCAGGCGATTTCATCGGGATCGCCGAGGCCGCCGGTTTGATCGGGCGGATCGATCACATGGTGATGCTCCGTTGCGTGCAGGTCTTGCGGCGGCTGACGGTGCGCAACAAGGAAGTTGGCGTGTTCTGCAATGTCTCGGCGGCGACGCTGGGCAACAGCTCGATATTCTCACAATGTCTCGACTTCCTTGAAGCCAATCGCGCGCTCGCGCCGTCCCTGGTGCTCGAATTCAAGCAGGCGACGCTACGCAATCTCTCAGCGACCGACAGCGAACATCTTGCAAGCCTCGCCCAACGCGGCTACCGCTTCTCGATAGACAACGTCACGGATTTGCGGTTCGAGCCGCGCGAGCTTGCCGATCGCGGCGTCCGCTTCATCAAGGTACCGGCAGCTCTCTTGCTAGATCCAAGGCAGACCTCCTCTTCCGATATTCACCCCTCCGACCTTTCTGATCTGCTCGGCCGGTTCGGCATCGATTTGATCGCGGAACGGATCGAGGGCGAACGCGCCGTTGTTGACCTGCTCGACTATGATGTGCGGTTTGGCCAAGGTTTTCTGTTCGCGCCACCCCGGCCGCTTCGGCCGGAGACCGCGAGCGATGGTGCCGCACGCTCGCCTGAGGCTCCGGACAGCAACGGCTCCGACCGGCCAACCATACGGCCCGAAGCCGCCAGAACCGATCCGCCGCCACGGGCAACCGGGAACGCTGCCCTGGCGCGGCGGGTCGCCGGCCCACCCGGCGCATGATGCTGACGAGCGGACGCGTTTTCCGAAAAGATCATGTGCAAACCACAAGCCACAGCGCGATGGAAATTCGACCTGAAACCATCGCACGCCAGTCGGCACGCCAGCTCATGACCGGCTTGCGCTTCGTCGAACGGCTGCGCGACCTCGTCGACGGCGTGGAGGTCGTGCTCTCCGATATCTGGGGCGTGGTTCATAACGGAATCGAAGCCTTTCCCGAAGCCTGCGAGGCACTTCACGCCTATCGTAGGCGCGGCGGCACCGTCATTCTGATTACCAACGCACCGCGCCCGGCCGATTCGGTACAACGGCAATTGCGCAAGCTCGGCGTGGCCGACGATGCCTATGATGCGATCGTCACCTCGGGCGACCTGACCCGGCACTATGTCGCCGACCATCCCGGCCAAAAGGTGTTCTGGCTCGGCCCCGAACGCACCAGCGGAATCTATCGTGGGCTTGATCCGGTGCTGTCGCAGCTTCAAGACGCCGACTACATCGTCTGCACGGGACTCTTCGACGACGAGTCCGAAACTGCAGAAGACTATCGCGCCATGATGCTGGAAGCGCGAGCGCGCGCGTTGCCGCTGATCTGCGCCAATCCCGATATTGTGGTCGAGCGTGGCGACCGGCTGGTCTACTGCGCGGGCGCCATTGCCGAGCTCTATCGCGAGGTGGGTGGCAAAGTGATCTTCTACGGCAAGCCGCATCGGCCGATTTATGAGCGGGCAATCGCGCTTGCCGCCGAGGGTGGCGGTCGCGAAATCAAGCTCGATCGGGTTCTTGCGATCGGGGATTCCGTACGCACGGATCTTGCCGGCGCGCGCGCCTTCGGCGTCGACTGTCTGTTCGTGACGCGCGGCATTCATTCGGAGGCCTTCGAAGGAATCGACGAGTTCGATTCAGCTTCCGTGAAGGAGCTATTCGGCCATCCGCCGAAGGCGCTAATCCGGGAGCTCAGGTGGTGAGTTCGGCGCCGTCAAGGCCAAGCCTCGGCAAAGACTCCGAATGGCGCGGCGCGAGGGCCCGGGCATGACAAATTCACAGGCGCGCCCTACGCGCTCTCCATGTCCGGAAAGACCGCCTCGATCTTGGTCTTCAGGGTCGCCGCATTGAACGGCTTGACAATGTAGTTGTTAACGCCGGCCTTCTTCGCCGCGATCACGTTCTCGGTCTTTGACTCCGCCGTGATCATGATGAATGGGGTGGTCGCGAGATTAGGGTCGGCACGGACCTCGCGCAACAGGTCGTAGCCGGTCATCGGCTCCATGTTCCAGTCGGAGATCACCAGCCCATATTTCTTGCCGCGCATCTTGTTCAGTGCGGCCGAGCCGTCGCCGGCATCATCGATATTCTCGAAGCCAAGCTGCTTTAGCAGATTCCGGATGATACGGATCATGGTCGAATAGTCGTCCACCACCAGGATAGGCATCGACAAATCAACCGCCATCTCGTTCCCCTGCAATAACGCACGCACGATAAACACCAGTCCGCGCAAGACCATATGCCCCTTGCGGGCCACAAGAACTAGCATCAGGCCTTAAACAGCTCGTTAACTGATTGAAGTCGAACATTTTCATACCGCAACGACAGGTAGTCAGAACTCGCCCTTCTTGACTAACCCTGTCCTGCCAAGCCACGGTCCGGCCCCCACTGCGCCAAGGCCGAAGAATTCCGAGAAATGAAGCCCGATTTTACCCTTATCCGCGACACCACACCGGCGGAGGCGATCCCGAAGGGAGCGATCGTGGCGATGGGCAATTTCGACGGCGTCCATCTTGGACATCGCGCGGTCATCGCCGCCGCGCTGGAAATGGGGCGAGCGCACGGCCGCCCAGCGCTGGCGTTGACCTTCGAGCCGCACCCGCGCCGCTTTTTCAGCCCGACGACACCCCAATTCAGGCTGTCAGACGAGACTGCAAAGCTCCGCCTGCTCGCGGGAACGGGGCTGGCCGGGGCCGTGATCATGACTTTCGACAAGCGGCGCGCGGAGACAACGGCGCAAGACTTTATTCACCGTGACCTGATCGGGCGGCTTGGGGTTTCCGGGATCGCTGTCGGCTACGACTTTCATTTCGGCAAGGGGCGGGTCGGTTCGCCAAGTCTGCTCGTTTCGGAGGCGCCCCGGCTGGGCATCGAGGTCGATGTGCAGCCACACGTTGACATCGAAGAGAGGCCGGTTTCCTCAAGCGCGATCCGGATGGCGCTTGCCGAAGGGCAGATTGCCGACGCAACCGCGATGCTCGGCGGCCCCTGGTTTGTAACTGGACAAGTGATCCATGGCGAGAAGCGCGGCCGCGCACTCGGCTATCCCACGGCCAACATCCGCCTCGACAACAATTGCGGCCTCAAGCACGGCATCTACGCGGTTCGGATCGGCCGCGGGGACGAGCGCATTGAGGGCGTGGCAAGCTTTGGCCGCCGCCCGACCTTCGATAACGGCGCTCCACTGCTCGAGATTTTCCTGTTCGATTTCAAGGCTGACATTTACGGCGAAATGCTCGATGTCGCGTTCATCGGGTTCATCCGCGAGGAGCTGAAATTTGAAAGCGTCGAGGCGCTGGTCGCGCGGATGGACGACGACGCCCGCACGGCCCGCGCCCAGCTTGCCGCCGCGCCGAACGCGTTTCCGAAACTGGGAACGATCCGGTGAGCGCCGCCGAAGGGCTTTGCCATTTGGCCTCCCCCTGCTATGGAGGGGCGCATGTTTGCGCGGCGCATCATAATTGGCATTGGCGGCCCGGCTTCCGCCTGAGCTCCGGCTAGGCGCAAGACCGGGTTTCCTCATTCGCCCGCCATATCAAGCGTTTCAGCGCCCTCAGCCGAACAGAGCCTTATGTCCGAGAAGCCGCAAAAGTCCGACGCCAAAGACTATTCCAAAACCCTCTACCTCCCGGAAACCGATTTCCCGATGCGAGCGGGGCTGCCGCAGCGCGAGCCGGAAATCCTCAAGCACTGGAACGACATCCGCCTTTACGAGCGGCTGCGCGAAACTTCCAGGGGCCGCGTCAAATTCGTGCTGCATGACGGCCCACCCTACGCCAATGGCAACATTCATATCGGCACGGCCTTGAACAAGATCCTGAAGGATCTCGTGACCAGGAGCCAGCAGATGCTCGGCTTCGATTCAAACTACGTGCCCGGCTGGGACTGCCACGGCCTTCCGATCGAATGGAAGGTCGAGGAGGAGAATTACCGCGCCAAGGGCAAGCAGAAGCCGGACTTCCGCGACCCTGCTTCGATGGTGGCATTCCGCAAGGAATGCCGCGCCTATGCGGCGCACTGGCTCAATGTGCAGCGCGAGGAGTTCAAGCGCCTCGGGGTGATCGGCGACTGGGATCATCCCTACACCACGATGGACTATTTCGCCGAAGCGCAGATCGCGCGCGAGCTGATGAAATTCGCTCAGAACGGCACGCTCTATCGCGGCTCGAAGCCGGT
>Ga0075424_100006696_pt1 | contig 11103 bp, 9 predicted proteins | sample SoiMethybrSBSTD3_FD_75301 | JGI IMG/M metagenome (GOLD analysis project Ga0075424, IMG submission 75301) | Bulk soil microbial communities from a Populus tree surrounding site in Tennessee, USA - Soil MetaG P. TD hybrid SBSTD3 | ecosystem: Environmental > Terrestrial > Soil > Tree plantation...
GTTCGCATCCTGCGCTCCGGCCATCGCGGCCCAGTCCGCCTGACGGCGGCACCCCGGCCTACTCGTCGCGGAGCTCAGCCGGTCCCGACGAACTTGTAACGGCCGCGAACCTGAGCGCTGGTGAGCGAGCCACCGGGCACCTGCGTCGTCTTCACTCGCTTGAGGTGCCTGCCACTGACATGCATCTTCTTCTGAGACCAGACGACCAGTGTGCAGGCACCTGCGCGCTTGCCACACTTGCGCTTCTTGCCGGTCAGCGTGATCCCGTTGGTCCGCGTATGCAGCGTCCGGAGCTTCCCGGGCACTGCGCGAGGAGTCGGATGCGACAAAGCCCTGTACAGGCTGGTCGGAGGCGACAGCGGCGTTCCAGCCGGGCACTCCACTGGATTGAGGGTGCCGGAGAAGGGCTTGGGGTCAGGGTCGAAGGGACCCTCGAACAGGTGCGGGTTGCCGCAACTAATCTCCCATTGCCACCAAGCGCCACCCCAGTGATGCTGCTCTTGGACGGAGCGCTGGATTCCGGCCTGCGTAGTCGCGTTTGGCCCTATGTCGACCCCCCACTCGCCAAGCCACACCGGTGCCTTGTATTGCGCAGCTCGCTTGGCGATCTGCCTGGCCTCTTTCTTCAGCTTCCTTCGGAACTGCGCTGGACTTGGGTCCGCGTGACTGACGCCTCCGTAGAGGTGCGGAGCAAAGGCGATGTTCCGGTCCCGCGTGAAGCCCGGGGTCGGCGACCCGAGTTTAAGCCCGGACGAACGCCAGGTTATGTTCGGCTCGAAGAAGACGATGTGCTTGCGTCCATGGCGCCGTTTCTCGGCCCTGCGGATCGCCTTGATCGTCTTCTTGTTGAACCGATCCATTATGTGGATCAGGTTGTGGCGATTGATTCCTCCGCCGTCCGGCGCGTTGAGGATGTCGAAGCCGGCGACGGCCCGTTGCTTCGCGAGCACTCCCGCCAGCTTGCCCCACGTCTTCGAGTAGGCCTTTTGGATGCCGTTGCGATTGCGCCAGAAGTTCGTCCACGCCGCCTTGACCGCGGCCGAGCGCTTCCCTTCGGACGCGATGCAGGTCGTCTTGCCGTTGGTGAATGTCGCCCACTTCGGCGCTCCGTCCCAACCATGAGTGGGCCGCAGCCCCTTCGGGCATTTCGCTCCGCGGTGTGTGAACACGTACTTGCTCCACCCGTCGTTGTGCATGTCGACGACTGTGTACATGCCGTAACTGGCAGCGCGGGAGATGGTTTGCTTGATCTTCGATACGTAGGCGGAACTCAGCTTTCCGCGCTGGGGCTCCAGGGCTGACCAGTTGATCACGAGCCGAATCGCATTTATCCCCAGGCCCCGCATCCGCGCGAGATCCGTATTGGTCAGCGTCGGGGCCCCCGCCAGGCTTTTGTTCGCCTGGTAGTTGTCCTGCAGGGACGACACGTTCATCGCACGAAGAGTCACCTGGCGTCCGTTGCCGTCCACAATCGCCGCGTGCTTGCCGTGGCTGGCATGAATTGGCTTCAACCCGGCTGCGCCCGCCATCGCCGGCCCGGCGATCAGGACGCAGGCGAGTGCGACGAGCGCTACGGATGACCTAAGGACTAGTTTCACCACGAGTATCAGTATCGGCCGTATGCCACGGAGCTTGAATCCCTCGATCGCCTGATGCGTCTCAGTCGATCGGAGGACCAAGCGTTGTACCCAGCCCGCCAGACGACGCGATGACACTAGCAGCAAGTGCGGCGGGTCTTCGGCTGCGCGCCTTCCTTGGTGTGGTCGACCCCTGAAAAAAAGCCGCTATGAGCGCGTTTCTGGGGTTTGAATCAGTCGAGATCCCAGCCGAAGTAAACCTCGGCCTTCGCGAGCTTGTCGCCCCTGAAGGTGAGGACCTCAGTGTTGCGGAACCGGTGGCCGTCCTCCTTTGTCAGCTCGTAGGTGACGATCACCTCGTCGCCCGATTCGATCAGCCGCACGTAGTCGAACGACTTCGTCGTTCCCGCGTTCGGCCAGCAGCGCTCGAAGTACCGCTCGCGGTCGATTCCCGGGTCCGATGGGCTGTAGAAAGTGAAGTCGTCTGCCAGCAGGTCCTCGATGAGCTGGCGATCCTCGGACTCGTAGGCGCGATAGGTATCGCGCGCCAATTGCAGTCGGTCGGTCATGGCGCCTCCTCGATTCGGTTCCTCCGTAGGACCGCCCGCCTCGGCCGAATTCATCGCCGGCCGTCCGTCGCCTTCACGAGGCGCTCCGCGAGGCGGTTCATCCCACGCCTGCGCGCGGCCTTCGCGCCGCCCGCGTAGTCGGTCGCCTTGTCCGTCGGGCGCCTTACCTTCACCGTCCGCAGCGTGGCGAGGTCCTTGAACATTCGCAGGTCGTCCGCGCCCTCCAGAAGGGCGCCGGACAGGCGGGGCGGGCGTTCACGGACGGCGTTCTCGATCGCGGACTCGAGCGAGCCGCGGCGTCGCAGGAGCTCGGCGGCGGTCTTCTCGCCCACTCCCTTCGCGCCTGGGATCCCATCCGAGGGATCACCGCGCAAGGCGATGAAGTCCGGCACGAGCTCCGGCGGGATGCCGTATCGGCGCTTGACCTCGGCGGCGTCGACCAGCTCTCCGCCCCGCACGCCGGTTCTGACGTAGAGCACATGCACCTTCGCGGTCACGCACTGGAACAGGTCGCGGTCGCCGGTCATCAGCAGGGCCCTTCCCCCGGCCTTCTCCTCGACCTTCGCCAGTGAGCCCATGACGTCATCCGCCTCGAGCTCCTCGTCGATGACGGAGCTCCAGGCGAACGCGCCGAAGAACTGCGGCGCATCGGCGAACTGCGGCCCGAGATCGCCGGGCACCGGCGGGCGATCCGCGTGATAGGGCTCGTACAGCTCGACTCGATAGCGCGCGGCGTCGGGACCGAAGCACAGGACCACCGCTCGCGGCTTGTGCTCTTCGACCTCGCGAAGGAGCAGATTCGTCGTCCCCAGGAGCGCGTTGACGGCCTTCCCCTCGGCGTCGGTGATCGACTTCGGCAGCGCGAAGAACGCCCGGTAGAGGAGCGACGGGGCGTCGACGATCAGCAGCGGTGCGGGCATGCGCCCAGCTTAGGCGGCAAACGACTGTAGGCTCGCACGGCCAGCGACCCGGTGAGCCAGCGATGCCATTGACCCACGTCCCCGTCGCGCCCCTCCCCCCGGAGCGATTTCGCGAACTGCTGGGCGCGCGCTACACGGAGATCGAGGACATGATCGCGCGCGGGGAGGAGCTGTTCGCCGGTCGCGCCGTGTGGCACATCAATTCGACCGCTCGCGGCGGCGGCGTCGCGGAGCTCCTTCAGTCGCTCCTCGCCTACGCGCGGGGCGGCGGCGTCGACGCCCGGTGGGTGGTCGTCGACGGCAACCCCGACTTCTTCCACATCACCAAGCGGATCCATAACCGCCTGCACGGCTCGAGTGGCGACGGCGGCCCGCTCGGCGACGCCGAGCACGAGATCTATGAGAACACGCTTCGGGAGAACGCTGAGGAGCTCGCGGCCACGGTCGCCGCGCCCGACATCGTGTTCCTGCACGATCCGCAGACGGCTGGATTAGTGGACCCGATTCGCGGAACCGGGGCGACGGTGGTCTGGCGCTGCCACGTCGGGCTCGATCTGCCGAACGACCTGGCGCGCGAGGCGTGGCAGTTCCTCCGCCCGTACGTGGAGAACGCCAACGCGTACGTCTTCTCGCGGAAGGAGTTCGTCTGGGAGGGGCTGGCGAGCGACAAGGTGTGGATCGTCGCCCCGTCGATCGACGCCTTCTCGCCAAAGAACCAGGGGCTCGAAGCGGAAGCCGTGCGGGCGATCCTCGGGATCGCGGGAATCCGCGGCGAGGGTGAGCCGATCAACGCGACGTTCGTCCGCGAGGACGGAACCCCGGGACGCGTCGATCGCGCCGGCGAGATGTTCCAGGACGAGCCGGTCCCAGACGACGCCCGGCTGATCACCCAGGTGTCCCGCTGGGATCGCCTGAAGGACCCGATCGGTGTATTGCGCGGCTTCGTCGAGCACCTTGCGGACACGGATGCCCACCTGTTGCTCGCCGGCCCATCGGTGGCCGCGGTCGCGGACGATCCGGAGGGCGCAGAGGTGCTGGCCGAGGTCGACGCGTACCGGCGCGAGCTGGATCCGGCCTTCAGGCGGCGGGTGCACATGGCGGCGCTGCCGATGGAGGACGTCCAGGAGAATGCCGCGATCGTGAACGCGGTCCAGCGGCGTTCCGACATCGTCGTCCAGAAGAGCCTCGCGGAGGGGTTCGGCCTCACGGTCGCCGAGGCGATGTGGAAGTCGCGTCCCGTTGTCGCCACCAGGGCCGGCGGCATCCAGGACCAGATCGCCGACGGCCGGAGCGGAGTGCTGCTGGACGATCCGCACGATCTCGCCACCATGGGAGCCGTACTGCGGCGGCTTCTCGACGACCCCGCATTCGCGCGGCAGTTGGGGGAGGCGGCGCGCCGACGGGTCGAGGAGCACTTCCTCGGCACGCGGAGCCTGATCCAGTACGAGCAGCTGCTGGCGCAGCTCCTGCGCCAGGTGGGCGCGGCCGCCTAGCCCCGCGCGGCCGAGTACGGCCCACTAGTCTCGGCGGCTTGAGCCGCCCGGAGCGACTGACCTCGATGAGCCTCGTGATGGGTGCGATCGCTTCGGTCCAGCTCGGAGCGGCGGTGGCGACGACGCTGTTCGACGAGCTCGGGCCGGCTGGGACCGTCCTGCTGCGCACGGGGTTCGCCGCAGTCGCGCTGGTCGTGGTTTGGCGACCGCACCTCCATGGACGGACCCATGGGGCGCTTCGCGACGCCGCGCTCTACGGATTGACGCTCGCGGCGATGAACCTCAGCTTCTACGGCGCCCTGGATCGCATCCCGCTCGGGATCGCGGTGACGCTCGAGTTCACCGGCCCGTTCGCGGTGGCGGTCGCGGGCTCGAGACGGGCAAGCGATCTGCTGTGGGTGGCGCTGGCGGCGGCGGGAATCGTGCTGCTCTCGCCGGGGGTCCACGGCTCGCTCGACACGACCGGGGCCCTGCTCGCGCTCCTGGCCGGGGTCTTCTGGGCGGCGTACATAGTGCTGGCCGCCCGCGTCGGGCGCGCGTTCAGCGGCGGGCAGGGGCTCACCCTCGCGATGCTGGTGGCGACGCTGGTGCTGCTGCCCAGCGGGATCGTGGCGGGCGGAAGCGACCTCGGGGATCCGGCGCTTCTCGCGGCGGGGCTCGCCATCGCGCTCCTCAGCTCGGCGATCCCGTACTCGCTCGAGCTCGAGGCCCTCCGCCGGCTGCCGAAGGGGACGTTCGGCGTGCTGATGAGCCTGGAGCCGGCGGTGGCGGCGCTCGTCGGGCTGGTGGCTCTGGGACAGGAGCTGAGCGCCGACGAGGTGGTGGCGATCGCGCTCGTCGTGGCCGCGAGCGCCGGCGCGCTCAGCGCTGCGCGGACGCCGTCGCCGGTGGAGGCCTGAGGGCCGTCACCTCTCCGCGGAGTGGCGTGACTCGTACCCGCGGCAGCTCGTCACGGGCAGGCGGGGGTATCGCGGGAACGAGGGATCGGTGCGGGAGCGCTCGCAGAGCGAGAAGGTTGAGCCGCGCGTGTTCTTGACGATTCGCTGGTGGACGCACGAATCGCACAGGCCGGCAGGCGGTCGACGCACGCGGCGAAGTATCGCGGCCTCGTTACTTCACTTTGTATAGTCGATTCCGTGACCACCTTCCGGCGGCTACTCGGCTTCCTGCGTCCATACCGGCGCGCGGTCGTGGGCTCGCTCGGGTTCGCCTGGCTGGCGATGGGCATGACGGTGCTCATCCCGTGGCTCGTCGGGCAGAGCATCAACGCGATCGAGAGCCATGACCGGGGGCAGATCCTCCCCCTCGTAGCGGCGATCTTCGGTGCCGGCGTGCTGCGGCTGGGGCTCACGGTGGTCCGGCGGCTGATCGCCGGCAAGGTGTCAGTCGCGGTCGAGTTCGACCTGCGCGAGCTCATGTACCGGCATCTGCAGTCGCTGGAGCTCGGGTTCTTCGACTCGCAGCAGACCGGCCAGCTCATGTCGCGGGCGACGGTGGACCTGCAGTCGATCCGCTTCTTCCTCGGGTACGGACTGATCTTCCTGACGCAGAACGCGCTGACGCTCGCGCTCGCGAGCGCGGTGATGTTCACGATCAAGCCGGATCTGGCGGCGCTGGCGCTCGCTCCGGTGCCGTTCGTGGTCCTCTCGGCGATGCGGTACAGCCGCCGATCGCGCCCAGCTGTGCAGGAGATCCAGCAGCGGCTGGCCGAGCTCACGGCGGAGGTCGAGGAGTCGATCTCCGGGATCCGAATCGTCAAGGCGTTCGCGCGCGAGCGGCACATGCTCGGGCGGTTCCGCCACTCGGTGCGGCGCGTCTTCGACCAGAACATCTACTCGACCCGCCTGCAGGCCTTCTACTCGCCGCTGCTTGGGTTCCTGCCGAGCCTGGGCCTCGCGGTGGTGCTCCTCGTCGGCGGACGCGAGGTGGTCAGCGGCGGGCTCTCCCTCGGAGACTTCGCGGCGTTCTACACGTACCTGATCATGCTGACTGCCCCGATGCGGGTGCTCGGGATCTCGCTCGGCATGGCCCAGCGGGCGGTGGCCTCCGGAAACCGCGTGTTCGAGATCCTGGATCGCGAGCCGCGTGTCTCGAGCCCACCGGACGCGCCCATGCTTCCGGACGGGCCCGGGACCGTCGAGCTGCAGGGGGTGACGCTCGCTTATGACGGGGGAGCGCCGGCACTGGAGGACGTCGACCTCGAGGTCGAGGCCGGGCGCACCGTCGCGCTCGTCGGCCCCTCCGGGTCGGGCAAGACCAGCTTGGTCGCGCTGCTGGCACGCCTCTATGACCCGACCCGAGGGAGGGTGCTCGTAGACGGCGCCGACCTGCGGAGGGTAGACGTGCGCTCGCTGCGCTCGCAGATCGCGTTCGTCGCCGATGACAGCTTCCTGTTCTCGGCAACCGTCGCCGAGAACATCGCGTACGCGCGCCCCGGCGCGACGCGCGAGGAGATCGAGGTCGCGGCGCGGCGGGCCCAGGCGCACGGGTTCATCGAGCGCCTCCCGGACGGCTATTCGACCCTGGTCGGTGAACGCGGCCTGACGCTCTCGGGCGGGCAGCGGCAGCGGATCGCGATCGCGCGAGCGCTGCTGGCGGACCCACGGATCCTGATCCTCGACGACGCGACGTCCTCGGTCGACGCGCGAACGGAGACGGAGATCAAGCGCGGATTGCGAGAGGTGATGGCGGGCCGGACGACGTTGATCGTCGCCCACCGGATGTCGACCATCTCGCTTGCGGACGAGGTGGTCGTGATGGACGGCGGACGGATTGTCGATCGCGGCACGCACGCCGACCTCCTGGAGCGATGCCCGCTCTACGCGGAGATCGCCGAGCACGGAATGGAGGACGCGGTCTTCCTGCAGCGGGACCTCGAGCGGCGGGAGGAGGTGGCGCGGCTGTGAGCGGCTCGGAGGACGGCCGCCGAAGCGCGGCACGCGATGGCGACCGGCCGGAGCACGGGCGCCCGCCCGTCGAGGACCCGATCACCCAGAAGGATCCGGAGACCCAGGGGTCGGAGGTGGCCGAGGCCACCGAGGACCAGGCAAACCAGCCGGGGCGCTTCGCCGCGATCTTTCTGTTGTTCCGCGATCTGTGGCGACTGCTTCGGGGCGAGGAGCAGCGGACGCGCAAGCTGAAGTGGCTGTTCGGGCTGCTGCGCCCCTACCGGGGGCGAGTCACGGTGATGGCGGTCGCGCTCCTGGTCGCCACGGCCGCGGGGCTCGCGCCGCCCTACCTCGCGGGCGTGGCAATCGACAACGGGATCAAGGCGGGCGATCTCAGCACCCTCGACTGGATCGTGGCGGCCTACATCGCCTCGGCGCTGCTGTTCTGGGCGGCGACCTACGCGCAGACGTATCTAGTCGGCTGGGTGGGACAGCGCGCGCTTCAGAATCTGCGGGAGCAGATCTACACGCACCTGCAGACGATGTCGATCGGGTTCTTCACCCGCCGCAAGCCGGGGGTGTTGATCTCGCGGCTGACGAACGACGTCGAGGCGCTCGACACGCTCGTGACCGATGGCGTGGTCACGCTGATATCCAGCACCCTCACGCTGCTCGGCGTGGTGGTGATCCTGCTGTTCCTGGACCTGCCGCTGGCGCTGGTCACCTTCGCGACGTTCCCGATCCTGGCGCTCGGAAGCGTCGTGTTCCGAATCGCGTCGGCGGGCGCCTACCGGCGAACACGAGAGAAGATCGCGAACATCACCGCGTACCTGCAGGAGACGCTCTCGGGGGTGCGGGTGGTGCGGAGCTTCGCGCAGGAGCCGCGGCATCTCAGGCGGATGGGGGAGCTCAACCAGGAGAACCGGCAGGCGAACATGGCCACCGTCTACCTCAACGCCGCGTACTTCCCGGCGGTGGAGCTGCTGTCGGCGATCGGGACCGGCGTGATCCTCCTGTACGGCGGCTACCGGGCGCTCAACGGGGATATTCAGATCGGGGTGCTGGTCGCGTTCGTCGGGTATCTCAACGCCTTCTTCGATCCGATCCAGCAGATCTCGCAGCTCTACACGACGTACCAGCAGGGGATGGCCGCGCTGGACAAGATCTTCGACCTTCTGGAGACGAAGCCGGACATGGTGGACAAGCCCGGGGCGCTCGACCCGGGTCGAATCCGCGGCGAGATCGAGATGCAGGGGGTGCGGTTCTCGTACGGGGGCGACTCCGATCTCGCGCTCGATGGGATCGATCTGCAGGTTCCGGCCGGGCAGACCGTCGCGCTGGTGGGCGAAACGGGTGCGGGGAAGTCCACGTTCGCGAAGCTGGTGGCGCGATTCTACGACCCCCAGGAGGGACGGGTGCTCGTCGATGGGCACGACCTGCGGGACCTGAGCTCGACGGCAGTGCGCAGGCAGCTGGGAATCGTGCCGCAGGAGGGATTCCTCTTCTCCGGGACCGTGCGGGAGAACATCGCGTTCGGCCGGCCCGATGCGTCCGAGGAGGAGATTCGGGCGGCCGCCGCGGCCGTGGGCGCCGACCGGTTCATTGCGCGGCTGCGAAGCGGATACGAAACGGAGATCGGGGAGCGCGGCGTCCAGCTCTCGGCGGGTCAGCGGCAGCTGATCGCGTTCGCGCGGGCGCTGTTGGCGGAGCCTCGGATCCTGATCCTCGACGAGGCGACGTCGAACGTCGACGTACGGACCGAGCGGATCATTGAACAGGGGCTCGAGCGGCTGCTCATCGGTCGCACGGCGATCGTGATCGCGCACCGCCTGTCGACGATTCGCCGCGCGGGCCGGATCGTGGTGCTCGAGCACGGGCGGATCGCCGAGGCCGGGACGCACGAGGAGCTGATCGCCGCGGGCGGCGCCTACTCGCGCCTGTACGGCGCGTGGGCGGAGTCGGCTGCGGCCTAGCTGACCGACTAGGGCGAGACGCCCCCGGAGCCGCCGGTCCCGCCGCTTCCGGTCCCGCCGCCGGCCCCGGTGCCGCCGCCGGTCCCACCGCCGGTCCCACCGCCGCTGCTGCCTCCGCTGGGCGCGGGCGGCGTCGACGCCGGCGGCGGCGGTGCCGTCGTCGTCGGGACCGCGGTGGTGGTCACCGGCGGTGCCGTCGTGGTCGGGACCGCGGTGGTGGTCGCCGTCGTCGGCACGGCGGTCGTCGTCGTGCCCGTTTGCGCGTGGCGGGCCCTTCCGGTGCCGCAGTCCTTCATGCCGTAATCCGTGGCCGCCCGCTCGGCGTTCGAACGGGCGCCCGCGAGCTCCGACTCGGCGGCCGTGGTATCGGCATTGGCCGCGACCGCGCTGTTCTCCCGAGTGAGCGCGTCGACCTCGTTCTTCAGCGCGGTGAGGAAGTCATTGAGGGTGGAGCGGTCCTGACTGGGCGCCTTGAGCGCCTGCAGCGACTGCAGCTCGCTGCGGACGATGTCGAGCTCCTGTGAGACCTGAGTCGACTGGTCGCCGGTCGTGGTGCCGCTGCCCAGCGTGGCGATGGCGGTGTTCGCCTCCGCGCAGATCGCATCGGCCTGCTTGATGAGCGCCGCCTTGCTCATCGGAGTGGACCCGCTGGGACCGCTGGCGCCACTGGGCCCGCTTGCGCCGGTCACCGTCGCGGAGCTGCCCCCTCCGCAACCAGCGAGAAGGATCGCGCCGGCGGCCCCGCCGAGCGAGAGATATGCACGCCTCCTCCACATTGAGCGGGATCAAGGTAGCAAGGGATCAAGGGGGTGATGGATGGAAAACCCACGCATAGCTACGGTTTTCCACCCGTCAGCGCCCGCCGCTGCGCTGGAGAAACGACTCAGACAGCCTCCGCGTCGCCGGTCGGACGCGCGCGCCGATGGCCGTTCCGCCCTCCATAGGTGGAGGTCTGCGAATGGCAGTTCGCGCACAGGAGCTCGAGATTCTCGAGCCGATTGTCCGAGCCATCCCCGTTGAGATGGTGGAGCTGCATGTTCAGCGGTTTCCCGAGCCACTCACTGATCCCGCATAGCTCGCATCGGTTTTCTTTTAGCCCAGCCTTCAGGAGACGCTGCTTCAGATGAGTACGGCTGGTCTGCGGGCGGTTCGCCACGAGGAGAACCTCGATCGGAAGTTCCCGAGGTCGGGACACCACATCACCGCGAGCGACAGCCTGGTGCCAGGTGGCGAGATTGAAACCGAACTGAGCCGCACACATTCGGATCGAGAGACCGGTGTCATACGTGCGCTGGATCTCCGCCCAGTCGTAGCGACGCGAAAACCGCTCATCGGGTGGCTCCCCGAGCCGTCTGACGTGGAATGCCACCGTGGTCTTGGAGACGTCGAGCCTTGCGGCGATCTCTCTCTGCGAGAGCCCTTGCTCGTACAGCAGCCGGACGGCTTCGCGTGTGACTCCCGGCGGCCGCTTTGGGCCCGGGTTTCGCCTCCTCATACGAACAGATGTTCGCATCCGAACCGGACGGAACGGTGCGGTCCCAACCGTTTATCGCCGGCGCGCGACCGATTTGAACCTAAGTCACTGGGGAGGCAGGAATTGAACCCGCGCTTCGAGGGCCAGAACCTCGCGTGCTGCCGCTACACCACTCCCCAAGGTTGGGGTTCGAATAGCCCGACTCAGCA
>Ga0075424_100006697_pt1 | contig 11102 bp, 12 predicted proteins | sample SoiMethybrSBSTD3_FD_75301 | JGI IMG/M metagenome (GOLD analysis project Ga0075424, IMG submission 75301) | Bulk soil microbial communities from a Populus tree surrounding site in Tennessee, USA - Soil MetaG P. TD hybrid SBSTD3 | ecosystem: Environmental > Terrestrial > Soil > Tree plantation...
CGGTTAATGGAGGTGGCCTTGATAAAGAAAAACTCTGAAGGAACTTTTTCTTTAACGACGTTTGGTGATACAATCATAAAACAAATCCCTGCTTATGACTTCCTTTCAAGGAATAAGGAATACTTTTTGGATCATAACTTAGGAGAAATTCCTATGAAATTTATACATAGGATAGGCGCGCTAAACAATTCAGAGTACGTTTCCGGGCTAGTAGCTGTTATTGAGCGCTGGAAGCAGCTGTACAATGAATCATCCGAGTACATATATGGTATGGTACCACAAATACCGCTAGAATTGATCGAATCAGTGATACCAAAAATAAAGAACGACGGGGTTAAATTTAACTACATACTTCCTCAAAAGGCAATAGTACCCAAGAGGCGCACTCAACTCCTGACACAATCAGGATATTATGATTTGTTAAAAATGGAGAAAAAAGTAGTAGACAGAAGAATGGTAGATAGAGTGCAAGTCGCAGTAGTGTTAAATGAAAAACAAGCAACATTAATGTTCCCCACAGTTAAAGACAAGATAGCGGCAGATATGAATTCTATGTTCTATAGCAGAGACGATTCATTTTTTCATGAATGGTGTTTAGATTATTTCAGATATTGTTGGTACAATTCTAAGCCATTTGATGAGACTAAATTGCTGGAAGTTTAAATCGTCCGAATTGCTGCAAAATCATAAAGCCGGTAAGAACGCTCATGGTGTTGTTCTCGAGAGGAGATTAGAACATAGAAAAGGCTAAGAAAAAAACAAATGGAAACAAAACTGACTCGACTCTTGGACCTAGGATCTGATTGGTCTTGCTAAATGTAGTCTGTAATTTTGTAATTCTTGTTTTCTTGTATCAGCCGTCTTATTTGTTTTTTTTCTGAGCAATGATGGAGATCGCTCAGATTTCGCAGAAAATCTACTTCATCCTTTAGGAATGTAACTTGATCGTCATTATACAATTCACTGTATGCTAGTTTTTGGTTTAGTCTTTGCATATCAGTGATACACTGATGTATTCTATCTATCTTATTAGTTATACCATTGTCTAACAAGATTCTTGCAAGTCGTCGCTTTTTTATATTAAACATGGGATTGATAACGAGCTTATCAAATACAGAGAGGAGATCAAAATAATCTTCCTTTCCACTATAACCTATAATCGTGGCAGGGATCAACTTCGCTAGTTTTCGCTGTACTGCTCTTTTTGAGTGATTTTCATCCAAAACTATTACTGACCTCCCGAATGTTAGAATCGCATTGAGAATTTGGCTTGGCAATCTCTCATCTAAGATGTCGTCATCAGATTTCAGCTCCACTGGATAGAACCGAATAGCGTCTATTCTGCAGCGTTCAGTTCTGGCAAATTGTGTTAGCAACCCGCTCCTCATTAGAATATTAAAATATTTATCATAGGATTCGATTGAATCGTAAATCATATTATGCTTATGATTATAGTTTTTCTTGTCTATTACCGCAATTACTAGATCAAAGCTTCGAAAGTATCCTTCATCTTTTATTCTAATGTCCGTATCTGCACTTGCAGACGATGGAAAAAAATTGACGGCGTTACTAGCCCCTACGCTATATTGTTGATTGTTACTAGTATCGGCACCGTTACTTTTAATGTGACCCGATCTTACGGAGCTTATAAACAGTTGCTTTAGCTCTTTTTCATTCATCCACAATTCAGCTGTTCTATATACGAATATTTATCTTCTCAGAACAAATTAAGTTGCTCCGTTACGCTTAGGTATAATACCAACGGAGGTAAACACTGTGTGAATACTAAAATCATTGAGAAGCCTTGCATGCCCTCTTCATTTCGGTGACATAAGAATGTAACCTTTCAAGCATGTTCTTGTGGTTACTTCTGTTTGACTTCACCTTCTTGACAATTGCGCTACCTATTATTACTGCGTCCGCGCCGGCCTTTATCATCGATCTTACATGCGACGGTTTAGTAATTCCGAATCCGACGACTACTGGAAGACGAGATTCAACGATCCGTTTAGTCTGTTTTATTGCATATAATGTATAACCTTCGAACGACGTGCGTGTACCTGTGATTCCGTATACAGATACTACGTATACAAATCCTGATGATCTATTGATAATATTATTCATTCTTTGCGCAGAGGTATTTGGAGAAACCAAAAATATTGTTACTAGTCCGAGCCTTGATGCATGTTTAATGTAACAATCAGACTCTTCAACTGTCATATCAGGTAAAATAAATCCATCTATTCCCAATCTCTTAGACCTTATCATGAATTTTTTAAAACCCTTTTTTAATAAAATATTTGAATATGTCATAACAAGTATTGGCAGGTCAGGAAATCTCTTTCTAATGCGGTGAGCTAGCTTCAAGCATTTATCGGGTGTGATGCCTCTCACTAGTGCGTTATATGATGCTTCCTGAATAATTGGACCATCAGCTATAGGATCTGAGAATGGAATTCCGATCTCTAGTATATCTGCTCCGGCAGATACAAGGGTATTAACTATGCGTTCAGTAGTATCGATATCAGGGTAGCCCGCTACCACATAGCAAATAAGTGCCCGTTCATTTCTTATTGACAAATCCTGAAATTTCCTGACAAGTCTATTATATCTAAGATCGATTACCATGTTTTTTTCGTCTTATTTTCGCAGTTCTTTTTCTTAGATAGTCTAAAACAATCTCTACGTCCTTATCTCCACGTCCAGATAGTGTGACTATGATAGCATCATCGGTATGCATTTTTCTTGCCAATTTCATTGCATATGATATGGCATGAGCAGGTTCGAGCGCGGGAATTATACCCTCAAGCTTACAGAGCTTCAAAAATGCATCGACTACATCTTCGTCTAGACATTCAACATATTTTACTCTTTTTATGTCCTTCAATAAGGCATGTTCTGGTCCTACGCCCGGATAATCGAGTCCAGCAGAAATGCTGTGCGTTTCTGTGACCTGCCCAAATTCATCTTGGAGAAGGTATGTTAACATTCCGTGCAATATTCCTTGTGAACCCGCAGTCAAAGTTGCAGAATGCTTTCCTGAATCAATACCCTGGCCACCGGCCTCGACACCAAAGAGTTGAACTCGGTTATCATCCAGGAACGGATAGAAAGTTCCAATAGCGTTACTGCCTCCTCCAACACAAGCGACAATAGCGTCTGGCAATCTATCGGATATTTTGTAAATTTGTTTTTTAATTTCACGCCCGATTATACTTTGGAAATCCCTAACCATCATTGGATAAGGATGAGGACCTACTACTGATCCTATAAGATAATATGTATCTCGAATATTAGTAATCCAGTCTCGTAATGCTTCATTAATCGCATCTTTTAGGGTTTGCGATCCGGACACTACCTCGTGTACTTTTGTGCCAAGCAATTGCATACGGACTACATTAGGACTCTGTCGACGTATGTCCTTCACTCCCATATAGACTTCCGAAGCCATCCCAAGCACTGCAGAGGCAATAGCAGTCCCTACACCATGCTGACCGGCACCTGTTTCTGCAATAATCCTTTTTTTGCCCATACGTTTGGCCAACAATGCTTGACCCAGAGCATTATTAGTTTTGTGAGCCCCTCCATGAAGAAGATCTTCTCTTTTTAGATATATCTTTGCGCCTCCAATATGGTCGCTCAGATTCTTGGCAAAATAAAGTGGCGTAGGACGGCCAGCATAGTTTGTTAGATAGTACGAAAGTTCCTTTTGAAATTCTACATCCGGCTTGTGTTTTTCGTAAGCCAGTTCGAGTTCTTCTATTGCCGGAATAAGAGTTTCGGGAATGTATCTTCCCCCGTACTTTCCAAATCTGCCGTTAACTGGGTCACTATGTTTCATACTTGGACATCTTTATTTGTTCTTTTCAAGGCCTATTAAGACATTCGCAATTCTTTAAGTCTTGAAAATTTACAAAAGAATGTCATCCGTACAGAAGCAATATCACTATAATGAAAGATAGAGTTCCTCAATTTTGGAGCCTATGTCATTTGATTCCATTATGCTCGTACCGACTAAGAAAGCATCAGCGCCAGCCCTTTTCAAAAATCGAATTTCATTTGCATCATATATTCCACTTTCACTTATAACAATATTCTTACCCTTTGAATACTCATCAAGCAATCTTTTGGTAGTATTAATGTCTATGTTAAGGCTGTTCAAGTCGCGGTTATTGATGCCTATCAAATTATTCTTGTTGTCTTTATTCATCTCTACTGCTTCATAAAATTGCCGTTCGGAATGAACCTCGATTATAATCTGCAGTCCTTTTCGATGAGCATATTCTGTGAATCTTTCTATGCTCGCTTCTGCCAAACTATGATCAAAAATGGATTTTATCAAAAGGATGCAATCAGAGCCAATTCTTTTCGCCGCGTCTATTTGAATTTCGCTAACTATGACATCCTTCATAAGCAAAGGCACGCTTACAATCTTCCGAATCTTAGCCAACTTGTCTATCGAACCATTGAATAAGTGAGGCTGAGTGAGGATTGATATACCGATCGAGCCTGCTCTCACCATCGTGGTCGCGACTTGTGCGATGTTTATTTTGCTTTCATCGACAATTTGTCCTTTAGACGGAGATGAAAACTTGATCTCTGTGATAAGTGGGGCGTGGGGACAGGAAAGAATCCGTTGTCTCAGATTAATCGGACTATGAGTAGAGAAATTATACTCTTCTGATTCGTACGCTCCTTCATCCAATGCTCTATAAGAATTGTCGGCAAGTGCCTTTAGCGCAAAATTTTTTCGAATAAATTTGCTCATTCAATAAGCCAACATGTAATGATACACGAATTAGTATATAATCGTACAAGAATGGCTAGACCCTAAAACCTGACTTAGTAAACTCCTGCTATTCTATATGAACCGGTTGCATTATATTACTTCTAGGAAAATCATTATCAAGACCTGCCTATTAGTACAGTCAGGTGTGTATGCTTCCGAATACAGTCAGCCGCACAGAGATGTTAGGTTTGACCTCTAGCACAAAAGAAAAAAGCGACGGCAAATCCAAGACAAGACGAAATAGTTATTCCTTATCTTCAAGTTCACGCAGTACTGCCCTACGAACAGCAGGTATTTGGTTTCTTATGACTAAGAATAAGTCCGCCATTTCGTCTCTATCTAGTTGCCGACCATTTTTAGCTACAAAGCGTTCTGTGAATCCTCCTATAACCATTCCACAAACTAATCCATATGTAAATTCTCCAACATTACCTTGACTTGGAATAAGCCTTCGCGCAAGATCAGTCCATAATTCTATTTGTCTTATTGTTGATTTGACATTGGATTCTAACTCTTTTCTGTCTTGTATTCCGAGAATCATGATACAGGTATACTAGTTGAGTGCGCAACTAAACCTTTGCGGTGCTACAATCTGCTTCAGCAAAATTTCATAATTGGAGCTCTAAGACTCAAAGAGCCACATTTTTTCGCTCTTGAGGTATAGGTAATAAATATCCGAGTTCCGCTGGTCAGGTAGCATTAGGGAACCGACGGCTTGTTCAGTTTAACTGTGCATGTGCGCAGTTATATATTCTGATGATGCTATTAAGCATGATTGATATGCAAAGGTACATGATATATTTAAAGAATGATTCTCATTCTCCCAAGGATGCTCAAAATTTATTGTTAAAAGCAAGATCTCTTCTGGCAGCATCCGACGTGGTTATACGAGATACACGGGTTTCAGAATTTAACATAGAATTTGATACAAGTATCCCAAATAATGGCGTGATGAAAGAAGTAATCCGTATACTTTCATCAATTGCACCTTTTTCTGAGTACGAGCACATAGTAGAAAAGAACCTGCCAACGGAGAGGGCCATTGAGTACGCTAGGTCTTTGTTTAACGCACAAAAATATTGGTTAGCGCACGAAGTTCTTGAATCTGTTTGGAAAAGCGCTCAAGGAATTGAAAAGGAGATCTTAAACGGGATCATACTAGTCGCCGCTGCATTCGTCCACGAAGAAAAAGACGAAGCAGATATTTGTATTTCAATACTAAAAAGGGCAAGCAAAAAATTAGAAAAAGGTGCTGGCTATTACCGCGGTATAGATATTGATAAACTAAAGCGTGATGTTTTAAAAATAATTCAAAAAGGTCCAATAAACCGCTTTCAAATCTAGAGCTATTTTTTAATTTAACATAAATCCGACAGACTTTATGGTTACTATTCTATGCCGAAGAGAAAAATCCTATAACAGAAGTGCGCCATAGGATGTAGTTGAGCATGACTTTTCTGCTATTTTTAGTCTTTAAGTCTCCTCCTTCTTAAAATTAGTGCAACTATAACGAGAACTATTAGAATAGATAGCATTGCAAAAAATGTAGCCTCATCTCTTACAGCTCCTTTTGGTAGGATCGCAAATAAAATCAAACAAACGATTAGCTGTACGCTCATCCTTAAAGCTAATCGTTATTTGGTGTTATACTTCAAGCTTTGGGATGATAGCCGCATTATAGGATTGCATACAATCATATCACGAGCTAGCCAAGGGACCTAAACAAGCAGATCCGTCACACGAGCAAAATGACGAAACTATTTTCTCGAAGCTAAACGCACTGCCTATTAAATCTGCGATTACGAATGTGCATATGTATAGAAGGTGGGGAAGGGATTCGAACCCTTATAAATTCGCTTTCAGCAAATATCTGACTTCTGCAGGCGAACGCATAACCGCTCTGCCACCCCACCGAGAGAAGTGCTCGCTGTTCTAGCCCTAATAGTTGTAAGTATTCTAAATTTAAAGCATTAGGTATACATCTCGGTTTGCTTCCTCATAAAATTTTACAGGGCCCGTGCAAAGTAAGAGCATGGAAATGCTTTTCGTATTGCGAATCAAATTTTCAATACATTTTTGGCAGCAAGACGTATGTCTTCAGGCTTTATTGTCTTTCTACCCGCATGAACTGACAAATCTACCGCCTGCGTTGCAATTCTAATAGCCACATCTTCAAGAAGCTTTCTTAGCTCATCTGCTGCGTCATCGCTAACTCTCTCTGCACCGGATTTTTTGATCACGCGATACATTGCTGCTAGGCCTAGCTCAGGATTAGATGACATACTATCAATGAAGAGAAGGGCTTTCTAAAAAATATATTCGTCATATAAGAAAGATTTATTGGACATTAGTCAAGTCAGTGATTTGAACGGCCAAGAACCGGCATAGGTGTCTTGAATTAATCTCCTTCCAATTCCATTATACTAAACGGATTTATGTCACAAATTAACTAAGTCTAACGTATCTTTGCAGCCATTGCTTTTTGACACTCATATTCACCTAACAGACAGCTCCTATTGTTCGTATTTAGACGAGCTTCTTAACACATTCAGAGCAATGAGGATTAATGTCTGTTCAGTTTCAGTAGACATTCGAACCTCTCTTAAAACATTCGAGCTCTCTGGCGAGGCCTTCGACGATATAGTCATTAAATTTGTAGGAATCCATCCTGAATTTGCAAGCAAGGAAAATGTGGATGAATTTATGACTGCTTTTAACTCTAACGTTGAACGTATTGACGGGATAGGCGAAATCGGTCTAGACCGCGCCTATGTAGGAAGCGATCAGATCTCATACGAGAAACAGAAGGAGGTTTTTTGTAGCATGTTAAGCCTATCTGAAACCACAAGGAAACCTATATCAATACATTCCCGGGGCTCTACTGATGACATTTTAGACTTACTCAGCACATATAACACAGGAAATGTGGCTTTGCACTGGTTCAGCGGTAGCAAAAAGCAATTACAGAAATGCATGGACATGGGTTTGTACGTGGGATATGGGCCCCTATTGGTCTATTCCAGCGAAAAAAGAGTTCTATTAAAGCATACAAATATGAGCCAGTTCCTTGTCGAAACAGATGGGCCTGTGAAATATTCTAACTGCTTCAAGGGGCTTATTTCACTTCCGAGCTCGTCACTAACAAGTGTGATTAGGAGCGCTTCGAATGTAATTGGAAAGACATTCTATGAGACAAGGGAAACATTGCGAGAGAATTCTGAACGTTTCCTTAGTTCCAGACCATCATAGTTTTAATTGTTTCTACAACTAAAACAGACGGGTTATGAATAAAACATGTGAATGAAGCCAGCCTCAATACCGCCATACATTATTATTATTTTGTCATTAAAAGAATATTAAATTAGAACACCGAAAATTTTTTGCTAAGACGGTAGCCAGAAAGAAGAAATAAATAAAGGATCGTCTTTTAGTGCGGCAACTCAGCTGCTTGAGGCCTTTCTTGCTCTTTGACCAGTCTAACTATAACATCTGAAACTGAACAGTTCATTTTATTTTTTTCGTTGAGGATCTGCCTGTATGCTTCCAAGGTGATATAAACAGGAATTGAGCCGGTTCCTTCGAGCAACGACTTAACTCTATATAGCCCATTTTCTATCCCTCTTTCTGCGATTTTTTTTAACTTGACTCTATCCATAAATCCACCAAGAGGGCCCAACGGCATGTCATAATCAACACCTATGCTTGTCTTTGTCTTCCTTTCAGCAGTTTCTTCAAATTGGACCGTAATCTGCCAGTGTTTAAAAGGCCCTTCAATCATTTTTGCTACTATCTTGCGATGAGGTATGTAATCAATCGTTTCGCAGTCCCATTCCAATCTCTTGCCGTCAAAGTCACCGCTAATTCTGAATATCGTTCCAACACCAAATCCGTTCTTTACCTCTATAGGAACTATATTTAAACCCATATTTTCCGGAAACTGGTCAGCCATATGTTCTGGCCTAGCAAAATAAGTGAAGACTTCGTTCACAGGACTGTTAATTTCAATAGTTTTACTAATAGTAGTTGTCATGACCTGTGAAAATAAATTCTCAGAACTGAATTTAAAGGTTTCTTGTGTAAGTTTTCACGCTATTTGAGATCTCCGAACATAAGGGTAAGAATAGTATTCTCTCAAATAATCTCTAGTTGTTGCAGTGCACTGTATTACTATATAGCTTTATGTCAACTGCGCATACAACTGGCTATTTAAAAATAGATGTGTAAAGAGAATCCTAGGTATCAGGCCAGCGGATTTTGGTTTATGATTTCATCTAAGCATGCTATTATATCATCTTTGGTGACAGAAACAGGATTATTATCAAGATGTCCTCGATCGGGCAATATTACATCAGCTGCATTATCAAGAGGTTGCTTTAATGTTAAGGGTTCAAATTTTAATTTTTGACAGATTCGCTTGAAACTTTCATAATATACAGACTTATTGAAGCGATGTGCAACAGTAGTGCATGATGACAATGCATATCCATGTGGCACTCCTTCGTTTGAAAACACGTAAGACAAAGCATGCCCTAGCGTAGTAGAGGCATTCCCAAATCCTATACCCGAGAGCATCGCTCCGTATGGCAACAAGTGCGGTTTCTCATTTATAATGGCATCCTCTAATATGTCAAACGCTTCCTTGCAAAATAGCTTTGTAAATGGGTTGGCTAGCCTGCTGTCGTATGCTTCGGAGGCTTGAGCTGCAGCGTCACATGCAGAATTTCTCATGATATTGAATGGAGTACCGGGCAGGAAATACGGATCGACAATCGCTGCTTCCGCCAAAAATGCCTCGTCTTGAAGTAATTTCTTTTTGTGCTCAAAGCTAATAACAGCGTAGGTAGTCATTTCGGCACCAGTCCCAAAAGTCGTCGGAATCAGGATCTTTGGAATACCCGTAAGTTTACCAAGATATTTGCATACATCCATGGAACTTCCGCCTCCGAGGCCGATGTATGCAGAAATTTCTTTTTTTCCGTCGTATTCCTTTCTAATCGCTTCAACTGTTTCAATTGCAGGGTCCGGGGTGACCTTATCATAGACCTCGTAATTCTTTATCTGCATGTAGTCTATCCACTTATTATAAATATCTGGAGTTGTTGTTGTTATAATTAAGGAGTTCTTTGGATATTCGAATTCCTTGGCGGCATTTTCTCCAAAGGCTATCTTTCTAGGAGTCATTACCTTCCACATAAGAAAACAGCTTGTTTTTGAGGGGCTTTATGCTTTACGGACCTGTACCTAACAGAGAAAGGATTGCAAGAGATATAAATTAAGTTTTAATTCTTGATGTGATTATTTAATTAGAAAACCATCATCTCAGGACTTCTACTTCAATGAGATAACTTTAACTGGGGCTAGTTTTCGTGGTTGAGGAGTATGAGGAAGAGCTAATAGATGATTTTTGGACCTTGTTTTTAGCATCGACGATTTTCCTAGAATATAGAACAGTTATCAATGTCATTGAGAAAAGCAATAGTCCGAGCCCTAGATGGACTGTTACTAGGATTGCATGCAACCGTTCCATTATTACTATTGCCCCCAGTGTTATTTGGCCCGCGGCAGCACAGCTAGCTATTATAGAAGCTATTTTCATGGGCCGCAGAGCAATTTTTGACTTCAAAACAAAGAACATGGTCACAAAGACCAACATTCCCGTTACCGCTGCTACCGATCTATGAAAGTACTCTATCAAAAATTCTTCCATAGGTACGAATCCCGCTGGGCAAAGCGGCCACTTGGGACAGGTTAATCCTACACCCGAAGCGCTGACATAACCCCCAATGAACATAAGAGTAAATAAGGACACAAGTGTAGCAATCGGAAGACTTTTGATGAATGCCATATTCATATTCATTATTCTATATCTGTTTTTATTATCTTTTGGTTCCCGTAAATCATATATTTATGCATGAAATCATAATTGAATCCTACCGCTGGCAATAAAGGATGCATGCAATGCACGTGCTAACACACGCTGACTATTGCACCTTTAAGGTTCCTGTCATGTACGGATGAAGATCACAATGAAAAGGAATTTCACCAGCTTTGAGGCTAGCAGTAGAAATTTGAGCCGAAGCGCTAGGAGCTATAATACTTGTATCAAAGTCCTTGCCCTTATTTGGATCCTCTAATGTTTTGCCGCTTGTAACTGTGTGTGGAGTAGTGTCTTTGTTTTGTACCTGTATAGTATCGCCTTTTTTCACAGAAAGAGTAGCAGGTTGATAAGAAGGATTGCCCTGAACAGAGGCGCCCTGTGGGATAGTCAGAGCAGGTCCTGAAGCAGCAGCTCCACCAGCTGGTGCTGAAGAGG
>Ga0075424_100006701_pt1 | contig 11100 bp, 11 predicted proteins | sample SoiMethybrSBSTD3_FD_75301 | JGI IMG/M metagenome (GOLD analysis project Ga0075424, IMG submission 75301) | Bulk soil microbial communities from a Populus tree surrounding site in Tennessee, USA - Soil MetaG P. TD hybrid SBSTD3 | ecosystem: Environmental > Terrestrial > Soil > Tree plantation...
TTGTCACTGGCAGGTTCCAGGGTCGAGCCGCGGCCGAGACGCCTCGCCTCGACGGCAGGGTCGCGGTCGTGACCGGAGGGGGACGCGGCCTGGGCCGGGTCCTCGCGAGCTCGCTGGCGGAACGCGGCGCGTCCGTGGCGGTGCTCGCACGCTCCGGAGCCGAGCTGGCGCGGACCGTAGAGCTGATCCGGAGCGCCGGCGGACTCGCCGGTGCATGGTCGGTCGACGTCACCGACCCGGACTCGGTCGAGCGGACGTTCCGGGACGTTGAGCGCGTGCTCGGCCCGATCGACGTGCTCGTCAACAACGCCGGCGAGTGCGGACCCTGCGGGTCCCTCTGGGAGGTCGACGCCGGCAGGTGGTGGCGGGCGATCGAGGTCAACCTCGCCGGGGTCCACCTCTGCTCGGCCGCGGTGCTGCCGGGCATGGTGGAGCGGGGACGGGGACGCATCATCAACGTGGCCAGCCACGCCGGCGCGTATCGGTGGCCGACGATGTCCGCGTACGCGGTCTCCAAGGCGGCCGTGATCAGGTACACCGAGCACGTGGCGGTCGAGGCGAGGCGGCACGGGGTGACCGCCTTCGCCATCCACCCCGGCCTCCTGACCATCGGGCTGACGGAGGAGGTCCTGGCCCACGACGCGCCTGCCGACTCGTCCCTGGGCCGGATCGCGACGTGGATCAGGGCGCAGCTCGACGGCACGGACAGCGGATGCCCGCGGCGCGCGGCGCGGCTCGTCGCGCTGCTCGCGTCGGGCGAGGGCGACGCGCTCTCCGGTCGCTACCTCTCCGTGGAGCACGACGTGGCCGCCCTCCTGGAGCGCGCGGACGAGGTCGAGCGCGACGACCTCCACACGCTGCGCATCCGCGAGCTCAGCTGAAGCTGACCGAGCCGTCCGGGTGGAACACGAGGCCGGGGTTGTGCGCGACCTCCCACCGGAAGCCGGCCGGGTCGGCGAAGTACCCGTGCACGAAGCCGACCTCGCCCCGCTGGGCCTGCTTCAAAACGGTGCCGCCGGCCGCCTCGGCGCGAGCCAGCACCTCGGCGACCTCGGCGTCGCTGCCGACGTTGTGCGCCAGGCTCATCGGGGCGGGTCCGGTCGACGGCCGCGCCGCCACGCTCGCGTCGATGTCGCGTTCCAGCGCCTCGGCACGCCACAACCCCAGCAATAGCCCGTGCCCGACCCGCAGGAACACGATCTCGCCGGGCACCTCCATGATCGGCTCCCAGCCCAGGCCGTCCACGTAGAAGCGCCGGGCGGCCGTCAGGTCCGGAATGCCCAGGGTGATGATGTGCACGCGTGGTTCCATGCCGCCGATCGTGCCCCCATCCCGCCGCCCGCGTATTGCACGAATCGGTCAGCTCAGGCCGTCCCGCAGGTACGACCGAGTGAGCTGGCGGATGCGGGCTGCGCGATGCGCCACGGCCGGGTGGTCGAGCGGATAGCCGCGTGGCGGCCCCAGCCACCGGCAGAGCTGCCGGAGCCCGAGGAGCACGGCGCTGCGGCAGATCGATCGTTCGTGGTCGGACGGCAGCGCCGCGACTCGCCGGTGGCCGCCGAGCAGCGCGGGAAGGAGCCTGCTGGGCAAGTGCTCCTGGTCGTGCAGCTGGAAGTGTCCGAGGTCGAACATCGGCTCGGCGCCACGAATCTCGCCGAAGTCGATCACGCCGGAGTACCGCCCGCCCGAGCAGAAGATGGCGGTCGTGTCGAAGTCGCCGTGGGCGAGCTGTCCCCTCGCCGGGGGCCGGGCGCGCTCGAGCTTGAGCATCCCCTCGATCGCGTCCAGGACGGAGCCGGTAAACAGCGAACCCAGCGGTCCCGGCCAGGGGGCTGGCAGGGAGGAGGTGAGAAACGGCGGGTAGCTGGGGTGCTCCGCCTGCAGCGGCCACCGGGTCCCGCGTCTGCGCACCCAACCGAATCCGTCGACGATCACGCGGTTCACCACGGCAAGATCCTCGCCCGCCTCGTCCACCACCGCTCTGGCGACCTCGTCCGAGCAGGCGGACTCGGCCAGTGGGCCGCCGGCGACCTCGGTCGTGATCAGGACCGAGCGGCCGATGGCGGCGTCGAACGGCTCGACGAAGACCACCAGCGGCACCCGGACGCCCAGCGCGTGGAGCCGCCGGTGCAGCTCCGCGTCGGTCTCCAGGTTGTCGTCCGCCTCCTCGGCCACGCGGAGATAGAACGTCTCGGACCCGCGGACCAGCCGGTAGACCTGCGTCGAGACGCCGTCCGGGGTGCGCTGGCACGACACCGGCCTCGAGGCGCCGAACGCCCTTCGCACGAGGGCGGCGAGAGCGGAGGGGTCGACATCGGGCTTTCGCGGCATCGCCTGGTCAGCATGGCCGCATCGTCAGGGCATAGAGCTCGAAGTGGGCAGTCTCGATCCGATGGCCATGGGTCCACATGGGATGGTTCGAGACCAACGCGGCGACCACTCGTGGCGGCGCCTATCGTCCGTGAGGCACCTGCGGCCGAGTCACGGGCACGACCGTCAGCAGCTGATCGAGCCCACTGAAGTCGTCGGGACTCGTGGTGAAGAGCGCCAGCCCCTCCGCGATGGCGGTCGAAGCGACCATGAGGTCGGCCACTCTCGCGCGCGGCTTCCGCCCGATCGCGATCACCGCCGCCGCCACCTGACCATAGATCCGGGCCGCTTCCGTGTCGAACGGGATGGGGTCGAAGTCGGCCTCCGCTCGCTGGAGCACGCTCATGCGCCGCGCCCTCTCGGCGCGCTCGTCGTACGCGCTCTGCTCGTCGTTGCTCCGCACCTCGTGCGGGCCGGCTGACAGCTCGGCCAGCGTGACGGCGCTGATCGCCATCTCGTCGGGCAGCTCAGCGCCGTCGATCCACCTGCGGAGGATCAGGATGTTGGTGTCGAGCAGACCTCGCTGGGGCAGCTCAGCGCCCATACGGGTCCGTCGTCCGCTGGTCCACTGCGGCCTCTTGGTCGGCCCGGAACGCATCGAGGTCGACGGATGGAGCACCGCGCGACATCGTCGCGAACTCTTCGCGGGTGACGAACCGTCGCCGTCTGCGCAGCGGGACCAACTCGCCGATCCGGTGGCCGTCGCGGGTGACGATGAACGCCTGTCCACGCTCGACGGCGTCCATGATCTCCCGTGACCGGTTGCGCAGGTCGCGCTGGGTGATCTCGGGCTGAGAGGTCATGCAGCCATCTTACCGGCTACATAGCACCACGTGCCACCAGGTGCTACAGCAGCCCTGCTCTCGAAGCACCTGCGCCAGCGTGATCAGGCTGTAGCGCTCCGGCAGGGGCAGCGTCTCGATCAGGTCGTGCAGCCGCGCGCTCTTCCGCTGAAGCCGGGCTCGACCGGCTGGGAATCGCCGTTGCGGCTGCTATGCTGCGCGCACGATGACGGCGCCGGCGCACGTGCTCACGGGGCTCGGGCTCCTTACCAGGGGAGGTTCCGGGACCTAGCACGCCCACAGAGAGCGCTGGCTCCCGGAACCTCCCGATCGAAGGCGATCGGGAGGTTTTTTCATGTCTGCGTATCGACCCGGCGAGATCGAGCCGCGCTGGCGGGCGCGGTGGGACGCCGACGGCCTGCACGACGTCGAGCCCGAGCGGCTCGACCCCGGCCGCGCGCTCTACAACCTCGTCGAGTTCCCCTACCCGTCCGCCGAGGGCCTCCACGTCGGCCACGCGTTCACGTACTGCGGCGCCGACGCGTACGGCCGGCTGCAGCGCATGCGCGGCCGCGAGGTGTTCCAGCCGATCGGGTTCGACGCGTTCGGCATCCACACGGAGAACTACGCGCTCAGGGTCGGCGAGCGGCCCGACACGCTGACCCGCCGCACCGTCGCCAACTACCGCAGGCAGCTGCGGAACCTCGGTGCCGCGTGGTCGTGGCGGCAGGAGGTCGTCACGTGCGACCCGGACTACTACCGCTGGACGCAGTGGATCTTCCTGCGCCTGTTCGACGCCGGCCTGGCCGTCCGCCGCGAGGCGTCCGTCATCTGGTGCCCGTCCTGCCTGACGGTGCTGGCGAACGAGCAGCTGGAGGGCGACCGGTGCGAGCGGTGCGGCAGCGCCGTGGGCCGGCGCGTGATGGAGCAGTGGTTCCTCCGCATCACCGCCTACGCCGATCGCCTGGTGGACGGGCTGGACGCGCTGGACTGGCCCGACTTCGCGAAGCGGCTGCAGCGGGAGTGGATCGGCCGGTCGCGCGGCGTCGAGGTGGACTTCGCGCTCGACGGCACGGGGGAGGCGCTGACCGCCTTCACCACCCGCGCGGACACCCTGTTCGGGGCGACGTTCCTGGCCGTCTCGCCTGACCACCCGCGGGCGGGCGAGCTGGCCGGCCGCACGGCGCGCAGCCCGGCCACCGGCGACGCCCTGCCGATCGTGGTGGCCGACTATGTCGTGGCGGGCTACGGCGGCGACGTGGTGATGGGCGTGCCCGGCCACGACGCCAGGGACCTGCGGCTCGCGGAGCGAGAGGGCCTGCCGGTCCGCCGGGTCGTCGAGCCCCCGGCCGGCCGGGCGGACGGCGAGGACGCCTGGACCGGCGACGGCGTCCTGGTCGGCTCGGGCCCGTTCACGGGCCTGGACAGCGCCGCCGCCAGGGAGCGGATCGCCGGCTGGCTGGAGGAGCGGGGCCGCGGCCGCCGGGCCACCCGGTACCGGCTGCACGACTGGCTGATCTCCCGCCAGCGCTACTGGGGCCCCCCGATCCCCATCGTCCACTGCGCCACGTGCGGGCCCAGCGGCGTGCCCGATCGCGACCTGCCGGTCCTGCTGCCCGAGATCGACGACTTCCGGCCGACGGGCACGGGCCGCTCGCCGCTGGCGTCGGTCGAGTCGTTCGCTTGCACCTCCTGCCCGCGCTGCGGAGGCCCGGCCCGCCGCGAGACGGACGTCTCCGACACGTTCCTGGACTCCGCCTGGTACTTCCTGCGCTACCCGTCGAGCGACCGCGCGGACGTGGCCTGGGACCCGCGCCTCACCGGGCGCCTGCTGCCGGTGGACACGTACGCGGGCGGTCCCGAGCACATCACGCGGCACCACCTGTACGCGCGCTTCCTGACCCACGCGCTGCACGACCTGGGCCTGGTGCCGTTCGCCGAGCCGTTCCCCGCCATCCGGGTGCACGGGATGGTCGTGCTGGCGGGCGCGAAGATGAGCAAGAGCCGCGGCAACGTGGTCAACCCGGACGACTACGTCGAGCGGTACGGCGCCGACAACCTGCGGCTGTACCTGCTGTTCTGCGGCGACTGGCGCGAGGGCGGCGAGTTCAGCGACCTGGGGCTGCGGGGGATCGTCCGGTTCACCCACCGGCTGTGGCGCCTGCTGACCGACCCGCACGCGCCGGGCCCCGGCGGCGTCTGCCTGGCTCCGCTGGACCGGGCGATCGCCCGCGTCGGCGCGGACCTCGACCGATTCAAGTTCAACACCGCGATCGCGGGCCTCATGGAGCTGTCCCGCTGGGCGGCCGAGGCGCGAGCGAGCATGTCGGCGGAGGAGTGGTCGAGGACGGCCAGGACGCTCGTGCTGCTGCTGGCGCCCCTGGCCCCCCACCTGGCCGAGGAGCTGTGGGAGCGGCTGGGCGCGCCGTACTCGGTGCACCGGCAGCCGTGGCCGGCCCACGACCCGGCCGCGCTCGCGGCGGACGAGGTGACGATGGTGGTCCAGGTCGACGGACGCGTCCGCGCGAGGCTGCGCGTGCCGGCGGGGCTGTCGGAGGCTGAGGCGGCGCGGTTGGCGCTCGACGCCCCGGCGGTGGCCGCGCAGGCGGCGGGCCGGCGGCCGCGCCGGGTGGTCCACGTGCCCGACCGGCTGGTCAACCTGGTGCTGTGAGCGGCGCGCTGGGCATCGCCGTGACCCGCCGGTCCGAGCCCGCGGCTCGGACCGGCGTCACCCTCCCTCGCGTCAGATGAAGTTGGCGATCGTGGCGATGCTGTCCGCCCACTGCGGATCGGTCGCGTAGTGGACGTTCATGCCCCTGAGCGTCGGGGAGACCAACCACCGGCCGCCCGGGGTCAGGTACTGGCTGCGGACGTACGCCGCGACGTAGAGGATCCCGTGCTCGGGTCCCATGAACGTCGTCGCGCAGGACGACGGGCAGCTGTCGAACGCGGTGAAGCCGAAGTAGTTGAAGGCCGCGATCGGCTGCAGGCCCCAGTCCGACTCCAGGATGGCGTGGGACAGCAGGTACTGGGCGTTGACGCCGTACCGCTGCTCGGCCTCGACGAAGAAGACCCCGTCGCCGACGAAAGGCGACTCCGGCTCGTGCGCCATCACGAACGCGTCGAGCTGCGCCGCGTTCAGGCCGGACGGCCGCGTCAGCACCGTGTCCACCGTGAAGAGCGTCCCGTGCGTCGGGTCGCCCTGGGGACCGCCGATCGGTGGTGGTGGCGGCGGCGCCAGGTGGCTGGAGTCCGGCCCGATGCCCGCGAAGAGCGCGCCGGCGGTGTGGCTGCCCACGATGCCATCGGCGGCGAGCCCGGCCGGGCCCTGGAAGGCCCGGACCGCGGCGGCCGTCTGCGGCCCGAAGACGCCGTCCGCCGTGATGCCGAGGGCCCGCTGGATGCGCCGGACCGCCGGACCGCGGCTGCCGGACTGGACCAGCGCCCCGCCGGTCGTGCCAGCCAGCGCGTCCGCGGTCCGCGGTCCCACGACCCCGTCGACCCGCAGCCTGTTTGCCTGCTGGAACGCCCTGACCGCGGCGTTCGTCTGCGGCCCGAAGATGCCGTCGGCGGTGATCCCGAGCGCCCGCTGGACGCGGGCCACCACGGGTCCGCGATCCCCGGTGCTCACGGCAGCGGCGTCGATCGACGCCTGTGCGCTCAGGCCGACGACGCCGGCCGCGGCCAGCGTCATTGCCAGCCATCGCCTGGGACGGATGTGCTCACGCAACGACGCCGCTCTCCCACCACCAGGACCCCGACCCGTAGCTCGGGTGCTCAACGCGCGAGTCGCCGTGCTGCCAGGAGTTGGTGAACGCCTCCAGGCCGGAGAAGCCGGACGTCTCCGCGATTCGGTAGACCTGCCGGGTGGTGAGCCCCGACACGGCGACGTCGGCGGCGACGCCGAACATGTGCATGCTGTTGCTGGCGCCGCCCACCGCCTGGTTGTGGGCGATGCTGCGGAACCCGGAGTTCACGGTCACCGGCCGGTCGCCGCCCTTCCTGCGCAGCGCCTCCAGCTTCCACATGAGCCGGCGGACGTTCTCCTGCACCTCACCGGCGCCGACCCGCCCGCCGGAGAACCCGCTCCCGTCGTGCGAGGTGAACTCGGACCAGTCGAAGTGGGCGGTGGAGCCGTCGGAGCTGGCCAGCTGGTCGAGGGCTCCGAGCGTCGCCGGTCCGGCCACGCCGTCGACGGAGAGGCCGTGGGCCGCCTGGAACCGGCGCACGGCGGCGGCGGTCTGCGGCCCGAAGCTGCCGTCGACGGACACGAACGTCTGCGACGGCCCGTCGGCCGCCCAGCCAGCCACGCGGATCTGCAGCTCCACGACGTCGGAGCCGCTGGCGCCCTGGCGCAGCGTGCGCTGCGTGAACGCGGCCAGGCTGGTCTCGATGCTCCTGATCGGCGCGGCGGCCGAACCCTGCGCGGTCGCCAGTCCGGCCAGCACGCCACCCGAGGTGGCGGCCGCGGCGAGCGCGCCGAGCATGTGCCTGCGCGTGATGGTGCGCTGCGGGTGTGACAAGTCCCCCTCCTTGCGTTCGTTGGCGACCGGTGCCGCCGGCCGCCGGGCACCGGCATGCTAGGGAGGGCCCGCGCGGCGCCACAACGACATCTCCAGGACATCCCCAGGATCGGGCCGCGCTTCCCAGCGGACGTGACGCGGTGGCACTATGTGTCGCCGTGGGGAAGAGCGCGCCGCGGGCGTTGAGCCTGCTGCGCCGGGAGCGGGAGCGCCGTGGCTGGACCCAGGCGTACCTGGCGGAGCGGCTCGAGGTGGACCCCGCGTACATCAGCCGCTGGGAGCGCGGGGTGGTGAGCCCGACGGGGCTGCACCGCCGGCGGCTGTGCGAGGTGCTGGAGCGCGACGCCGAGGAGCTGGGCCTGCTGCCGCCTGCCGAGGGCGTGGAGGAGGTCGCGCCCGCGGCGGCGCCGGCGTCCGGGTCGACGCGCCGCGTCGCGATCAGGGCCGGCGGGACCGCGGTGCTCGCGCTGGCGCTGATGCTCTGCTCCGCGGACACGGCGCCGCCGTCCGCGTCACCGGCGGCGTCGAGCCGGCGCTGGCCGACCGAGCGCTACGATCTCGACGCCCCGAGCGACGTGGTCCGCGCCGTCCAGCTCCTGCTGATCGCCCACGGGCAGGACGTCGGGCCCACCGGGCCGGACGGCATCTACGGCGCCGCCACCCAGGCCGGCGTGCAGAGCTTCCAGCGGGCCAGCGGGCTGCGCGTCTCTGGCGAGGTGGACGCGCCGACGTGGGAGCGGCTCGCCAGCCCGCTCCGGCGCGGGAGCCGCGGGCCGCAGGTCGAGGCGCTCCAGCGGATGCTGCGGGCGGCCGACCCGGGCCTGACGCTGCCCATCGACGGGCGCTACGAGGCCGGCACCGAGGCGGCCGTCCGGCGCTTCCAGGAGGCGCGGCGGCTGTCCGCCTCCGGGACGGCGGACCTGGACACGTGGTGCCTGCTGGTCGGGGGGCGGCGGTGAGCTCGGTCACCGCCGCTATGGCCTCTTGCGGATGGAGACGACCGCGGCCGGCCGCGCCGGCGCCGGGGTGAAGACGTCCGCCGCCAGGCGCCGCAGGAGCAGGAACTCGTAGCGCGGCAGCCAGCGGCGGGCCTTGTGGGCCGGCCCGAACACGCCGGTCAGGGCCAGCGCCGCCCCCCACTCGAGGACCAGGTCGGCGCGCTGGAGCGGCAGGTGGGGGTCGTCCAGCATGCGGTGGAGCAGCGCCGACGTGATGTGGAACGGCGGGTTGCTCACGACCTTGAACGGCTGGCGCGGCAGCGGGACCGCCAGCGCGTCGCCGTGCACGACCGTCACGTTCGGCCGCTCGCGGAACCTCGCGTCGAGGCGGGCCGCGAGCCGCGTGTCGATCTCGATCGCGACCACGCGGCCGGCGCGGCTGGCGAGCTGCTCGGTCAGCCGGCCGTGGCCGGCCCCGAACTCGACGACCAGGTCGGCCCCGGCCACGCCGGCGCTCTCGACGACCGCCGCCGCCACGGCGGCGTCCCCGAGAAAGTGCTGCCCTCTAGGCGTCCACGCCGGACGCCGCCCACGGCGACCGGCCACGAAGGATGAGCGCTCCCATCGCGCGGGTCAGTGTACTCGGCCGGATCATCCCCGACACGAGCGGAGGCGTCACGCCGGCATCGTGACCGCGGCGCGCCGGGCCCTCGCCGCGGCCCCGAGCAGCGCCTCGGCCACGAACAGGTCGAGGAACCACACCGTCCACGCCCCCGAGGCGTACACCTGCTCGAACGGCAGGCCCAGCGCGGTCAGCCCGCCCAGCCAGAGCCGGAACGTGACGGCGGCGAAGATCAGCGCGTACGACCGCACCATCCACGCGCGGTGGGCGGCGATCTGCCGGCGGCGGATGGCGACGAAGGCCATCGCCGTGACCGCGAGCAGGCCGACGGCTCCCGTGGCGAACGCCAGGTGGGCCACCGGCCCGCCCTGCGACAGCGGCGCCAGCAGCAGGCCGCCGGCGGCCGCGGCGAGCACCGCGGCGACGTACAGGCGGCCGAGCGCCCGGTGCAGCGCCGGCATCCGGGTGCGCAGGCCGGTCCACAGCTGCCACGGTCCGACCGCCAGCGCGACGACCCCGCCGCCGACGTGCAGCAGCAGTGGTCCCAGGTGTGCCAGGTACGTCTGGACCTGGTTGGGGATGAACGTCGCCGGATCCAGCGTGAAGTAGCGCGCGGAGGCCAGGGCGACCAGGCTGGCGAGGACCGTCATCACGACCCAGCCGGGGCGGCGCAGACGAGAGGTCATGCTCATGGGGACCCATCCTCGGGCCGGCCGGCCGGCCCGTCGTCCTCCGTCCGGACGACCGGCGCCGGCGTCTCGTCCGTCAGGAGGAGGCCGGCCGGACGAGCCCGGTCTCGTACGCGAAGATCACGGCCTGCACGCGGTCGCGCAGGTCGAGCTTGTCCAGCAGGTGGGCGACGTGCGTCTTCACGGTCGTCTCGCCGACCCCCATGGCGGCGGCGATCTCCTGGTTCGTCAGGCCCCGTGCCAGGTGCCCGAGCACCTCCGACTCCCGCTCGGTGAGCGGGTCCAGCGCGGACGGGCGCCCGGCGCCGGACGGCGGGCGCGACCTCGCGAACCGGTGGATCAGACGCCTGGTCACGCTGGGCGCCAGGAGGGCGTCGCCGGCGGCGATCACCCGGACCGCCTCGGGCAGCCGCTCCGGCTCGATGTCCTTCAGGAGGAAGCCGCTGGCGCCGGCGTCCAGCGCGTCGTACACGTGCTCGTCCAGGTCGAACGTGGTCAGCACCAGCACGCGCGTCGCCGGGCGGCGCCGCACGATGCGGCGCGTCGCCTCGATGCCGTCGAGACCGGGCATCCGGACGTCCATCAGCACCACGTCCGGCTGGAGGCGCGCCGCCGCCACGACCGCCTGTTCGCCGTCGCCCGCCTCGCCGGCGCCCGCCTCGCCGGCGACCTCGATGTCGCGCTCGGGCCGCAGGATCATGCGGAACCCGCCGCGCACCAGCGCCTGATCGTCCACCAGGAGGACGCGGATCACGGATCGTCCAGCGGCAGCGTCGCCCGCACCCGCCATCCGCCGCCCGGCAGCGGCCCGGCCGCGAACTCGCCGTCGTACAGCGCGACCCGCTCGCGCATGCCGGCCAGCCCGTGCCCGTCGCCCCGCACCGCATCGGGGACCGCCGCCGGCGTGCCCGCGCCGTTGGTCACCTCGACGTCGATCGCCCGTTCGTCGCGCCGGATGGAGAGGCGCGCCGGCGTCCCGCCCGCGTGGCGAAGACAGTTCGTCAGCGCCTCCTGGATGAGCCGGTACGCGGACAGGTCGACGGTGGCCGGCAGCCCGTCCAGGGAGCCCTCGACCACGGACTCGACGCGCAGGCCGGACGTCCGGTAGCGGTCGAGGAGCGCGTCGAGCCGGGCCAGGCTCGGCTGCGGCGCGCGTTCGGGGCCCTCGCCCTCTCG
>Ga0075424_100006702_pt1 | contig 11099 bp, 10 predicted proteins | sample SoiMethybrSBSTD3_FD_75301 | JGI IMG/M metagenome (GOLD analysis project Ga0075424, IMG submission 75301) | Bulk soil microbial communities from a Populus tree surrounding site in Tennessee, USA - Soil MetaG P. TD hybrid SBSTD3 | ecosystem: Environmental > Terrestrial > Soil > Tree plantation...
ACCAGAGACCTACACGAATCCCGATTTCGAATGGAACTGGAAGCCGTTTTTGAAAAGCGCCAAATAACTACACGGGCCTGCCTCTTATCTCAAACCAAAGGATGGCGGATTGACACACCGGAAGCTTCTCGTTTAGAGTGCCAGCAATTGCATCATTTTCGATCGGCAAAACCATAGGAGGTCCGAAATGATCGTCGAGAATCACGCCAAAGGAAAAATATTCTGGCCCAACAAGCAGCGCGTCGCGGTTGCGATCACGTTCGATTTTCAGGGCGGTGAGCCGGTTCGCCCCGGTCCCAACGGCAAGTTGAACAACGAGGATTATGCGGAAGGGGAATACGGTCCCAAGACCGGCATATGGCGCATTTTAAGAATGCTCGACGAAGTCGATGTGAAAACCACCTTTCTCACGTGCGGCGGCATCGCCGAACGCTATCCCGACGCGATGAAAGCGATTACCGAGCGCGGCCATGAAGTCGCGAGCCACGGCTATCACCACGAGATCGCGCGCGATCTCACCCGTGAACAGGAACTTGACTGTATCCGGCGCACCACCGATATGCTCCTGAAGCGCACCGGCAAGCGGCCCGTGGGGTGGCGCACCTGCACGCAAAGCGACAACACGGTCGAATTGCTGATGGAAGAAGGCTACGTCTGGAACAGCAACTCCTTTGCCGACGATCTCCCGTTTGTTTGGGAAAACGAGCAAACCCGTTTGGTCGAACTGCCGCGCCAACCATTCGGCGACGGCAGACTTTACGGCCATCAGAACCGCGCCGGCGATCACCCCGAGAATGCGCTGCGCTTGTGGAAACGGTTTTTCGACGACCTTTACAAAGAGTCGGCGCTCGGGCCGATGTTTACGACATTTCAACTCCATCCATACGTTTCCAGCAGATTGGGCAGGACCAGCGCGCTCAAAGAAATGATCGAATATATGAAAGCTCATGAAGGCGTGTGGTTCGCGGCCGGAATCGAAATCGCCAACTGGTGGCTGGAGCAAAACTTTTCCGAGCAGCCGGCCCGGCTCCGCATCGCCGCGGCATCTTAGATACTGCGCCACTCATCTTCTCCGCGACGCGGAAGACGCGCCATGATTAATTGCGGTTTTCCGCCGATTGCGACTCGGCTGGCGGTAAATGCCTGTCAGTCCGGCCGAAAACCTATGTGAAAAATCTTTCTCAGCGCCAATTCCGTGAAAATGCAGCGGTCTCGCTTCTCATCCCGACTGTAGCCTACCCTCCATAGACATTTTAAAATTTCATTCTCGGGAAAAAGTTCCGCCGGCTTGTTTCGTTTTCGATACAAATTCGGACGCAGAAACGTAGAAGAAGCAGCTGCCGCCAAGCTATGTGCACAAGCGTACGTGCCGCGCAACGGAGCCGCCTAGCCATGGCATATATTCTGCTCGCGCCGTAAGTAGCTTCATGCGGTGATCGATTGGCAACCTTCCAAGGAGGCGCTTATGTTTATAGAAACCTATTACGACGAACGGCGTTCGGATTTCGACGGCACTGTCGAGCCGGCCATCCCCTACCCCGAACTGGTCGGAGAAGAGTTGGCGGCATGGCGGCAGTACCTGCCGATCAAACATGTCTTTGGAATCTATTCCTTGGAGCTCGGTGTGCCGGAGCCAGTGCTGTCTGAGGTGAGACACGTGAGAGCCACGCGTCTATTCGATAGAATAGAAATCTGGGCTCGCAAAGACCCCGATCCAATGGCGGTGGGAATCATCGCCCCTGACGGAGCAAGAACACGTTACTACGCTATCGCGCGCTGGGGCGATGCCGAGATCACCCTCGACGAAGTCCAAAGAAAGCTCCGGCTGCAGGAAATGGTGTCTCGCGCGATACTCAGCGCAGCAGTTGTGTTGGTCATGCTCAGTATTTTTTTGGTTTTCTCCGCCTAGAGCGAAAGGATCGCATCAAAGCCGCTATTTGCCGCTTTAGCTACGTCAAGCTTGCTAGCTCAATCAGGGCGCAACCGATTTCGGTGGCTCGCTGCTGCATGGGGCCATCACGGAAAACGATATGGCAAATCTGGAACTTACAACGGACGAGGCGCTATTGCCGAAGGAAATTCTTCAGAGCCATTTCGGCGACTTGCGCATGGAGATCGCTGATACCGATCTTCAAAGCTTTCGCGAGAAGCTCAGAAAGAACGAGGAAGTCATCAAGCGAATCATCGAGCATTTAGGAAAAATGGATTAGCCACGCACATTTATACTTCGTATTTAAAAATATATGCGTCGGTGCGCGCTTTTCGGCTCTGAGCAAACTACGCCACGTTACGGGATCTTTGATCGAGCTGGTGATCCGAACAAAGTAACGCAACTACGGCTTACCCTCATCACCGCTTTTCTCGTGTTCCTCACTGGGTGTTTTCTCCAAATCGAGCAGTCGATTGATTTCTTTTTGAGCCTCTTCATAGCCCCGTGTGTATCCCTCTGAATAACCGCGATCGTAGCCAGTATCGCTAGCCGCCGGAGGCGCAACAGGAGCATAACCGTAAGCTGGGTAATTATAATACGGATACGGTGGCGCATAGCCGTAAGGCGGATAGTAATAACTCGGAGCATAGTAATAAGAACCATACCAACCCGGGGTGAAAGAGAAGCGCGATGGGATGACGACCCGGTTTGGGAAAAATCCAAACGGTGCGCGGACAAAAGCTCCTCCGACAACGAAACGTGGAAAGAACGGGCGAACAATGACGGTGCGCGGAAAAGAGGGACGAACAACAACCGCGCCACCCCGCGGCCCCCAAGCGAACACCGAGCTCGGAATCGAAATCACCGCAGTGAGCGCAACGATTGCTATAGACTTCATAGCGGCCTCCGTTGGTCCGTTCACGTCATTCCTTTACGAATCACAAACCAAGCACATTTTATGAGCAGTCTCCACAGCTCGAAAAAAGCCTTGCGTTTGCATCCAGCAGTCAGCTGATCTGCGGCAGCACCTGTTCGCCGAATAGATCCAACTGTCTCGGATCCGGATCGGCCACTCCGATAATCAGCGTATCGAGACCCTTGGAGAGAAAAGCGGCAATGCGATCGGCAATCGCCGCTGGCGAACCTACCAGAGAAGTATTCGCTACATCGGCGCGCAGCCTGCCGTAGTACCGCGTGACGTAATCTTCGACGGCTTTGACCGCTTTGTTCTGATCGTCATATATCGCCATAAAGGTGAGGCCGGCCTTGTTTATTTTCGTCGGATCTCGTTCGGCCGCTCTGGCATAGCCGGCGATTTTCTCCCAAGTCGATGGAAAGTCCGGGATCGCCGAGCTGCCGCAAATAAATCCATCGGCCCAGGTGCCGGCGCGCTTCAGCGCCGCCTCGGCACTGCCGCCTGTCCAGATCGGTGGATGCGGTTTTTGAATCGGCTTCGGCCCGAGGCTGAGGTTCTCCACGTTGTAAAACTTGCCTTTAAACGTCACGCTCTCCTCGGTCCAGAGGCGCTTCATCAATTGCACCTGTTCCACTGCTCGACTACCGCGATGTTCGAACGGAATCTCCACGGCTTTGTAATCGCTCTCGCGGCTGCCGAATCCAAGCCCAAGGGTAACTCGGCCGTTGGAAATGAAATCCAGCGTTGAAACAATTTTGGCAACGTGGCTCGCATGGCGCAAATTGGCGAGCAATACCGATGTGCCGAGGCGAATTTTTTGCGTCGCGCCCGCTGCTGCTGCCAATACCGTCAATGGCTCGAGGTTATCATACGCGACCCGATCGATGGTCCACATCGAGTGGCAACCCATCGCTTCGCAACTTTTCGCGAACCTGACGACATTATCCGGTTTGGTGAGGGGCGCGGGATTGACCCAGGCAAGACCGATGTGCGCCATTTCTTCTCCTTACACTAGGTTGCACAGTGTTCCAATCATTCGACATTCACGCCGTAAAAAGTATGAACAGAGCAAAAATAGACCAGGCTTGTGGCTCTTTTCAAGATTTCGCCGCTGCGATATACGAATCGACAGGAGGAACAAAAAATGGAAGCGACGACATTCAAACTCAAAACACCGCATATCACGGGCGGGCGCAGTCATATTCCTCTTGCCAAAACCGATCACATGACGGTCGGCCTCAACTACTACATTCCGGGAAGAAAAAATAAACTACATACGCATCCCGGCGAAGATCATATTTTTGTTGTGATGGACGGCCAGGCGACTTTTTACAACAAACAACACCAACCGACCGTGCTCAACAAAGGCGAAGGCATCATGCTGCCGGAGAACCACTACTACTATTTCGCCAGCACGGGAGACGTGCCGCTGGCGTTGTTTCGGGTCAATGCCAAAAAAGGCAACAAACCGAAAGTGGTCCGGGTCGATGCCGAGGGCAACAAAAGATTGGACGAGGAAATCGATTTTATCGTCGTCGACGGTGAAGTGGTCGAGGGGCAGTTTTGGGAGATGAAGTAACGGGCCAAATGAAAATAACTGATCTCCAGACCATTCGTCTGCGCGCGCCGATTCCGACCGAGGGGCAAGTCTTTAGCCGTTCCGGTGTGCGCAGCACGCGGTCGACGACGTTATTGCGGGTCGAGACCGATGAAGGCATTTCGGGCATCGGCTCGGCGTCAGGTAACGGCGAGCTTATCGAACTGATCGTTGCCAGAGTGATCAAGCCGCTGATCCTCGGCATGGATCCCACCGACATCGAGGCAATCTGGGACAAGGCCTACGTACGCGGCGGGCACAAAGAATTCGGCAGCCGCGGCATCGGGGTCGTTGCCTTGAGCGGCGTCGACATCGCGTTATGGGACATACTCGGCAAAGCGCGCGGCGTTCCCGTTTATCAGCTTCTCGGCGGCAAGTGCCGCGATAAAGTCCCGGTGTACGCCACGGCGCTTTATCCTGAGGAACCGTCCAAGGTTGCGCGGCGTGCGCGCGCATTCGCCGAGCAGGGTTTTCACGGCGTCAAGATCAAAGTCGGATTCGATCTCGATCAAGATATCCGCATTGTCCGCGCGGTCCGCGACGAGTTGGGCAAAAATTTCAGCGTGATGACCGACGCGAACCAGGGTTACAGTCTCGATGTCGCGCTAAACGCCACCGACGCGTTCGCAGCTTGCGGTGCTTACTGGCTCGAAGAGCCGCTTTTTGTCGAAGACATCGAAGGCCACGCGATTTTGCGCGAGAGAGGCAGAACACCGATTGCCGTCGGCGAAAACTTGCATACCCACTACGCGTTCGAGAATTTTATAGTCCGCGGCGCCGTCGACTTCATTCAGCCGGATGTGGCGCGCGTCGGCGGTATTTCCGAAATGATAAAGATCGCCGCGCTGGCGTCGACTCACAAGATCCCAGTATCGTTCCATACCTGGGGCGACGGTGTCGCGCTTGCCGCGAGCGTGCATCTCTCGACGGCGCTCCGGGATTGTGCCGTGATGGAACTCGACTACACCTACAACCCGCTGCGTGAAGAACTTTTGCGCGAGCCCTTCAAAGTACAAAACGGTTATTTGCTTCCGCCGCAAGCGCCCGGTCTGGGCATCGACCTCGATGCGTGTACTCTCGAGCGATTTGCATTTTCGGGCGCCGAAGATCTTGCCGTTCGACAGAAAACCCTGAATTAGCAGTCCGCTCTTTCCGCCGAGTGCGCATTCAGCCGCTGCATCGCTCGCGAGCTTGAGCGCCGATTCCGTCCTGACCATCTGTTGATTGCCGCCCGTTGCGCACTATTGCGCCGAGCTTCCGCGCGCCGAAGAGCATGCGGTAGTCGCTCGGGAAATCGTCGACAAATTCTACCGGCATAGGGCTTGCGCCACCTCGGGAAACTTAATTTCACATCGGGAGGCGTGCACATGATTAAACGTAATCTTTATCGTTTGACCAAGGGATTACGCTCACTGATCGCGATTATCACTTTGCTCGCATTTCAAACGACATCATTGACAGCCGCGCTGGCCATGAGTTCGGCGCGTGGCGGCACACTTCCGCAGCCGTTGCCATTATTTCCTGTGGGCAACTGGTGGAATCTCGACATCAGCAGTTGGCCGGTGGATTCAAACTCGGCAAATTTTATCGCGTTCATCAACAACGGCGGAACGCGGCGGCTTCATCCCGACTTCGGCGGTAACGCTGGATCAGGCAATTCCATCTACGGTATGCCTTACGCAGTGGTGACCAATGTGACTGACGCGGATTTGAAGGCCGTGCAGTTTGATTACGCCGACGAAAGCGACGGCGTCGATCACTTCACCAACGCGAGTTTTCGTTTTTATCCGATTCCGTCCGAAGCGGCTACGCAGCCTTACTGGATCGAAGGCGGCGATCCGGGAAATCTGGACCTGCGTAGAAGCGAAGATCGGCATCTCCTGATCATCGACAAAGACCGCAACTATCTCTACGAGCTCTACAACGTCTTCTACAACACCACGCAAGGCAAATGGTTCGCCGGTTCAGGCGCATTCTTCGACATGAATACGAATAATCGACGCCCCAACGGGTGGACATCGGCCGATGCGGCCGGTTTGGCGATTCTTCCCGGGCTCGTACGCTATGACGAAGTTTATGATCCCAACGTCACCGAAATCCGTCATGCTTTACGTGTGACGGTGCGCGCCACCAACGGCTACGTGTATCCGGCCTCGCACCGCGCAGGCTCCGCTAGCGGCGCGCTTCCGATGGGCGCGCGGCTGCGGCTCAAGGGGAGCGTCGATATCACGCAGCGCACCAGCGATCCGAACATGCAAAAAGTCTTTCGCGCAATGCAGAAATACGGCCTAATCGTGGCTGACAACGGCTCTGACATGTACATCACCGGCACCTACGATACGCGTTGGAACAACGATACTCTCAACCCGGCTTTCGCCAATCTTTCCGCCAGTGATTTCGAAGTCATCCAACTGGGCTACAATCCCGCACAGACGAGCCAGCCGAGCTTGAGTTCGCTGGTTTTGAATCCTGCGAGCGTTCCTGGCGGACAAAACACCGCCGGAACGGTTACTCTTACCGCCGCGGCACCATCGACAGGGACAATGGTTAGCTTATCAAACGCCAACACAGCGGCGTCAGTCCCGAGCTCGGTTACGATTCCGGCGAATGCTTCGTCGGCAAATTTCACCATCACAACAGCAGCGGTATCGACGACGACTGTCGGGAACATTACTGCCAATTATAGCGGCGTAAACAAATCGGCCACCCTAACCGTCAATCCAGCAGCGCCGACGGTATTGTCGTCCTTGACCTTAAAACCCTCTATGCTAGTCGGTGGTGCCAGCGCGACCGGAACCGTAACTCTGATCAAAGCCGCCCCGACTGGCGGCATTGTCGTGAGTCTCGCGAGCAGCAATTCTGCGCGAGTGAAAGTCCCAGCAAATGTTGTGATTCCGGCCGGCGCGATTTCTCAGGTCTTCATCATTACAACGACCGCAACAAAACAGAGAACCAATGTGAGCATCACCGCGTCTTATGCAAGCGTAAACAAAAGCGCGACACTGACCCTCGTCAGAAGATAAGCCCCGAACGCGAATCGCTTCAAAACCCGTCCGGCACGAAGTGACCGGACGGGTTTTTCGTTTCTGAGCGCGTTGCCTTCGCTTTTCGAGTTGTTAAGATGATTTCGCTTTATGTACAAGCTGGACACGATCGCGGCGATTGCAACGCCGCCGGGCGAAGGAAGCATCGCCGTTATCCGCGTGAGCGGCGTCGATGCAGAGCAAATCGCGGCTAAGATTTTTTTTTCGCACCGAGACAAAAAAAGCAAGCTGCAATCGCACCGGCTTTATCACGGCACTCTGCGCGATCCCAAATCCGCACGAGTCATCGATGAAGTTTTGCTGGCCATCATGCGCCAGCCCAGAAGCTATACCGGAGAGGACGTTATAGAGATTCACTGCCACGGCGGTGCCTTTATCGCGCAACGAGTGCTTCAACTGGTCCTTAGCCAGGGAGCCCGGCAGGCCGAACCGGGCGAGTTCACCAAACGCGCTTTCTTGAATGGACGGTTGGACCTTAGTCAGGCGGAGGGCGTGCTCGACTTGATTCGCGCTCGTACCGAGAGCAGCGCCGCCCTGGCCCTCGATCAAGCCAATGGTAATTTGTCGCAATGGGTGGAGGAGTTGCGTTCGGAGTTGCTCAACGTTCTCGTTCAGGTCGAAGCAGCCATCGATTTTCCAGAGGAAGAAATTGAGCTGCTTAAACGTCCCGAACTGGCGCAAGAAGTTGCCGCCTTGACCGATAAAATCTCAATAATATTAGCTAGTTATGAATGGGCTAGGTTATTTCGCGAAGGCGCTAAAGTATGCATTTGCGGCCGTCCGAACGTCGGGAAATCAAGCCTGCTGAATGCTCTTATTGGTGAAGAACGCGTGATTGTAACCCCGGTGGCGGGCACGACGCGTGATGTGATCGAAGAGTCAATCAACCTCGACGGTCTCCCGGTCACGCTTTGGGATACCGCCGGGATCCGTGAGACCGCCGATGAAATTGAGCGGATTGGTGTGCATCTCGCACGCGACTACCTGGAAAAATCGGATGCCCGCATTGTCGTCATTGATGGCTCGCTGCCTCTTTCTGCGGAAGACAAGGAGCTGGTGATCGCGGCCGGTCAGGCGAGAGCTTTGATCGCCATCAACAAGAGTGATCTGCCCGGGTCGCTGACCGATAGTGATTTAAATGGTCTCAATGGCCGAATCAAGTATTGCCGGGTGTCTGCGAAAACCGCGGAGGGAGTTCCGGAACTGAAGCAGGAACTCCGAAATATTATTCTCGACAAAGAAATCGAGTTTTCGCCGGTGGCAATTACAAATCTCCGTCACCGGAGCGCGTTGCAGCGCGCTGAGGACGCCCTGCGCCATGCGACCGAGTCACTCAGCGAAGGTTTTGCCGCCGAATTTGTCGCCGTCGATCTCAACGAAGCCCGCCAGGCGCTCGAGGAGATCACTGGGCTGATCAATAGCGAAGATATACTCGACAAGGTTTTTGCCAATTTCTGTATCGGCAAATAATTGTGCTGTGGTATACAAACGAAAATTGTTTCACGTGAAACGATGAGCAGTGACTTAAAGATCTTCGACGTGATCGTAGTAGGAGCCGGCCATGCTGGAATCGAGGCGTGTCTAGCAGCGGCTCGAATGGGTGCCAGCACGCTAATGCTGACATTGAATCTCGACCACATCGGTCAGATGTCCTGCAACCCGGCAATCGGCGGGATCGGGAAAGGCCATCTGGTGAAAGAGATCGACGCACTGGGCGGTGAGATGGCGCGTGCGATCGATGAAACCGGTATTCAGTTTCGCATGCTCAATACGAAAAAGGGGCCGGCGGTCCGAGCTTCCCGGGCACAAGCAGACAAAGCGCTGTATCGTCAGCGGATGAAAAAGGTTCTGGAAAATTGTCCCGGATTGACAGTTCGGCAGGGCAGCGTCGAAGCTTTGCTGGTTGAAAATGGCCAGGTTAACGGCGTCGAAACTCAAATTGGCGAGCAGTTTTACGGTCGCACGGTTATTCTGACGACTGGAACATTCCTAAAAGGTCTAATTCATATTGGCGATCGCAACTATTCCGCCGGACGTGCCGGTGACTTCGCCGTTCATGGCCTCAGTGAATCGCTCGTGAATCTCGGCTTTAAAGTCGGCAGGCTGAAAACCGGAACCTGCCCGCGTCTCGATGCTCGCACAATAGATTTTGACAAATTGGCTGTACAGCACGGCGATCCAGAACCATTGCCGTTTTCATTCTCCAGCTCCGGCGTCACTCAACCGCAGGTTCCCTGCTATATAACCTATACGAACAGCCGAACGCACGACATCATTCGTGCCGCGATGCACCGCTCGCCCATGTATTCGGGCGTCATTAAAAGCCGGGGTCCGCGCTATTGTCCATCCATAGAGGACAAAGTTTATCGCTTCATGGACAAGAGTCGGCATCAGATCTTTCTCGAGCCCGAGGGATTGGATACCGTCGAAGTTTATCCCAACGGTCTATCGACCAGCCTGCCTCTTGATGTGCAATTGGAGATGGTACGATCCATTGAGGGACTCGAACACGCCGAGATCATGCGTCCGGGATATGCGATCGAATATGACTACTTCGAGCCTACCCAGCTCAAGCCGAGTCTCGAAACTAAACTCGTTCATGGTCTGTACCATGCCGGCCAGATCAATGGCACGACCGGTTACGAAGAAGCTGCGGCTCAGGGCATTATGGCTGGAATCAATGCGGTCCTAAGTCTTCGGGGGAGTGAGCCGCTCATTTTCACTCGTGAACAGGCCTATATCGGCGTTCTGATCGATGATCTCGTCACCAAGGGAACCGATAACGAACCCTATCGAATGTTCACGTCGAGGGCCGAGTACCGGCTTTTGCTCCGTGAGGACAACGCGGATTTGCGCCTGACGGAAATCGCGCATCGGATCGGCCTTGCAACCGCTAGCGCGCTTCAGCGGACGGACGAAAAGAAGCGTGCAGTCGCTCGATTGCTCGACTATTTGGAAAGCCACCAAGTGGCAGCAGGAGAAGAGATCAATGCTTTTCTCTGCCGCTTGGAATCGGCGCCGCTGCGCAATTCGTCCGGCTTAGCCCAGTTACTCCGCCGGCCAGAAATTTCCATTGAGCAGCTTAGAGCTGTCAGCCCACACATTCCGAATTACGGGCCTAACGTTGATGCGCAAACTGAGACTCAGATCAAATATCAGGGATACGTCGACCGCCAGTTCTCCATTGTCGAGCGTTTCCGGCGCATGGAACAGGCGGCAATTCCGGCAGATCTCGATTATTCGAAGATCAGCGGCTTGTCTCGTGAGGTCTGTGAAAAGTTGGTAAAGATCAAGCCGCGTTCGCTCGGCCAGGCCGCGAGAATTCCTGGCATCACGCCCGCCGCGATTTTTTTGCTCTCGTTTTACATCAAGAAAAAGTCAGCCTAAGTTAGGCCATTACTCCTAAGTTTCACGTGAAACGAGGAATGTCTTTTATTTTTCCCTAGGATGTGATAAGTGTCGATTAATTACTGCGATGCATTTATAACTAACTGAAATATAAGGCTTTTTTGTGCCTATTACGATTGCGATTGCTAACCAAAAGGGTGGCGTCGGCAAAACTACAACTGCGATAAACCTCGCGGCTGCGCTGGCCTTGGACGGAAAACGGAC
>Ga0075424_100006705_pt1 | contig 11098 bp, 12 predicted proteins | sample SoiMethybrSBSTD3_FD_75301 | JGI IMG/M metagenome (GOLD analysis project Ga0075424, IMG submission 75301) | Bulk soil microbial communities from a Populus tree surrounding site in Tennessee, USA - Soil MetaG P. TD hybrid SBSTD3 | ecosystem: Environmental > Terrestrial > Soil > Tree plantation...
GCGCGCGAGCTCGTCGTGCCCTGGTCGAGGGCGAGGATGTGCTTCATGATGGCAGTCCGTTCACGCCGGCCACACCGCCTTATAGAGGAACGCCGCGATCAGGCCGCCGATGATCGGTCCGGCCACGGGGATCCACGCGTAGCCCCAGTCCGACTGCCCCTTGCCCGCGATCGGCAGCAGCGCGTGGGCGAGCCGTGGACCGAGATCGCGCGCCGGATTGATGGCGTAGCCGGTCGGCCCGCCGAGCGAAAGGCCGATCGCCCACACGATGATCCCGACCAGGAACGGGCCGAATCCCACGTTCCACCCGTGCACCGGGTTGAGGTTCCTGGGGGTCAGGATGGCCAGCACGCCCAGCACGAGCACGAACGTGCCGATGATTTCGGTGAGCAGATTCGCATTCGCGTCCCGGATCGCGGGGCCGGTGCAAAAGACCGCCAGCTTCGCGGCCTTGCCTTCCGTGACGGGCCAGTGGGGCAGGTAGGCGAGCCAGACGATGCCCGCGCCGATGAACGCGCCCAGCATCTGCGCCACGACATAGACGGGCACCGACGACCACGCGAGCTTGCCGATCGCGGCGAGGGCGATGGTGACCGCGGGGTTGAGATGCGCGCCGCTGAAAGAGCCGACGGCATACACCGCCAGCGTCACGCCGAACGCCCAGCCGGCGGTGATGACGATCCAGCCGGCGTTCTGGCCTTTGGTTTTGTTGAGCACCACGTTCGCCACCACGCCATCGCCCAGGATGACGAGCAGCATGGTGCCGAGCAGCTCCGCCAGAAATGGTGACATAGGGGTGAGTGTGGTGCGGCGAAGCTACGGGAGCCGCGCCGCCTTGTCCATGAGCGCCATCCGCACCGCTTCCTCCCGGTCGCATGGCTGCTCAGCGGGCATCACTCGGCTCCAATACACGCAGCATGGGATGCCCCCGCACATCGGCGAGCGGCACATAGACCCGGTGGGTGAGGGGATCGACGGCGACCGAGTGCGCTCCGGGTGCACGGTACCAGCCGAGCGGCACGAGCGATCCGCTCCGCTCTTCGAACACGGCGACGACCCCAGACTCCGCGGCGACGTACAGCCGGCTCAGGGCGGGATCGAAGGCCAGCACGTCCGGGTCGCTCCCGACGGGAAGCACTTGTCGCAGCCGCAACGTCCGGAGATCCAGCACGCCGAGCGTCGCGCTCTGAGCTCCCGCGACGAACGCGAGACGATGTGGTGCGTCGACCAGGATCCCGTGTGGCGAGCGCACTGCCCGGTCGAGTGTGATGCGGCGTACGATCTCGGCCGTGGCTGGATCGATCACGGCCAGCTGATTCGCCGTCTGGACCGCGACGATCACACAATGCGAGCCGGGATCGTATTGGGTGTTGCCGGCCTCCCCGCCCAGCGCGATGCGGGCCACTACGGTATTGGTCCGGGCATCGATGACGAAATCACGCTGCCCGGTCTCGTCCGACACGAAGACGCGCCGTTCCTGCGGTGCATAGGCGATCCCGTCGGGAAACATGGGACCGCGTACCCTGGCGATGATCTGGAGCGTGGAATCGCCCACGATGGCCACCGTGTGGTCGCCGGCCGCCGAGGCGTAAACCCGGTGTTCGGCGGACACGGCGAGCACCCCGGTCACGGTAGGAAACCCCTCCAGGTTGGCGATCACGCGCCCGGCGCGTGTGTCGAAGACGACGATCTGCCCGGCGCCCATGTGCGAGATGAACAGATGCCCTGAGACGGGATCGAAGCTCTGATAGTCGAAGCGCGAGGCGCTCCCGGGTAATGGGATATCGGTCACGACCCGGAGCGGGACAGCGGTCGCCGCCGCCGTCGGGACGGGGCGCGACCAGCGGGCTTCGACGGGGGCACCCGTCAGGGTGCAACTTGAAGCCGGAGTTTGCGTCCTTCCAGCGATTATCAGCACGGTCACAAGGTGTGTGAACATCCACCCCTTTCTACACGGTCATCTCCTGTAGATTCCCCTCGTGCCGCGCTATGCCGCGTTTCTCCGAGGCGTGATGCCGATGAACGCGAAAATGCCGGACTTGAAGCAGGCTTTCCTCGCCGCTGGCTTCACCGATGTGGCGACGGTCCTCTCGAGCGGCAACGTCATCTTCACGGCCCGCACCGCCTCAATCTCCGCGCTCCAGCGCAAAGCCGAGGCGGCGATGCATGACCACCTGGGCCGTACCTTCCTCACGATCGTGCGCCCGATCGACGACCTGCGTGAGTTGTTGGCGTCCGATCCCTATCGCCCCTTCCGCTTGAAGCCGGCGGCGAAACGCATCATCACTTTTCTCCAGCGACCGCCCAACACTCGTGTCGCGCTGCCGGTCGAGCTGGCGGGCGCTCGCATCCTCGCCATCCGGGGCGCCGAAATCTTCAGTGCCTATCTCCCGACGCCCAAAGGGCCGGTCTTCATGACGCTGATCGAGAAGACCTTCGGCAAGGAGCAAACGACCCGCACCTGGGACACGGTCGCGAAGGTCGCGCGCTGAGCGATTCGGAGAGTCCGCTTCCCCCTTGCAGGTAACGTTGTCGCCGTTTTGAGGATGCGTGAGGCTCGTCACGAGCCGATCGGTCGGTTGCCACGAGCGACGCGGCGACGGATGCGAGCTCGCTGCAAGTGATCCACGCACCTGATGTTCCCTTTTTGCGTGATCCGGAGCACGGATGCCGATTCGCCGGATGACGACTGTGACGACGCGCCCCAACTTTCACGACAGAGGATAATGATGCGCGTTCAGATACTCCTTCTGGCTTTGGCGTCCACGCCGCTCGTTGCGGCTGCCGGCCAGAACGGAGCCGCGGCGGTCAAGGATCCCGCCCAATGTCAGGTGGCCGACGCCAATCGCTCACCTTCGGCGTGGTCCCACGAGCGTCCGTCCGATCCGCAAGGCCGCGTTCGCGTGGGATGCTCGCCCGTTACGCCGGCACAAGATCCGCCTCCGCCCCCACCGAGCGGCGGTGGCACCGCCTCGATCACGGGGAGGGTGTACCACGACGTGACCGGGCAACCGCCGCTGTCGGGCTGGGTCGTCACGATCAGCGGCGCGTTCAGCGCCAGCACGGTGACCGATGCACAGGGCAACTACGGCTTCTCCGGCTTGCCGGGGGGGACCTACACGGTTTGCGAAGTCGTGGCGAGCGGCTGGATGGAGACGGCACCGCCGTACGCGGCCCCATGTCCATCCGGTGTTGGATACACCTTCCCGCTCAACGACGGTGCCAGCGCCCAATTCCTCTACTTCGGGAACGTGGTGATGTAAAGCGGTTGGAGGCGTGCTTTCGATTGAACAGGGCCTCGGTGCTGTCGCCGGGGCCCTGTTGCTGTTCGGCTTGGGAGTTTGTGTCCGGGACCACCCCAGTGTTACCTCATGGTGTCCGAACCTTTGCCGAATGGAGGACGCACATGGGGAAGGGCACCATCGCGATTCTGACTGGCGGCGGGGACGTTCCGGGCCTCAACCCGGCGATCCGCGCCATCACGATCCGCGCCCTGCGCGACGGCTACCAGGTCGTCGGCATTCGACACGGCTGGGGGGGGCTCGTCGACTACGATCGCGACTCGAAGGCCGACAACACTCAGAACGTGCAGCCCCTCACGGAGGCCGTCGTCAATCGCGCCGGCCGCACCGGCGGCACGTTCCTCCACACCTCGCGCGTGCGGCCGAGCCACCTGCCGCGCGAGCGCGTGCCGGCCCACCTCACCGGGTATGACCAGCCGGTCAACGACGCCACGAAGGATGTACTCAAGAACCTCGAGCACATCGGGGTCGACGTCCTGATTCCCATCGGTGGGGACGACACGCTCAGCTACGGCAAGCGACTGCACGACGAAGGGATGAACGTCGTCGCCATTCCAAAAACGATGGACAACGATGTCTACGGCACGGACTATTGCATTGGCTTCAGCACCTGCGTGACCCGCACGCTCGAGCTGACCCACACGCTGCGGACGTCCGCGGGCTCACACGAGCGGTTTCTCGTCATCGAGGTGTTCGGGCGCTACGCAGGGTTTACGGCGCTGTTGCCGACGATGGCCGGCGCCGCCGATCGGTGCGTGATCCCCGAGTACCCCGTCGACGTCGAGCGCCTGGCCGAGCTGCTCACGCAGGATCGCAACAAGAATCCGAGCCGCTATTCGGTCGTCCTGGTGTCGGAAGGCGCGCGCCTCAGCGCGCACGACGACATGAGCTTCGAGAGCGAAGAAACGGACATGTACGGGCACCGCAAGCTCGGGGGGATCGGCGACCGGATCGGCGCGGCGCTGAAGGAGTCGTCCCCCAAGTACAACAACGGACGCCGCATCGACGTCGTGAACCAGCGGCTCGGCTACCTCGTGCGCTCCGGCGATCCCGACGCGCTCGATTCCATCGTGCCGATGGCCTTCGGCAATCTCGCCCTCGATCTGATCCGGAAGAAGCAGTACGGCCGGCTGGTCAGTATCCACCGCGGCTTCTACGACAGCGTGCCGCTCTCCAGCGTGACGTCGGACAAGAAGGTCGTGGACGTCACGAAGTACTACAACACCGACCGGCTGCGGCCGATCTACCAGTTCGACGGAGCGCCGCTGTTCATCATGACGAGCGACTGACGCGATTGATCACGGTCGGAGTGGTCGGGTTCGGCTTCGGCGGCAAAGTGTTCCACGCGCCCGTCATCCGCGCGGTCGACGGCCTGCGCCTCACGACGATCGTGCGGCGCAGCGGCGCACCGGACCCGCGCTTTGCCGATGTGGAGTTCGTTCGCAGCGTGGACGAAATGCTCGCGCGCCCGCTCGACCTGATCGTCGTCGCCACGTCGAACACGTCCCATCACCCGATCGTGAAGCAGTGTCTCCTGGCGGGAAAGCACGTCGTCGTCGACAAGCCGTGCACCACCACCCTCGCGGAAGCCGAGGACCTGTTTCGCCTCGCGCGGGAAACGGGGCGGCTGTTGACGGTCTATCAGGAGCGCCGCTACACCGGGGACGTCGTCACGCTGCAGCAGCTCGTGTCCGACGGCGTGCTGGGCCGAATCGTGACGTTCGAAACACACTTCGACCGGTTTCGTCCCGAGCTGAAGCCGGGGGCGTGGCGCGAGCAGCCGTTCCCGGGATCCGGCGTGTGGTTCGACCTGGGGCCGCACCTCATCGATCAGGCGTTCCTCCTGTTTGGCCGCCCCGACGCGATCGGCGCCGACATTCGCATCGAGCGTGACGGCGCCGCGATCGACGACGCGTTCGACGTCACGCTCTACTACCCGCGCATGCGGGCGATCCTGCGCGGGTCCATGCTGGTCCACCCCGAGGGGCCGACCTTCGCCGTGCACGGCACCAGGGGCTCGTTCATCAAGTACGGCATGGATCCTCAGGAATCGGACTTGAAAGCCGGCCGCAGCCCCGACGAACCGGATTGGGATGCCGAGCCGCCGGAGCTGTACGGGACGCTCATCACGGCCGAGGGTCGCCGGACGGTGGCGACGAGGCGGTCGAACTTCACGCAGTACTACGCGAACGTCCGCGACACGATCCTCGGGAAGGCGGAGCCTGCGGTGTCGCCGGCGCAAGCCCTCGACGTGATGCGTGGATTGGAGCTGGCCGTGGCGAGCAGTCGGACCCGGTGTGTCGTCCCGTGGCCCGTGTAAATTGCGGCGGCCCATGAGCGATCCCGTCCCGATCATCCGCGTGCAGCATGTCGTCAAGTCCTTCGGCAGCGTCACCGCCGTCGACGACATCAGCTTCGACGTCCACCGGGGCGAGATCTTCGCGTTTCTCGGCCCCAATGGGGCGGGGAAGACGACCACGATCAAGCTGCTCACCACCCTGCTGCAGCCGACCGCCGGCATGCTCGAGCTCGATGGGCTGGATCCCATCGTCCAGCCGACGGAGGTGCGCCGGCGGTTCGGCGTCGTCTTCCAGGATCCCAGCCTTGATCAGGACCTGACCGCGTGGGAGAATCTCGACATCCACGGCGTGCTGTACCACGTCCCGCGTCGCGTGCGGCGGGAGCGCGCCGAGTCGCTGCTGCGCGCGTTCGAGCTGTGGGAGCGGCGCGACGATCTCGTGAAGACTTTCTCCGGCGGGATGCGGCGCCGGCTCGAGATCGCGCGCGGCCTGCTGCACACGCCGAAGGTGTTGTTCCTCGATGAGCCGACCCTCGGTCTGGATCCGCAGAGCCGCAATCAAATGTGGACCTACGTGAAGCAGCTCAACGCCAGCGATCAGGTGACCGTGTTTCTCACCACGCACTACATGGATGAAGCGGATCGCGTCGCCGACCGCATCGCGATCATCGACCATGGCCGGATCGTCGCGACCGGCTCGTCCGCGGAGCTGCGGGAGCGTACCCGCACGGCGTCACTCGAAGAGGCGTTCCTGGCGCTCACCGGCACGACGATCCGGGACGAAAACGCCACGGCGACCGACCAGATGCGGCAATTCGTCCGAGCCTGGCGGCGCTGAGGAGGCCCCCCATGAGCGTCGTGTACATCCTGTGGCTGCGCGAGCTGAAGAAATACCTCCGCTCGCGAGCGCAGATCATCGGCTCGCTGGGGGCACCGCTCATGTACCTCGGCGTCCTCGGGTTCAGCCTCGGTCCGGTGTTCCAGCGTGCGGGCGAGGGGAGCTATCTGCAATTCATGGCGCCCGGCGTCGTGGGCATGACCGTCCTGTTCACGGCCATGTTCTCGGGGATCGCCATCCTGTGGGATCGCCAGTTCGGCTTTCTCAAGGAGACGCTGGTCGCGCCGGTGCCGCGGCTGTCGATCATGATCGGCCGCACACTCGGCGGGGCGACCGTCGCCGTATTGCAGGGCGCCCTGATCTTCGCGGTCACCCTCATCGTCGGCTTTCGCCCGTCGACCGTCCTGGCCGTGCCCCTCGCCTTTCTGATCACGGCCCTGGTCGCCGTGGTATTCGCGGCGCTCGCCGCGGGCATCGGCTCGAGTCTCAAGGACATGCAGGGCTTCCAGATGGTCATGAATTTCCTGGTGATGCCGATCTGGTTTCTCTCCGGTGCGCTCTATCCCCTGAAGGGGCTCCCCGCCGTGCTCGCGGTGCTCACGCGCGTCGACCCGCTGACCTATGGCGTTGATGGAATCCGCGGCACGCTGATCGGGGTCACCCATTTCGGCGTGGCGCACGATGTCATCGTGCTGCTTGCCGTTGGCGTGGTATTCCTGGGCCTCGGCGCCTGGCGGTTTTCGAGAATCGAGATCTGAGGAAACGCGCCTCGATCCCGATCCACGCTATGAATCCGATCGTGGCCCACCTGTTGTACCGTGTCCGGCGATTGTTCGCCGCGGTGGCGCGTCGATTCGCCGCGTGGCGCGGTCGGCGCCGCATCCCGACGGCGGCCGGTCTCCCGGCCTGGGCGGAAGTGCGCCGCCGCCGGCGCGCACACATCAGGCGTGTCGCCGGGCTCGTCGACGCGTGGGCCTCGGAGATCGACGTCGCGCCGTCTGAGCGCCGCCGCTGGCTCGCGGCGGTCTGGCTCCACGACGCTCTGCGGGATGCGCGACTGCCTGCCGGAACGAGCCACGGCGCCGCGGCGGCCGATCGGGCCGCGCGGGATGGAGAGACCGACCGCGGTGTGCTCGACGCCGTGCGGTTTCACAGCGTGGGGTACGCGGGATGGGACGACGTGGGCCGGATGCTGTACCTCGCCGACTACCTCGAGCCGGGGCGCAAGGGACGGCGCAAGGAGCGCGCGAGATTGGCCAAACGCGTGCCGCGCCAGCGCGATGCGGTGCTACGAGAGGTCGTCGCGCGACAGATCGAGGAGCAGCTGGCTGCCGGCCGGCCGATCGACCCCCTCACCCTGGCGTTCTGGAACTCGCTGGCGCCTGACTGAATCGAGGGACGCACCGTCGCCTCGCATGGTCATCACGACCGGCGCATGGTCGCTCGTGCCGATGGCCGCCTCGACGACGCAGCCTGTGGCGCGGGCGAACACGGTCGGTGACGCCAGCACATAGTCCAGCCGCCAGCCGATGTTCCTGGCGCGCAGATTCCGCCACGGCGCCCACCACGTGAACAAGTTGGCATTGTCGGGATCGAATGCGCGTCCCACATCGACGAGCGGTGCGGCAAGCAGGGTTTCGAAGAGCGCGCGCTCTTCAGGACGCTGCCCGACCGCGTTCGGCTTCCGCTCCTTGGGATGCACGTCCATCTCGGCACGCGTGATGTTGAGGTCGCCACACAGCACCAGCTCTCGTCCCTCGGCGTGCAGCTGCCGGGCCCACCCGGCCATCTGCGTCACGAAATGCAATTTCGCCGGATAGTCTTTCCCGCCGTTCGGGACGTACACGGACGCGATCACCAGCTCGCCCAGCTCGGCTTGAACGATCCGTGATTCGACATCGAACGCCGGATGGCTGAACTTCGGATCGGCGGCAAACAGATCCCGGCGGACGTGCAACGACACACCGGAGTATCCCTTCCGGCAATGCCAGTACGCGTGATACTCCATGACCTGGCACGGCTCGGGGATCTGCGTGGCCTCGGCTTTCAGCTCCTGCAGGCACACGATGTCCGGGCGGTCCCGCTCCAGCCATTCGCACACCTGCGTGGCTCGGGCACGAATGCCATTGACGTTCCAGGTCGCGATTTTCATGGACGGGCGCCTTGAAGCTACGTCGTCGCGCGTACTTTCAGGAACCGAGGCAAGCGAGGGTGAGAGTGAACTCGCGATTACGTCGATGAATTCGTCGCGTACAGCCTCGACTTCCAACAGCCGGAGGACGCGTATCTTGCCTCCCGATGGAGCGGGAGCAGACTCGATCGTCCAGAATCGGGCGCTGGATCGATCCTCAGGTTGGCGCCCACCAGGGCCGTTCAGGGTTTCGACTCCTGGCGACGGGGGTCGACGCCTTCGTGGCGCGCGCCGTCCTGATCGAGCTCGCCGATCGCACGCTCGATCTCCAGTACTACATCTTCCACGGGGACACGACCGGCTCGATCGTGATCGATCGGCTGATTGCCGCGGCCGACCGCGGCGTGCGGATCCGCCTGCTGCTCGACGACTGGGGAACGCTGGAGAAGAAGGATGTGGTCGTGGCGGGCCTCGACGCGCACCCCAACATCGCAATCCGACTCTTCAACCCGTACGTGCATCGCTCGGGTCTCGGGAAATTGGGCGAGCTGGTGACACGCTTCGCTCGCGTCAATCGCCGCATGCACAACAAGCAGTTGATTGCGGATGGAGTGGCCGTCGTGCTGGGCGGCCGCAACATCGGAGACGAATACTTCGGTGCCGGCGAGCTGGAATTCCAGGATGTCGATGTGTTGGGCGTCGGTCCGGTCGTCGGCGAAGCCGGTGCAACCTTCGAGGCCTACTGGAACAGCGAGTTCGCGAAGCCGATCACGGCGCTGGGCCAGTTCACAGTCGACCCCGCGGTGTTCGACGTCAAACGCCGGGAGCTGCGCGAGCGTGTCACGGGACTCATGGATTCGCCCTATGCGCGGGCGCTGGCGCAATCCGAATTGGCTGGCGATTTGCGGGCCCAGACGGTCCGCCTGCATTGGGCCGAGGCGGCGATGTTCGCGGACCCGCCGGGGAAGGTGACCGAGCCCGTCGGGACACGGAGCGCGGGCTACCTGGGAGCGCGGATCGCCGCGGCCGCCCGGGCCGCGCAATCGGAGCTGCTCATCGTGTCGCCCTACTTCGTGCCGGGGCGGGCCGGGGTCGCGTCGATCGCCGCGCGCGGCCGCGACGGGTTGACGGTCCGGATTCTCACCAATTCGCTGGCCGCGACGGACGTGTGGCTGGTCCACGCCGGGTATCGCAAATATCGGCGGCCCCTGCTGGAGCAGGGCGTGCGGCTCTATGAGCTGAAACCGAGCGCCGGAGGCCCGCCGCGGCCGAAAGGCACCGCCGGTTCATCGCGTGCCAGTCTGCATGGAAAGACATTCGTGTTCGATCGCAGCTCCGTGTTCATCGGCTCCGTCAATCTCGATCCACGCTCGCTGGAGCAGAACACCGAAGACGGGGTGCTGGTGCGGAGCATCGAGCTGGCGAGCGAAGTGGCGAGGTTGTTCGAACAGTGGGCCGGTCCGGCGGTGGCGTACGAAGTCAGACCGGCGGGTGGCATGACGGGAGCCCCGCTGGAATGGATCGGGAGCAGCGACGGACAGGTCGTGCGATTCAGGCACGAGCCGGAGGCGGGATTCTGGCGCCGTCTGGGCGCCGCCGTTTTTTCGCGTTTACCGATCGACCGCTTGATCTAGGGTCGCCGCTGTCCAGGCGTGGCCGCGATGGTCAACCATCACCAATGCGCACTTCTGGCCTCGAGTTTGCACCACTTAAATGACAGATGACCGAAATTGCGTGACGACGATCACAGGCCGTATTCTGCAACGCGGACCGCAAGAGGCGAGAACCCTCCGGTCGTTTGCAATACCTCAATATGTTGGGAGACAGAGACTTAGCCTTTTCGGCACGAGCGGTGCTAAAAGGTGACCGAGGCGCGTACGCGCCACTCTTTTAGCTTGTGTTGTTAACCCCGAGAGTAGGGATCATGACCCGACGTGGCTTCACCATACTCGAACTGCTCGTCGTGATGATCATGCTCGGCGTCCTCCTGGGCCTGGCCATTCCACGGCTGATGGATGCCTTCGCGGGCAACAACAAACGCGCGGCCCGGACGGCGCTGGTGACGCTCGTCGCCAAAGCGCGCGGAACCGCCGTGGCGCGCGGCTGCCGTTCGGCGATTCACTTCACGTCCGGTTCGAACGGGTCGGCATGGGTGACTGTGTGCAAAGTGACAGGCACCGGCATCGACACGCTGGGCGGCGTGGAGCCGGTGGCGGCGCGTTTCAATGTGACCGTGACCGCGTCGCGGGATTCAGTCACCTATGCGCCCAGCGGGATCAGCTTCGACGGGCTCAGCACGACGCTCCGCGTAATCTCGTCGCAGGGACAGGACTCGGTTTTCATCAATCAGATTGGCAAGGTGGTACAATGACCAAGGGCCGGGACGGGTTCACGCTGATTGAGATCATGATTGCGATCATCATCCTCAGCATCGGTTTGTTGGGGCTCGCGAGCACGATGGCGGTATCGACCCGGATGGTCGGTCGCGGCCAGCGCTCGGCGGCCGCATCGACATTCGCGACCAGTCG
>Ga0075424_100006707_pt1 | contig 11095 bp, 6 predicted proteins | sample SoiMethybrSBSTD3_FD_75301 | JGI IMG/M metagenome (GOLD analysis project Ga0075424, IMG submission 75301) | Bulk soil microbial communities from a Populus tree surrounding site in Tennessee, USA - Soil MetaG P. TD hybrid SBSTD3 | ecosystem: Environmental > Terrestrial > Soil > Tree plantation...
CGGCGGACGTTCTACTTCGGCTCGACGGGCGGCGGCGTGTGGAAGACGCGGGACGGCGGCCTGTCGTGGCGGAACGTCTCGGACGGCTTCTTCCGCAGGGCCTCGGTGGGCGCGCTCGCGGTCGCGGCCTCCGACCCCAACGTGCTGTACGCGGGGATGGGCGAGTGCTGCATCCGGTCCAACGTGTCCCACGGGGACGGCGTCTACCGCTCGACGGACGCGGGCGCCACCTGGACCCACCGCGGCCTGGCCGAGACGCGACACATCGGCCGCGTCCGCGTCCATCCGGCGGACCCCGACCTCGTCTACGCCGCGGCGCTCGGGCACGCCCACGGACCGAACGACGAGCGGGGCGTGTACCGCTCGCGGGACGGCGGGGCGAGCTGGGACCTGATCCTGCACCGCGGCGCCGACGCGGGCGCTGTCGACCTGGTGCTCGACCCGCACAACCCACGGATCATCTACGCCACGTTCTGGGAGACGCGCCGGCTCCCGTGGCGGCTCGACAGCGGCGGGCCCGGCAGCGGCCTGTGGCGGTCGACCGACGGCGGCGACACCTGGACGGAGATCTCCCGGCGGCCCGGCCTGCCGAAGGGGACGCTGGGCCGGATCGGCGTGGCCGCGTCGCCCGCGAGGGCTGGCCGCGTCTGGGCGCTGGTCGAGGCCGAGGACGGCGCGCTCTTCCGCTCCGACGACCACGGCGAGCACTGGGAGCGCCTGTCCGAGCAGGGCGAGCTGCGCTGGCGGGCGTGGTACTACCAGCACGTCTTCGCCGACCCGGGCGACGCCGACACGGTCTGGGCGCTGGACATCGACGTGTGGCGCTCGATCGACGGCGGCCGGACGTTCACCACGGTGCCGGTGCTCCACGGCGACGCCCACGACCTGTGGTTCGACCCGGCCGACTCGCGGCGGCTGATCATCGGCCACGACGGCGGCGCCAACGTCAGCTACGACGGCGGCCTGAGCTGGTCCAGCAGCCACAACCAGCCGACCGCCGAGCTGTACCACGTGACCACCGACACCCGCGACCCGTACCGCGTGTACGCCGCGCAGCAGGACAACACGACGATCAGCGTGCCGAGCCACTCCGACCTGGGCGCGATCGGGCAGGTGGACCAGTTCGACGTGGGCGGCGGCGAGAGCGGCTACATCGCCGTGCGGCCGGACGACCCCGACGTGATCTTCGCGGGCAACTACCTGGGCACGATCACGCGGTACGACCACCGCACCAGGTCGGCGCGGCCGATCCACGTCTGGCCCGAGTCCACGCTCGGCGCGGGGGCGGCGGACGCCAGGTACCGCTTCAACTGGACGGCGCCGATCCTGCTCTCCCCGCACGACCCGAACGTGCTCTACCAGGCAGGGAACCGCGTCTTCCGGTCGGCGGACGAGGGCCAGAGCTGGACGCCGATCAGCCCCGACCTGACCCGCGCCGACCCCGAGAAGCTGGCCAGCTCCGGCGGCGACCTGACCGTCGACAACACCGGCGCCGAGTACTACTGCACGGTGTTCGCCCTGGCGGAATCCCCGCTGCGGGCGGGCCTGCTCTGGGCGGGCACGGACGACGGCCTGGTCCACGTGACGGCCGACGGCGGCGCCACGTGGACGGACGTGACGCCGCCCGACCTGCCCGAGTGGAGCCACGTCAGCATCGTCGAGCCGTCGCCGCACGACCCGGACACGGCGTACGTGGCCGCCGAGCGCCACCGTCTGGACGACTTCCGGCCGCTGCTGTGGCGGACGCGCGACCGCGGCGCCAGCTGGCAGCGGCTCGACGCCGGCCTGCCGGAGGACGAGTTCTGCCGCGTGATCCGCGAGGACCCGGCCCGGCCGGACCTGCTCTACTGCGGGACCGAGGCGGGCGTGTACGTGTCGTACGACGGCGGGGGCGTGTGGCGGTCGCTCAGGGGCACGCTGCCCGTGGTGCCGGTGCACGACCTGGTCGTGAAGGACGACGATCTGGTGGCCGCGACGCACGGCCGGTCGATCTGGATCCTCGACGACCTGCCGGCGGTGCGCCAGCACGAGCCCGCGCACGAGCAGGCGGCCGCGCACCTGTACGAGCCCCGGGCGGCGGTCCGGCGCGCCTCGCGGATGTCGTTCAGCTCCGGCCAGAGCGGTGAGCGTTCGTACCGCATGGTCGGCCCGACCGTGTTCACGACCGACTACCGCCAGCGCCCCGGGGAGCGTGAGCGCGACCCGGTGCCGGTCGACGCGGGCGAGAACCGGGCGCCCGGCGTGACCGTGCTGTACCTCCTGCGCGACCCCGGCGACCGCGAGGTCCGGCTGACGTTCCTGAACGCGGACGGGCAGGAGGTGCGCGCCTTCACCGCCGGCCCCGACGACGACGAGGACGCGAAGCCCGAGCCGGGCCGGCCGCGCGAGCCGCGCCCGCCGCGGCGCCAGGGCCTGAACCGGTTCGTCTGGGACACGCGGCACGCGCCGCCGACCCCCATCCGCATCGACCCGCCGAAGGAGGAGGGCGCGTGGGCGCAGGCCCAGGGCCCGATCGTCCCGCCGGGCACGTACCAGGTCCGGCTGCAGGTCGGGGAGGAGGCCCAGACGGCCTCGTTCGAGATCGCCAGGGATCCGCGCGGCCCCGCGTCGCAGGAGGACCTGGAGACGCAGTACCGCCACGCGCTGCGGCTGTCGTCCCGGCTGACGGAGCTGAACGAGGCGGTCGACACGATCCGGGAGCTGAAGCGGCAGCTCGACCGCTGGGGCGGCGAGGACGAGGTGGGCGCCGCGGCGAAGGCGCTCCGCGAGGCGCTGACCGAGGTCGAGCGCGAGCTGGTGCAGGTCGACGCCAGGGGCAGCGGACGCCTCGGCAACCCGGACCGGCTGGACGGCAAGCTCAGGGTGCTGCTCCAGCACGCCAGCTATCCGGGACCGCCGACCGACGCGTCGGTGGCCGTCGCCCGCGAGGTATCGGCTCAGCTCGACGCGGTCCTGGAGCGCGTGCGGAAGCTGCTCGACGGCGACGTCGAGCGGTTCAACGAGCTCGTGCGGCGGGCCGGGACGCCGGCTCTGGCGCCGCGTCCGGCGGCGGCGCCGGCCAGCTCCGCGGCGGCGACCACGCACACCGGAGACACAGGGGAGGAGTGACGATGGGTCTGTTCGAGGAGCAGCCGTGGCTGCTGATACCGGTCATCCTGGTCGTGGTCGTCGGCTACGACATGGTGAAGTGGGCCGTGAGGCGGCTGCTGGAGAGGGGTGAGCCGTTGCGCAACAGGAGGTCGTGATGCCAGTCGATCCGCAGGTCCAGACGGTCCTCGACGAGCTGCAGTCGCTGGGGTTCCCCGGCTTCGCCGCGCTCGACGTGAGCCAGGCGCGGGCGATGATCAGCGCGATGCCGCGGCCGGAGGGCGAGGCGGTCGCGAGCGTGGAGGACCGGACGGTGCCGGGCCCCGGCGGCGACATCCCCGCCCGCCTGTACCGGCCGTCGGACGAGGGATCCCTGCCGCTCGTCGTCTACTTCCACGGCGGCGGGTGGACCATCGGCGACCTGCAGACGCACGACGGCCTCTGCCGCGCCATCGCCAACCGCTCGGGCTGCGCGGTGCTGGCGGTCGACTACCGCATGGGCCCCGAGCACCGGTTCCCGGCCGCCGTCGAGGACGCGTGGGCGGTGACGACCTGGGCGGCCGAGCACGCCGACGAGCTCGGTGTCGACGGCCGGCGGCTGGCGGTCGCCGGCGACAGCGCGGGCGGCAACCTGGCCGCGGTGGTGTCGATCATGGCCCGCGACGCGGGCGGGCCGGCCATCGGGCAGCAGGTGCTGATCTACCCGGCCACGGACATGCGCCGCGACTGGCCGTCGTTCCACGAGAACGGCGAGGGCTACTTCCTGACCGTCAGGGACATGGAGTGGTTCGAGGACAAGTACGTCCGCTCGCCGGCCGACCGGGACGACTGGCGGTTCTCCCCGGCGGCGGCGGACCTGACGGGAGTGGCGCCGGCGTTCGTCCTGACGGCCGAGTACGACCCGCTGCGCGACCAGGGCGAGGCGTACGGCGAGCAGCTGCAGGCGGCTGGCGTGCCGGTCCGCGTGGTCCGCTACCCGGGCATGATCCACGGCTTCGTGGGCATGGAGGTCCTGGACGGCGCGAAGCAGGCCGTTGCCGACATCGGAACGGAGCTGCGCACCGCGCTGGGCGCCGCGGGCGTGGTGTAGTCCAGCCGCGATCCACCTGAGCGGACCCCCACCCCAACCCTCCCCCTGCGAGGGGGAGGGAGTTCCTTCATCCCTCCCCCCGCGTGGGGGAGGGCAGGGTGGGGGCACGCTCAGAAAGGTTCTCCGCGCGCGAGCTCCGGCACGAAGCGGGCGGCGTCCAGGGTGCCCAGGCCGCTCGCCAGGTCGTAGCCGGGCGCCGCGTCGAAGCCCTGGACGGTCACGTCCTGCTCCTGGGCGGTGCCGCAGGCCGACGCGCAGAACGTGTCCGTGTTGTTGCCCACGGTCACGTCCACGATGCCGGGCGCGTGCACGCGGCCCAGCTCGTACAGCCGCTGGTTCAGGAATCCCAGCCGGTGGCCGGCCGCCTGGTCGGCCAGGGCGACCACGCCGGCGAACAGCGGGCTCGCCTCGCTCGTGCCGGCGACCAGGTGGAAGCGCGGGTTGGGCGCGGTCGGGTTCGGGCCGCGCGGGTTCGGGTAGCTGGTGAACGTGATCACCGCCCCGTTGCCGGCCGAGCTCAGGCTGATGTCCGGGATGCCGCGCATCCGGCCGACCGTGTCGCGGACGCCGAGCTGGAAGATCGGCCGCGGGAACACCGTGGAGACGCCGCCGCCCGCGTGGTTCCACGAGATGTCGGGCGAGAGCCGGTTGCCGGCGTCGTCCAGGTTCAGCTGCGTCCCGCCCGTCGATGTCACGAGCGGGTCGGCGGACGGCCAGATCACGGTCCGGAACGGGTAGCAGCACATCAGGTCGGACTGGACGTTGGTGGCGCCGTCGTCGCCGGACGAGGCCAGCATCGTGACGCGGTGCAGGAACGCGTTGAGCACGGCGCCGCGCAGGCCGAGCAGGCTGGCGGTGCTCGGGAACGTCTGCTCGGTCGCGCCGAAGCTCTGTGAGATCACGTCGCCCAGCCCGTGGTCGATCACGAAGTTCTCGGCCTGGACGATCTCGGGAAAGCCCTGCACGCCCTCGGTCTCGGACTCCGGCGTCTCGACCAGCAGGATGCTGGCGCCCGGCGCCATCACGTGCGCCCATTCCACGTCGAGCGAGGTCTCGCCGGCCCAGCCGAGCCGGTCGCTCACGCCGAACGGGTCGTCCGGGAACGGCGGCACCGCGCCCGCCGGCTGGATCACCTGGAACGACGGCGGATCGGGCAGGCCGAAGGTCTGGTCGAACGTCTTCAGGTCGTCCTGGATCGTCGGGCTGCCGAACGCGTCGACGATGACGATCGTCCGGCCTCGGCCGTCGATCTGGCGGGCGAACAGCGGCGCCAGGTCGTACGCCTGCTGGAGCTGGAACGGCTGGTAGCAGGCGATGCCGAAGCTGGCCCGGCAGCTGGCGGTGGTGGGCGGCGTGAGCAGGTCGGCGAGGACCTGTCCGCCGATCGTGGGCAGCGGGTGCACCGAGATCGCCGGCGCCAGTGCCGGCGACGGGGCGACCGCGGCGAACGCGAGCGTGCTCACGGCGGCGGCCACGAGCGTCCGGAACCGTCGGAGAACCTGCATGCGCACCTCTCACGGGCAGGGAGCCGGCCGCGTGTGTCGAACGGGCCTCCCCCTTGGCCCCGTCCGATCCCTCTTCGTGCGTCCAGCCTATCGGCGCCCGTGAGGGGCGTCAAATTCCCTCCCTCCACGAGATGCCTGATGCGAATTGGGATACCGGGCGATCGGCCGACCACGCCTGCCCACCCTCCGGCTCACGAACAGCTCCCGCGTCGCCATGAGGGAGGGAAGGACTGGGGACCCCGGCACCCATCGTCCAGGTCGCGGACGACCCGGACCATGGGACCCGGCCGGCTGGCGTCGGCATGGCTTATCGGGAGGGCCCGAAGGACCAATCGCTAGCGATTGGCCCTTTCGGGCGTCCGCCAAAGGGCCAACCGCCGGCGGTTGGCCCTCACGGCGGCACAGAAAGTGACCACTTGCGCCACGCACCCAGGCGGAGGGGCGTCAGGGCCGCGTAGCGACGAAGTGAAACCTTGACGGCCCGTCCCCCGCCGCCCAGGCTGGTCTGCGGGGATCACGTAGTGCCCCCTTGGCCCGATCGAGCCGCACCAGCGCGGTGCCGATCCCGGACCGCCAGCACCCCACCCGATTTCGCGTCACGCGTCTACGAGGGGGAGGGAGAGTCATCCCCTACGTCCTCTTGATCACGTCGCGCTCCATGGCCTGGACGGCCTCGCGGGCCAGGGCGCGGAGGGGGAGCTGGGCCTGGCGCAGGGCGAACTCGAGCTGGCGCAGCATCGAGTACAGGCCCTTCATCGCCTTGATCGCGTCGCCGATGTCCACGTTGGCCGGCAGCGGGATCGTGTCCATCGGCTCGCCGGACGCCCACCGATACGCGAAGTCCACGTAGTCGTGGGACGGCTGGCGCAGGTTGGGCTCGTCGAGGTCCTGCTCCAGGTCGGCGAAGCGGAAGTACAGCGCGCGGAGCAGCCGCGCCGTCTGGCTCACCGCCGGCGTCGGGTACCGGCGCGGCTGCCGCGGCCCGCGGTCCCGGCCCCGGTCCTCGGCCGCCAGCATCGCCAGCGACGCGCACAGCTCGGGCGCCCGCAGGCCCTCCAGCCAGCCCTGCCAGACTGCCTCGGTGACCAGGAGCGTGTTCTCGCCGTAGACGCGTGCCGCCAGCAGGCCCTTGTCGGTGGGCTTGTCGGCGGCCAGGAAGCCGGTGTCGGTCAGGATCCGGCACAGCCGGCGCAGCTTGCGCTGGTACTCGTCCACCTGCTCGTCCACGGCGCGCTCGCCCTCGCGCAGCTCGCGCTCCAGCGTCCGCTGCTCGCCGAACGCCGCCACGTGCTCGCCGAACCGCGGGCAGCGGACGACCGGCAGCTTGCGCTGGCGGGCCTGCGCCGCCTTCCGCTCCTCCTCGAGCTGGTGGAGCTGGCGGCCGGCGGCGCCGTGGGGCCGGCCCTTGAAGCCGCCCTTGCCGCGCCCCCGCTTGGGCACCGGCACCGCCTCGCGCCGCAGCCGCCGGATCTCGATCCGGATCGACCGCAGCCGGTCCTCGAGCCGGAAGTACTCGGAGATGTCCTGGCGCCGGCACCGGTCGCAGTCCCACGTCGCCTCGAGGTCGCGCAGCCGCTCGCGGACGTTCTCCAGCCGGTCGTGCGTGTGCTCGGCGGCCAGCCGCTTCTGGAACTGGCCGAAGGACCGCGCCATCAGGTCGTCCGCCTGCTCGGGCGTGTACAGGCGGAGCAGGTTCAGCGCCATGTTGTAGCTGGGCAGGAACCGCGACTCGACCACCAGGCCCTCGCCCATCGCGACCTCGTAGATCGTGCCGATCTCGACGTCGGCCTCCTTGAGGATGACGCCGTGGCCGATCGTGTCGATGCCGCGACGGCCCGCCCGGCCCATCAGCTGCGTCAGCTCGCCGGTGGTCAGCGTCGCGAAGTTGACGCCGTCGAACTTCGTGAACGAGGACACGACCACCGCCTTCGCCGGCATGTTGATGCCGAGGGACAGCGTCTCGGTGGCGAACACCACCTTGACGAGGCCGGACTGGAACAGCTCCTCGACCAGCTCCTTGTGGTACGGCAGCAGGCCGGCGTGGTGCACCGCCAGGCCCTTGCGCAGCATGTCGGCGTCGACCATCTGCCGGAACAGCGCCGCCTCGTCGGGGTCGACCAGGCCGCGCAGGCGCTCGCCGGCCAGCGCGTCGATCGCCTGCTTCTCGCGGTCGTCCGTCAGGTCGAACTCGTGGAAGGCGCATCGCTGGAGCGCCTCGCGGCAGCCGCGCCGGGAGAAGATGAAGTAGATCGCGGGGACCATCTGCATCCGCCGCAGCTCGCCGATGACGCGGAGCATGTCGTTGGAGGGCAGGTTGCGGAATCCGCGGACCCGGAAGCTCGCCTCCTCCTCCTCGACGGCCCGCGACCACGTGCCCTGGTCGACGCCGCCCTCGGCGTCGAACAGCGCGTGGAAGCGATTCCGCATCGCCAGCCACAGCCGCAGCTCGGTCGGCCGCTCCTCGTGGAAGACGGTCGCGACCGGCCCGCGGTTCTCCGACATCCAGCTGGCGAGCTCGGCGTAGTTGCCGATCGTGGCCGAGAGGCCGACCAGCTTGATGTGGGACGGGGCCTGGATGATGACCTCCTCCCAGACGGAGCCGCGGGGGAAGTCGTCGATGTAGTGGACCTCGTCGAGCACCACGTGGCTCACCTGGTCGAGGCGGGGCAGGTCCTCGTAGATCACGTTGCGCAGGATCTCGGTCGTCATGACCACGATCGGCGCCTCGTCGTTGACCGTGTTCTCGCCGGTCACCAGGCCGACGTGCTCCTCGCCGAACTCGCGGCGGAAGTCACGGAACTTCTGGTTGCTGAGCGCCTTCAGCGGCGTCGTGTAGATGACCTTCGTGCCCTCCCGCTTCGCGCGGAAGTTGCAGTAATCGGCCACCACCGTCTTGCCGCTGGAGGTGGGAGCGCTCACCAGGACGCCCTGGTGGGCGTCGAGCTTCTCGATCGCCTCGATCTGGAACGGGTCCAGCGGCCACGGGCGGCTGGCGCGGAACGCCTCCAGGTGGCTCCGGGTCTGGGTCTTGATGAGTGTGATGCTAAGGAACTCCCAGCCCGCCGTTGCTGGAGAGGATCTGGCCGGTGATCCAGCCGCCGTCGTCCGAGCACAGGAACGACACCAGCGCGGCGGCGTCGGCGGGCGTGCCCGGCCGGCCCAGCGGCGTCCGGGCGAGCACGGCGGCGCGGATCTCGTCGGTCATCCAGCCGGTGTCGATCGGGCCCGGGTTGATCGCGTTGACGGTGATGCCGCGCGGCCCCAGCTCGCGGGCGGCCGCGATCACGACGCGGTCCATGGCCGCCTTGCTGGCGCCGTACGCGACTTCATCGTGGATCGCGTCGCTGGTCAGCGCGACGACGCGGCCAGGCGTGCCGTCCGGGAGGCGGCGCGCCAGCTCGCGGATCAGCAGCAGCGTGGCGCGCGCGTTGATCGCGACGTGGCGGTCGAAGTCCTCCGCGGTCGTGTCCATGACGCCGCCGCGGACGCTGAGCGCGTGCGAGCACACGAGCGCCCGGACCGGTCCCAACGCCTCCACGATCGCGTCGAAGACGCGCGCGGGCGACGCCGGGTCGGCCAGGTCGGCCTCGTGCCACGCGACGGCGGCACCGCCCCGGCGCAGCTCCGCCACCAGGGCGTGCGGCTCGTCCGGGCCGCCCGCCCAGGACATCCCCGCGTCGGCGGGCAGCCACCACGTCAGACCCACGTTCCATCCCTCGCCGGCCAGCCGGCGCGCGATCTCCGCGCCGATGCCGCGCGCCCGGCTGGTCCCGGTCAGCAGGACGGTCCGCCCATTCCTTTCCATCCGGCGCCGAAAGGTACGCTAACGGGCATCGTGCCGCCGGATGCCTCCCCAGCCGCCCACCAGGCCGAAGCGCCCACCGCGCCGATGCCCCTGGCCGGCCTGCGCGTGCTCGACCTGACGCACGCCCTGGCCGGGCCCTTCTGCACCATGCTGCTCGGCGACCTGGGAGCCGACGTCATCAAGGTCGAGCCGCCCGGCGAGGGCGACCACGCGCGGCGCTGGGGCCCGCCGTTCGTCAACGGCGAGTCGAGCTACTTCCTGTCGGTCAACCGCAACAAGCGCAGCGTGGTGCTCGACCTCAAGGAGGACGCGGGCCTGCAGGCCGCGGTCGACCTGGCGCTGGCCAGCGACGTGCTGGTCGAGAACTTCCGGCCCGGCACGGCCGCCCGGCTGGGCCTCGGCTGGGACGTGCTGCACGAGCGCCGGCCCGAGCTGGTCTACGCCTCGATCAGCGGCTTCGGCCAGGGCCGGCCCGCGCTGGCCGGCTACGACCAGATCGCGCAGGGCACCTCGGGCCTGATGAGCATCACCGGAGAGACGCAGGGCCAGCCGACGAAGGCGGGCGTGCCGGTGGGCGACATGGTGGCAGGCATGTTCACCGCCCACGCGATCCTGGCAGCGCTGTGGGAGCGGACGCGCACCGGCGTGGGCAGGTACGTGGACGTCGCGCTGAACGACGGGCTGCTGGCGCTGCTGACGTATCAGGCGGGTCGATTCTTCGCGACGGGCGAGCCGCCGGGCCGCGAGGGCAATCACCATCCCACCGTCGCCCCGTACGGCATGTTCGCCACCCGCGACGGGCACCTGAACCTGGCGGTCGGCTCGGACGAGCAGTACCGCCGCTTCTGCGAGGCGCTGCAGGCGCCGGAGCTCGCGACCGACCCGCGCTTCGCGAGCAACGCCGACCGGCAGGCCGCCAGGGCCGAGCTGGTGATCGAGATCGAACGCCGGCTGACCAGGCGCTCGACCGGCGAGTGGCTGGCGCGGATGGAGGCGGCGGGCATCCCCGCCGGCCCGATCCTGGACCTGGCGACGGCGTTCGCTGACCCGGTCGCGGTCGAGCGGGACATGCGGGTGGAGGTGGACCACCCCGTGGCGGGGCGGATCAGCCAGGTCGGCGCGCCGTGGAAGCTGGACGGGTTCTCGTCCCCGATCCGCCTGGCGCCCCCGGTGCTGGGCCAGCACACCGCCGACGTGCTGACCGAGGTGCTGGGCTACAGCCCGGACCAGGTCGCGGCGCTGCAGCCGGACTGACCGTCCTCAGCATGTTCCCTCCCCACGTGGGGGAGGGCAGGGTGGGGGCACGCTCGGGAAGGATCCCAATCGGTCAGCGGCAGTCCATCTGAGCGGACCCCCACCCCAACCCTCCCCCTGCGAGGGGGAGGGAGGCCCATTCTTGGGGGTTATTCGTTCCGGTCCCAAGCTTGACGGCCGCTTGTCGGGCATGCATGCTGCGGCAGGGACGGGTACGGCCGGGCCATACGAACCTGGACGACGCCGGGCGGCCGTGTTGCACTAACCCACAGGGGACGCAGAGGTGGTTAGCTTGAGTTGAGAGGCTGGATCGGAGTGGCCTGATGGCCCAACCAATCGGGACTTTGACGTCCC
>Ga0075424_100006709_pt1 | contig 11094 bp, 7 predicted proteins | sample SoiMethybrSBSTD3_FD_75301 | JGI IMG/M metagenome (GOLD analysis project Ga0075424, IMG submission 75301) | Bulk soil microbial communities from a Populus tree surrounding site in Tennessee, USA - Soil MetaG P. TD hybrid SBSTD3 | ecosystem: Environmental > Terrestrial > Soil > Tree plantation...
GTGAGGCCACCCTAAAGGGTGGCCCTACATCTGAGGCACCCTAAAGGGTGGCCCTACATCTGAGGCACCCTAAAGGGTGGCCCTACATCTGAGGCACCCTAAAGGGTGGCCCTACATCTGAGGCACCCTAAAGGGTGGCCCTACGTCTGAGGCCATCCTAAAGGGTGGCCCTACGTCTGAGGCCAGCCTAAAGGGTGGCCCTACGTCTGAGACCACCCTAAAGGGTGGCCCCACATCGCCGGTCGGCCCACACGCGGCGGTGGGGCCAGCCTTCAGGCTGGCCGTCTAGAACGGTCTTTCCAGACTTTCCGACTGTGGCGTAAACAGCTTCGCGCCGTCAGCCGTGATGTACATGTCATCCTCGAGCCGCACGCCGAATTCGCCGCGGATGTAGATTCCCGGCTCGTCGCTGAAGACCATCCCCGGTTCCGCCTTCAGCGCCTTGTTCCAGCCGAACATGTTGTTCTTCACCAGATACGGCCACTCGTGGCCTTCCATTCCCATCCCGTGGCCCAGGCGGTGGCTGAAGTACTTGAAGCCTGGCCCATAGCCGGCGTCGACGACGACATTCCGCGCCGCCGCGTCGATCGACTCGAGCGGCACGCCCGGACGCGCGGCCTTGAGCGCTGCCGTCTGCGCGTCCTTCACGATCGTGAACACCTTGTTCATCTTGTCGGTGGCCTTCCCCAGCACGAAGGTGCGTGTGATGTCCGACTGATAGCCTTCGACCGTGCACCCGTCGTCGATCATGATGATGGTGCCCTCCCTGATCGTCTGGGGCGTGATCGACCCGTGGGGGAGCGCGGTGTACTCGCCGACCTGGACGCTTGCTTCGCCGGGGAAACCGACGCGCCGGTACGCGGCGCCGATCAGCGCCGAGACGTCATTCTGCGTCATGCCAGGCTGGAGCGAGCGGTACACCGCCTCGTAGACCTTCAGCGTCGCCGCCGAGGCCAGCCGCATGAGATCGAGCTCGTGCGCGTCCTTGATCATGCGGCAGCCGGCGGTGACTGGCGTGCCGCTCACGACCTTCAGCTGCGGCGCGGCGGACGCGACGCCGTCGCTCCAGACGAACTTCGTGGATTCGTCCATGCCGACGCGGCCGGCGGCGACGCCGCGATCCTTCAGCCCACGCGCGACGAGCGCATAAGGGCTCTCGTCTTCGTTCCACGTCCGCACGTCCGCGCGCCCTTCGGTGAACGGCCCGAGCCGGATCTGTTCGCGTGCGCGATCTTCCTCGAACGCGGGACACACGAAGAATGGCTCCCCTTTGGCCGGGATCACGCAGGCGAACAGCCGCTCGCCGCCGCCCCAGCGGATGTTCGTGAAGTACACGAGCGAGGTGCCGCCGGTCAGCACGAGGGCGTCGATCTTTTCCTGCGCCATGAGCCGGCGCGCCTTCTCGATGCGCGCGCGGCGTTCGTCGTTGGTGATCGGCTTCGCCTCGGCGCGCATCGACGTCAGCGCCGCGATCGCCGTGGGCAGCGATGCCGGCTGTGGGTCGGCGCCGCCGCGCCGCTGCGCGCGCAGAAGAGGAGTTCCGGCAAACACGGACATCGAGAGAAAAGAACGGCGGCTGAGCATGGGGAGATTCTATACGGTCGACAGCTACTGTCACGCCCGCCTCCGTGTCTCCGATCCTCCGTGGTAGCGCGCCGCAGGTGCCTCGGCTGTTGCGCCTCAGTGGCCGTCGCTCGAATTGCGCAAGCGCTCGACGATCATCTCCGCCACGACCTCCGCGCCGTTGGTGGCAGGGTGCTCGGGCGGCTCGGGCTGCTGCATCAATCGCCTCAGTGGCTCCCGCCAACGGCCGCCGAGCATGTCCTCCTGCGGCACGAACTCACAGCGCATGAACCTCGGCATGCGCTCGACCATCACGTCGTACTCCGCGAACCGCCCGCGCGACGTGTACAGCATCGCGGTCCCATTGGCGAGGCACTCGGAGACGATGCCGTAGCCGGGCTTCGTGACGACGACGTCGACCGCGGCGACCACGTCTTCGTATCGGAAGCCGGCCTGGTAGATGCGCCGCTCGTCCAGATAGAACGCGCCGTGCGGCAGCGAGGGAGGCGCGCCGCGGCCGGTGATGACCACGGTCCATTCGTCGAGGCAATCGAGCTGACAGGGATCGAAATCGTTGACGCCGTAGCCGCCGAACGACGTCAGCGCGAGCCGGTGGGTGGAAGGAAGCGTCAGACGGTCGCGGACGACAGCGCGATCGTAGGACGCGTGCCGCGCGATGAACGGCAGATCCACGATGCGATCGAACCCCGCGAAGCCGCCCTCGAGGGGGAGCCGCCACCCTTCCGCTGCACATCGGTACGCGTCGCGGATCGTTGGCACGAGATCGGGCGCCGCGCCCAACTCCTCGGCGTACGTCTCATAAATCCAGTCCCACGTGAAGTTCGACAGCACGACGGCCGGCACCCCGGCCGCGCGCGCGGCAGCGCAGGCGAGCGGAGGGGCGTCTGCGATGACGAGGCGGGCGTCTCGCGCGCGCAGGTGCGCGAGCTCACGCTCGATGTGCTCCGGAAGCCGCCGGTGGAATTCCGCCGCGCGCGCAATCGTTTCGCGTGCGTCGAGGCGCAGGCTGTCGATCTGAACGACGCCGGTGTCGCAGGGGCCCCCGACGTAGGTGAACGCGCCGCGCACCGTGTGATCGAAGAGCCAGCGCGCCGCGGACGTCCGGATGACGATCTCGTATCCGATCGCGCGCGCCAGGAGCGCGTTGATGGCCTCAATCTCGCGCGAGGCGTGCCCGTATCCGTGCCCGGAGACGTAGAAGAAGACCGACGGCACGCGGACGTCAGGCGACCGGCGCGCCGGCGGGCGCGGTGTCGGCCTGCGGCTGCGCCACGCCCGGAAGCGCGACTTTGAGGACGTCCTCCAGCGTGCGCGCCGGGACGAACGTCATCTCGCGCCGCACGTCGGGCGGCAGCTCGTCGAGGTCCTGCACGTTCATCTCCGGCAGGATGAACGTCCGGACACCGTACCGCCTTGCCGCGAGCGCCTTCTCGCGGATGCCGCCCACGGGAAGGACGAGGCCCGACAGCGTAATCTCGCCCGTCATCGCGACGTCGGATCGTACGGGCTCGCCGCGCGCGGCCGACACAATCGCGGACGCCATCGTCACGCCGGCCGACGGTCCGTCTTTCGGAATCGCGCCCGCGGGAACGTGAACGTGGATATCGTGCTTGGTCAGCGCCGCCGGGTCGATGCCAAGCGATTCCGCCTGCTGCCGCACATGGCTCAGCGCGGCGCGCGCCGACTCCTGCATCACGTTGCCGAGCTGGCCTGTCAGTGTCAGGTGACCGCCGCCGCTCGGCAGCAGCACTGCTTCGATGAACAGCACATCGCCGCCCGTCTCCGTCCACGCCACGCCGGTCGCGACACCTGGACGTGACGTTCGAAACGCCGTTTCCGATCGGAAGCGCGACGGGCCCAGGTAGTCCCCGACCTGGCCCGCGTCGACAACGGCGACGTGCGCGGCATCCGTCGCGACGCGCGCGGCCACTTTCCGCGCAATCGTGCCGATCTGCCGCTCCAGGGTTCGCACGCCGGCTTCGCGCGTGTAATCGCCGATCACCTGCCGCAGCGCGGCGTCGGTGATCTCGAGCTGATCGGGTTTCAGGCCGTGCTCCTCGCGCTGGCGCGGGATCAGATACATCTTCGCGATGTGGACCTTGTCCTCCTCGGTATACCCGCTGAGCGTGATGATCTCCATGCGATCGAGCAGCGCGGGATGGATTGTCCCGAGCTGGTTCGCGGTCGCGATGAACAGCACCTTCGAGAGATCGATGGGAATCTCGAGGTAGTGATCGCGGAACGCATGGTTCTGCGCTGGATCGAGGACTTCGAGCAGGGCCGCGGCCGGATCTCCCTGGATGCCCACGGAGATCTTGTCGATCTCGTCGAGCATCAGCACCGGGTTCGACGCGCCAGCGCTCTTGAGCGCCTGCACGAGCCGGCCGGGCATCGAGCCGATGTAGGTGCGGCGGTGCCCGCGGATCTCGGCCTCGTCGCGAACGCCGCCGAGCGAGATGCGCACGAACTTCCGGTTCATCGAGCGCGCGATCGACTGCCCCAGCGAGGTCTTGCCGACGCCCGGCGGTCCGACGAAGCATAGGATGGGTCCTTTCAGATCTCCCTTCAGCTTTCGGACCGCGAGGTATTCGACGATGCGCTCCTTGACCTTGTCGAGATCGTAATGATCCGCGTCGAGCACCTTCCGCGCCTCGATGGGGTCGAGCCGATCTTCAGTCGGCTTGTCCCACGGAACGTCGAGCACCCAGTCGAGGTAGGTGCGGATCATCTGATACTCGGGGGATGCGGGGGTCATCCGCTCGAGTCGGTCGATTTCGCGGTGCGCGATGGCGCCGACCGATTCCGGCAGCGTCGCTTCGGCGACGCGCTTCCGCAGCTCCGCGGCTTCGCCGTCCTCCTCGCCGAGCTCAGTCTGGATCGCCTTCAATTGCTGGCGCAGTACGTACTGGCGCTGCGCGTCGCTCATCTCCTTCTCGGCTTTCGATTCGATCTTGCCCTTCAGCTCGAGGACCTCGATCTCGCGCGACAGCACCATCGAAATCGCGTCGAGCTTCACGGGGAGGCTGTTCTCCTCCAGCAGGCGCTGCTTGTCCTCGCCCTTCATGTCCAGCAGGCTCGCAAGCAGGTAGACGATTCGCAGCGGATCGTCGAGGCCCATGATGAGCGTCTTGATATCGGGCGAGAGGCCGGTGGCGAGCGACAGGGCCCGGTCGACAAGCTCCTGCAGCCGGCGCACGCGCGCGTCGATATCGATCGAGCGCTCGACCGCTTCGGGCAGCGGCTTGATCAGCGCGGTGATCATGCCGCGTTCGGCTTGCAGGAACTCCGCGCGCGCGCGGGTCAGGCCTTCGACGAGAATCCGCATCCCGTTCGGCGCTTTCGCCATCTGTCGGATGATGGCGATCGTGCCCACACGATGGAGGTCTTCCGGCGAGGGGTCTTCGGACTCGCCTTTCTGCAGCAGGAGCAGCACCATGCGATCGCCGGCGAGCGCCCGGTTGATCGCCTCGACCGAGATCGGACGTCCGACGCCGAGCGGCGCAACCGTCATGGGCAGCACCACCGTGTCGCGCAGCGGCACGACCGGGAGCTCCGTGGGAAGGGCGGGAGGCTGGGTCGGGGAGGCGTCTGCGTCGGCCATCATGCTCGTCGTGCCTTGAATCGCGGCGAGTGCTCGAGCTTCGCTTGCGGGAATGGTGACGTGTACGCGAAGCTCGTCCACGAATGCGGGAACATCCTTGCCTCAGAGTGTACCTTAGGTGCCGCGCCGCGACGGATGCACAGAATATGCATAAGTGAGGCTGACGCGCATTCGCCGGGGAGTATTCGCACAGGCCTGTCGCATGAACCTTTTCAATTCGCGTAGCTCACGACGAACGACGTAACTGACGATGGCAGGAGCAGACAATGCGCGAATCGCGATTACCGGCATCGGCGTAGTGTCGCCGTTCGGTGTCGGCCGGGACTGCTTCTGGCGCCACGTGCGCCGCGGGTGCAGCGCCACGCGCGCCATCGCGGACTTCGATACGTCCGCCTATCCCTGCGGCGTCGCGGCGGCCGTGCCGCCGGTGACGATCGGCGACGCGATGGCCATCGAAGAGCGGGCGGATGGCGGCGGAGGCGGTGGACGCGCCGATCCGCGGCGGTATTCGAAGGCCTCGCTCATCGCGGTGATCGCGGCGTCCGAAGCCTGGTACGACGCCGGGCTTCGCCTGAACGAGCCGAATGCGGGCGTGCTCGTCGGGAGCGGCGCCGGCGGCATCGACGTGGCCGAGCGCCAGTACTACGAATTCTTCAACGACGGGTGGAAGCGCGTCACGCCGTATGCGATCCCCGTCTCGATCGTCGGGATGATCTCCAGCGAGATCTCGATTGCGCTCGAGCTGCACGGCATCAGCCATGTCATCTCGACTGGGTGCACGAGCTCGACGGATGCCATTTCGTATGCCGCCTCGCTCATCCGCGCCGGAGACGCCGACGTGATGTTATCGGGCGGCGCGGACGCGTGCGTGACCCCGGGGATGATCTTCGGGTTCTCGAAGATGCGTGCGGTGTCGACGGGATACAACGATCGTGCGGAGCAGGCATCGCGCCCGTTCGACAAGGGACGCGACGGATTCGTGCTCGGCGAAGGGGCGTGGATGGTGGTCCTCGAGCGCGAGGATCGGGCGCGCGCGCGAGGTGCGCGTATCTACGCGACCGTCGACGGCTACGGGTCGACGTGCGATGCGTACCACCGCGTGCAGATGGATCCGGACGGGGAGCAGATCATCCGCGCCATGCGGCTCGCCGTCGAGCGATCCGGCCGCGCGCTCGACGAAATCGGCTACGTCAACTTCCATGGCACGTCGACCGTGTTGAACGATGCGGTCGAGTCGCGGTGCGTGCGGCGCCTCTTTGGTCCGCTCGCGGATCGCGTCCCCGGATCGTCGACGAAGTCGATGATCGGGCACCCGCAGGGTGCGAGCGGCGCGGCCGGCATCGTCACCGCCGCGCTCGCGCTGCACGACGGGTTCCTTCCGCCGACGATCAACCAGAGCGATCCGGATCCGGAGTGCGATCTGGATTTCATTCCCAACGTCGGGCGCAACGCCCACCCAGCCGCGGCGCTGTGCAATTGCCTCGGCTTCGGATCCAAGAACAGCGCGATCGTGCTCGGACGCGCTGACGCATGACCGACGTGCTGATTGCGGGCGCGGGGCCGGCGGGCGCGATGGCCGCCATCGTCCTTGCGCGCGCGGGCGCGCGCGTGGTCGTGCTCGACCGCGCGCGGTTTCCCCGTCCAAAACTGTGCGGCGACACGATTAACCCGGGCGCGTACGCGATTCTTCAGCGGCTCGGACTGGAAGTCGTTGCCGCGCGGGCGATTCCGATCGATGGAATGGTCGTGACCGGCGCCGAAGGGGTGCGCGTCGAAGGGCGCTATGGCGATGCGCGCGGGTATGCGATCTCGCGCACGGACCTGGATCTTGCGCTGCTGACGGCGGCCGCGGGCGCGGGGGCGAGGATCGAGCAGGAAGCATTGGTCGACGCGCCGATCGTCGATACGGCGCACGGGGAATCGGTGTCGGGCGTCATGGTGAAGGGCCGCAACGGCAGGCCGCTGCGAATGACGGCGCGCGTCACCATTGCCGCCGACGGCCGCTATTCACGCGTGGCGCGCGCGCTGGGGTTGTCGCGGTGCCCTCCGCGTCCCCGACGCTGGGCCATCGGCAGCTACTTCCAGGACGTGGCCGGGCTCACGCCATTGGGTGAGATGCACATCCGTCGCGGACACTACCTCGGCGTCGCTCCACTGCCCGGCGGCATTACGAACGCCTGCGTCGTCACGCCGCGCCCCACGCCGGGGACGCCGAGAGACATCTTGTGGAAAGCGCTGCGTCAGGATCCCCAGCTGCGAGACCGGTTCACGCGAGCGCGCATGGTCGTCGACCCGATCTCGCTGGGACCGCTGGCGGTCGATTGCGCTGCGGTTGGCATACCGGGGCTGCTCATCGCGGGTGACGCGGCAGGCTTCGTCGATCCGATGACGGGCGACGGCTTGCGCTTCGCCTTCCGCGGTGCCGAGCTTGCCGCGCTCGAAGCAGTGCGGGCGCTCGAGAGTGGCGAGACGGACTCTCACGTGCGGCTCGCGGCCGCCCGCCGGAGAGAGTTCACCGCGAAGTGGCGCTTCAACCGCACCATGCGCTGGATGGTCGAGGCGCCGAGAACGCTTCGTGTCGCGGAGATTGGCGCGGCCGTCGCGCCTTCCGTCCTGCAGCACATCATCAGGTACGCCGGCGATCTGCACGCGGCATGACGCTGCCGCTCATCCTTCTGATTCTGGCGTTCGCGCCGATGCTGTTCGAAGCGCGGCTTGCCGCCCATCACGATCGCGCGCTGCGCGCGGCGGGCGCGGTCGAGCCGCCCGATGACGTGATCGGATGGATGCAGGTGGTGTATCCGGCGGCATTCGTCGCGATGGCGGCAGAGGCGTACATCCGGCCGCACGGATGCGACGCGCTCGTGCTTGCCGGCATCTGCGTCTTCGGTCTCGCGAAGGCGGTGAAGTACTGGGCGATCGCGACGCTCGGTCCCCGCTGGACGTTCCGCGTCCTCGTGCCGCCGCGCTCGTCGCTCGTGACGGCCGGGCCGTACCTGTTCATGCGGCACCCGAACTACCTCGGCGTGATGGGCGAGCTCGCCGGGTTTGCGCTGATGGCGCACGCGGCATACGCCGGAGCTGCATCGATGCTAATGTTCGCCTGGCTCATTTGGAGGCGCATTGGTGTCGAGGAGAGAGCGTTGCATATCCATCGCGGGACTTACGGCGATCACGCTCGTCGCGCTCCATAGCCAGGCGCGACATCTCTTCTCGGTGCCCGACCGGGGCGACCCGCTGTTCTCGATGTGGCGGATCGCGTGGGTGCAGCATCAGATCATCGCCGACCCCGCCCACCTCTTCGACGCGAACATCTTCTATCCACTTCGAGCGACCCTGACGTATTCCGACGCGATGATTCTGCCGGCGCTCGCCGCGGCGCCGCTCTCGTGGATCGGTGTTCACCCAATCGTGGCCTATAACATCCTTCTGCTCGCGTCGTTCGTGCTCACAGGGTTCGCCATGTACTTACTCGTCCGCGCCCTCGACTGGGGCGGCATGGCGGCGTGGGTCGGGGCGGTGGCGTTCATGCTGTCGTCGTTTCGTCTCAACCACTTCAGTCACCTCGAGCTGCAGATGGAGATGTGGATGCCGCTGGTGCTGCTGGGCGTGGTGCGGTTGCTGCAGACGGGCCAGCGGAAGTACGTCGCCGGCATCGCAGGTGCGCTGGCCGCGCAGTGGTATTCGTCGATGTACTTCGGCCTCTTCCTCACGCTGTATGCCGTGGTGTTTGGTGCCGTACTGGTCTTCGCATGGAAGGTTCCACTCCGCCGAGTCGCGCTCACGGCCGCGGCCTTCGTCCTCGCCGGCGTCGCTGTGATGCCGCTTGCGTGGGCGTACGTGCAATCGGAGCCGGCGCGCGGTGAGCGGCAGGTGCGGAGCATCAGGGAGTTCAGCGCCACGCCATCCGACTACCTGCGTCCGCCACCCGCGACGCCGGCGTACAGAGGATTCCTCCTGCCCTCCAGGCAGGGGGAACGGGCGTTGTTTCCGGGCGTCGTGCCGCTCCTTTTGCTTGTCGTCAGTCTCTGGCCTCCGCTGTCGGCGTTCCGCGTCGCGTTTTTCGTCGCGGGGCTCGTGGCCTTTGACGGTTCGACGGGCCTGCACGGCGTGCTGTACCCGCTCCTTTATAAGGTGGCATTTCCGTTTCACTCGATCCGCGTTCCCGCGCGTTTCGGCGCGCTCGTCCTGATCAGCACGGCGGCGCTGGCGGGATATGGCGCATCGCGGCTGCTGTCGCGCCTCAGCGATCAGAGGGCGCGGATGATCTGTGCCGCGCTGATCACGGCCGGACTGATGGTCGACGGATGGCCGCGGTACGGCACCGTTCCGGTGTGGAAGAGCCCGCCCTCAATCTACCAGTCTCTGCCCGCATCGGCGGTGCTCTTCGAGTTCCCCGTTCACGGGGAGCCCGCACGTTTCGTCGAAAATCTCCCCTACATGTATTTCTCCATGTGGCATTGGCGTCCGATGGTGAACGGCTACAGCGGGTTCAACCCGGCGACATACGCCGAGTTGCTCGAAGGTACGCGCGAATTTCCGGATCCTCCGGCGCTCGACTATTTGCGCCGACTCGGGGTGACGCATGTCACGGTGCATTGCGCGATGTGGGACCTCGACGTGTGCGTACCCACCACCGCGCGTCTCGACAGGGACCCGAGCGTGCGCCTCGTCGCGCGCGCGGCCTGGGCCGGCGCACCCTCTTCGCTGTACGAGATTCGGAAGGCGACGAACTAACGTCGATGCGCACCCCTGCCGCGCGCTACGTGCGCGCCGCCGATCTCCTGAGCGCGGGCCTGCTGTTGCTGGCGCTGTGGCTCGCCATCGTCGGAATCAGTCATCGCGTGATCTTCAATCGGGTGTTCGAGCCGCCGTCGGCGTCTCTGGTTTTCTACGTCGCGGTTTCGGTGCTCATCGTGCGGCACGTTCTCTGGCCGAAGCCGACCGCGTGGTCCCGCTTCACCGCAGCGCGCGACGCGGCCATGGCGCGGCCGGCCATGGCAGCGGCCGTCCGCGCGTTCCTCGCCACCAGGCCCGCCGTGTTTCTCGTCGCGTTTTTCGCGGTGCTGACGATCGGGCTGACGGCAAAGCCGGGCTTCGTGCTGTCGCGCGAGCCGCTCCACAACCTGCCTGCCCGATTCGACGCGGGCTGGTACGGGGAGATTGCGCTCGACGGCTATTCGTGGGACCACACGTTTCAGCTACAGCGCAACATCGCGTTCTTCCCGGCGCTGCCGATGCTGATGCGTCCCGTCGGCGTCGTGTTCGGGATGAACGATTCGACCGCGGCGCGCGAGCGGCGCATGCTGCGCGCGCTGTGGGCGGGGACCGTGCTGTCCCTCGTCGCGTTTCTGTGGGCGCTCTACTACGTCGCACGCCTCGCATCAGACCTGGTAGGCCCTGAATACGCCGACGGCGCGGCGCTGCTGCTGTCGGCGTACCCGTTCGCCTTTTTCTACAACGTCCCGTACACGGAGGCGCTGTTCCTGCTCGGCGCGGCTGGAGCCGCGTGGCATTTCCTGCGCGGGCAATGGATCGCCTCGTCATGCTTCGGATTGCTCGTCGGACTGACGCGGCCCAACGGATGCTTCCTCAGCATTCCGCTTGGCATTCTGGCGCTGCAGCAAAGCGTGCAACGCCGGCGCGGTCTGAAGACCGCGCCCTACCTCCTGTGGACCGGATCGCGCCCTTCGAAAGCCTCAGGGCGCCCTGAGCCTGCCGAAGGGCGGATGCCGGATCCCGGATCCCGGATCCCGCCCTTCGACGAAGCTCAGGGCGGTCCTGAGGCTCTCGAAGGACCGGATCCCGGCATCGTCCCGCGTCTCGTGACGGCCGCGATGCCAGGCATCGGCATGCTGATCTTCACGCTCTATCTGTATCGGCTCACCGGCGGCGTGTGGTTCGCGTGG
>Ga0075424_100006713_pt1 | contig 11091 bp, 12 predicted proteins | sample SoiMethybrSBSTD3_FD_75301 | JGI IMG/M metagenome (GOLD analysis project Ga0075424, IMG submission 75301) | Bulk soil microbial communities from a Populus tree surrounding site in Tennessee, USA - Soil MetaG P. TD hybrid SBSTD3 | ecosystem: Environmental > Terrestrial > Soil > Tree plantation...
CCCATGTCGTACTTGGCCATGAAGGTGACCGACGATCCCTGCTGCCCGGCGATCTCCTTCACCCCGTGCTTGTAGAGCACGTGCCGATCGGCCATCTCGAGGGCGGGAGCGTAGCGGAGGTTGATCTCCTCCTGTCCCTTGCCCCACTCCCCCTTGGAGAACTCCACGGGCACCCGCGCCTCCTCCATGTGATTGCGGATGGCCCGCACGAGCGGCTCTTCCCGGGAGGTCTGGAGGATGTGGTAGTCCTCGAGGTAGCTCGAGACGGGGGTGAGCTGCTGGTATCGCTTGGCCCGCGCCTCGTCGAAGGACTCGCGGAAGAGATAGAGCTCGAGCTCGGAGGCCGTCTGCACTTGCCAGCCGCGCTTGCGCGCGCGCTCGAGCTGCCGCTTGAGCACCCAGCGCGGCGCCTCCTCGATAGGTTGGCCCTCCTCCGTGTAGACGTCGCAGAAGACGAGGGCGGTCTTGGGCAGCCACGGGATGCGCCGCCACGTGGACAGGTCCGGCACCATCTTCATGTCGCCGTAGCCCCGCTCCCACGACGTGAGGGTGAAGCCGGGGAGCGGCTCCATCTCCATGTCCACCGTGAAGAGGTAGATGCAGGCGTGCACGCCGTCCTCGAGGACGTGATCGAGGAAGTAGCGGCCGACCACGCGCTTGCCCATGAGCCGGCCCATCCCGTCGGGGAACACGGTGAGGACGGTGTCGACCTCGCCCGAGCGGATGAGTGACTCGAGCGCTTGGGGATCTGCCTGGTCGGGCACCGACGATCTCCTCTCGTGCGTGAACGCGGATGGGGCGCGAGGCTGACGAATCTTAGCGGGGAACCGGGCCCGAGGCAATAGCGGGCCGGGCGTGGACGTTACTGTATCGCGACGGGAACGGGCGGGATGAGGAGGACGAGGAGGATGAGACAGAGCACGCCCACCGCGTAGCGACCGGGAGACAGCGGCGAGAGATCGTCGAGGGGTGGCTGATGCTGGAATCCCATGACGAAGAGAAGGAGGAACGCCCACACGAACCAGTTGGCGGAGCCGGTGAGGGCGCCGAGGGCAAGGAGGCCGAGGAAGGTGGTGATCGAGACCTGACGGTGCCACGATCCGAAGAGGGCGTAGGCGATGCGTCCCCCGTCGAGCTGGCCCACGGGGATGAGGTTGAGGGCGGTGACGAAGAGGCCGACCCAGGAGGCCAGGGCCACCGGGTGCACGAACACGTCGTGATTGGGGGGCAGCTGCCCGAAGGCCAGCCACGTCATGAAGCGCATGAGGAGCGAGTCGCCGAACACCACGCTGCCCCCCGCGGGCAGCTCGGCGACCTTCGACCAGCCGAGCCCGATCCACAGCGCGGGGAGGGCGACGACGAGCCCCGCGATGGGCCCGGCCGCCGCGATGTCGAAGAGCGAGTTGCGATCACGCGCGGGCGAGCGCATCCGGATGATGGCGCCGAGGGTGCCGAAGAGGAAGGGCGGCGGCGCGGGGATGAAGTACGGCAGGCTGACCGAGGCGCCATAGGCGCGGGCCATGAAGTAGTGCCCGAATTCGTGGGTGCCCAGGATGGCGAGCAGGGTGAAGGCGAAGGGCACACCGTCGAGGATGCGCGCGGGCTCGGTGAGCGGATTGAAGGCCAGGAAGGCCCCCGATCCCGCCACGAGGGTCGACACCACGGTGAGGACGAAGAGCAGGATGTTGATGCGCGGCTTCGAGGGCACCTGCACGTCCACGAACGGCAAGGCGCGGACCCACGTCAGGCCCGCCGCGCCTTCCTGCAGGAACGGCGTGTAGCCCAGGGGACGAAAGCGCTCCAGCAGCTCGGTCAGGGCGGAGGACGGCGGCAGCAGGAGCCGGCCGCCGAAGCCGAGGGCGTGCCCTTCCGCTCTCACCTGCTCCACTTCGAGCACGCCCCCCAGGCGCGGCGCGAGCTCGGCGATGGCGTAGCCCGAGGAGCCCCCGGAGCTGTCGGCGACACGACGGCGGAAGAGCCAGGAGCGCATGCGCTCACCTTACCACGAGGCCAGAGTGGCCACGACCCGGCGGGCCGCCTCGAGGCCGCCTTCGAGATAGACGACGCCGAGCACCGCCTCCAGAGCGGTGGCGAGGAGGGAGTCCTTCTCGCGCCCGCCCATCAGCGCCTCCCCGCGCCCCAGCCGGAGGCACGATCCCAGCTCCACGGCCGCGGCCCAGCGCGCGAGATTGGTCCCCGAGACGAGGCCGGCCCGCCGAGGCGTGAGCTGGCCTTCCGCCTCTTCGGGATGCTCGCGCCAGAGGTGCTCGCCCACCACGAGGGCGAGCACGGCGTCGCCGAGGAAGGCGAGGGCGCCGTTGTCGCGCTCGCCGGGATGCTCGTTGGCGTAGGAGCGGTGGGTCAGGGCCTGCTGGAGGAGCGCGGTGTCGCGGAAGACATGGCCGAGCCGGGGGCCCAGGCGGGCCGCCGCGTCGAGGTCCGACGTCACCTAGGACCGGAACTTGCGGAAGGCCAGCGTGGCGTTCGTGCCGCCGAAGCCGAACGCGTTGCTGAGCGCGACCTCCACTTCCTGCTTGCGCGCGTGATTGGGCACGTAGTCGAGATCGCAGTCCGGATCCGGCTTCTCGTAGTTGATGGTCGGGGGGAGCATGCCGTGGTAGAGGGCGAACGTCGTGGCGACGGCTTCGATGCCTCCCGCGGCGCCGAGGAGGTGCCCGGTCATCGACTTGGTGGAGGACACCGCGAGCTTGCGCGCGTGCTCGCCGAACACGCGCTTGATGGCGAGGGTCTCGAACTTGTCGTTGTAGGGAGTGGACGTCCCGTGGGCGTTGATGTAGCCCACTGCCGATGGCTCGAGCCCCGCGTCACGCAGGGCGCCCGCCATGGCGCGCACTGCCCCGTCGCCCTCGGGATCCGGCGCCGTCATGTGATGGGCGTCCCCCGTCATGCCGTAGCCGACCACTTCCGCGTAGATACGCGCGTCGCGCTGGCGGGCGTGCTCGAGGGACTCCAGCACCAGGAGCCCCGCGCCCTCTCCGCACACGAAGCCGTCCCGCTCGGCGTCGAAGGGCCGCGAGGCGTGGGCGGGATCGTCGTTGCGGGTGGACATGGCCTTCATCTGGGCGAAGCCCGCGATGGCCAGGGGAACGATGATGGCCTCCGCCCCGCCTGCGATCATCACGTCAGCGTCCCCGCGCTCGATGATCTTGGCGGCATCGCCGATGGCGTGGTTGCCCGTGGCGCAGGCCGTGACCACCGCGGAGTTGGGGCCCTTGGCCCCCATCCGCATGGAGATCACGCCCGAGGCCATGTTGACGATGAGCATGGGGATGAGGAAGGGCGAGACGCGCTCCGGCCCCTTGGTCCGCAGGGCTTCGTAGTTGGCGAGAAGCGTCTCCAGACCGCCGATGCCCGATCCCACGAGGACGCCGAAACGGGTGGCGTCCACGCGATCCGTCTTGAGGGCGGCGTCCTCCACCGCCATCACCGCAGAGGCCACCGCGTACTTGAGGAAGGGATCGAACTTCCGGTCGTCCTTCTTGTCGATGTACGTGAGGGGGTCGAAGCCCTTCAGCTCGCCCGCGATGCGCGTGTCGAACCCCGTGGCGTCGAACCGCGTGATGGGACCGATGCCCGAGCGGCCCTCGAGGAGAGCCTGCCAGAACTCCTCCGCGGTATTGCCCACGGGGGTGACCGCGCCCACCCCGGTGATCACGACCCGGCGCTTGTCCATGGCGAGTGAGCGGGGAAACGGCCCCGGCCTACTGGTTCTCCTTGATGTAGCTGATGGCGTCGCCCACCGTGGTGATCTTCTCCGCGTCTTCGTCGGGGATCTCGAGGTCGAACTCCTCCTCGAAGGCCATCACCAGCTCGACCGTGTCGAGCGAGTCGGCGCCCAGGTCCTCGATGAACTTGGCGTTGGGATTGACGTCATCCTCTTCCACTCCGAGCTGCTCGACGATGATCTCCTTCACCCGCTCCTCGACCGGCTTTGCCATGAACACCTCCCGCTCCTGCGTGAATTGAACTCACTCCGCCGATACCGACCGCGATGACGGCGTCCCTACATGTAGAGGCCGCCATTGACGTGAATGGTCTGTCCCGTGATGTAGGCGGCGCCGTCGCCGGCCAGGAATCGTACCACCTCCGCCACCTCCCGCGCCCCTCCCATCCGCTTGAGCGGCACCTGCCGGAGCAGGCCCTCGCGTGCCTCCTCGGAGAGGCTGGCCGTCATGTCCGTCTCGATCAGTCCCGGCGCCACCGCGTTGACGAGGATGTTCCAGTGCGCGAGCTCGCGGGCCGCCGCCTTGGTCATCCCGATGACGCCCGCCTTGGCCGCCGAGTAGTTGACCTGGCCGGGATTGCCCATGGCTCCGGCAGTGGAGGTGATGTTGATGATGCGACCGCTCTTCTGCCGCATCATGGACTTGGCCGCCGCCCGGGTCATCAGGAACACGCCGCGCAGGTTCGTGTCCATGACCTGGTCCCAGTCGTCGTCTTTCATCCGCACCAGGAGCTGGTCGCGTGTGAACCCGGCGTTGTTGACCAGCACGTCGATACGCCCGAACCGCTCCTTGGCCGCCTCCACCAGGCGATCACAGTCCTCGCGCTTCGCCTGATCGGCGGCCACCGCCAGCGCGGCGCCGCCCACTGCCTCGATCTCTCTGGTGGCGGACTCGAGCCGGGTCGCGTCGCGGCCAGAGACTACCACGGAGGCGCCGTCTTCCGCCAGCGCGCGGGCGATGGCGAGCCCGATGCCACGCGTGCCGCCTGTCACCACCACGGTGCGGTCGGCGAGGGCCTTGCCTCCCGTCACGCCGGGCCGCCTCCCCCGAGGGCCGCCGCGGCCTTGTCGAGCGACTCCGGGTCTTCCACGGCGTGGCCGCGCGCGCCCTCCACCGTGCGCTTGAGCAAGCCCGTGAGCACGCGGCCCGGCCCGACCTCAAGCCACGCCGTCGTTCCCTCGCTCGCGAGGGTGTGCAGGCAGTCCGTCCACCGCACGGGACTCGCCACCTGGCGCACGAGGAAGGGCTTGACGTCGTCCTCCGCCGTGGTCAGCCCCGCGTCGACGTTGCGGGCCACGGGGACGCGCGGCGCGTGCGCGCCGACGCGCTCGAGCTCGGCGGCCAGCCGGTCCGCCGCCGGCTTCATGAGCGCCGAGTGGAAGGGCGCGCTCACGGGCAGGAGCACGCTCTTCTTCCCGCCGAGGGCGGCCGCGACCTTGACCGCGCGCTCCACCGCGCCCCGGTGCCCCGCGATCACGAACTGGCCCGGCGAGTTGATGTTGGCGACGTTCACCACTTCGCCCTGGGCCGCCTCCGCGCAGGCCTGCTCCGCCGCGGCGAGCTCGAGCCCGAGGAGCGCGGCCATGGCTCCCGTGCCCACGGGCACCGCCTCCTGCATGAACTCCCCGCGCTTGCGCACGAGCCGCACGGCGTCGACGAAGCCGAGGGCGCCCGTGACCACGAGGGCGGAGTACTCGCCGAGGCTGTGCCCGGCGCACAGGTCGGGACTGATCCCGCGCTCGGACAGCGCCGCCGCCGCCGCCAGGCTCGCGGTGAGAATGGCGGGCTGGGTGTTCGCGGTGAGGGCCAGCTCGTCCTCGGGCCCCTCGAAGCAGAGGCGCGACAGAGAAAAGCCGAGGGCGTCGTCGGCGCGGCTCCACACCGCGGCCGCCGCCGCCGAGCTCTGGGCGAAAGCCCGCCCCATGCCGACGGACTGCGAGCCCTGCCCGGGGAAGAGGAAGGCGATCTTCATCGGGCTACCAGCGCATGAGGGCGGCGCCCCACGTGAAGCCGCCCCCGAAGGCCGCCATCAGCACGAGATCCCCGCTGCGCAGACGGCCGCCCACCCACGCCTCCTCGAGCGCCACGTACACGGAGGCCGCTCCGGTGTTGCCGTAGCGGTCCACGTTGACGATGACCCGCTCCATGGGCAGCTTGAGCCGCTTCACCGCCGCCTCGATGATGCGAAGGTTCGCCTGGTGGGGCACGAAGAGGGCAAGGTCGGAGGCGGTGAAGCCGTTCTTGGCGAGGATGCGCTCGGCGCAGTCGCCGAACATGCGCACGGCGACCTTGAAGACCTCATTGCCCTTCATCTTGCAGTAGTGGAGGCGCTGCTCCACCGTCTCGTGAGTGGCGGGATTGCGCGAGCCGCCCCCGGGCTGGATGAGCAGATCGCCGTAGCGCCCGTCCGAGTAGAGATCGGTGTCGATGATGCCGGAGGCGCCGTCGGTGGCGCGGAGCACGGCCGCCCCCGCCGCGTCGGCGAGGAGGATGCAGGTGCCGCGGTCCGTGTAGTCGGTGATGCGGGAGAGGCTCTCCGCGCCGATGCACAGCACGGTGCGATACTTGCCGCTCTGCACGTACTGGGAGCCGACGGACAAACTATAGATGGAGCCCGAGCAGGCGGCGTACACGTCCATGGAGCCCGCGTTCCGGCAGCCGAGCTGATGCTGCACGATGTTGGCGGTGGTGGGGAAGGCCATGTCGCCCGTAGTGGTGCCCACCACGATCAGGTCGATCTCCTCCGGCTCCACGTTGGCCCGCTCCACCGCCTGCTGGGCGGCCTTGATGGCGAGGTCGGAGGTCGCCTCGTTCTCGTCGACCACGTGGCGCTCGCGGATGCCCGTGCGCTGGACGATCCACTCGTCGGAGGTCTCCACCATCCGCTCCAGATCCTCGTTGGTCAGGATGCGCTTCGGAGCGTAGGCGCCGACGCCGATGATCTGAGCCCTGGTCATTCGCGACCTCCCTCGCGTCCCTCGGCGAGCTCGAGCTCGGCATCGAGGGCGGTGGTGATGTGCTCATTGACCCCGCTCTTCACCCATTCCGCGGCCACGCGCACGGCGTTCTTGATGGCCTTCACCGGCGAGGCTCCGTGGCAGATGATGGTCGCCCCGCTGATCCCGAGGAGCGGCGCGCCCCCCATCTCCGTGTAGTCCACGCGACGCTTCATGCGCGCGAAGGCCCGCTTGGACAGCGCGGCTCCCGCCAGCGAGAAGACGTCGCGCCCGACCTCCTGCCGGATCATCTCCGTGAGCATCTCGGCCAGGCTCTCCGACACCTTGAGACAGACGTTGCCCGTGAAGCCGTCCGTGACCACCACGTCGCAGTGACCGTTGTAGATGTCCCGCCCCTCGATGTTGCCGATGAAGTTGATGGAGGAGTGACGCAGCTTCTCGTAGGTTTCCTTGGTCAGCTCGTTGCCCTTCCCTTCCTCCTCGCCCACGGAGAGGAGCCCGACGCGCGGGTTGTCCTTGCCCACGATGTCGCGGGAATAGACGTGACCCATGACGGCGAACTGAAAGAGGTGCCGCGGCTTCGGATCGACGTTGGCCCCCGCGTCGATGAGGATGGTGTAGCCCGACAGGCTGGGCAGCGCGGCGGCGATAGCGGGCCGCTCCACTCCGGGGAGCAGGCCCATCACGTACATGCCGATGGCCATGGCCGCGCCGGTGTTGCCCGCGGAGACGAGGGCCTGGCACTCCCCGTCCTTGCAGAGCTCGGCGGCCACGCGGAGGGAGGAGTCGCGCTTGCGGCGGAGGGCGTGCGACGGCGGCTCTGCCATGCCCACCACCTGGCTCGCGTGGCGGACGCTGATGGGCAGGTCCTGCGCCTTGAGGCGGACGATCTCGCGCTCGACGGCGGAACGGTCTCCCACCAGGACGGAGGCGAGACCGAACTCACGGGCCGCCGTGACTGCTCCCTCGACGACGACGGCAGGGCCGAAGTCCCCGCCCATGGCGTCCACCGCGATCTTCATTGCTCGCGGCCCGCGCACCCCGTCGTTACTCGCCCTCGACGGAAAGAACTTCCCGGCCCTTGTAGAAGCCGCACTTGGGGCAGATCTGGTGCGGCATCTTCACTTCCCGGCACTGCGGGCACACCGAGCGCGTCGGCGCGGACATCTTGTAGTGCGTCCGGCGCTTACGGCCCCGCGTCTTCGAGTGGCGTCGCTTTGGCAGCGGCATCGTGTGGTAGCTCCCGGCCGGGCGCAGCGGCCCGGCCCTCGATCTATGTGGACGATTTCGATAGACGTTCGGCCAGCCCCTTGAGCGGCGACCAGCGAGGATCCACGGCGGGCGCGCAGCTGCACGGGGCACCGTTGCGGCTCGCCCCGCAGCTCGGGCAGAGGCCGCGGCATCCCTCGCGGCACAAGGGCTTCATGGGCAGGCCGAGGGTCGTTTCCGTCTCGATGAGCGCGTTGAGATCGATCTGATCGTGATCGTAAACGTCGGTCTCGAGGTCGTCGGCGCCCAGCTCCCGCTCCTCTCCCCGCGCGGCGGGGGCGGGCACGAGACGCGTGTCCACCGTCGTCTCGACCATTGCCTCGTACGACTCGAGGCAGCGCGAGCAGACCTGCGGGACCCGCGAGCGGAGATGACCGGTGACGAAGACGGTGTCGCCGTCCTTCTCCACGCCGAGCTCCACGTCCTCCAGGCGCCAGCTCCGGTCCTGGAAGGGCTCGGGGAAGGCCTGGGGGCCCTCGAGCCTCAGCCCCTCCTCGGGTATTTCGGACACCCTGATGATCATGTTCGACTCTGGCTAACCCTCGACAGAACCAGTAGATTTCCCTGAAATCGAGCCAGTGTACGGGCCGCTCTCCCCGCTTGTCAACCTGAAAGGCCCACCGACACCCGCGGGTATGATGGGGTGACCCGTATACTACGGGGGCCGTGCACACCGTCTATCTCGGAGACAACCTCGACGTGCTGCGCCGCCACGTGCCGGACGGCGCCGCCGCCCTCGTCTACCTCGATCCGCCGTTCAACACCGGCCGCGCGCAGGCCCGCACCCGGATCAAGACGGTGCGCAGCGTCTCCGGTGATCGCGTGGGCTTCAAGGGACAGCGCTACGACACCGTGGAGATGGGCTCGCGCGCCTATCCCGATCGCTTCGACGACTATCTCGCCTTCCTGGAGCCACGCCTCCGCGAGGCCTATCGCGCCCTCGCCCCCGACGGCACGCTCTACTTCCACATCGACTATCGCGAGGTGCACTACTGCAAGGTGCTGCTCGACGGCATCTTCGGACGCGAGTGCTTCCTCAACGAGATCATCTGGGCCTACGACTACGGCGGGCGCCCCACCCGGCGCTGGCCGCCCAAGCACGACAACATCCTCGTCTACGTCAAGGATCCCCTCCACTACGTCTTCGATACCGCCGCGGTGGAGCGGATTCCCTATATGGCCCCCGGGCTCGTCGGCCCGGAGAAGGCGGCGCGGGGCAAGCTCCCCACCGACACGTGGTGGCACACCATCGTGCCGACCCAGGGGCAGGAGCGCACCGGCTACCCGACCCAGAAACCTCTCGGCGTGCTCCGACGCATCGTGCAGGCTTCGTCGCGACCGGGCGACCTCGTGCTCGATTTCTTCGCGGGCAGCGGCACCACGGGCGCCGCCTGTCTCGAGTCGAAGCGGCGCTTTCTCCTCGTGGACTCCAACCCGGAAGCCCTCGAGGTGATGGCGCGGCGCTTCCGTGGCGTGCGCGGGATCCGCTGGGTTGGCTTCGACCCGCGCGCGGTGATGGAACGCCGCGACGCCGCCGGCCCCGTTGCTTGACGCTCTCCGAGGTGGCTGCTAGCATTCGCGAGGAGGGCCCCCGCGATGGGTAATCTGATCAAGACCGGTTTCCTCCTCGTCGTCCTCACCTGCCTGCTCATCCTCATCGGCGGCGCGGTGGGCGGACGGCAGGGCATGGCCATCGCCTTCGTGCTGGCCCTGGTCATGAACGCGGGGTCCTACTGGTTCTCGGACAAGATCGTCCTCGCGAGCTACGGGGCCCAGCCGGTGACGGAAGCGGAGGCGCCGCAGCTCTATCGCATCGTCCGCCAGCTCGCGGCGGAGGCCCGCATCCCCGTGCCGCCGATCTACATCATCCAGGACGACTCGCCCAACGCCTTCGCCACCGGGCGCAACCCGCAGCACGCCGCGGTGGCGGTGACCGAGGGCATCCTGCGCATCATGAACGAGGAGGAGCTCCGCGGCGTGCTCGCCCACGAGCTCTCCCACGTGAAGAACCGCGACACTCTCATCATGACCATCGCCGCCACCATCGCGGGCGCCATCACCTATCTCGCCCAGATGGCCCAGTGGGCGGCCATCTTCGGCGGCGGACGGCGCAGCGACGAGAATGGCGGCGGGGGCAGCGCGATCGGCGCTCTCCTTATGGCCATCCTCGCCCCCTTCGCGGCCATGCTCATCCAGATGGCCATCTCGCGCTCGCGCGAGTACCAGGCCGACGCCTCCGGCGCCCAGCTGTGCCACCGGTCCTCTGGTCTCGCCCAGGCGCTCCAGAAGCTCGACATGGCCTCGCGCCAGGTACCCATGGAGGCGACGCCGGCCACCGCGCACCTCTTCATCGTCAACCCGCTCACCGCGGGCGGCCTCGCCACCTTGTTCTCGACGCACCCGCCGATCGAGGAGCGCATCGCGCGTCTGAGAGCGATGAGGCTTTGATCGCATCACCGCTGTCCGCTTCCGGGCTCGTGGTGGAGGCGGCGCACCTTCGCAAGACCTACGGTCCCACGCCCGCCCTCGAGGACGTCTCGCTCTCGCTCGAGGCGGGCCAGGGTCTCACCCTCCTGGGGCCGAACGGCACGGGCAAGACCACGCTCCTCCGCATCCTCGCCACCCTCCTGCGGCCGAGCTCGGGTTCGCTGCGCATCGTGGGCCTGGACGCGCTGAAGGAGCCCCCGGCGGTGCGCGGCGCCATCGACATGGTCGGGCACGGCACGTGGATCTACGAGGATCTGACCGCGATCGAGAACCTGCGCTTCTGGTCGGTGATGGGCGGGCACGACGCCCCCCGCTCACGTCTCCACGCCGCCCTCGAGTTGGTGGAGCTCGACACGGTGGCGGAGCGGCGCGCGCGCACCTTCTCGGCGGGTATGAAACGGCGGCTCGCCCTCGCCCGCGTGCTCCTCGGACGGGGTCGGCTCCTCCTCCTCGACGAGCCGTTCACCGGGCTCGATCGCGCGGGGCGGAAGTGGCTCGGCGAGTTCCTCATGGCCTTCAAGGCGCGCGGCGGGGCCCTCGTGGTCGCCACCCACAGCTTCGACGCGGGACTCGGCGTGGCGGATCGGGTCGCCATCCTCGCGGGCGGGCGCCTCGTGCTCGACCGTCCCACC
>Ga0075424_100006714_pt1 | contig 11090 bp, 11 predicted proteins | sample SoiMethybrSBSTD3_FD_75301 | JGI IMG/M metagenome (GOLD analysis project Ga0075424, IMG submission 75301) | Bulk soil microbial communities from a Populus tree surrounding site in Tennessee, USA - Soil MetaG P. TD hybrid SBSTD3 | ecosystem: Environmental > Terrestrial > Soil > Tree plantation...
GGCCGGTGCTCTTGGGTCGGGGTGATAGGCGCAATATCGAGCTGGCCGCCCGTCATGGCCGGAAGCCTTGGTGATCATGCAGCCGAGGGGTCGAACAACACGATCAAATCCAGGCCTTCCTCGAGGAGCCGTACGGTCCACACCTGCCGACCGCGTTCTCATAGCCATCCGGGCTGGAGGGCTGAGAGCGACCGCCCATAATGGGCGTATGTCGCGGCTGCTGCCGATCCTCATCGCACAAGTACCATCGCGTGATCCAGCCTCGGCTGTGTCTGAGCTGCGCGCGGAACTGCTGGGACTGCTGGAGGATTTCCCCGCCACCCGCATGGTGATTTTTCCGGAGTTTCACACCTGCCGAGTCACCGGCGGGCCGGTGGAGCGAGAGCGTAACTACCGGACCATCGCGGAACCACTCGACGGGCCCAGACTGAAGGCTCTGCGAGAGGTCGCCTGCGAGGCACGCGTGTGGCTCGTGCCAGGCACGATCATCGAACAGGGCGCCGCCGGGGAGCTGTTCAATACGGCAGTTGCGATCAGTCCAGACGGTGAGCTTACTGCCGTCTACCGGAAGATCTTTCCGTGGCGGCCGTTCGAGCCGTTTACCCCCGGGACGGAGTTTGCGGTCTTCGACATCCCCGAGGTGGGGCGGTTTGGCCTGTGCGTCTGCTATGACCTGTGGTTCCCTGAAGTGATCCGCCAACTCGCGTGGCTCGGCGCTGAAGTGGTGCTGTGTCCGACCCAGACCAGCACCCGAGATCGCGACCAAGAGCTAATTCTTGCCCGTGCGGCAGCGATTCAGAATCAGGTGTATGTGGTCAGCGGGAATTCCGCCGACCCGACAGGGACCGGCCGCAGCCTGATAGCCGATCCGGAGGGCCTGGTTCGAGCGCAAGCGCCCAGCGAAGTAACAAGTTTCCTGACCGATGTGCTCGACCTTGATGCAGTCGCTCGGGTGCGACAATTCGGTACCTGCGGCTTGAACCGCATGTGGTCGCAGTTCAAGCCCGGTGATGCACCGATCCCGCTGCCTCTGTATGAAGGGTTCATCGACCCTCGCCGATGGGATATCGGTACTGCTCAGGAGAAGTCCAGTGACGAATACTCCGCAACGCCTTGAGCGCACCATCACGCTGTGGCCGCTGGTCCTGTTCGGCATCGCCTACATCACCCCGTTCATTGTTCTGACAACATTCGGTGTCTTCTCCGAGGCGAGCAGCGGAACCCTTGCCAGCGCGTACGCCATTTCCACTATCGCGATGATCTTCACCGCGTTCAGTTACGCGAAGATGGCCCGGCTCTATCCGGTCGCCGGCTCTGCATACACCTACGCCCGGAAAGCGATCGACTCACGCGTCGGCTTCATGGTCGGCTGGGCGGTCCTGCTGGATTACTTCTTCCTGCCGATGGTGGTGTGGCTCATCGGCACCGCGTACCTCACCGACCAGTTTCCCGGCGTGCCGGGTTGGATCTTCCTGCTGGGATTCATCATCTTGACCACGACGCTCAATGTCATCGGGATAAAGATCGCCACCCGGGTAAACATTGCGCTGATCGCGTTCCAGATGCTGGTCCTGCTGTTTTTCGTGGTGTTGTCGCTTCGCCATGTCATTAACAATGGTGGTGTTGCAGGCGTCATTGATCCGGCGCCGTTCTGGAACTCCACCTCGACCCTTTCGGCAGTATCCGCGGGTGCCGCGTTGACGGCTTATAGCTTCATCGGCTTCGACGCGGTCAGTACCTTCGCCGAGGAAACCGTAGATGCCGAGCGCACGGTGCCACGAGCAATCGTGCTTACCGCTGTGCTCGCCGGAGTGATCTTCATCATTGTCGCCTACATTGTGCAACTCGTGCACCCTGGCGGCGTCTACGAGAATTCTGCGAGCGCGCCCCTCGACATTGCGAAAACAATCGGTGGAGACCTGTTCGGCGCAGTTTTCCTGGCGACCGTCATCGTCGCCCAGTTCACCGCAGGAATTCCTATTCAGGCTGCAGGCGCTCGGATCATGTACGCCATGGGCAGGGACAACGTTTTGCCGCGGAAAGTGTTCGCCTACATATCCCCGAGATTCCATACGCCCATGATCAACCTGATGCTGATGGGAGCTGTCGGCCTGCTAGCCCTCACGCTCACCGTGAGCACGTCGACATCCTTCATCAATTTCGGTGCATTCACAGCATTCGCGTTCGTCAACATTTCGGTACTGGCCCAGTACGCGCGGGACCGGAAGGAGTTGCATCTCAACCCGATCTCGTGGATCCTGCAACCGCTGATCGGTCTCGCCGTGATCATCTGGCTACTCACCCACTTGGACTCAAAGGCGCTCATCCTCGGCACCGTCTGGGTGATCCTCGGTTTTGCCTGGCTGCTGTACCTCACCAAGGGCTTACGCAACCCAGCGCCCGAGATGGTTCTGACGGAATCCGAACAGGCGTCTTGATCAACCGAGGCGTCACGACCAAACCATCTACGGAACGAGCGAGGATCTGCCTGTACCCGTAAAGCGACCCACCAGCGGGCGTTTGGAAGTGGACGAACAGGAGATGCTGTTCTATCAGTGTCAGAGTCGTACAGGAGGAGCCCGATGGATCTGCGTCTTGAATTGGTCTCCGTTCCGGCGGCCGATGTTGACCGCGCGAAGGCGTTCTACGTCGACCAGGTCGGTTTTGGCGTCGAGCAAGACGTGCAGGTCGATGAGAATCACCGCTTTGTGGAGCTGATGCCGCCTGACTGCCGGTGCTCGATCGCCTTGACCACGGGTTATATCGACTCCCAGCCGGGCTGCCTCAAAGGAGTCCAGCTCAACGTCGAGAAGGTCGATGAGGTGCACGCATTCCTACGCGATCGTGAGGTTGAAGTGTCCGCGATCCAGAACTACCCCCTGGGGCGTTTCTGCTTCTTCTCCGACCCCGATGGCAACGGTTGGTCAATCCACGGTCCGCTGCATCCGGAGTAGGTCCGATGAGTGAGACCTCCCAACCCCCTCCGCAGAGGCGACCACCCTACGGCTGGATGCCACATCCCGATTTTCCGGGGGTCAGAACGCCATCATCGTCGACTAAGGCACCGCTAGCGATGGCCCCGGTGACCGTTGACAAAGACGGTCGGTCGTGGCGGATCGGAACCGCCGACGATGTGGCCTGGATCGCGGATCACACGATTGACGGGCCCACCGTCACCAACGCCATACCGCCACGATTCGACGCGTACGCCACCTTTTACCAACCAGAGGGTGCGGACATCACGCTCCACGAGCGCACGGTCGTGGAGATCTTGAAGGCGCACACAGCCGAGCAGCCGTGGTGGCTCGGCTACCTCGATACCGGTGCCCACGACGTGGTCTTCAACACCGTCCCCAAGGTGACGCTCTACTGGGGCTGGAGGTACGTCCTCGTCGAAGCCGGCCCCGAGCAAGCTCTGACATGGCGGACCGGTCATATGCGCGGTGGCCTGTTAGGAGGGCTGCCAGACCTGTTCTTCCCCGCTGACCGCACCTGGCTCGCCTCGGCCCTCTGGGACGACACCTGGACAGACTTCGGAGGTTCGGCCGAACTGGTCGACGCGCTGCAGCACGATCCGATCACGAATGCGCGCCAGGTCCAGCCTGACCAGGACGCAGTGCCGCCCGGACTCACCCGCGAATAACAGACCTGACCCACGTGCGACCGCACGGCCCCAGCTCGGGTACCGGATTCCGCCACTGACGACCCATAAGCCCACCGGCTTGCGGGCACTTGGCTAGGTCAGATGCAGAACGGCTTGCGACACGAGGTGGGCGCGCAGTCAGGAAGCGGCAGAGTCGCGCGCTCAGCACATAAACTCACTAATGCCTTGAACCAGAGCTAAAGCTCCCTCGGTCTCGAGTTGCGAGAGTACGAACCCACCGTGGCCTGCTCGATGCGCTGGCTGAACGACACACTGGCTCACGCGCGCCCGTTCAAGTGGTAGACAAGCCAGAGCCCCATCGTGGCTCTACGCGGTGCTTGACGGAGGCCGAAGGTTGTGCGGTGCAGTCGGCGCCCGGTTGCAGTGATCGGGCCGTGGACGCCGAACATATTGCGATACCGTCATGGAAAGATCCTGAACCGTGCGATCACGACGCGGGGTATTAGCTGCAAGCGTGTGCTTACTGGCAGTTCCGGTCGCCTTACTGGTTCAACTCATCGTTGGAAGCGGCGCCGAACTCGTGCTACATCTTGTGGGTGGGGTCGGGTGTCTCCTGACAGCATTCGCCGTGTTCGATTTCAAGCCACCGCGATGGCTACCTTGGATCGGCTGCCTATCGATCGGCGCTTTCGGGGCCACATTCCTGTTGCAAGGCATCAGTCAGCTGCTGCACAACGATTGGCTCACCTACGTGGCGTTTCAAATCCTCGGGCAACAAGTCGAAGGATTGTCAGCCGACGTTTTCTTGGTGTGGTGTAGCGCTACAGTCCTGTTGATGAGCCATGGCAAGGTGAAGTTGTTCGGGATTGGTGCGATGGCCGTGGCCGTCAGCGCCGAGATCTACAGCAACGGCGTGCGGTACCTCGGTTCCGGAGCCGGTGGAGTATCACCGCTGCTCAAACTGACTCTGCTCCTGCCCTTTGTGTGGCTCCTCCTAGAAAGCAGCAAGAAGATACCGCCTCCCGAAGCAGCAGAAACAGCCTGAGCCGTCACGCACCGGGCCATCGACGGGGTCAAAGTTGGGCCAGTACACCTCGTAGGTGCACGTGGTTGCGTCGCAGTCACCAGGATGCCGAATCAGCTGTTGTCATCCACACACGCCTGGCGGCCCGAGCACGATCCCGGTCCCTGTCGTCCGTCCTGAAGACCTGCGCTTCGTTCATCGCATCATGACCACGCGACCGAATACAGCAAGTTGGCCGGGTGTAGACACGATCGTCTTCGACTTCGCCGCCCTCGTCGCTAAGCGCATGAGAAAAGCGCCAGTCGAGTTCTGGAAGCCCGGAAAGTCGGACGAACTTCGCCGCGCCCAATGGGTTTACGTTTCCGACTGGACCGAATCGTCAAATGCAGAAGGAATGGCCTCGTGAGGTCCTTCCGACTTCAGCATCGGGACTCGACCGCTCGGCAATGCCGTCGTCGATCGATAATGCGCCGCGAGCGCGCTTGTTGATTATCGGAGCGCCAGGCTGACCCTTGGCGTGAACTCCCATCAGAGGTATGCGCGAAATCGAGCTGACCGGTAGCCTTCCAAGTGGTTCGCGCGAACCATCCTGGTGTCACCGGCCAGGGACGAGACGGGTGGTAGCTGATGGCGAACGACCCCATCGTGCTGCTTGTCATCGGGTTTCTGCTGACAAGCATTCTCGGTGGAGGGCTGGCCTACCTCTTCCAGCAGCGCGCATGGCGCCACCAGTACGAGATTCAGAGGCAAGATCTTCACCATCAGCAGGTCCTGAAGACATTCGAAGAACTGAGTTCACTTCTCGATCAGCGCCTGTACCGAATGCGACTCATCTTCTGGGCCGCCAAACGGCGGGCGCGAGAGCCGCTCAAGCCCGCCTCCATCGACGCTGAACTGACCGACTATCGCGCGGTCCTTAGGGTCTGGAACGACAACCTCAACCGAAACCTCGCGCTGATCGACACCTACTTCGGAGAAGCCGCGCGCCTCCAGCTGGAGACTGAGCTGTTCGCCGAGTACTCCGCTATTGGAGAGGAGCTCGACGAGTTCGTCCGGGAGGTGACAACTGCAAACGAGACACCAGTCCAGGTACGGCCTATCGGCAGTCGTCTCTCCGAACTGAGTGCTCGCCTGTACCAGTTCAATGTCTTCATGCTCCGGTCCCTACGCGACGACGGACATGCACCTCGACTGCCAGCGGACCAACACGCTCGACCTGGTGCAAGAACGCTGCGGTTCGGTCACGATGGCGCCGATGTCCGCAGTCTGCAGCACGTGCTTGCCCGCTTGGGCCTGCTGAGTTCCAAGGAAGATGGCCACTTCGGCCGAGATACCGAGGCCGCGGTGCGGGAGTTTCAGCGCTCGCACGGACTTCACGACGACGGAGTCGTCGGTCGTCGAACGGCGGTAGCCCTGGAAACCATCGAGCCCCCTGACTCCTGACCCAGCCGCTTGTCTGACCTTGTTGCATATGCACCGAGGCCATTCCGCCATTCCAGGCCAGGCCCCATTGGCCAGGTAGCAACCCTGTCGCCGGTCGCCAGCATCGCAAATCTTTGTCTCAGTTCTCCTCGTTTACGCTTGCTCGCCGACGTTCAGGACCGGCGCCTCGCGGCGTCGTTGACCAGAGGCACGCCGGCCGACTTGTCAACGGCAACTGAAACCTGACCCCCTGACGGCAGCGGCGGATGCCAGCGAACGTCGCAACACCCGACAGTAGGCGGAGGTTGCGATGGGACGGTCCCGAACGACGCGTGCGGGTCGTGCGCTGACGGAGAAGCAGAATCGGTTCGTTCGGTTGATCGCGCAGGGAGTGAGCAATCGCGAGGCGTGCCGGATCGTCGGGGTCAATCGCAGGACCGGGACACGCTGGAGACTCGGGCGAACGATCCGAAACTCGGCGGGCGAGGCGGTGCACTATCCGCCCGTGCACATCCTGACGCCGCCGAAGCGGCACCCTCGGTACTTGTCGTTGGACGAGCGGATGGTGATCGCCGACCTGCGGCGGGAGAGGCGCTCTGTGCGCGAGATCGCGGGAGAGTTGGGTCGTTCCCCGGCGACGGTCAGCAGGGAGCTGCGGCGCAACGTCGACGATCGCGGCCGTTATCTGCCCCGCAGCGCGGACCGGGCGGCGACGGAACGCATCGCACGGCCGCGTGCCCGACGCGTGATGGTCGATCCCGAACTGCGGGCCGTGGTGGTGGACCTGCTGGGCAAGCGGTGGAGTCCGGAACAGGTCGCGCACGAGCTGCGCGAACGGTTCGCCGACCAGCCTGCCCGGCGCCTATGCGCTCATCCCCAGAAGATGGCGGTCGGATCGCGGTCCACCTCCGCGAGCAGTTCCTCGACGCTCGCCGACGCAGGCACCCGGTTGTACTCGTGGAACTCCAGATTGCGGTCGCGCCAATACAGCGACCACAGCCGCGTGCCTTGCGTATAGCGCAGTCGCGCGATCGGGAACCGCGTCCACTCAGGACCGACGTCCGCCCGCCACGGCGGGCGGCACTCCACGATCGTCAGATGCCGCTCGGCGACATCCGCCTCAACCCGAACCTCGTTGCGAACATGCTCAGGAACCCGAGCGCGACACCACCGCTGCACCCGAGCAACATCCGTCTCCGGCAGACCCGACACACCCGCTAGTCTGCCCCCCGGAACTCACCCGCGTTGCGACGATCGCTGGCATCCGCCGCTTCGATGTTGGCCACCTTCACCGACACCAGTGCCCGGCCGGCGTCGACGGCACATATCCAATGGTGGGTTTTGCCGATGTCTATACCAGCCCAAGCGGTCGTTCGAGTCGTCACGCACATCTCCAATCGTCGAGGGCAAAATTTGTTCGAGCAGACCCTGCGGAACCCCCGCTGACGCATCCGTAACCAGCGACCAAAGCGCACATCTCAATAAGCAGCCAAGGCGTCCCAAGAAGATCGGGCGGACATTCCCAGTAAGCGACATCACGCAAGGCGATCTAAGCCACACCCGACCTTCCCGGGCCAGGGCTTCAGTCTTACGGAAGGAGATCTCATCATCGGCCGGAAGAACCTGTCGGCGATCGGCACCCTGGTCGAGCGGACCACCAACTACACGATGCTGCTCCACCTGCCCGACGGTTACACCCCTGAGCTGGTGCGGGATGCGTTGGCGGCCAAGATCAAGACCTTGCCCGACGTGCTGCGGGCCTCGCTAACGTGGGACCAGGGCCCGGAGATGGGCAAGTGGAAACAGGTCAGCGTGGACGCCGACATCGACATCTTCTTCTGCGACCCGCACGCGCCGTGGCAGCGCGCCACAAATGAGAACACGAACGGCCTGCTGCGCCAATACTTTCCGAAGAGCAGCGACCTCTCCGCTCACAGCGCCGACGACCTTGACTGGGTCGCTGCCGAACTCAACGACCGACCACGCAAACGCCTAGGCTTCAAGAAACCGATCGAACAGATCGGACCCCTACTGTTGCGCTAACCGCCAGAATCCGCCGACCGGCTTGCGGACAATTGGCGGCCTGAGATGCCCCTCTCCCCGCAGCAGGGCGGTGCCCGTATCCCGAGATACGTCGGCCGGGATGGTTTGCACTGCGGACCGGCCTCAGGGGCGTCGTAAGTGCGTGAAGAAGAAGTAGCGGCTCCCCGGAACCGCCTTGGGGACTAGGCCCGCGTGTAGGTGACGTCGAAGTCGTGGATCCACTCGCCGTCTTCGACGAGATAGCAGGAGCTTTCGATCGTCTTGCCGTCTTCTGAGAGCGTGCCTTCGAAGCGCTGATCGAAATCGTCAGGGTGGGTCGCGTGGCGCCACCACTTCCAGACGCCGTCCTGGAAGCTCATATGGAGGACGCGCGAGACCGCGCGGGAATCGAAGTAGTGCGCGGTGAAGTCTCCCTCGGCGTCTTCGTCGGCGGCCATGATCAGGACGACGCCCTCGGGGAACATCGGGTTCTCGGCGATCGAGCGCTGGAGGATCACCTTCTCGTCACGGAGCCACTCCAGCGTCATGTCGCCCTCGACCTTCTCCTCGACGTGCCGCGGCGCGTCGACGATCTGTCGCCAGCGACCGATCAGCGGCTCGAGGTCCTTGATGTCCGGCATAAGGCCGAGCCTACCGGCGCACGTATCCCGACAGGTCGCCGTGCCGGACCTGCTCCGGCACCAGATGCGGCACCGCCTGCAGGAAGTCGCGCACCGTCGCAGTGGAGCCGTGATGCTCGCTGCGCGGTTCATCGTGCCGCGCAGCTCGTTATTGTCCCAGGCGAGCACACCGCCGCCGCGGGCAACACCGAACGCGCCCGCCAGCAACAACGTGACCGGCGTCTTCCCAGCGCCGCCCTTCGGGTTGGCCACTACGAACGACACCGGGCGGCCGAAGCCCATGCCACCTCACAACTCCGCCTCTCCTTCCCAGGTCAGTTCCATTGTCGTCGTCGAGATCTTCGCCTGCCGAAGGTTGTGTCGCAAGCCGTCGGCTTAACGGGCGCTCGTATAGCGGGTTGGCGGAGCTTGACAGCAGATGCCTTCGAGACGAGGCCTCGACGATCGCACCACGCTGATCGCCGGCAATTCGGCAGCATATGAAGGTGTTGGGCAGCGGGCTGCACGAGCAGGCGACGGGCTTCGCAGCATCCATCGGTCAGGCGGCGGCCGCAGCGGCTGGGTGTGCGACCACCAGCTCGGCGGGGCCGCGGATGACAGTTCCGCTGCGCCGCCGAAGTCGGCCGGCGCGCTGCAGCTGGGGGAAGCGTTGGACGAGCCGCTCCAGGGCCACCGTCGCCTCGAGCCGGGCCAGGGGGGCACCGAGGCAGTAGTGAATGCCGGCGGAGAACGCGAGGTGCTCCGCACCTTCAGTGCGCCAGAGGTCAAAGCGGTCGGGATCGTCGTACGCGGCGGGGTCCCGGTTGGCGCCGGCCAGGTAGAGCACCACCATCGACCCCTGTGGCACGTCGACGCCGGCCAGCTCTAGGTCGGTCATCGGCGCCCGCACTGTACGCTGCACCGGCGGATCCCAACGCAGGGTCTCCTCGATGGCGGCCCCGGCCAGGGAGGGATCCTGAACGACGGCGAGCCACTGGTCCGGTCGGGCGAGGAGGGCAAGCACCGCGTTGCCGATCAGGTTGACCGTGGTCTCGAACCCGGCCAGCAGCAACAGCATGCATAGCGGCACCAGTTCGTCCGGCGCCAGCTGGTCGGAATCCTTGGCCAACAAGTGGCTCACGACGTCGTCACCGGGCTCCTTGCGGCGATAGTCGAACGTCTCCGCGAAGACCCGTCTAAGCCGACGGTCCGCCTCGATCAGCCGAGCCACGTGGGCGAGTGATTGCGGCCCGCTGAGTCCACTGCCAATCGTGGCGCCGTAGCGAGCGAAGGCGGCGCTGTTGATGTCCGGCACGCCGAGGAGGTCAGTGATCACCGCAATCGGTAGCGGCGAGGCCAGGCCGGCGACCAGGTCCCACGGCCCGTCAGGCGAAGCCGCGTCGAGCAGGCCGTCGACCACCTTCTCGATCCGCGGGCGGTACTTGCCGATGGCATGGGGGGTGAAGGCGGGAGCGACCAGCCGGCGCAGTCGGGTGTGATCGGGCGGGTCTAGCTCGAGCAGCGACAGCTGACCGTCCCCCCGGCTGAGCCCGCCACCCTCGACGCGTACGCCGAAGCGTCGGTCCCGGAGCACCTGCCGGCACACGTGGTGACTGGCGGTTTGGTAGCCGACCAGGGGGCTGCGGACCAGCGCACCACGTCGGCGAACCTCCTCGTAGAGGTGGTAAGGATCGCGAACACCCTCGGCAAGGTTGAGCCGCGCCAACGGGTCCCGAGCGACGCGCGCGTGCCAGACCGTCATCGAGCGCACCACGACGAACTGACGCGCCAGAGACACGATGGCGTTCACATGGGCCTCCCAGGTCGGCGTGGTCCACCGGCCACGCCTCACTGACAGTATGCTGCGCCGTCCCCCGACTGACGCCAGACTCTTACCGTCCTTATCGACTTGCCTCCCAAGCCGGCTCGGTGTTCACCGGCCGCCGCAAGGGGACCGTTAACCGGGCACTCTCCCGCTACCCGAACATAAACACCTAACGCGCGCGAGCCCGGGTTATATCGCCGCCTCGTCTGGGTGGTCTCGCGCAGCATGCGTTGCGAAGGGCACGTCACTGCCCAGGCTCGAACCCCGCTGTCAGGACCGAGATCCCATGAGTCGGGTAACCGAGCTGGCCTGGGGCCAGATTATTGCCATTGAACCGATCATCACGATCCACTCGTCCGCCACACGACCTCGAAGGCGGCCATTGGCGAGTCGAAGCCTTTGAGCCGTAGCCTGCCGCGGCTGCGGAAGAGGAAGCCCTTGCCCAGCGCAAGGTCATGCACCGCGCCCGCGACGAGGATGCCCCCTGGGTCGGCTCGCGAACACAGCCGCGCGGCAAGCTGCACCGTGGCGCCGAAGAGGTCGTTACGCTCAGTCACCGGCTCACCCGCGGAC
>Ga0075424_100006718_pt1 | contig 11086 bp, 8 predicted proteins | sample SoiMethybrSBSTD3_FD_75301 | JGI IMG/M metagenome (GOLD analysis project Ga0075424, IMG submission 75301) | Bulk soil microbial communities from a Populus tree surrounding site in Tennessee, USA - Soil MetaG P. TD hybrid SBSTD3 | ecosystem: Environmental > Terrestrial > Soil > Tree plantation...
TCCCGAGGTTGCCGGCCATCGCGAAGATGTCGGTCATTCCCGCGGTGATGACGAAGATCATCGAGTTGCCGAACAGCTTGTAGGCTGCCGCGCGGCCGGGATCGTCGCCCAGATACCATGCCTCGCCGGTCATCTGCTGCAGCACGGCAGCCACGGCATCGTAGCTGGGCCGCGGCGCCGACGAGAGGATCAGGCCGACCGAGTCGCGCGCCATCTGAGGCGACATGAACACCGGCGCGTGGACGAACCTGACGCCGGCGTTCGCCATGCGCTCGTACCGCGCGATGGTCCCGCGCGGGGACGTCGTCGTGTGATCGACGACGACTGCGTCTCGCTTCAACCCGGGGACGAGCTCGTTCAGCGCCCAGTCGACGACCGCGTCGTCGGAGAACGTCATGTGGACGCGGTCGGCGTCCCCCACGGCGTCGCGCGGCGTGGCCGCGACCCTGGCGCCCATCGTCTCGAAAGCGCGCGCCTTCGACGGCGTCCGGTTCCAGACCGTCATCGCGTCGCCGCGCCGCAGCATCCCTTCCACCATCGCGCTGCCGAGGAGCCCTGTTCCCAGAAACGCTGCCTTCGCCATCGAAGTCCTCCCGCTACAATCTACCGCGATGCTCGCTCGTCCGGCGCGACGGTTCCGCCGTTTCGCGCCGCTGTTCACCGCGTTCGTCGTCGGCGCGATCGCCGCTGTCGAGGCGCAGCCCGCCGAATCGCCGGGCGTCTTTCGCTGGGCCGGCGACCCCGAGGGGGGCGCGCCGTTCGTCGAAGCCGACCCGGCCCATCCGGATACCCTCGAGGGCTTCGACGTCGAGATCGCCACGCTCATCGCGCGCGCGCTCGGCCGGCAGCCGCAGTTCGTCAACGTGACGTTCTGGTCGATCGACCAGTCCATCGCGCGCGGGGATGCGGAGATTGGCCTCAGCGGCATCGAGGACACTCCGACCCGCCGCGCGACCCTCGCCGTCACCGTGCCCTACTACGAGTTTCGTGAGGTCCTGAGCGTCCGCGACGCGGATGCCGGCACGTTCCGAACGCTCGCGGATCTGCGCGGCCGGCGTGTCGGCACGCTGCAGGGCACGATCGCCTACGACATCCTCCTCCGCGCCGGGCGCGACTACGGCCTGGAGGCCGTCTCCTACGAAGACGACGTGCATCCGTTCAGCGATCTGGTCCTGGGCCGCATCGATGCCGTGCTGCTGGACAACGTCCTCGCGAACCGGCGCCGGCGCACCGAACCCGGGTTCACGATTCAGCCGCAGACCGTTGCCGTCGGCCATTACATCGGCGTCGTGGCGGCCGACCGCGCGCCGCTGCGCGATTCCATCAACGAGATCCTGCGGAACGCCATGCGCGACGGCTCGCTGGAGCGCATCTTCCGCAAATGGAACGTGTGGGACGATGCGCAGCCGGGGCTGTTCGCGCGCGTGCTGGCGGGCACACCGATCGAGCCGGCGACCGGCATCGATACACAATCCGGCCCGCTGCACACGACGCAATGGCAGGCCGCGGGACGATACCTCCCGTCGCTGGTGCGCGCGTCGGTTGTGACGATCGTGCTCTCGTGTCTCTCCATGGGCCTCGCCGTCGTCGTCGGCGTGCTGATCGCGACCGGCCGCGTGTACGGCGGACCGCTGGCGCGGCTCGCGCTGACCGGCTACGTGGAGCTGATACGCGGAACGCCGATTCTGCTGCAGCTGTTCGTCCTGTATTACGGTCTCGCGGCCGCGGTCCGTCTGCCGGCGTTTGCGGCGGCGCTGCTCGGCCTCGCGCTCAACTACGCGGCGTACGAGAGCGAGATCTACCGGTCGGCGCTCGAGGCCGTGTCGACCGGACAGCTCGAAGCCGCGCGGACGCTCGGCCTGAGCGAGCGGCAGGTGCTGACGCTCGTTCGCGGGCCGCAGGCGTTCCGGCTCGCGCTCGCGCCGATGACGAACGACTTCGTCGCGCTGCTCAAGGACTCATCGCTCGTGTCGGTGCTGACGGTGATGGAGCTGACGAAGCAGACGCAGATCTTCGCGACGAACGTCGGCAGCTGGGTCGTGCCGGGCGCGTTGTGCGCCGGCCTGTACCTTGCGATGTCGCTGCCGGTCGCCGCGCTCGCACGGTCGCTCGAAACCCGATGGCGGAAACCGACCGCATGACGCACCCGGTGCTCCGAATCGCGGACGTTCGTCTCGACCGCGGCGCGCGGACGATTCTGACCGGCGCCGCGGTGGAGGTGACGAGCGGCGAGCTGGTCGCGCTGATGGGACCGTCGGGCTCGGGCAAGACGACGCTGTTGCGCGCCGTCGCGGGGCTGGAGTCATTTCAGGCGGGGCGAATCGAGGTCGACGGCGTGACGCTTCAGGGCGGTTCGATGGCGACGCGCGCCACGCTCGCGGCGCTGCGCCGGAAGGTCGGCATGGTGTTTCAGTTCCACTGCCTCTTCGAACACCTCACGGCCGTTCAGAACGTGTGCCTCGCGCCGGTGCACGCGCACGGGCTTCGGCCGGCCGATGCCGCACGCCGCGCCGACGAGCTCCTGACCGCGTTCGGCGTGAGCCATCGCGCGCACGCGCTGCCGCGCGAGCTGTCGGGCGGCGAGGCGCAGCGTGTTGCGATCGCGCGCGCGCTCGCGGTCGACCCGCCGCTGCTGCTGATGGACGAGCCGACCGCGTCGCTCGATGCGATCCGCCGCGGCGAGCTCGGCGCCCTGCTGCGCGAACTGCTGGCACAGGGGCGCACGCTGCTGATCGCCACGCACGACGAAGACTTCGCGCGGGCCTTCGCGACGCGGATTGTCAGGATGGAAGACGGCGCCGTTCTTTAGCGGCCGTTCATGACGTACGTCGTGTCCGCCGCCTCAGGACCCTCTCAATTGCACCAACCGCTCGCGGACTCTCTTCATCCGCTTCGCTTCGGCCTTCCCCGACACACGGTTCGGCGCGCCGTCGTAGTACCGCACGATGTGCGCGCGAAGCGCGGCCGGCGTGCCGCGGAACTTGCGATCCGCCAGCCGATCGAGCAGCTCGGCGTAGGTCTCATCGGCGAGCTCGTACTCGCCGTGCGCGGTGGGCCGGCCGGTGTCGAAGTTCGTATTCGTCAGCTGGAGCCGCCCGTCGCGGACGGCCTCGAGCGCCGCGCGGTACCGTTCGCGCGTGTCCTTGAGGCTCTCGATGAACAGACGTTCCGCATCCGGCGTCGGCGCCTCGAACTTGAGCGGCTTCAGCGGACCGACCTTCGGCAGCAGCCGGTACAGGAACGCGAGCACGCGCGCCACGATGCCGGGCTTCTTGTAATCGCCGCCGAACTCCTGCTCGTACTGCCGGCGCGCGTAGTTGAAGATGAACCTGTCGCGCTCGATGCCCGGCATCAGCCGCTCGATCTCCTTCTGCTTGTCGCGCCACGCGACCCGGGTGATCTCGGGGATCGTCTCGCTGATGGAGTGTCGATACGTGCCGATCGCGAGATCCTCGTCGAACAGGAAGACGTCCTTCATCTCGAGGCCGTACGTCTCGCGAAACGCGCGCTCGAGCAGCGGCTTCGCGACGTCGAACCCGATGAAGCTGTGATACGCATCCGCCGCGTACGCACCCGCCGCCGCCTGCACCACGTCGAACGAGAACTCGACGATGATGTGCCTCGACGGCGACTTCACATAGGTGACCGAGTTGCCGTACTTCGCGCGCAGCTTCGGAAACATCAGCGCGACGGCGCGATTCACGGCCTCGGGATGTCCGACGTTGTCCGCGGCGTAATGCGCGAGCGCGCCGAGCGCGAAGGCGTACTCGTCGACGGTTCGCGCGTCCCGAATCATCGCATCGACGAAGTCGCCGGAGCGGACGTAGTGCAGCAGGTTGCTGAAGAAATGGCTGCCGAACGGGTAGTACCCGAGATCCTGGATCACGGAGCCGCCGTACGCGTACGCGCGCGCCTCCCTGAGCTGGTCGCGCGTCGCCGCCGGAAATCGCCGCGAGAGCAGCGGCCGAATGGTGCTGTCCCACAACGCGTCGACGTTCGACTCGTGCGCGAGCACCGAGTATCCGTCGACTCGACCCGACAGAAAGACGACACAAATCACGCCCAGCGCGATCGCACGCCCGTTCGTCCGAATCCCGACTCCCAAATCCCGAATCACGACCGCGTCAGCCTTTCCAACGCGCTTTGGTTCCCCGCGCATCGATGTGTACGAACGGCGGATGCGCGGCCGTCGCCGGATAGAAGCCGAGGCCGCCCTGGAGTCCGCGCAGCGCCGGCGTCATCAGCAGGCGATCGACTTCGTCGTACAGCAGCTTGGCATCGCCGATGTCGACGTGGCCGTCGTGATTCAGGTCGTCCATGCGATCGTGGTGCTTCGTGTCGACGAACACGTCGGCGGCGTTCCCCCACTGATGCATGCTGTACGGGACGTCGTGGATCGCGGCGTTGTAGTACGGCGTGCGGTACCCGCTCATCACGTGGAGCGTGTCGGCCTTGAAGCCGAGCGCGTTGACGCGCGCGAGCACCGCTTCGAGCTTGAGCAGCAGCGGCTCCTGCAGCACGAGATACTTCGGATACTGATCGATCGGATCCTGCTTGCAGAGAAACTGCTTCAAGCGAAAATGCGGCGACACCTTCGTGTCGTCGTTGTCTTTCGTCACTTCGATGAAGCCGGGAGGCGGCTGATATTGGCCGCGCGCGGGCGGATACGGTCCGATCCCGTAGCCGTTCAACACGCCGCCCCTCACGCGGCTGGCCGGCACCATCACGAACGCGTGGACCTCGATTTTGCTCGTGCCGCGCTCGAACTTCAGCTTGTAGGTGCCCGGCGTCTCGGGCGCCGTCCACAACCACCGGCGCGGCGCCTGCTGCACCGACGTGCCGAGCTCGGCATCGAGCTTGTACTGCCCGACTGGTCCGACCGCCTCGAAGCGAATCGTGGCGCCCGGCATCGTGGCCAGAAAGGCGGTGTCGTACGGCCACGTGTTCCCGTTGAACGTGAGCGAAAACGTCAGCGCCAGCAACGCGGTCATCGCTGAGCTGCCCGGCTGCAAAGGAGGTGCCCAGGTCCTTCGACGGGCTCAAGACAGGTCCTTCGACAGGGCTCAGGACACGTTAACGAATCCCCTGGTTCCTGCGTCTTCAGTGGCAGGAGGACACGCTGATGTCTCGACGCTTTCGCCCGCTGCTGCTGATGATGGCTCTTGCCGTGCTCGCCGCGCGCCCCGTTTTCGCCGGACCGCCGCTGCTCTGCTTCCCGTTCGAGATCGGCGCGGCCAGGTCGCTGCCGATGGGCGCCGGCGGCTGGGAGGCGATCGATCGCAGCTACGACACGTCGCGCCTCGTTGCCGACACCGTCGCGCTGCTCGGTCCAGCGACGCCGGTCATCGCGCGAATGGAAACGTTGCGGCGCGCGACGCTATACGCCGCGACTGATGCCACGCTCGCCGGCCAGCTGCTCGATCGACTCCAGCAGCGCGCCGCGATTCCCAGCGCCGACGCGCCGCTCGCGGTGTTCGATTTCGGCTATCTGGTCGAGACGTACAAGCAGGCCGCGTTCATGTTCCGTGCGCCCGTCAAAGCGGCACAGACGATTGACGGCTACAACCTCGTCGCGAAGGCGGCGGCGATGAAGAGCGACCCGGCGATGGAGTTCGCGCTCGCGGTCATGACGCGCGGCAACACGCGCACCGCCGACGCGTATCGCACGCACCTCGCCCGCGTCGTCAAAGCCGCGGCGACGGACCCGGCGATCGAGGCGAACCTCGCACGGCATTTCGGGAACGACTTGGCGCGTTAACGTCAGGGATGAGGGATCCCTCATCCCTCATCCCTCATCCCTCATCCCTCATCCCTCATCCCTCTTCCCTCTTCCCTCTTCCCTACGTCTTGTCCGGAAAGCGGTTCCCAATCACCGCGTCGTACGTGAAGCCGCCGACGATCCCGCCGATGAGCGGCGCGACGATCGGAACCCACCACCATCCGTTCCCGGCGGTGAACACTTCGTGGCCCCAGCCGGCAAGTGACGTGAACAGACGCGGTCCGAAATCGCGCGCGGGGTTGATCGCGTAGCCCGAGTTGAACCCGAACGTCGCGCCGATGAGCAGGACGAGGAGTCCGACGACGACCGGCGCGAGGCCGGCGGGCGCGGGCGAGTTGCGGCTGTCGCTGATCCCGAAGATGACGGCGACGAGCAGCGCGGTGCCGACGATCTGATCGATGACGCCGCCGGGGAACACGCTGAGAAACGGCTGCGGGTAGGTCGCCCAGATCCCGGCGGTGCCCTGCGGCCCCAGCACCTGGCGGACGCCGCCGTCGAACGCGGTCAGCGCTTCACGATACGTGACGTAGACGACGACGGACGCGACGAAGGCGCCGGCGAGCTGCGCAAGCGCATAGGGAACGACGTTGCGCCACGGGAAGCGGCGAAAGGCCGCGAGCGCGAGCGTCACTGCCGGATTCAGATGCGCGCCCGTGACGCCCGCCGACACGTAACACGCCATGGTCACGGCGAGCCCCCACGCGATGTTGATCGACAGGTAGCTCCCGGCCGTGCCGCGGCTCAACACGACCTGCGCGACGACGCCGACGCCGAATACGATCAGGATGAACGTCCCGAAGAACTCCGCCAGCAGCTCTCGCGTCAGTCCTCGATGCATGGCGCGTATTGTAGGATGGGTCCGGGTGAAGCCGGACACTACGTACGCACGGTCCGCCTGAAGAAGGCGGACACTACTACCCTATATGTCGTTCATCCTCGCATTGGATCAGGGCACGACCAGCTCGCGCGCGATCGTCTTCGACCGCGACGGCTCGGTCCGTGCCGTCGCGCAGAAGGAGTTCACGCAGATTTTCCCGCGGGCGGGTTGGGTCGAGCACGATCCGCTGGAGATCTGGGCGTCGCAGATCGGCGTCGCGGTCGAATCGCTCGGCCGCGCGCAGATCCGGCCGAAGGACGTCGCCGCCGTCGGCATCACCAACCAGCGCGAGACGACCATCGTCTGGGATCGCGAGACGGGCGCGCCGATCGCGAACGCGATCGTCTGGCAGGATCGCCGGACCGCCGAGTACTGCGAGCGCCTGAAGGCCGACGGCGCCGGCGACGTGATTCAAAGCAAAACCGGTCTGCTGATCGACGCCTACTTCTCCGCGAGCAAGATCCGCTGGCTGCTGGACAACGTGCCCGGCGCGCGCGCCAGAGCCGACGCCGGAAAGCTCGCGTTCGGCACCGTCGACACGTGGCTGCTGTGGAAGCTGACCGCGCACGCGGCGCACGTCACCGACGTCAGCAACGCGTCGCGCACGATGCTGTTCAACATCCACACGCTGAAGTGGGACGACGAGCTGCTGCGGCTCTTCGGCGTGCCGGCGAGCATGCTGCCCGACGTGCGGTCATCCAGCGAGGCCTACGGACACGTCTCGCCGGAGCTGGGGATCGAGCGCGTGCCAATCGCGGGCATTGCCGGCGATCAGCAGGCGGCGCTCTTCGGTCAGATGTGCCGCCAGCCTGGCATGTCGAAAAACACGTACGGCACGGGATGCTTTCTCCTGCAGAACGTCGGCACGACACCGACGGCCTCCACCCAGAAGCTCGTCACGACCGTCGCATGGCAGCTCGACGGCCGCGTCGAGTACGCCCTCGAAGGGAGCGTCTTCATTGGCGGCGCCGTCGTGCAATGGGTGCGGGACGGCCTCGGCCTGATTCGGACGGCCGCGGAGATCGAGCCGCTCGCCGCCAGCGTCACCGACAACGGCGGCGTGTATCTCGTCCCGGCGTTCGCGGGCCTCGGCGCGCCGCACTGGGATCCGTACGCACGCGGCACGATCGTCGGGATCACGCGCGGCACGACCGCCGGTCACCTCGCGCGCGCCGCGCTCGAAAGCATCGCCTATCAAGTGGCGGACCTGCTCGACGCGATGCGCGCGGACGCGGGGATTCCGCTGAGCGAGCTGCGCGTCGACGGCGGCGCGGCCGCCAACGACACGCTGATGCAGTTTCAGGCCGACCTGCTGGGCGCGCCGGTCGTCAGGCCCGCCGTCACCGAGACCACGGCGCTCGGCGCCGCCTATCTCGCCGGCCTGGCCGTCGGCTATTGGTCGTCGGCGGACGAAATTACCGGGCAGTGGCACGTCGATCGTCGATTCGAGCCGAAAATGACGCCTTCGGCATCCGGCGTGCTTCGTGCACGCTGGTCGGAGGCGCTCGAGCGCTCCAAGAGGTGGGAAACAGGGTGACCCGGACATTCGCTGCGCTACTCCTCGCCGCTCTCTGCACGGCCGGCGAAGCGTCGGCTCAACGGCTCGGCATCGATGGTCGGCGGTTCACGATCGACGGGACGCCGCGCTTCCTGATGTTCATCTCCTACTTCGGCGCGATGGGCGCGAAGGATCTCATCGCCGACCTGGATTTCGTGAAGGCGGCGGGCTTCGACGGGGTCCGCATCTGGCCGAATTCGCCGGACGGTCCGCAGCTGATGCGGACGGACGGCACACTCGATCCGGACAACCTGTCCAAGCTGCTCGGCATCCTCGAGGCCGCCAACGCGCGGCGGATCATCGTCGACGTGACGTTCACGGCCGAGCACATCGCCGGCATGGACGCGAGCCTGTACGGGCGCGCGATCGCCGCCGCCATCGATCCGATGCGGCCGTATCGAAATCTGCTCATCGACATCGAGAACGAGCGGAACATCTACGGCCCGTTCAAGCGGCCGCTGGCCGCCGCCGACGTCGTCGCCATCAAGGACGCGATCAAGGCGATCGACCCGGCGCGCATCGTCACCGCGTCGAACAGCCAGGATCTGCCGGCGGCAGACGCCGGCCGCTTCACCGGCGGCACAGGCCTCGACGTCGCCGCCTATCACGATCCGCGCCGGTCGGGATTTCACGAGGCTGCGCAGATCGAGTCGCTGGTCCAGGCGCTCGCCGTGAGCGGCCGGCCGATCTACTTCCAGGAGCCGATCCGGTTCACGAGAGACATTGCGGATCGGGCCGAGTACTTCTTCACGGCCGCCGTGAACGCGAGGCGAGCGGGCGCGGCCGCGTGGTGTTTCCACACCGAGCTCGGATTCAACGTGCGGACGCAGCTGTTCCGCGAGCGCCTCCAGTCCCGATCGGAACCGGACTGGGCGTTCGTCACGTCGCTCGCGCCGAGAGTCTTTCTGAGAACGAGCGATGCGACGCACTTCGTCTCCGCGGCCGGCGGCGGCGGCAGCTCGGTCGTCGCTGATAGCCGCGTGCCGGCCGCGTGGGAGACGTTCGCCGTGCGTGCGGTTGACGGCGGGCCGATCGTCTCCGGCGATCGCGTGACGATCTGGACCGCCGACAATCGGCACCTGCTGCAGGCCAGCGAAGGCGGCGGGACGTCGTTGAATGCGACGGCGACCGCTGCCGGTCCCTGGGAAACGTTCATCGTCGAGAAAAACGACGCGCGGCCGCTCTCGGACGGCGACGTGATCGCCATCCGCACTGCCACCACAACGCCGTGGTACGTCGGCGCCGAGCTCGGCGGCGGCGGGCCGGTCAACGTGAACCGTCGCAGCCGCGGCGAGTGGGAAACGTTCTCGGTCGTCAGCGCCGGCGCGGCGGCGTTGGAGGCTAGTTCTCGCGCAGCGCCACGAGCGGATCGAGGGTCGCGGCGCGCCGCGCGGGAACGTAGCACGCCGCGGCTGCGACGGCCGACAGCCCGAGCGCCGCTGCCACGAGCGTAATCGGATCGCGGGCGCTGACGCCGAACAGCAGGCTGCTCAGCAGCCGCGTGAGCGCGAGCGCGCCGGCGAGTCCGAGCGCGAGTCCCATTGCCGTCAGCGTCATCCCGCTCGTGAGCACGAGGCGCAGCAGGGCCGCGGACGGCGCGCCGAGCGCGGCGCGCACGCCGATCTCGTGCGTGCGCTGGGCCACGGTGTAAGAGATCACGCCGTAGATGCCGACAGCCGACAGAATCAGCGCAAGCCCCGCAAACACCGCGAGCAGCGTCGTCCGCAGCCGGCTGGATGCGGCGGACTCGTCCTTAATCTGATCGAGCGTTCGCATGTCGGTGACGACCTGATTGCGATCGACCTCGTGAACCGCCTGCGTGATCGATCGCGCGAGCGTCTGCGGTTCGACCGCTGCCCGGACCACGACGTTGATGAACGTCGTCGGACTCTGCTCCAGGGGAACGTAGACGCCGGCGCGGGTCGTCCCTTCGAGCGACGCGGTCCGCTCGTCCGCGATGATGCCGACGATCTCCCACGGGATCTCGGGACCAAGGGCGGGACTGCCCGGAACGATCTCCTGAATCAGGAGGTGCTGGCCGACCGGATCTTCGCCGGCGAAGAACTGCCGGGCGAGCGTCTGATTGATGACCGCGACGGGCGGCGTACCTTTGACGTCGCGGTCGGTCAGAGCGCGGCCTTTCAGGACCTGGATGCCGAGGACTTGAAAGTAGCCGGCGCCCACCATCTTGAAGCCGGCGCCGCGGCGGTTCGCGCGGTCGACGACGGGCCGGCCGGCAATCAGGAACGGCATCCCGTTGCCGAATCCCTCGAGCGGCAGCGAGTCGGTCGCGGCGGCGCCGCGCACACCTGGCACGGCCTCGATGCGCGCGACGACTTCGCGCACGTGCCTCGACAGATCGTCCACTTGAGTGAACCTCGTGTTCGCGATCGGCAACCGCAGCGTCAGCACGTTCGTCGGATCGAACCCGAGCTGGACGTTCATCATCTGGAAGAATCCGCGCGCGAGTAACCCGCCGCCGGCGAGCAGGATGAACGCCATTGCCACCTCGACGATCACGAGCGCGCTGCGAAGCCGATGGCGCCCGCTCTCGCCGCTCGATCCGCGTCCGCCTTCCTTCATCGCGCTCGCGAGGTCGGGCGTCGTCGCGTGCAGCGCAGGCGCGAGACCGAACACGATGCCGGTCAGCACCGACAGCGTCAGCGAGAACGCAAGCACGCGCGCATCCATGTCCACGCGCACGTCTCGGGGCAGCGTAAACGGCGGCAGCAGCGCTTTCAGCGCGACCATCATCACGTAGCCCAGCGCCAGGCCAAACGCACCGCCGATCACCGCCAGCAGAACGTTCTCGGCGAGGAACTGACGTACCAGCCGCGCCCGGCCGGCGCCGAGCGCGGCGCGGACGGCGATC